>Ga0315914_1001252_pt1 | contig 37283 bp, 18 predicted proteins | sample MpolenodulesMG_FD_203920 | JGI IMG/M metagenome (GOLD analysis project Ga0315914, IMG submission 203920) | Medicago polymorpha root nodule microbial communities from Los Angeles, California, United States - elongated nodules | ecosystem: Host-associated > Plants > Roots > Nodule | place: USA...
TCAGATTCCACACTTCGAGGTAACAATCGAATCACTGATTCATGTGTAAATTCGTAATGATCCAAGGAAAGAAAATCGAAAATTTTATCCGCTGCTTTATTCTGTAAACATTCGATTTTCCTTCAGGACGGGTATGTGTAGAAGACATGCTATATCATCTAGTGTGACAGTCATCTCCCCAACAGAAAAATAGAAGTTGCTGGTCTCCTCATGCCACCTCTTTGACAAAGCGGTGATGAGGGCAGAGTTTATGGTAGAATACCCAGTCTTCATGAGGAGGCAAGACCGGTTGCATCCATCCATTGTTAGAACTAAATAGCTTCAGGTCCCGAGACTGTCAGGTCTTGCCTAATCTTCCTGTCATGCGAGGAAAGGTTAATCCAATACTCCTCCCTAAACTGAAATTCAGAAAAATTAAAAGAACAACAAACCGTTATAAATATAAACGTTTCAATAACTAAAAAAGACATAATAATTTAATCAAAAAATAAAATGATTAAAAACTAAAATGAAAAACATATTTTTACCATAACAATTAAATCGTAAAATTAAAATAATCAATTTATTATGACAATTGAATCGTTAAAAAAACAATAATTAAAATAAACATATAAACATATCAATTAAAAATAAACATATCTATTGAACCATAAAAATGACTAAAATCAAACAATTAAAAATAACAATTGAATCGGTAAAATTAAAATGGCATTAATTAAATAAAATTAAAATTGTTTACATACTTTGGCGTTGCTCCAAAGCATGCAGGCACCTGTCTACCGAAATTCGGTAGAAGCGACAGGTCGGTAGGGCTTCCGAAAAACTATCAGGTACGACCTCCTGCTGCACTTTGTCCTGCTGCTGAGCCTCACCCTCTTGATGTTGAGGCTGCTCATAGTGTTGTGTGGGGTCTACTAGTTAGGACGGGCCCGCCTGTGACGACATTCCCTCCCCATCCCCACTCATACCGCCCTTTCTCCTTCTAACAGGAGGGGCCTAAATTGCCTTTCGGCCCGTGCACTAGCGATCATGGTCTCCCTGCCTCCTTTTAGCCTGTCTGGTTTCTTCGACATATCTAGACAACATAAAACAATGCAGAAAATCAATGATTTTTCATAGGAACATTGTGTTATTTCTAACTAATCAACATCAACAATTCAATTTCAGTAGTGTCATTTCAATCTCTAAATCACCACATTGCACTCTAAATCACTATAATCAACATTAACAATCCAATTTCTAACTAATTTCATCATTAACAATGCAAAAATCAAATAAATTTTCATTGAGACATTTCATCAAACACCTAGAGTTAAAGATAAAATCTAACAATTTCTAACTCTAAGCTACCACATTTGATTCAAACTTACTCTAGTTAACATTTAAACTACAATTTCTAATTTATTTCATCACTTACAATCCAAAAATCAAACATGCAAGAATACCCTAAAAACCTAAAATTGTGAAACTTAATCAAAAAAATCTAAACAAAATAACACCAATGCCAAATAATCATAAAATCACTTACTTGATTTTTGGGTAGAAATTGGCGTTTGATTGGCTCAAGAATGATTGACATCGCCCTTGGGAGAGAGCAAAATCGCACTTGTGACTTTTGGAAAAGGAATGCTAGAATGGTTGATGTTCTGTTTCTATAACATAACGCAAAGTTGGTATGTACCGAACGTGACTTAACTTTCGTTGGCCCAATGTAACTTAACTCTTGTTGATATATATCGAACGTGACTTAAGTTACGTTGGGATTATTTTAGACCATTTATGTGGGAATGAACAATTTTGTTTGTGAGAAGAGCAATTTTCTGCACATTGAATTAGATCTTTAAATGCAGATGCTTGAGCCCCACTCAAATCAAACACTTCGTCACTTTCATAGTAACCTCAGCTCCACCTTCCCCTTCTAGTCACCCCCTACTGATGTATCTATACTCGTTACACTTGAAGTAGAAAACTCTATAGTCCCCTTACAGCGGCTAGTATCTTGTCCACCTTTTCCATACATAATGAATATTGGAGTGGAAAATGCCCCAACACCATTGTTGTCCCCATTCTTCTATTTTAAAGATGAAAAAGTGGGTATCATTGTTTAAGTAAAAAGTTGCACATTGCTAACATGCATGTTGTACACTAGGATTTCCACCCATGCAACACGGAAAATAGCTCTATAGTGGCGTTACTAAAATATTTCAATAAACGTAAAACTAAACAAAAATCATATAATGCACTATTATGATAAATAAGGTGTTTTCATCATCAACTTTAATATTTCATCATTTGACATATGTTTAGAAAATACGACTAAAATTACGACCAAAATAAACACATAATAGACTTCTTAGACAAATAAGATGTTGTCATAAGCAAAATAAATATTCCAACATTTGACAAATAATTCCATTTAATTTAAAGAGATTACATAACCCTGAACAATAATGTTTAAATAACTACATAAATTAAAAGTAACACTAAACTCTTTTCAACTATTGGTCCAAATATATTCTAATATATTTTAACTACATAAATTTTAATGCTAACCTCAAACACTATATTTTAATATTTGATCATTTCGATCTTTATAGTGTGAAGAAATTTTAAATTTTCATCTACCATCAAATACTTATAGGGATTGAGGTTGAATGCAATAAGGACATACATGATCGTCTGATTAAGATCAAATGGTCCTAATTTAAACAAGGTTTACTCTATTTATTTTAACTACTTCAAATTTGAGTTGTCCGATCTTAGTGGAATAATAACCATACTATACTGAATGTATGAAGTCCAAATCCCTCCATCCTAAATATCTATTGAACAAAATTAAAATATATCAAGATATACAAAAACAAGCACAAAGCATGATTAAAATATATCAAGATATACAAAAACAGGCATAAAGCATGAAATATGTTACCTTCTTGTTATAACAACAAAGTATATGCCCTTGTGGTCCATGATCAGCACAACAACAAAAAAGTTTCATCTTTATAATTAGTATATATACGTATACATTAAAAGAATACAGCAAGTTATGTGGTCCAATTCTTTTTGTTGTATCGATTTTTTAGCTCTAGTTTGGTCCCCTCCTTTCTAATTTAAACAAAACAATTAGCACATGCTCTGCTCCTTTTTTTCCTATTGAAAGAAGGAATTATAGGGGGATATAAGCTAGGGCTCGTACAACACATAATTGTTTGGGACCATGAAATTGAATGGTCATAATTAATACTTAGACTCTTAAGGCACGATTTGTTTGGGATTAAGTTAAACTAAAAAATTTAAGGTTTCTAATCTGAGTGAAGAAAGTCCTTAGGACTAATTTTGGCCCCTTCTTCAAGAAAACTAAAAAATTTATGGCTGCCAACTTGTTTGGGTATGCATCAAAACAACAACTTCAAGTTGTCCAAAGCTAGCTTATTAATAGTATGGATTATAGTTAACTTGTACCCTAAACGTCCAAATTAAGAAGTTTAAAATAGAATTAAAAAAATTAAATTGAAAAGATAATTTTTGTAAATTTTAAGATATTAAATGCAAAACTTTTTTAAAAAAACTTCTACATTTGGTTTCTCAACTGATGTTCCAAAACACAAGTTACCATTTTTCTAATATTATAATAGAGTGTGTGTGTGTATATATTTAGGAGATTAGAGTATAAATATCTTGAGCCAATAATTTACATTCACATATTAAATATAAACAAAAAGACAAATACAAATGTATTTAATTTAAATTTAAACCAAATAGATTTGATTTTTTGCTTATATTTAAAGGATAAGGGAGTAGTTTTTTTTCCCTTTAGATTGTTTTTTTTCCTTCTTATTTCTCTCTTCTTATCATATATTCTAAGAATTTCCAATTTACCCAGTGGCAAAGCTTGGAAATCAACCTTCACTATCAAACATGTGTTTTTATTCATCGTTGTAAAATTTATATTTCATTAAATACTAGAATCTGTCTCCCTTGAAATGAAGGCACTGTGGCATGATTATGTTAACTTTCGGAATACATTTTCCACTATATTAGCCAATATTTTTGACAAATTTTCCACTATATAGCATTACTGTTTATCCTTAAAAAAAAAGCATTACTGTTTACATAATCACCCTATTTAAAAAATAGGACGATTCAATAAGATTGAACTTCTAGAGCATGATCCATCCAAGTTGCTGTACGATAACTAATTATCCAATAAATCGTAGATCAACTTTAATATTATTTTAAAATTTAGATTATACTTACTACAACTTTAGGTATTGACATGCTCCCACTTATACACACACACACATTTACAAACCACCTTGCATCCAATATAGAATTCTTAACATTCGAATGACTCGATAGCGGGTTCATAGATCTTCAATAAGCTTTAATACTATCATATTATTTGAGTTATGTCTACCTTAATTCTACAAAACTAACTTATATCTACCTTTAATAGTCTCTCAAACTACTTCTAAAAGATTTATATTATTCTCCCAAAAGATAAATATCAACAATGACTTTTTTCCTCCTTCAAAAAAACAATGACTTAGAAAATTACCAAATTGAATATAAGAACTCTCTCCTATGACAGTGGCAAAATAAGTTTACTATAGAGATAACCTTTCTAACCCGTTGTTTTAAGCGGGAAGAGTTGGAGTTTTGGATCTACCAGCCCCCCACTTGACCTACCGAAAAAATTGGGTGGTGACGAGTAAGGATTATTATTTTTAAGTACAATTTACACTCTCCTCCCTTGAAAAGTAAAATTTATACTCTACTTCTTTATAAGATACTTGAATTACAATTCCCTCCATTAATAATTTAATATGCATTACACTTTAATCTATTTTAACAGATTTTTTTTTTCTTTCTGATATATACTAATTTTGAACCACCATTTAAGAAAAATATATTCATTTCTTTATAACTTAAATGTCAATGATAATTAAATTTAAATACTTTCCTATTGATTTTATAATTTAGAGTATAAAATTAACTTTTAAATAACCATACTTTATTATATTTAGTAATTCTTGTCAAAAAAAAATTATCTTTAGTAATTTTTCACATATTTTAATTTTATTTTGGGTTGTTTTATATTTTATAATAGGGTTTAAAACTACATGTTAATGAAATTGTGAATAAAAAATAGCAAAAATATGTATTCAAACTTGGATTATATCTAAATAGACCCACAATTCAAACTTTGATTATATCTAAATATCTAAAGTGTAGATTTTAACGTAAGAGGGGAGGGAATGTAATTCAAGCTTCTCTTAGGGGAGGGGGGTGAAAAGTTTACTAATATATTTTGAATAAGAGGGGAGGGAAGTGTAATTCAAACATCTTTGAGGAAAGGAGAGTGTAACTTACTCTATTTTTAACCCATCAAATAGATAAATGAAAAAAACTCTTTTCATTTTTAGTTGTTTTTTACTAACTCAAGTTTGTGCAAGGATTAATTTTTTTAATTTTTTTTTACAAAAATAAAAGATATTTATTCATTCAAATTGATAGAGTACATCGATAAAATATAAATTCAAAATCGTTAAAAACAGAGGATGAATTTTCGAATAAACTCATATCATCCATATTAATAGCATAAAACGACAGAGTACATATGCCTACAAATATGACTATATTCAAGCCATCAAAATACTCATGTTTCCGTATCTGTAAGCTGACAACGTAAAAGTCATAGATTGAATCTGCACTTGGTCAAAGCTAATCTTTCAACCTCAATCAAATAAACACCGCACTAAGATGGGAAATAAAAAATACACCATAAAAATGCGAGAAATCAAAATAAACAAAGTCGTGCAAAATCACAAAACCAACGAAAGAAAGCTGAAAATACATGAAAAATCACTTATTTAACTAAAAGAGAAAGCAAAACAATTTTGAAGGGTGATTTTGATTCAAAATTGACCCTAAATCACCCCTATTTGATAGATCAATAAGAATAAAAATTGTGACGATTAGGGTTTGAGAGAGAGTGTTTATGGGTCAGTGGCTTCATATCATGTTTGTGTAAGGATTGTTAGATTGTAATTAATTTTAGTGGATTTTTTTTATGGGTCCACTCCCCTAAAAATTAACCAACAACTCGTCAAGGGTTGGAGTGGGTGTGAGTTTCAACTAACCTACTTAAGCTTATTGCACTCAATTTTAGATGAGTGATGGAGGGGCATGTTAAAATGTAGCAGATTGACCGTGAAACTTAGCTCAACTGATAATACAGATATTGTAAAGCTATCTTCACCCATATTCGAACTTGAAACCTAACAATTGCGTATGTGATTTTCAGGTGATATTTGTCGGTTCGTCTGCGGATAGAGAAAAAAAATCGATACTTGGTAAGGGACCACATATTTAAGAGACTAGCATATAGTATGTGTCTAGAAGGTTTTGATTTTCGCTTTTACTAGTTGGATTTCTGCTTTTCCCCCAGCACATTTCGCTCCCACCCAGCTGAAAATACTATAATGCCCCTGCGTTAGTTAAGTCACGAACCCAGCTGAAAATACTATAATGCGCCTGCGTTAGTTAAGTCACGCTGTGTGACTTAACTAACGCACGTTGTAAATTCTACGTGACTTAAGTAGCGCGGCGTGAGTTAACTCACGCAACGTGACTTAAGTCATTTAACAGCAACACAACAACTCAAACCTTCATTTTTCCAACTTCTCAAAATACGAATTTTTCCCCACCAAGTGAGATTTTCACCATTCTTGCGCCATTCAAAGCCAATTTCTCCCACAATATCAAGTAAGTGATGATTATCCTACTTCATTGCATTTTGTTGGTTGAGATTTTAGATTTTTTTGAAGAAATTCAACATTTTTAGATTTTTACAAATATGGCTTGCATGTCAGTTTTTAGGATTGTTAGTGATGAATTAAGTCAGGAATAGTATTTTAGATGTTGTTTAGAGTGAAATGTGGTAGTTTAGGGTTTAGAAATGGTTAGATTTCTTACTTGTTTGAAAATTGCACTCTATGTGTTTGGTAAAATGTCTCAATGATTTTTTTTTTTTGGATTGTTAATGATGAAATTAGTTAGAAATATGTTTTTTAATGTTGATTATAGTTATTTTAACTACAATGTGGTAGCTTACGGATTGTATTGACACTGTTGAAATATTAGTGTTGTTGTTGAATTGTTAGAAATGACACAATGTCTGTGTGAAAATGTGTCATTGATATTTTGCTTTTTGAAATGTTGTGTAGATATGCCTCGGAGGAATACGTCTCATAGACTGCCTCAGCCAAACTTAGGGCAGGGAGGCCTGCCCCTACTGGTAGTGCACGGAGGGAGAAGCAAGCACTAAACCCTCCTATGGCTGGTCGAGGGAGAAGGGGGGCATGAGGCTTGCTAGAGTTGATGTTGCGGGGGGATCATCGTCCCAGACGAGTCTATCCCAGACGGTGGACCCGACGCAGTATCAGCAGGATTATCAGGTGTATCAGCAGGTGTAGGATTAGGCGTATCATTTTGAGGATCCTCAGCCTCACGAGTACCAGTTTGATGCGTACCATCAACATCAGTATGAGGATCATCATGAGCAGCCTGATATTGAGCATGAGTAGCCTGATATTGAGGAGCCTCAGCAGCATGATGGTGGGGGTCATGCACTGGGGGTGCCGAGGGTGGTGTACGAGGCCGGACCGAACGGCTATGCAAGGGGTATTATGACCTCACGCTTTTACCTCGCTTTGGTGGACATGTGGCATAATGGATATGGGTCGATGCCGATGTAAGTATATTTTAATGTTTATTTTACTTCTTTTACTATTTATACAACTTATTCTAATTATTATTTTACTTATTTAATGTTAGAATTACAATTAATGTTAGAATATATTTAATGTTTATTTCACTTATTATTTATTTAACGGTATTGTTCGATAAAAACATAGGGTGAAAGGTATCTCGCACGGGAAGAAGCAGAACCTTAAAAACTTGATATTGCCTTCACCGGGAAGACAAAATGAGTGGTTTTAGGAAGGAGTGAATATGTCCGGTCTTACTCCCCTCCTGACTAGTGGGTACAAGAACATCTCTCACGGGTTCGTTTTTGCGATGTTAGAGAGATGGCATGAAGAGACCAGCAGTTTCCATCTACCTGTTGGGGAGATGGCCATCACACTAGATGATGTGGCGTGTCTCCTAGGCATCCCCGTCACTAGGAGGCTCTTTCCTGATAGAAAGTTAACCCGTGAGGAGGGAATAGAGATGAAGCAGGTGGACCTACTTTTTATAGCGGAGGCTACCGCTAAGGAGGTGGGAAAACAGGGTGCTGCTCATATCAGTTTTGGTGTACTGAAGAGGCGCTACGAGGAGCTCTTGAATAGGTGTAATCAGTTGTTTGAGCCTGACACACAGGAGGAGCAAGACGAGCAAGCTCAAGTTAGGCTGGCCTGCATTAAGGCATTTTTGTTGCTCTTGCTTGGTTGGACCATTTTTTCCGGCAAGAACAGCAAAAACATTAATCTGTTGTGGTTGCTTGCGCTGCAAGATATGGACGAGTTGGACAACTGGTCATGGGTGGGATGAGACTTGCTTTCCTATATGAGCAGCTATCTCTTACCTCCGACTCATCTGTGGCCTCCTATGGTGGTTACATGACCTTGCTTGTGGTAACATTTGTTTTTCTTCTTTTTTACTTATTGGATCGTAAATGTATAGTTGTTTGTATAATACTTGTGCTGATATAAATTTGTTTCTTTGTGTTTGCAGGGATGGACTTTGGCGCACTTCACGAACATCATTCTGAGGATTGATGATGATGCCTACGACCCTACTATTGCCCCGCTTGTGAGTCAATGGAAACCTCCTAGGGGCTTTTCTAATCCTGGACACTACCGAGCTGTCAGTGATTCGTTGGACCATTCTCATGTCATCTGGAGGCAGTACGAGAGACGACGACACATCACACCCTTTCAGGACATATGCTGGTACTCCGGATGGATCATGGCCGGCAGAGACATAATGGTCCGTCACTTGCCAGAGCGGGTTCTTAGGAAGTACGGGTATGTCCAGACACGGTCCAGGCCTCCTACAGACATTGAGGCTCTTGCGACAGATGATGTGGCCCAGGTCTTCATGGAGTTTGATCTACATGTCCTCATCCATCAATAGAGGGGTCATCCGGTTCCGGATAACGAGCTGTGGGCTCATACGCAGCTGATGCCCCTCCTCGTCCTGTCCCTCCTTACGAGGAAGTTCTTGTTGAGTAACAGTGGGCCAGACATCCTCCCAACCCATACTAGATCATCAGAGCCAGAGTAGACGGTGCAATGGCGCATCCTACTGTGTTTCATAATCAAGAGGAGGTTATTCGCTTGATGCAGGGCATATAGTCTGAGTGGAGCATGCTAGAGCAAATGTCGGCTTCGCGGAGGAGGAGTAGGAGTCCACGGGATGGACCAGTATGACTTGTGTAGTTTTATTTATGACATTTTGTTGGATTTGGTTGTAATCCTATTACATTTGCGCTTTTTGGTGTTTTTTATGACATTATTCGTTATTTTATTTCGTTGTTTTATTCCGTTATTTTTCGTAATATAATTATGAGTTAATGCTTGATTGAAACAAAACTTGAATGAATGATGAAAAATGTATGCAAATGACTGAATGAATGAATGTATGAAAGGATGACTGAAAATTTAGGGAAAATAGAGGTTTTTGCCTCTTCTGGTTTTTTACACAGACTGGGCGTGAGTTAACTCACGCATATGTTAATGGTTGCGTGAGTTAACTCACGCAGTGCTTTACACTTGTGTGACTTAAGTCACGCAGCGTTAGTTAACTAACGCATAAGTTTACACTTGCATTAGTTAACTAACGCAGGGACATTTTCGGCAAAGCTGCAGGGTGGGAGCAAAATATGCTGGGGGAAGAGCAGAAATCTACTGTTGTGCCTTTTGTTTGGGCCGTTATTGTTTGTAGTACTTTTGGGCCTTTCCTTTTGCCTTTAAATCCATTTCAGTCGACCAAATACAAAAGCTGTGCTATCTATTTTCATGCATCAAAGTTTTTCCGTTTTTTTAGAAATATTGCTTCTGTTGTTTTTCAGTTAAACCCTTTTGACCAATATATATTGACATAAACCATATAATTATTGAGCAAATAGTCATAAAATTAGTAATATTTTGGACCATTTAACTTAATTTTTTAAATTTTTTATACTCAAGATCATAGACTAGAAGGAGTATCAATTTTAGCCATGTTCTTATTTTTCATGTTTATTTTTGTAATGGAAGTTCGATTTCACAAATAGCTATCCAAACAAAGTATGTCACAAATCATGAATATAATTGAATTGATGACATTAAAATCCCTTGGGTATGTTTGTTTCTTATATGTTTGGGTATAATGTGTATTTGTTTGAAATCTAAGAATCCATTCTTAGAGATATAAAGATAGTAAATGATTATTCTCATGTTCTTAGAAGATTAAAAAATTATTCTCAATGTAAAATTTGCAAGAATAAAATAACTTCAAATATTCCTCAAGATTTATTCTCATCAATGGGAGTGTAAAAGTGAAATCTCATGAGTTCATATAAGTATTTCTTCTTTAAATATTTTTTTTAAAATCCTTATAACTACCTCCTTTCTTTATCATCCATAACATATTATTACTTCAAAATTATATTATTTCTTCACAAAATGAAATGTTATTTCAAATATTTTGTTGACAGGTACTAAAAAACAAAAATTAGCGAGAAAAATTTAAAGAGGATAGACGTGAAATCCCTCTCTAATTCCGTCACTAAATATTACGACTGGAAATTAGTGAGGAATTTCATTTTTTCCGTCATTAATTTCTTATGCTAATTGTATGTATAAAAAAAAGAAACAAAATCATTAATTCAATCAAAGATGCTCAATATTATAAATTTCTTGCATGCCATATATGTCCATGGCAAAAAGTTTAGCAGCTTAAAGTCATATAGCTGTTTTTATACCTCAAATAAAAAAAACAATAGAAGCAAAGTAGCATCATTATCATCATCATCATTTACACATTGCTTTGCTAGCTTGAAAAAGCACCATTATTTAGCTTTTCCATTTTGTGTAGCAAGCTAAATATTAAGTTTAGCTCAATTATAACATCCATCCAGGAACAAATCCATTCACTTGTTGTTGAGCTTGACTTGTTGAAGCTATCTGATCTGAAGCTACATTGTTGTACCTATAATCAGAACTGAAAGATAGAGACACAAGTCAATACATATATAAAGGAGGAATCCAGTGATTAGAACAATGAAAGTAATGTTTTAAAAATTGGACTGAATTGACCGATTTAATTGGTTGAACCGGGATCGGTTCAGTTCACCATTTGGTTTGATACAATTATAATGTTGTCATGTTGAATCAGATTGAACCACAGTTGAATACAGGTTAAACCGGTTCAACCGTGGTTGTTTCAATCTGTTTTCATTTTTTTTATAATTTCTTTTTATTTATTTGTTATCCGTTCAACTTTGGTTAAATTGATTGAGCCAATTGAACCAATAATCTAGAGGTCTCGCTCATTTGATCTCTGGTCCGTTTTTTAAAACATTAACCGATACTTTATGTTCAAAAATTTCGTATATTACCCAATCTGCAATGTAGGATTGCAATCCAGCTGCTGGAAGAAGCTCTGAGAGTGAGCATTCTGCTGAGCACCATATTGCATGCTTTGATCACCGGCTTCCCATGATTGCCTGTAGTGATTTCTGGAATTGATTTCCTCCAACTGAAACAAATTATAGTCAAATATATTATCAGAAGAACTAAATTTGAAGAGATATTGAACAGTTCATAGTAACATTTCCATCTAAAAGTTTCATGTATTTCTTCACTATCTCAAACAATCTTAGAATTTTTGAAGAAAATTAAAGAGCAGCAAAATATCTTAACAGAAAAGATAGCATGTATAATTTATTAAACTAAGGCTAAGACCAATTCTAAATTGTGGTCCATAACTGCAATTACGGTTGCAGTATGATGGTTTATGAAGCACATATACTCCTCAAACAATGTGTGTCCCGGTGTCAGATACCTGTACCAATACGACACCGACACATATAATTACACTAAATTTATGTGATTTTCTCAAATTATTAACGGTGTAGACGTGTCAGTGTCTGTATCGTGTGCAACTGCAACTGTGACCACAAGTTCAATTTAAAACCATAATAGATATTTCTTGTACATAATTATGCAGTTAGATATAGAAGCATGCAACAAACCTAATCTTCTAGTAGTTATGGGAAGAACCATTGTTTTAAATTGCATTCCGCAATTTAAATTGCATTCCGCAACTGTGATAACCACAATTGCGGCTGCAACATAAAGTATTGTTAGGTCTCTGCAATGAAATCACAACTGCAATTTCATCTGCATCGACAACATTTTCTCACAATGTAAAGGTCCCTAGCGTAACAACAACTACAATTTAAATCAAATATGTGAAGAATATCATGGACAATGGCATAATGTGTTTACCTTGATTGACAAGGATCTGTTTGCTTCAGCCAAGATATGTTCCTGTAACAAATCAATAGCTTGAAATTGTTAGGCACCCAAAAAGTTATTTTAATAATTTTTTTTAGATTTGTCATACCATATTACCTTATTTTGAAGATCAGCTAATTGGTCCAGCATGAATTGTGTCTGCAAATTGATATTCCAAACAGTTCAATGTAACCAATAAGAGTCACAATAGTATTCAAGGGAAGGGGCTATTACATAAGAAAAACTAAATAAGAAAATGTGAAATCAAATGATAAGGAACTACATTGAGCTGCTGGAAATCGTTATCCAAACGAGATTCAAATCATTAATCGGAATACATTTTCTCAGAATCGTGAATCCATTCTTACTATGAATCGTATGATACATTGTCAATAAAAATGTTATTTTGAGTTAAAAAAGCAAGTGACGTAACAAAATTATAAACTGACATATCATATACAAACCATAAAATAATTCAAATTTAGGTCATGTACCAAATGACAAAAGAAAAATTTAAGCTCAACAAAGATGACAGAAAAGGTGGTTGACTACACGAAATTTAGTTAGTAAATCATTAGAATGAATTAGATTTCATCATAGTAAACTGATATTTATTATAATGAATCAAAAATTAAGATGAGAGTCATGTTGACCAGATACACGCTAGAGATTCATATGAATTGCATTTTCTGATCAAAGGCGTGTTTGGCTTCAACATGTGTTGGTGTCCAACACCAACATGATACCGACCAAATGATTCATTTTCTCTTATTATTACTGGTGTTGAAGTGTCAGTGTCGTGTCTGATGTATGTGTCTGTGATTCATAGATCGTTCAATTTAGCATTAAATCAAGATGACTCATATGTATCGCAAAATACTAATGACCAGTGTTACAACTAACTAAGAACTATGTTAATTAAGAAAGTTTTATTTATTTTCTAAAACAAATACCTTTGTTGATCTCACTTGCTTCAGAGATGAATCCAATTGCCGTTCAAGCTGCTCAAGATCTTTAGAACTTAGTGGCCCTAAGTCTTCCCCTAAAAGATTTCTGAAATATTGGAGACACATACATACACATACACACACAATTAATAGTGTTGATTTATTGGCAAATAAATAACTATAAAAAATATGAAAATTTAATCTAAAGTTCTTCACCTCTGTGCTCTTTGAAGATTTTCAAATCTTTGTTTCAGCTTCAAGTATTCACGGTAGCTGCTCTGCTTTAACAAAAGCAAAAACAAATGAAAAATAATAAAACATTTACAAAACAATACAATATGTAATAGAAGTTGACATCAGACAACGTATTCTGACCACATTCTATACAATTTCTGATTCTATATTAATTCTTTCTCTATTTTCAGAATCCGAACGCATTAAAATGAGTGTATTTTATACGGTGTTAGGTATATATAATGTCAGATATGTGTTCAAATATCACTGTTGATTATAAATGAAAGCAATAGCTACCTCAAGTTCTTTGGCAGGTTTGCTAACTTCTACAGCACCATAACTGCACTTCTGGTACCTATCAAGAGTTTTGAGCATGCTGTTTCGACGAACAAGGAAAAAAAATGTCAAATTGATGATTATAAGTTATCTTTGTAACACCGACAATTTACACCGAAGGTGTGTCCGATGTCTTAAACTGACATGCCGCTGACACATGTGGTTAAATTCGATTAGCTCCGTTTACTTAAATTGTTAACAGTGTTTACATAGTGTTGTATCAAATGATACTTTTATAACTATCATTAGAAATAGAAAATAAGAACACAAAATATATATCCTACCAGTTTCATTGCTTATTTTTATTAATAATTATAAAAATATCATTTTATTTTTATTTCATTCAGAAATTGATGAAAACAACAATAACAAGGTTTTTTTGAATAAAGATTATTTATTAGATTTGTTCAAAAATAAAGATTATTTATTAGAGCAAAAAAAAATCACAAATACAAAAAAAAAACCTTTGTTTTCCATGGATTGAAAGACTGATAAATCAATGAGATTCTTCCTAACCTTATAATATTTACAATAGATATATTAGCAGATCCAACACACTTTCCAGCAATATCAACTGATTTCAAATCAATGAATTCAAGATTTCAAGGATTTTAAAGAATGGGGGATATAATAGAAACTTTGAAAGTGTCAAAGTGACATCATGGTCAAAATAAATTTTGTATATTACACTGTTACATCTAGATATAATATCTTCAACCTATCTATTATCTAATAGCCCTTTCCCCCCTTTCTGCAAAAAGTTCATCATAAACAAAAGACAATTTTTTCCAGAAGTATATAAACATATTAATTTTAATAAATGCATTCTCTATGGTTCAGAGGAATTTTTGTGTAATAACTAGAAGTAGTTAGTATTATCCAGAAAGATAAAACAAACTTAATTGAAGTTGTTCATCAAGAGTCTACCTAACCAAGCTTCCAAAGAAAACATGGAAATCAAAATAGTATTAATAAAAATCATGATCTAAAATTTAATTTAAGATTTAAGAAAAAAACAAGGAAAATCTTGATCTAAAATTTGTAAGCTCTAAAGCAATGTTTCAATGAAAAAGTTTAAAACCTAATATAAAAAAAAACCCCAAAAAATAAAACAAAGACAGTCAACAATAATCTAAAACAAAAAGTAACCGTACAAAGGACATAAACATTTTAGATATTCATCAGATCATGTACAATCTTGCTAGATCTGATAAATCTGTTATCATTTGCAACATATTACACACAAAAAATCAAATCAAATCAAAAACTTTCATGGACAGTAATAATTATAAAAATGATACAAAAAATTGATTAAAAAATAACTAAAAATGTTTAAGAAGAAGCTGTAACTTTGTCTAGCTCTAAATAAAAAATAATTAAAATAATGAACAAGTACATGTAGATCTAATAGGTCAAAAAAGAGAAAGTACTTCCACAAATATAAAATAAAAAATACAAAAACAAGAAGAAAAATTCATATATAGAGAGATAGATTTCATACTTAGATGTGCTACAAAATTCATAAAGCTTTCCACGAGTAGAGAAGATGATAAGAGCAACCTCGGCATCACAAAGAACAGAAAGTTCATAAGCTTTCTTAAGAAGACCATTTCTTCTCTTTGCAAATGTAACTTGTCTGTTTATCTTGTTCTCTATCCTCTTCAACTCAACTCTTCCTCTTCCCATTTTTTTTTCAATTATATATATATTTTTTTCTATTTTTGAACAATATTTACCTCTTACTTCACTTTTCTTGTTTTTTCCTTCTCTTCTTTGGTACCTTATGATGATTCTTCTTTTCTGGGTCAGTACCCTAATACAACCATATTTGTGAAAACATTAGAAAGTTTAATACTTCAACTTGAAATGAAACAAAACTTCAAGCCCTAGAAAGAGGAAACATGAAAACTATAAGAGAAACAATGAGATATTTTATAGATGAAAGAAAAAGTAAAGTATATTTTGAGTCATTGTACTCTATAAACTTTCCTTTATTAACCTTTGGATTTTTATTTTTTATTTTTTTTTATATATTTTTTTTTCAATCTCCACCAGAGAAAATATCGAAGTGAACCTAGCTAGGGTTTCTAGTTTCATGTAACTTTCTTTTTCCCATACTTTTCTATGTTATGGTATTTATAGTAATAAAAACCCTACCCCAGATGCATATACAGCGCGTGTGTTACAATCAACGGTTATTTCTATTTAGATTGGAATCTGAGTGGTGGATAGTGGCGCGTGGTGGCAGCTGTGAAATGTGTAAGAGTTATAATAAATGAAAGTGAAAAAAGTTTGTGTCATTTTCCACTGTTAAAGACAGATGTAAGCTAGTGTATCAGAACGTCGTCACATACCTTAAAATGGATTCCAAACGTGTCAATTTATTACTGGTTTTTCAATGAACTATAATCATGTAAAATAATTAAATGTGTTTTATGAAATGTATGGAGAAACGGTGAGAAAAGTGAAGTGAAGCTATACCTTAGTTAGGTTAGGCATTGCACTCACTTGGTTCAAACTTCGGAATTATTAGAAGGGGTAATAAAAGAATTTATGGATCAATATATGGTAGTTTCTTTGTGTTTCACAATATGTGGTAATAATTGGGTTCTGTTCTTTTTCATTCTTTTATTGTCGATGTATTTTATGTTTTTTTATTTTCAACTTAGAGGCATTGTTTGTCCATAAAGAGTCTATTTTGTAATAAAAATATGACTTTATAATATCATGAAGGTATAGTCTAATTTTTATAACTCGAAGGAGTTTAGTTTGAGGCAAGCAAATGGGGTTGTCTGTGAATTAGCTCAAACGATCTTGTTGAAAGTTAACTCCAAATTATTTGATGATATATCGTCTTGTATTTATGATTTATTAGCTAATGAAATGCATTAATTTGCTTACCCTAAAAAAATATCATGAGATAAAGTTTTTTTTTTTTGTAATAGTTGTAAAATAATAATAATCAGTGTCAATTTTTTGGGTTTATTAGTTTTTGTTTTTATTGACTTTGTTTTAAGTCTTTCTAGAAAATTTTCAGTCAATTTTGGTTCACCGGTATTTTTAGTCACTACTTTTGATATCTGTTTCTAAGTTGACTCATGTATGATAGAAATTAGACTCAATTGTTGAGACGACTCTTAAATGGAAGGCAAATAGAGAATAGGGAGAATTTCAGAGAAAATGAATGCACTACGTTTATTCATCAATAGATCAAACATTTATACATATAGACTGTAATTGTAATGCAAGTTAGGGGGCACACTTTTTTAAAACATCGCCTAAACCATAGGAACATGGGTCGATTATTCGTGGTATCTAAGGCAACAGTTTTTAAATGTTGCCATAAGTGGCTATAAATACTAATTGTTCCCTTACTGTGAAACAGTAAGAAAACTTATAAAAAAAAATGTAGTCATGGCTTATAGGCAACATTTTTTTTATAGTATACTCAAAATAAAATAAAATAAAATAAACATTTTGCAATTATATTGTAAATATAATTTATTATAATTCAAACAAGATCAAATTGAATGATACAATAACAAAAGTTGTGTTATAATAAAGTTCAGTTCAAACATTAATTCTTGGTAAACCAGTTCAAACATTACTTGATACTAAGTGTGCCACTAGCAATATACACAGCTTGTTCAAATTTAATGCTTTCAAGTAACATCATTCAACTTTGTCTTGTAATTCATCATCATCTACATCGTCCTCTTGAAATTCATCATCTATGTCGTTCTCATGAAATTCAACATCATCTTTGTTGTCCTCTTGAAATGCATCCCCTATGATGTCCTCTTGAACCCTTTAGGATCAGTTAGACATTGGTATGGTTTCTAGAGTGGGAACTTACACTCTCACAGGTAATAGACACAAGACAGATGCATGGCTCCTAAATTATCATCTAGAGGATTCACATCGCACATGCGTCTTAGAACTTAACCATGATACCTTAAGGATCCCTCGTAAATTAAAGACTCTTGGACAAAAAAATTATACGTGACAATACGGGTTAAAGAAAGATGTCAATATATAAACCTTAACCTAAGTTGTCAAATCTTCTGTAATCTCCAAATGTGATGCAAGAAACTTCTTCCATCTCTGATTCGTCAGATGAGAAGTCTTGAATTGAAATAGTGGTTGCTTTGTTTGATTCTTCTTTAGCTATCATCATGGATATCCGGATGGCCCTTGTAGTTTTATCAATTTTTGAGTAAAATAGGAAGATACCTGAATCTGCACCACACATGATACAAACTCAAGAATTCTTTAGTAAAGCCTCACGAGAAAACTTAAACAAAAGTAGTACTAAAATATTTTTGGTAAATTTAGAAGCTAAGTAAAACAAAATACAAGGAAAAAAACCTTTTTCATTAGAAAATTAAAAACAAAACAAATAAAGGAAAGATACTAAACAAAAACAACTAACAAAGTAGAATCTAGTCTTTTTTTTATAAATAAAAAAAAGATATAAAAATTAAGCCAGTTAACAAAAATGAAACTAAAACAAATAACTAAAAATAAATTTAAGTAAACAATATTTTATAGCGACAATTAGGGGTTCCAAAAGTTGTTGTTTAATTGCCTAAAATAAATGAGTTGGTTTGATTTAGAGTTTGAGTAGCGGTTAAGATTATTAGAATTCCCTCCACCTCTATGTTGGACTAATGCAAGGTACCTGCCAATTATAATCTAACTATTATATAAACAATGGTTAACTTCGTGGGACTTGATTGTTCCTCCAGGTGTCATGTTTTTCCTCAATCATTCTAAAGAGGTATACGTGCACTAACGATCAAGGGTCATCACTCCTCTAGGATTCATTAGACATTGGTATGTTTCCTAGAGTGGAAACTTACACTCTCACAGGTAATGACACAAGACAAATGTGTGGGTCTTCTAAAGGATTCACATGAAACATGCGTTTTAGAACCTAACCATCATACCTTAAAGATCCCTCATAAATTAAAGACTATTCGATAAAATTCATAAGTAATGATTCCGATAAAAGCAAGATTTCAATCTATAAAACTTAACCTAAGGTCATTTCAGGGTCTTGGTGCGTCATTTCCTAGTGCGAAAAAGTGTCAAGTATGAACCATATGAAATTTAAATATAACTCATATCATAACTAAGTAAATAACATGAATTAATAAATTCCAACAAAGAAATATAAGTTCATCTTATAAACCTAATCAAATGGTGTTTAGTTACTCATGGTAGCAAAATAATACCCAATGAAAAATAAAACATACTCTAGAACAAAATTGGAGGAGGTTTGACTTTTGAGACTACTCTTTGATGCTCTGATAACTTTGATTGGCCTTGAACTTCCAAATTCTGAATGAATATTTATGTGTGAAAGGACCTTTACTTATTATAGGCATATTTCATGCTGGTTTTACTTTGGAATTATGTGCTTTTTCCTCAGATCCCTAGGTGAAAAACGAGCTGGAAAGTGATTTTTCACGCTCAGCATGCGCAAGGTGGATAGGCCATGCACGGGCACATGGTCAGTATCAAGAGAGCAATTTATGTCATAGCTATGTGCCCTAGGGTACATGGGGATGCACGGGGTGTGTGACTGCCCATGTGCGGAAAGTGCATGTGTTCACATTTTTTTTAGTATTTTTCTTCTTCGACATGTTCTTGGGACATAATTTCCCAACATGCATTGTCTTCAAAGCCTTCCAAAACCTCGTTGATCTTCATTCCTTATCTTTCATAACTTTGATGAGATGTCTTGCTTGCCGAATTATATAATTTACCAATAAATTGACTCAAAACACCTATGGAGTTGTCTGGTTAAAGAAGAAACATAACTATAATGACTCAAATCACAACAATATAAATTGTATGTTTGATAAGCATATATATAAGCTAGCTTACAGAGGATAAGCTCGTCTGACAAAAAAAAAGTCATGTTTGGTAAACGTCATCTTGTCACGAGTTTATATCTTATTTTTCAGACGTTATTTCAAGTAACGTTTGAGCTTATAGATTATAGCTTATCATTTTTTCTTCCATTAATAAGCTATAAGTTATAAGTTATCCGCCATCACTTATCAACTATAAGCTACTAGCTATAAACTATCAATTAGCTTATCAATTATCCGTTATTTTTACCAAACATAGCCAAAATACCCCTTAAACAATGAACAACTTATCTAAAATTCATTTATATTGTATCCAACCTACAAAAATATCATATGTTGAGTTGTCATCAAGATGCGCCCTAACTCTCTCAAAACTACCAATTTGTTGGAGGAACTGAAGTGTTTTTTAAATAAATAAAAAACTATAATTTGACTGAACAGTACATCTAATGATTACGAACGGGACTATAATGAACGTGATGGAAGGGTGAAATCAAAGGCAAGGCCGTTTCTAAAATCCCAAATTTTAAACCCAAAATGAATCCCCTATCATTTGTAAATTAAAAAAAGTTAAAATCCATTTAATGATTTTTTATTTTTTTATATTTACAAGGATCAAATGTATATTATTAAACCAAAAATAAATTTGTAAACTAAGATGTTTCATGATAAATCTATGAAAGAGGTCAACCCGATAATAATATTTTCCTACTAATCTTATACAACGAGTCTTCCTTTATATTATGAATAGTTTCATAAAAATATGGCATGCATGAAGCTTTATTTTATTTTCTTAATGTAAACATTAGTTTAAAAATAGAAAAATAATTGTACCCAAAAAAATAGAAAAATAAAATAAAATAACATTTTGATAGAAATGTGTTCATCCATTTCTATGCATCGTTCCAATTTGATCGGATGTCTCCGAAGGGACAGGTTCATACATTTCTCAATATATAATATTTCTATTTTGAGTTGGGTCATGAGGAGACTTGATAATCATCATGTTCATACATTTCATTCAGATTTCTTCTATGGCGGGCATGCCTCGATCATCTCGTATTTTCTTTAAGGTCATTTGGATGACTTGTGTTTGGATTCTATAGAAGGAGAGAAATCACTGCATATTCAAAAATACAGCTTTAGATTCATCAGTTCTCATTGAACAGGTGAAACTAAACTCCTTTCTATGGCTTAAATCCAAGCAGACATCGATTAATTATAGTTTTTTTGACTGGTGGAAACATCCGCTCCTTTGTATGGGTGTTCACGTGTAATTACCTTTGTTTTGTTCTTTTGGTGCCTCCGTCATATTGACATCAGTGACTATGTATCTTTTCGAGCGTTTCTTTTTTGCACATCTTGTGCATATTGAGACGTTGTTGTTTTTAATATAATCTCATTTTGCCTTGTTAAAAAAAACAAATGGATTCGACATCACATCTTTTTTTTTTTGTTTTGAAAAGGTTAAAATGAATTATATTACCAAAAATAAGGTGTCCTTCTAAGCACAAGATGTACAAAGAAATCGACACCAAAGACGAAACAATGTTTACATAAGGAACCTGTACACTAAATTAAAAACACAGGAACAGAATAAACTCTAGCCTATGCCTAAGATGGCGAACGGACTAAGCCACCAGCCATGGTAATTGAAGGGAAGTGAGACAAATTTCACCTTCAACCACGAATAATGGAATTAGAGTTGGAAGTTCAAAAATTTAGGGTTTACCTTTGAGATTGATTTGGAGAACAGAGTTGTTGTTTTATGAAAGGTGAAAACAGTTTTTTTTAGGGGGAGAATTGTTACTATTGAGATTTTTTGAGGGATTGAGAAAAAAATACCCATATTCATTCATAAGAAATACCCATATTGGTTCATACTATTTTCAGATCTGATTTTTTTCTTTGTTTTTTTTAGGGGTAGTAATTTTGTTTTTTTTTATATCGATGATTCTCAAAGGAATGATATTTCCCATATCAATAATTTTTAGTTTAATCTTTATATTTTCAATAATAATTTTTTTCAATAAAAAAAATAATTCATGAGGAGGAGTTTCGACAATATTTTTAAATTCAGGTATTTAATAGAATATTATGAACTTCCTTTAAAAAAAAGAGAAGAATATGAAACCTTTTTCCCAATTAATTATTACTATTTTTAGTATTCAATTTTCATATTTTTTTATTTAACAATTTTTTTTCCATAAATGCATTAATGCAATTCTATTATTGTTGGAGATCACATTTGCAAATACCAACAATTGAACAACAAACCCACAAAACAAGTATCCATTCTTCAATCCTAGCCATTGAATTGTTTAATATTATATCAATGGTGAAAAGCAAATTTGGGTATGATACACAAAATTTTTTACTTGTGTATTCTAAATGCCACCTCTTACGCATTAATCTATAAAATTTTCAGTCAAGTAGTTCTAAATGAATAATTGAATTTGTTTACTACAACACGGCGCTACAAAAAGTGAGAATTAAGGTGCTGAATATTGTGATATCATACTTATTTCTTTTACACAAAATATTCATATCTAATAAAGACATTCACAGTAATGATAAAACCGATATTCTTATCTTATTATGTTACAAACACTTGATTATAAATTTCAAATATGATTCTTTTTTTTTTTCATTCAAAATTGTTCTACTCCGGATAATTCCAAATATGATTGATTATAAGATTAGAAAACCCCGTAAACAAAGCTCAGTTAATAGAATCGTAAAATATGTAAGATTGAGGTTCAAACCTCAAATTCTTCGATGGTGGATGACTTACTAATATAAAGAAATAAATAAAAAAATTGAAAAGAAATAAAAAGTTTACGCATATTATGCATCTCCTTTCCCATGCCCCAACTACATAATTAATCAGAGTAACTACGCACATGGGTCCTATACGTTTCACGATTAGCAATGAATAGTAAAGTTTAAACTTGTACAAATTTTTTATTATATAATTAGTTTATTTGAAATTGCATTATGTGATACTCCTCCTCCTATTTACAAAAAAACAATTTATTTTTTAGATACATTAAATAATTTATGTATTTGGTTTAGGTTTTTAACTAGATACATACATTATTCAATGTATTTAAAAAGTCAACTTTCTCTTGTAAATAAGATCGGAGGGAGTAATTGATAGTTAAGTAGTACAACAGTCAACAACCATATCATAAACATTTATTGGCATGGATCCTCTCCGATCATTGGAGAGTTAAGTGTAATTTTAACCACTCATTTGGCTTATTTAGATTCATTAAAAAACATTAAAGACCAATTGAATGGTCAAAATTGACACAAGACCTCTTATCGTGTAAAACTCACAAGAGAGAATCTCAATCCAAACACTTACTATGAGTGAACATAAACTAAGTAAACATGTAAGATGTAAACACAAACTATTTTAAAAAGTATAGATAGTACTCCATCCATCCCTTAATACTTGACACAGTTGACCTTATTATGCATGACAATGCATAATTTTGAGATTAAATATCTTGAATAATATATTAGAAAAAATTATGAAAATTTGATATTTTGAAAATACTCATCAAGACAAATCTAACGACATCTTATATGATATTATTTATTTTTGTATATTAGTAGAAAAATATGGTCAAAGTAAGTTAGGTCAAAATTAAACATTTTCAAATGTGTCATCTATTGCGGGACGAAGGGAGTATAACATTTTAAAGTCACATACCTATTTTTAAGGTCTGGTTTGACCCTTTTAAAGATTTGATGAAGTTTAAAAGCATGTTGAGAAGCAAAGTAGAGCCCACTAAATAGAAAAATAAATCAAAGGAAAGATGAACTCTATAATTGAATAAATGATTTTTTTTTTTAAAATGAATGAATGAGAAAAAGTTGATTACAATTAGTGTAAGATGTACTTTATATGGTTATCATAACTAAACTAAAAAAAAAAAAAACTTAACTAATTTGGAACTAATACTAATCAACTTCTAACTACATTTAATAAACTCTAACTATATCTAACAAAGCTTATTTGACATAAGGTCTGAGTACAACAATAGACCTACGTACTAAATAGAGATGAAATCCTACGAATGAAAAAGCACTTGAGTACTTATCAATGTATACACAATGTGTTTTATCCGCAAATTGCACAAAGTACTTTAAGAAGATTTTGTAACAACACCTTTAAATCCAGGAAAAAATAACAAATTTAAATAAGTTAATTATAAATTTATCACAAAATAAACTTACAAATCCTAGTCATATTTTATGTAGTCCTAACAAAATAGTCAAATATGTGTGTATTGTTAGCAAACCAGCAAACGACTGTGGTGAAAGTTCTGTTTTATATCAAGTCCTTCGTTGCTAAGGCTAGCAGCATGTCCTCACAAACATAATCTAAAACAAGCATGTTTAACTAGTATTACTAACATATAATAACAACCAAAATTTGTCTAAAAAACTGTTTTGATTCATCATTGATTAAAAATATATTTCAATTCATCATTTATTCATTTTATAAAATATCATAAGTGCATATCTTACTTTTGATATGAGAGGTATTAATGCTGTCAAAAAAGAGATATGAGTGGTGCTTTCATTATTGCTGAAGTGGGACATGGTTCGTATGAATAATTCAGAGTGAATTGAAAATCAGAAAAAACACAAAACTATTTTGAATACTATTACTACCAAATTTTGTTGTTGATTTTATTGACGGAAAGTAATTTTGTATGCGATATCATCATCATGCACTAAACAAACATATCTCGTTATGGATTCAAATTTTAGTTCGTTAGGTAAAATGATAATGCAACGACGTTTTAAGTTGGTTGATAGAAAACTTTGTTATTCATTGTTGTCCTACCATATTTTGAAGGATTAATCTTTGTAGTCTGACACCACATATATCCAATTAAAAAAACATAAAAAATGAATAACCAATAATATATCATATGCTTAAATTATAACATGAGTTACATATATGACCACAATAGGTCTTGTACGGACTGACAGACAGAAGCTATATACCAGTAACAATAACAGGCATGCTTACACCGATAACAAGTTGGCTTCACATACATAAGCCCTTCTTGGCCTTTCAATGAAAGAGAAAGAAAGCAAAAGCAGGATCCAGGAGGGTATTTGTGTGATCACTAAATTACCACTGATCCATGCGAGAAGAGCCGTGGTATTCCCAGAATTAAACCATCAACATATCATAACAACATCTGATGTATGATTAGTAGTACCATAATTTGCCTTGTAATTGTGTTTATAGCAACCAATCAAGCTAGTTAGGGGATTGAATTTTGAAGGTTTAATGAAAATTAATCTGGAAATACAAATTCAGATATATGGCCATGATTAATATCCACCTCACAAAAACATCTCAACTTTTTCTACTACGCCATCACACTCGGCCAATAGTGATGTAAAAACAATATTTTCAACATCCAAATGATAATTTGTAATTAAATCCATCAAGTGATTAATGCTTGATCAACCAGTTCAAATTAAATATGCATATAATTAAAATTTTAAATAATATTATTTTCGATTTAATTGCACTTTTGGTCTTCATGCTCACAACAATAGTTACCTTTTTAAAAATCAGCCATTCAAATATCACATTTGCACTTTTCTTTTGGTCATTCAATCTAGATTCTTGGCCTTCAAAATGGTATTATCCATTCATAATCAAAATTGAGATAAGTAATTACCACTTAAAACCGTAATCTCCATTTTGAGACAAAATTGTAATAAATGTGATATTTGAAAAGGAAAATGCTGATATAGCGAAAGCAAGTTCGTGAGTGAAATAGTAAATGGAAACTATTTATGAAGTGATTAATATGTTTCCATACTTCTTAGAAAACACCTACACAAAGTGTTGTTTATGAAGTGACAAGGTTGTCGGTTCTAGGTTAATTCTAAACATCCGTTTTCTTCTAGCAATGGATTGAGATCAAGGTTTGCCATTTTTATCTTGAAACTAACGTTTGTTTAAATATGGTGTGTGATCATGAGCTTGTTTTGCCAATGGAAAATGTTAGTGAGTGCCCTTATTAACTATTGAGATAGGAAAACTTTGGGGCTCGAGAATACGGTAAAATCTTTTACATTTTTTAAAAGTGTTTTTTTTTCTTCCGAGAATGATAATATTCTTATGATTAATATATTTTAAACTTTAAGAATACTATAACAACATAGATTGAATTTGAAAAATTCACACACACACCACACACACACACCCCATACACACACCAAACAAAAAAAACCTCTTCCAATACATAGATAGAATTATGTATTATGTAGAAAAATGAACCCCTTAAATCTCTCTTTTTTCTAAAGTCCTCTAATTTTAAAGCCCTCCCCTCCAAACTCACAAACTAAAGTTTTAGAAAATGTACTTTAAATTTTTTAATGTTTAAAATTAGTTATTTTCCATAAAAAAAACTAAGAGGATTTTGGATTAACATGACTCATAATGAATAGATTGATAAACCAAACGAAACAAATCCAATTGATAACTAACAATTAAAGAAGGACATGCAAGAAAGATAAAAAAAAAAAAAGGAAATTACACTACAAGATTCGAGGTGGGTGCTCCCAAATGTTTTCAAATTGAAGATGAGAAAAGTCACTCTGAAGATCCTTTAACTATAGAAGAAGATGCATTAATTCAACATCCGAAGTAAATTTTATTTATGATTGACCTCTCAATAAAATCTTTATCTCGGTTAACAATCTATCAAAGCAATTTCACTCTGGAGATGCCCCAATGTTGGAAGGGAATAACCCAGAGAAAATTAATTGAAAATGAAAAGTTAATTGAATATAGTTTTTTTGACTACTATTGTGAAAGTTGTATAGTGTAGTATAATGAATTGCGGTGGTCAATTGGAAGATTTAAAAAGATGTATTGGAATTAACACGAGTTTATTTAAGTATATTTAGCAAGTGAGCATGAATGTAATGTAGTACTTAGTTTGTAGATGAGACTGTCAGCGTGAGTTAATTAATTCATGTGAAAAAAATTAAATATGTGAGTGAGTGAAATATCAAACCTCTCCCTCCCTCCGTACGTACAACAACACATGCAATGACAAATAGTATAGGTGAAATGAATGATTGAATAAAAACAAAAGAGAAAAAGCCACACTCACTTTTATAGTACTACTAGTACTAGTAATAATACAAATCAAAATCACAATCACAATTCACGAGGAAACACACAGCTTCTTCACGTGCTTCGCTCTCTCTCTCTCTCTCCACACTTTTCTTGCTGCGAGGTTAGTTTATTTATTATTAATCAATTGATTAATTACTTCCTGAATTATTGCATAATTGAATAGAATGATCTTATGATTTCATCCTTCGCATTTCCATCACGACGTTCATATCATACGCTGCTGTGTAATTCGATTCTCTCATGCTTTCTTGCTTCGGTTAGTTAGTTACTTGATTAATCATTTCGTTTCTTCTTCCATAATTAACATAATGCTTTCATTATTTAACGTAAATCTTCATTTCAAATCATGCTTCACGATGCTGTATATATTTTCAGGATCCATGCACATCTTTTTCTTTCCTTTAATTAATTGCTTCCCAGATTTATCTATCTTTCTTTTCTTTTATGTCAAAACTGAATCAACGTTTCTTCCTCAAATCATACTCAGGAAATAACGTTTTCTTATATAATTCTAGGGATCTTGAATTGGAAACTTCTGGTTCTTTTCGTGTTCTTAATCATTTTCAGGAACCTGTATGTATGTGCTTGAACAAATCAACATCATTTGAAATTTTGGATTTCAAGAATTATATATGTATGATATGACAAATATCTAATTTTAAGATACAAAGTCTAAGTAAACCAGGAATTAACCACTTCATTACCATGGTTTACATTATGTTAATTTTTAACCTGTTTCCATTGACTTATTTGAGCTTTATCTTCTCGCATATGCATTTGTGAGATCGTTTGAAAGAACTTATGAAAACACAGCTTATTAACATGTTCAAGCGCATACATACGAAAACATTGCAACATTATTTAATTTTATTTTTATTTTTATTTTTATATATATAGAAATGGCTTATATATAAGTGCTTATCATGATAAACACTTATGCTGTAAGTTGCAAATTAAGTTGTATATCCTAGAAGGGTCATATTTGTAATTTTGTATATCATTTAACTTTAAGAAACCCTGTCTGCAGGATTTTGAGGACTACTACTGCAAGTGCTAAGATTTTGCTGGAAGATGTCTACCCCTCCAATAGATTGGGCTCATCACAATGGTAATGGAAATTTGAAAAGTCAAGACTCGCTATGTACTGTCGCAGAATTTGAGGAATTTGATTTCTCTAAAGTATTAGATAAGCCAAGGCCTTTGAACATAGAGAGACAAAGATCATGTGATGAAAGATCAATGAGTGAACTATCAATAGGCTTATCTCCGCGTCTATTGGCCTCAAAACTTGAAAACTTTCCTCGCCTTGGAGAACATCTTGATCATGCATTTTCTCCTGTGCACAAATCTGGTCTTAATACTCCAAGATCATTGTTATTGGACTCTCATTCAATATTGCCTGAAGCTTGGGAAGCTCTCAGGCGTTCCTTGGTACATTTTCGTGGTGAACCAGTTGGAACAATTGCTGCCTTGGACAATTCTGATGAGAATCTTAATTATGATCAGGTAACATGTCTTTGTTACCTTTTTTCCGTACAATTTTCATAACGTGTTTTTGTTTTTTTAATGGATTTGTACTTAACTTTGGAGTCCCTAATATGGACCTTGTCTTGTCATGCTGGATCAGTGGTTTTGATCCTTTTATATTTTTCCATCCATTTTGAGTTTCCTATGGAGGCCTAATATGGGGAATCATACTTGTGCCTAGGTTTTTGTTAGAGACTTTGTTCCCAGTGCTCTGGCTTTTTTGATGCATGGGGAACCAGACATTGTTAAGAATTTTCTCTTGAAGACTCTTCGTCTTCAATCATGGGAAAAAAAGATTGATAGGTTTCATCTGGCAGAAGGGGTGATGCCTGCTAGTTTTAAGGTATTCCATGATCCGGTCAGAAACCGCGAAACCTTGATAGCAGATTTTGGTGAAAGTGCAATAGGCAGGGTTGCTCCTGTTGATTCTGGATTTTGGTGGATCATATTGCTTCGTGCATACACAAAATCTACAGGAGACTCTTCTTTAGCTGACCAGCCTGAATGTCAAAAGGGTATGCGTTTGATTCTGAGTTTATGCTTGTCAGAAGGGTTTGATACATTTCCGACTTTACTATGTGCTGATGGGTGCTGTATGATTGATCGTAGAATGGTGAGTTTGCTGAACTTTATTCATAATCTACTGCCTGGAAAATAAGCATTGATGATAGGATAAAATGATTTTTCTATGTTTTCCCCAACTTAGTAGATTTATATCACAATGACTTAATCCTGTGTAAAAATCAAAACTCAAGTCATAATCTGTTTTTCTGTTAGTACTGAATCCAAAGTGAATGAGAATAACAATCTAGCAGAGTTATTCTAGATATGCTACTACTAGGCACTGACAGGGGATTTACTATGACTTTTATTCCTAGTGCTCAATCTATCCATTTCTTACTTCATTTTTTATTTATAATTTATGATTTCAGGGTGTTTATGGCTATCCAATTGAAATTCAAGCATTGTTCTTCATGGCTTTAAGATGTGCCATGCTATTGCTTAAGCCAGATGCTGAAGGGAAAGAGTTTATGGAACGAATTGCGAAACGCTTGCATGCCTTAAGCTATCATATGAGAAGCCACTTTTGGTTGGATTTGAAGCAACTTAATGATATATATCGATTCAAAACAGAAGAGTACTCACATACTGCTGTGAACAAGTTTAATGTCATTCCCGATTCTTTACCAGATTGGATTTTTGATTTCATGCCTCATCATGGCGGATACTTTATTGGGAATGTGAGTCCGGCTAGGATGGATTTCCGCTGGTTTTGCCTTGGTAATTGCATAGCAATTTTGTCCTGCTTGGCAACTCCTGAACAGTCAGTTGCAATTATGGATCTCATAGAATCACGGTGGGAAGAATTAATTGGGGAGATGCCTGTCAAAGTTTGTTATCCAGCCCTTGAAAATCATGAATGGAGGATCATAACAGGATGTGACCCAAAAAATACTAGATGGAGTTACCACAATGGGGGATCTTGGCCAGGTACTCTTATGCTACCATTCTGAATTTCGCAGAACAAATGTGTGCATGTGTGTGTGTGTGTACGACTTTTGAGGGAAATCAAACTTCATTTCATCATTAAACAAATGCAGTGGAAACATAGGAATAATATAATAGACGTAGATAATTTGAGTGCATGTTTTCATTGACAATAAGTTAACAAAATCACGATATAGCATAAACTACGCTATGTAGCTTCGATAAAACCACGTGTCATCGTGATCTAGTCGAACTCTATCATTTCAAACTAGGTTATGAAAGACTTTATCAGCCAGTATCCAAACAAGGGATATGCTAATGCCAGAAAAAAAGAGAGAATTTCTCTACTTTATATTTTCAACTCTTTTAGTATTTGCTTTTTTAATATGGTGATATTGGTTATGGTGGTTACAGTTATGTTATGGTTTTTGTCTGCGGCGGCTATCAAGACGGGGCGACCCCAAATTGCAAAACGTGCCCTTCAAATTGCTGAGGCCAGATTGCTAAAAGACAACTGGCCGGAATATTATGATGGAACACATGGTCGATACATTGGGAAGCAGGCTCGAAAATTCCAAACCTGGTCTATTGCTGGTTATTTGGTGGCTAGGATGATGCTTGATGATCCTTCACATTTAGGTATTATAGCACTTGAAGAAGACCGACAGCTAAAGGATCCTGTGCTCAAGAGATCAAATTCATGGACTTTGTGATTTTTTTGTCTCTCCTAATCAATTTTGACTTGCAATGATAAAAAGGAAGAAGTAAGAAATGGAGTGAGTGGAAGAAGGTGTGGACAAACACCGTCATGAATCATTCTTTGTTTCATTCCACATGTCTAATGTTTGCGTATTCCTTCAGTGGAATGCTCATAAGTATAGCATCTGTAGAGTTTTCAGGATTCTCGATGGAAAAGTTGTGTTTTATGCACAAGGTGAGACCATGGTTCGTTATCAGGAACAGCTTGCAGTTCTTGGTGGACTGGACAATATATGTTCTTGGATGCAAATGTTACAATTAGACTGAAATTACGGAAGCGCTGACAATAGATTGTGTTTTCTTGATCTGGCATTAAACTCATCACAAAATGTGAAGTTAAATGATTTTTTTTTTTTTAAGGAAGTGAAGTTAAATGATAGTCATTCATTCCTCCATTTATCCTTTTTATATGAATGAAACGAGCGTATACTCATCCACCCTTCTATTTTACCTTTTAATAGGATTTGATTTGATATAATTCACTGGCATCTTTTTTTTCCGGTCCTTTTAATATATACTTTAGTTGAAAATTATTTACCTCTACAAAATCCTTAAAACTAAAAGATGCTTATAAGTTATAACAAACCATTACTGTCGTTGATGTATATTTATTTGATGCAAATATGTATTAAATACATGTACTTATTTCTTATAGAGAAATGTTAATGAGTACTCTTAGACACTCTTTAAGATCTTTAAATTAGTATTTTTTTTTATGAAAATATGTGTAATCAATGCATTGAAAATCAAAATATTTGATTTTTTTATAAAATAATTTTTTATTTTAGAATCTTTTAAGAGTGACTGACTGAGACATTTGTTAACAAGACCATTTCTTATATTTAAGTCAATTTTTTTTTTAAAACTCAGTATTCAGCCAAGAAACTACGAATCCGAGGAGTCTAGTCTCATTATCCATTTGCGGGCTCCAAATAAAGCCAGACCTACAAAGCTATGCTGCAGAAAAGTCTCTGGATTATTTGATCTTAAAATGTTCATTATTTAGTAACGAAACAAAAGTCTCTAGATTATTTGATCTTAAAATGTTCATTATTTAGTAAAGAAACAAAGAACTACTTAAAATATTCATCATGCGTAAATTCCGTATGTACGCATCACAAACGCATTTTTAATTTTTTTTCAACTCTTCAAATATTGATTGAGCTAATTTAGCTTGAGAAAAAATCAAACAGTAACTTCCATTTGGGTTATCCATTTAAAATTAATTAAAATAACTATATTGTATTACTTAGATATTTCATAAATTTTCATGTATGAATTAAAATTTTAATTCGAGATAAAAAATTATTACTAACTTTCCCAAGTTAGCAATATACAAGTGTGAGGTGTGAGTGCTTAAAGGTTCCTTAAATATTTTAGGTTTAATAGCAGTTTTACCCTCCTAACTTTCCCAAAATTGCGATTTTGACCCTTTAAGAAAAAAACTACAAAACCGTCCCTAAGTTTTGCACATGTGACAGTTTTGGCCCCAAGGCCAATTTTGACTCGGTCTACACTGACGTGACACCCTAAGTGAGGTACCACGTGTTATTTTATTTTATTTTTTTTGCCTTAGGAGGCCAAAACTACTACAGTTACAAAACTTAGGGGGCGGTTTTGTAGTTTTTTTCCTTAGGCCCCCAAAATCTCAACTTCGTGAAAGTTAGGGGACGAAAACTGCGATTAAGCCAGTATTTTACCGTTAGAGCAAATTGAAGCAAAAATGAGTAATGAGTTTTTTAATTATGACGTGACATAGTAGGGACCACATAATCAGAGTTATGGAACCCAAAACGGATTCTCTATAATATTCGCATTTGCGATGCTCTTGGAGCATCCACAATAGAGACCCTCACATTTGAGGTCTTAAACGGGTCTCACATGGACACATCACTTTTTTATTATTTTTTAATAATAGTACATAATAGGTACTCAATCACTCCAATGAAGATCCTCTATCAAAAGGTCTAAATGGATCCCACCAATAACTACTTATTAATAAAAAGCAACAAGAACAACTCAAATAATAATTATTTTATTGAAAAGTAGTGTGGGGTCCACTTAAGATTGAGAGTCTTAAGTGAGACACCCCCAATTTTTTTTCCCACATTGGGGATACCTATTAGGTACCGGGTCTTAAATAGTCAAGACTCTACCAATGTGGATGCTCTTAGTACTATCATCAATTGTCCCAGGAATATCCAATAACTGTCATCTTGCATGTCAAGCTGGGAATTAAAATGTGAAATACAAGCAGGTTATAGTGATGGTGTTATTAGTGGTAGCGAAGATGTTTGGTTGTTTAGCATTTCTTTCATGTTTTCAGTGACATGTGTTGCTGTTACTTATATTTGAGAATGATCCCTCATTTGCAGGAGTAGACGTGATTGGCGATATAAATTAAGAGGATGTCATTATATATGTTTGCAATGAATGACACATACAATTTTGACCACAAGAGAGTGGTATGGTCGGAGCTTTAATATCCTTCTCAGTTTACAAGCTTCTATTTTTGCTTAAATCTCACATATTTCCAATCAATTGGTATAGTGTACAATTGTAGAGCATTGCATATAAAAAAAATTAGAAAGATGAAATTAGGTAGTCAAAGTTCAGATATGCACTTCCCATCGATAAAATTAATGACCTGTTCGACAGCCAGATCAAGTGCAGAAGTTACAGCAGCCAAATTTTGTAGGAATTCTTCAGCAGTTGGTTTGTCACCGTCAATAATATCAGTCACAGCTTTTACAAAAATTGCAGGAACTTTAAGAAGGTCAGCAACATAAGCAACGGCTGCTCCCTGTGGAATATTTAACAAAGGATAGAGAAATACGAACAACTGTCAGTTACTTAGGCCTCTATAATTTAGAAGGTGATTTATTTGATGGAACAATGTATCATATGTCAATATGCAGATTCATCATGTCATCCCCAATAAATCAACCAAATGTTCCAACTTCCAAGCTCTATAAAACAAACCATGTACTGCATACCTCCATATCTTTGACAGTTGCATCATTTGCCGTGATTGATGATTCATCCTGCGGTGTCATATCTAAAGAGTCACCAGTAGACAATTTAGCCACCTGGAATACGTGCAAATATGGTTGAAGGTTCAGTTTTGCTTGAATAAAGTAATTAAGAAAAGGATTGGATTTCATAAAGCAAACCAAAATACATCTTGATTTGTTTGACCATATGTTTCTATTCATAATGAAGCATTGACACAAACACGGTACGGAACCCGACACTAATATATTGACACTGACACCGGTAATAATTTGATAAAATCAAAGCAATTGAAATTTGAAAGTAACTACATGTGCCGGTGTTGTGTTGGTGTCTAACACACTGGCACATATCGGACACCAGACACCTTTAATCTAATGCGTCTGTGCTACATTAATGATCCATATCCTGCGTGTAAATTGGGTTTCAGTTTAAACTATCCCAAGAAGGTCTTGGTCTACCTTAAAAAGAACACAAATCAAAGTAACAAGTTTTTTATATTAGTGAACAAATCAAAATAATAAGTAATCTCAAGGAGAGGCAAATGTACTATTGACCTGTCAAAAATAACAGCCAACCCCTGGTGGCACCATAAATTTTCCTACATGTTAATAAAATAGAGTTTCTTTTTCTCCACTCATTTATGATATATATCGTAAGTGTGCATGGCTAACTGATAGTGGAATGGGTGAACAAAACACTTAACACTCCATTCTAATAGCTGAATTTGTTCATGTCAGGCTGAGAATTTAAAAAACTACGCTCTACGTACAGTGTATCGACATTACTATATGCTTGCTTCAAGTTTGATCCCCTAGTTCACTATGCATATATAATAAGATGTCAGTAAGAATAATTATTCGCAAATGAAAAAAATATCCTAATCAAAGCCAACACAATCATAAACAATAGGGATATAATTTACGTGCTCAAAGGCACAAATTTCAAAGAATGCATCAGCAGTCCTTCAATCCAGTTCTTCTGGGTAAACAATGGTATCCAATTTGGATGACAAAACATGTGATGTCAAGGAATTTGGCTGAGAATCTGAACTTCAAATAAGACTACCTATAATAGAGTTTTCTTTATGTATGTGCATTCATGTGAATGTAAGCCTGTGTAACAATTGGAGGTTACATCACATGTTTGTGGGAATCAAAATCAACCTTTCACAAATGCAAATGTAAGACTGCCTACAATGGATCTAACCCTTCCCTAGACCATGCTATCACAGGAGCTATACATTACCAAGTTGCCTTTAGAGACACACACACTACTACTCAAGCAATGGTGTCAGCAGAGCAAGAAATAAAATATTTTGGAATATTTTATTAATTTTAAATAAACACAAATTAGCATATTGTACTCACCTTTAGATTAAGTTCCTTTACAAGGTTGGGTGTTTCAAACGCTTTACGTGAACCAACTCCATACAGATCAAAAACCTGCAAAAGACAACATTTATATATTGATGATAATAGCAAAATGTCTACCGCACAACATTGCAAGCACCGAGCATATTTTGGTATGCACGTAACTCCTTCCCTCAACCCAGAAAAGGAAAGAAATTTAGCCGTGGCAGGATAGGCACTAAGAAATATTTAGGTGCCAACGTTCATATTTCTATACATTACAATAGGAGAGTCTGCATTTGGTCAGGTGCGTGACTTGCAGTCTTGTAAATAAATTCAATTCAATATTTATTTAGCATTCATTTTGCCAATAAAACCGGTTAGAGCTATCAAACTAAACCACAATTACAAAGCTATCAAACTAAAAAATTTAAAATCTGTTAAACTAAACCATAATACAAATGTAAGTTTAAAAGGAAACCAAAAGAAGATGGCATTGAAATCTTTAAAAACGCAACTTGACGTACTTTTAGTATAAAGAAACACATGACATAAAAGGTCAACCACTTTAGTCTTACTTTTCTTATTTCACTCACATTAAATGCAGCAAATAAAGCAAGATATGTACATTCTCTAAAAAAAATCATTGCAAAATATTTAATAATTATTTCTTACAAGGTAGACAAGATCGCAATTTGACTAGTAGAAACGCAGGAGTCTACAATCTTGAGTACCATTTGTGTGCTTGAGTAGATCCAGAATCAGAAATTGATGGGAGCTGCCGTGATCACAGCGAAAATACATGAAAGCGGTGGAATTGTGCATTCCTGCCGATCTGATCGTCTTCTTAAAATTCTGGGTTTGTGGGTCGGGTTTGCGACCCGGTTATGTAAAAATGAAATAAAAGCTTCAAAAAACACTTTTTTTTGCTGTCACGTGAAATACTTATTTTCTTACCTATTATACCAAATAATTATTAATTAATAATTATATTGGAAACCTTCCCAATGAAACGATACACCCAGATTCATAGCACTCCACTCCCTCTCTCAAGTCAATTTAAATACTCTGTTTTTTTCTAGTCATTGTTCCTTCTCACCCGATACAACAACCCTTGACTGTTTCTGGTGGCTGTTCTGGAGGTTTTTAGTTGTTTTTAAGTGTGATTTGCAACAGTTGAGTTTTTTTTAAGTAATTTGAGTGTGAATTGAAATATTTTTTCACTAAATTATGTTGTACAAACCTAAATGCAAAATGAATTTGGTAGGATCTAACGATCCGTGTTATGATCCCCCACTCCCCTTGATTTGTTAGACTTAGACAAGAGAATGTAATGTGATTCCATTGAGCAGAGTTTGACTTACAGGAATGGGTATTCTTCTGTCATGAAAAGCAGAATGTGATGCAATGAAAATGTCACCAACAGTAGCTCCCCTGGACTTGAAGCCACCAGCAGTGCCAGCATTAATGATCAAATCAGGTTTGAAAGATTGAATAGCAGCATATGTTACAAGAGCAGAAGATATGGTGCCAACACTATCAACCCCAGAAGAAGGATCTTTACCAGGCCAAATCAAGTTCAAATTGAGACCTTTGAATTTCCCATGATAACGTACCCAGGGAACACCTTCTGGAAAACTGGAATCAATTTAATTAGGAAGAAGTTAAGTAAAACCCTAATCTAATCTAATCAAATAAAAATAGTAAAAAGACTAACGGAGAGTTAGGATCTTCGATGAGCTCAAATTTATTCACAACAGGTTGTGCCTCCGTCTGCATAGCTGATGAATGATATTATTAATTAATTAACACAATCAAATCAAATCAAATGATTAAATCATCATGAAGAAGAAGAAGAGTATTAGTAATTAGTACCAATGACGATGACGATGTTGGAAATGGGTTTTTCGTCGGTGGTAGTAGCTAAAGGAGCATCTGATTGTTGCACAGCAGCCATTGCAGTCCTACTTCCTTTCGTTTCGTTTCTTACTGATTCTTTTTCTTTTTTCTTTTCTCTATTTTCTATTCTTTTATTATTACGCGTTCCC
>Ga0315914_1001254_pt1 | contig 37236 bp, 31 predicted proteins | sample MpolenodulesMG_FD_203920 | JGI IMG/M metagenome (GOLD analysis project Ga0315914, IMG submission 203920) | Medicago polymorpha root nodule microbial communities from Los Angeles, California, United States - elongated nodules | ecosystem: Host-associated > Plants > Roots > Nodule | place: USA...
TCCTCTGTTTTCATGTTTTTTTTAAATTATTATTGTTGCTAATGACAATAATAATTATATAAATTTAATCTGATTCAACCCGATTAAATTTATAATAATTAGCCTTTGAAATTATTATTGTTGGATAGATTTTTTATTTTACAGGTGTCATTATTTTAGTTTTTAAAGTGACCGAGTCAATCCGATTCAATCCGATTTAATCCGGTTAAATAACTGTATAAATTTAATCTAAGACCGAGTCATCTAACCGAGTCATCCGAGTGGTTCCGGTTCAGTCATGCGGTTCGACCAATGACTCAGTGGTTCGACCATTGACCCAGTGACCCAATACCCCTGCCGAGTCGATGACCGAGCCGAGTTTTAAAACTATGCAAACGCCAATAAACAAAAATGAAAAAAACATAGCAAAAACCAGATTGAGACTAACTCATAATTGTGTCAACATCATAACTCTACAAGACAACCACGACGTTGAACAAAACCAGTGACCACAATAGAATCAACATACACCAAGACTCTGAAAGGAAAGCCGCTACAATGCTTTATCGACGACGATCTGAAACTCATAAATATATTTTTCATTTATACATAAAAACACGAGACATATATATCACCAATAAACAAAAAACATGTGACACATATTTATCATCAATGTGGCAAAAAATACTGACATATTTAAAAATTCACGGGATAAATAATTTTCATCAATAAAAGAAAACAATTTGAGATTGAAAAATAATAGTCTCTCACTCGTTCATTGCACAGGTTAACACAGTTGTTGTTATAAAAAACTTTAGTTTAGATAAGATTTATTAGGAGACAAACCAATGATATTGCTTATTTGTTGGCAAGAGCATCACTTTCTTTCATTAGCCATCAAGAGTTTGATCATATCCCCTCCTATATTGAAACGACTTTGACGAATGACTCCTTAAAAAAAAAACTGTGACGAATGATATGCGCTAAATTTATTTCTTTAAGAAAAAAACAAAAGTATCCCGGATGTGTATTTGATTATTTCACTGCAGGTACTGAAATGCTTATGGAATTTGTGGAGATTCACTATTCTACCAGCACGTGTCTATTAACTGCAAAAAAGTATCTCTTCCGTGACAAAAATTGATTTTGAATGAACATGATTCTAGTTAAAAGTGTGTCAAACGTAAAGTAATTTATATATAGATACAAATTATCTATTGGTAGAAACCAAATTGAAGGATGAAAGTATAAATGGACAAAAAATATGATTTATAAAATGAAGGATCAAAACTTCATTAAAAAATACAGGATCAAAATTGTTTTTAAACCTAAAAAAAGTAGCAGTGTATACCATTTTTTTATCTTCTTTCAGTGTTGCGATCTTTTATCTTTTGGATTTTTATTTGTTATAAATGTTTAGTGTTCTGCTTTCTCTTTGATCAATTTAATATATTCTATTATTGTTTGTTTAAAATAAAACATTACTTTTTTACGTAATCAAATTTAAGGTGTTTCATTCGTAATAATAGGAGCAATACAAAAAAGAATTACATCAAAAGTACTGCGTGAAGCATGAGATAAGGCTGCTCATGCAAGAGCATGAGCGCTACCATTTACTTGACGTCTAATAAAAACAACTACAAAGTCGTTATAGTGATCAAATAAGGTTCTACAATTTTGAATAATCGAACCATACTTAAAAAGATCAATTTTACTATTGTGCACATCGTCCACAACCATTTTACAATCCAGCTCAAAAATCATCTTATGCTATCCTAATGAAGAAATCCATTGAATGCCTTGGTACAAACCCCGAGCTGCACCCTCCGCTATTGTCATCACATCCTCACAATAAGTTTTCATAGCAACAACGAATGTGCCTTTCTCATCACGAAGACACTCTCATGCTTACCTTTTTTCCTGTTGTAAAAAATAATACAACAATAGAGTTCCTTGTGCGCGACCTATGACGTGCTCCATAGTCTCGGTCTTGTTCTCCCATAACTTTAAGTTTCATTTTGGCCAAAAACCCCATGTTGTCATTGCAAATGTGATTAGTTGAGATGTGTTAAGATGTTGCCACATGCGAACAAATACATCTTGAAGATCTTAAGCATCAACCATCAAACTTTCCAAAGTTGTCCACATGCTAATTTTCCTCCAAACATCAATCTATCTGTACAATATAAAAAAAATCTTATTACTCTTAAATGTTTATTTATTATATTAACAATCATACCTATCACAACGTTTTTTTTTAGGTACTTATCACAACGTTTTGAAAACAATAATTTTTTTCCGCTATATAAATTATTAACATTAAAAATATTTATTTTTGGTTTATTTTTCTGTTACAAAATTTATTTTATTTACCTATTCCAACCTTTTCGTCTTTATTATTCCCTTGCTTGTTTGGTTGTTTTTTACAAAACTTCCTTTTTCTTTTCAAATATTTTACTACTCCTTTCCCTTTCTTTGAAGATTTTACTATCCTTTTTTTAAAAGTATTATTCCCTTGCTTGTTTGGTTGTTTTTACAAAACTTCCTTTTTCTTTTCAAATATTTTACTACTCCTTTCCTTTTCTTTGAAGATTTTACTATCCTTTTTTTTTTTCAATTATTGAAACTTCCTATTGCTTAGTACATTCTCTAGTCTCTTATATAAGAAAATTTTGGAGAAATATTTGTCTAAAACATAAGATTTTTTTTTGAATTTTAAGGTGCATTCATTGCACTTTTATACCCTTCATATTTAAGAGAAATTCAATTAATGTATGTGGTGTGAAAACATTTAATGTCAATATTATTTTAGTATTTTTTTTTTAAAATGACCATGTTTAATGATTTTTCTTTATTATGATATTATTTTCTTAAAAAAATATATTATTTGATCATTATTTCCTTAAAAAATATATATTATTTGATCATTATTATAAGCAAAAAATCATTTTCGATTCTTAGAATAATTAGTGTATTTGGTCAATATTATAGATCAGATACATCAGTTATTCAATGAATTTAAAAAATAATTTTTTGTTTATAATAGTGACGGAAAGATGTATACGACTAGATAAAATACTATGTTGCAAGTAGATATCGCTCAACCTTCTTGTCACTTCGCTTCCTAAAGCCTCAGTCCAATCACAAAGACAACTTTATATCTTGTGAAAAGGTTTGGTCGCGTCTGAATGTTAGATACCCCCATCCTATGCTGTCTACTCGTAATATATTATTAAAAAAGGAAAAAAATATATACATGGGGCAAACTAAAACCCTCAAAAAGCAATAAAAAAGAAGAAATGACCAATATGAGTTTGCTAACAAGCTCAAGTTCTGCAAGATGTTTGCTAACAAGATCAAGTTCTTTTGAAGTTGCAGACAACAATAAGTTATGCCTACAATCGGTGAAGAATGGCCAATATGAGTTTCAACATTGACTTCTACGCTAGCATTTGGGACATTTTCTGTCGTACCTGATGTTTCCAAGTTTACATTTTCGGTTACCAACTCCAAAATTGGAATCTGCTCTGTAAAACGTGGCCCCACAATCTCACATGTGACATTATGTAACTCTAAGTGAAAAGATGTGTTACTTTAAAAAAAAAAGAAGTGAAAAGATGTGTTAGATTTGTTCGTTATTTGAGGGGACGGTGGAGCAGCATTAGAAACTGATCGTTCTCTACATTTTCTATAGTTAATTGTGCATCATCTGCATTTTCAGACTGCACAATTGTATGTTCTGATACTGGTGGGTTAAAAACAACATTTTGAGCAATTGGCGTCTCAAATGCTTTTGAGGAACCTATGCCATGCCTAGGTTGTTTGCTTTTGAGGCTTCTCTGGTTTCTTGTCTTTATCTCCTTTGTCTGCTTTATCAACCTTACCACCTTTCTGAGAGTGCAACCAACGACAAATTACGACGTTATGTCCAATATTTTTGAAAAACATGTCTATTATATAGAGTCTGTTTGTTAGAACCTCTTCTTTGGAAAAAAAAAATCAATCTTCTTTTCGAGGATATGTCAATGCTATAGAGTTTGTTACTAACACTCATCGTGACATAAGCTCAAGAAAAATCCCACCATAATGTACATTGATTGTATTTCGGTGTACAATTTTTATTTATATAATATATGCTTTATTCAATTTGCTCGCTTCTGCTTTATAATGTGTGCCATTTTATTTATTTTTGTGCATATGCGTGTTTTTTGAAACATTTGACATGTATGTTATTTAAACTTAATTAAATTTTACTTTGAATACTCAATTCATATGTTTTTTAATTTATATTTTAATTTGGAAAAAATATTTTGATAGGAAAAAATTTATAATAGAAAAATGTTCACAAAATATAGGTAGTTCTTTTAAAAAAAAAACTAATATAGGTAGTTAATTTTCTCGTTCCTTTTGATTATGATGTAGATTTAGATTTGAAAAATAATTGAACTGTAAAAAATAATTTTGTCAATTTTTTTTTACCAAAATATAATCTCTTTTATGATTAACTCTGGAGTTGCCTCCGACATAGATCAGGGGTAAAATAAGCTATACCAAATTAGACTTTGCAAAAACTAAGTATAATCTAACATGGTCAAAAGTTTCAATACCCAAGTTAAACTTTTTATCAGTTATAGTTTTTTTGAAAGTATGTTCTAACCTATAATTTTATTTAAAAGCATATTTCATATCAACGTTTCAAATAAGTAATATAACAAATATTAACAAACTAATAAATAAACGAGATTAAATTAAAATTTTAAACTTAACATGATATATGAAGACCACAACTTTATATGATGTCTTATTTTAATTATATTATACAATAATATATTTAAATATGTTAAAAAATTAATGTATATAATAAATTTAAATTAATGAAAATAGTTTTCACAAAAACTTTTATAAAACGTAAAATACGAAATACGTTGAGTCTACCTATTTCAATAGTCCTGAAAACAAAACAAGCATCTCATGCAACAGTAGTGTGTATCTTACTTGTTAAGTATAAAGACCCCTGTCTTTTTCTCGTTCTTTTCCAACAAGCAGTAACGCGCACTCTTTCCATTCCCTCTCATACTGTGCTATTACAGGACAGTAGTCTCTTGCTACTGCCAACCTCATTTATTTCCAAAATGCACCAAATCTCATTCATCATCATCGCGATCATCGCCGCCACCGCCGTGATCGCCGACGATGACTCCACCGTCATGCAAAGCCTTCGACAATCCCTTAAACCTTCTCCTACCGGCTGGTCTTCCAATACTTCCTTCTGTCAATGGTCCGGCGTCAAATGCTCATCCGACAACCGCGTCACCAGCATAAACCTCTCCAATCAAAAGCTCGCCGGAACCCTTCCCGATAATCTCAACTCCCTCACTCAACTCACAACTCTCTATTTCCAAAACAACGCTCTCTCCGGTCCTCTTCCTTCTCTCGCCAACCTCTCCTCCCTCACAGACGCCAATCTCGCCAGTAATAACTTCTCCTCCGTAACTCCCGGCGCATTTTCCGGCCTTAATTCACTCCAAACACTCTCCCTCGGAGATAACACCAACCTCTCTCCGTGGACATTCCCTACCGAGTTGACTCAGTCTTCCAACCTCAACTCAATCGATATCAATCAAGCAAAAATCAACGGAACCTTACCAGACATTTTCGGTAGTTTCTCTAGTCTCAACACCCTTCATCTCGCATACAACAATCTCACCGGAGGATTACCTAACTCTCTCGCTGGTTCCGGAATTCAGAGTTTTTGGATCAATAACAATTTACCTGGGTTAACCGGTTCAATCACTGTCATTTCCAACATGACATTGTTAACTCAGGTATGGCTTCATGTGAATAAATTCACCGGTCCAATTCCAGATTTATCGCAATGCAATAGTATAAAAGATCTGCAACTTAGGGATAATCAGTTAACTGGTGTGGTTCCTGATTCTCTGCTGAGCATGTCTAGCCTGCAGAAAGTTACTCTAAGAAATAATCAGCTTCAGGGACCTGTTCCGGTGTTCGGTAAAGATGTGAAATATAATTCTGATGATATCAGTCCTAATAACTTTTGTAATAATAATGCATCTGTACCTTGTGATGCTAGGGTTATGGATTTGCTTCATATTGTTGGAGGTTTTGGGTACCCTATTCAATTCGCAAAGTCATGGACAGGGAATGATCCTTGTAACGGTTGGTTGTGTGTTATATGTGGTGGGGGTAAGATTACGAAGTTGAATTTCGCTAAGCAGGGTTTGCAGGGAACAATTTCCTCTGCTTTTGCCAATTTGACTGATTTGACAGCTTTGTATCTAAATGAGAATAATTTGACTGGTTCTATACCTCAGAATTTAGCTACATTGTCTCAACTTGAGACTCTTGATATCTCTAACAATAATCTATCAGGCGAGGTTCCCAAATTCGCACCAAAGGTCAAGTTTATAACTGATGGTAATGTTTGGCTTGGTAAAAATCTTGGAGGTGGAGCGCCTGGTTCTGCTCCTGGTGGAAGTCCTGCTGGATCGGGAAAAGGTGCTTCGATGAAGGCAGTTTGGATTGCTTTTATAGTGATTGTTGTTGTGGGTTTTGTTGGTCTGGGGTTTTGGGTTTCTTGGAAGTGTTATAAAGGAAGACGGTTTCGGAAATTTGCAAGGGTTGGTAATCCTGAAAATGGGGAAGGAAATGTCAAACTCGATCTTGCTAGTGTTTCAAATGGAAATGGTGGTGCTTCGAGCGAGTTGCAAAGCCAGAGCAGTGGTGATCATAGTGATCTTCACGGTTTTGATGGAGGAAGTGGTGGAAATGCTACAATTTCGATTCATGTTCTTCGGCAAGTGACAAATGATTTCAGCGACGACAACATCTTGGGAAGGGGAGGATTTGGTATTGTTTATAAAGGGGAGTTACCTGATGGAACTAAAATTGCTGTCAAGAGGATGATATCTGTCGCAAGGGGAAGCAAAGGGTTGAACGAGTTCCAAGCAGAGATCGGTGTTCTTACTAAGGTTAGGCATAGACATTTGGTCGCCCTTTTGGGATACTGCATCAATGGCAATGAGAGGCTTTTGGTGTATGAGCATATGCCTCAAGGGACTTTAACGCAGCATCTGTTTGAATGCCGTGAACATGGGTACACTCCTTTGACATGGAAACAAAGGTTGATAATAGCTTTGGATGTTGGACGGGGGGTGGAATACCTGCACAGCTTAGCTCAGCAAAGCTTCATTCATAGAGACTTAAAACCATCAAATATACTATTAGGTGATGACATGAGAGCAAAGGTTGCAGATTTTGGGCTGGTTAAAAACGCACCGGACGGGAATTATTCTGTTGAGACAAAGTTGGCTGGAACATTTGGATATCTTGCACCCGAGTATGCAGGTATACAAAGCTTTTGGTTTTAAGTGCGTGCCTTAATTAATTTTAAAATCGTATCTAGTACATTATTTAGTGATTATAGCTATAGCCTATAGGTACTGCATCAATATCAATATATCATGCTCTAATGTCGCCACAAAAACAAAAGTTGGAAGGAGAAAAAAATGTTATTTGATCCTGATATGTTCCTGAAACTCTTTGTTGCTGCTGCTATGCAATTTTATTTTTTCACCTGTTTCATATGTTTTTTTTTAGTTGCATTGTGTTTTTTGTATAATTATTAGTTGTATATAGTTGCATGCAGACATACTATGTTGCGCCATTTATAAATGGTTAAAAGAATCTGACCTAGCTGGTCAACGACGGTCCAAAATTAATCTCCCATATCCCCATAGATGCGGCTTCGGTTCTCTGAAAAGCCGCTAAAAATCTCACTTGGTGGGCAACAGTCCTTAGGATTTAGGTGGTAGTTACTCTGTCACCACTAATTTTTGTTGCAGAATTTGTCTTCCCAATTTGTTCTGCTGTGGCTTGGTGCATTGACTTATTTTTTGTTGAAATTCCTGAACTTTGAATGGCATTGTATTGAGTCAACCAGCTGTAAAATTGACAGTGTAAAATGTGCTAAATGTTGTTCACCTTTGCTGTCTTATTTAATTTTAAGAGTGTTACATTATAACATATGCTTCATTCTTGTTGCCTTGTGTATGATTGATCCCTTTTTATTTATGCTAGTCTATTCCATTATTTATTAATTTAACATTGCTTCTTGTAGCTACTGGAAGAGTGACAACCAAAGTGGACGTTTACGCATTTGGAGTAGTTTTGATGGAACTGATCACAGGTAGAAAGGCTTTAGATGATTCTGCGCCCGATGAAAGTTCTCATTTGGTTACGTGGTTCCGTAGGGTACTGATTAACAAGGAAAGCATTCCAAAGGCAATTGATCAAACTCTCGACCCGGACGAGGAAACAATGTTGAGCATATATAAAGTGGCTGAGCTGGCTGGCCATTGCACCACTCGTTCACCATACCAAAGGCCTGATATGGGGCATGCAGTGAATGTGTTGTGTCCTCTTGTGGAGCAATGGGAACCTGCTACCCACACAGATGAAAGTACTTGTGCGGATGACAATCAGATGAGTCTTACTCAAGCACTACAAAGGTGGCAAGCCAATGAAGGCACTTCAACATTCTTCAATGGCATGTCCTCACATACACAGTCAAGTTCCACATCTAAACCTCCAGTGTTTGCAGATTCCCTTCATTCACCTGATTGCCGGTAGCAAAAATTGATAAATGAGGCACCACCCAAGGGCTTCTTCATAGCCCTTATAAGAGTGGAAGAATTGATTGAGAAAAATAATACCCAAGAAACCTGAATATTGTGCAGCTCTTTGATCTGGTAGCATCAACAACATTACGTCCATTTCTTTTTATTAACTTGACAATGTAGTTTTTTTTGTCTGCTTTTAAAATCTCCTTTACTCTGATATAGACCTAAATATATTACTAGCAAGTTTGATGCACTTTATTGATTCTTAATGGGTTTTAAAAGATTGTTGGAGCATTATTAGATCGTGAAGTAATTAATTTTGGAGGAAGGGGAACGACCTAAAGAAATCTAATGTATTATATCCATTTTTAATCAGAAATATGTATTTTTTTTTTAATTTCTCATAGGTTCTCTCTAGCGAAGGAAATCCTATATGAGACGGACATTAAATATAGACATCTTAGTTTTATTAAGTTTCAAACTTTGGTGAGGGGCTTGTCTCTTGTGCTAAATTAGTAAAGTTGTGAAAATCGGTATTGAATTACCAAAACAAGCAATGTGTTAGCTATACTCCAATTAATCATGTTAGCAATAGTCCAATATAATTAAGACTGTCGGTTGGAATTTATGGTTGGATGATACAAATTTCTTTCAACTCAATCAAAAGTTTGGAATATTTGGGCTTTTAGCCCTCATTGTAATAAAAAAAGTTTAGAATTTTTTTCTCTCCACCTAATGTTGTGAAAATCATTAATGAATTACCAAAACAAAAAATATGTTAGCTAGTCCAATATTATTAAGATTTTCAGTTGAAATTTATGGTTGGATGATAAAGATCTCTTTCAACTTTTTTTTTTTTTGAGCAAAAGATCTCTTTTAACTTGATCAAAAGATTGAAATATTTTTCTTAGAAGTTTGAAATCCAAGTATTGAGAATATTCCAATAAAAAATCTCCTCGATGTAGTAGGCAATGCTTATTTAAGAATTATTTACCGTAAAAATATCATATTTTTTAAAGATTTCTAAAGACAATGTTTATTGTAATTTTTTTATTGTATCAGCTCATATATGCATGCAAAATAAGTGTTTAAAATGGAAGAAATTAAATATATAGATAAGCATAAACATACGTAAAGAAATTTTTTCTTTTGAGCAACGTAAAGGAAAATTTTAAATACATAATTATAGGTATATAATATAATGAATAAATTTTCTTTTTGATTATGTATAATTTTACTTTGCAAACTTTTTGCTTAAAACTCGGGTCGTCGAGCTGACCTCTCACATATATTCTATAGTCTATACGTGGTCGCACGTAAGAAGAGTACCAAGTACATAGATAATTCATCTCAAAAAAGTACATAGTTAATTTGGCTACAAAGCACATGCAATTCAATGAGGATACGTGGGTTGCAATATCTAAATAAAAAACATTCATTCAGATTCTGCTTCCCGTATCTATGTTAAACTTGCGCACCACGTTCTGGACAATAAAAATACAAGAGAGCAGAATTGAGTAGTTTAAAATAGGGTTTTGCTAGAAGCCATCTATGAAGGTGTCTTTTAGCAATCCACATCTTAATGTGTGATTTCCACTTTTTAGTTATAACTTTGTTAAAAGACACTTTCATAAAAATTAGTTGGTTCCTTCAAAAAAAATAAAATTAATTGGTTTCTTTTAACAAATGCTCATAGAATAACTTGATAAAAAACACCTTAAAAAAATGTCATCTTGCAAAACCCTTTAAAATAATTCACACATGGATTATGATTGAAATTTGATTATTTGATCAATTCGTGTTTATTTTATTACTAGTGGCTTCTAATTTTCATGAGAACGTGCGCAGATGCATAGTATTTTATTTGAGAAGAAGATATTTGTCGCATGCTAGATCGATATACAAAATTTGAAGTAAATTATATAGCAGTGTGGAATTTCACAAGTGTCATAGTCATGATGATGTACTTTTTCAATAATAATAATAACGTTTCCATATCAGCCGTACCATAATATTTTAGCAGCTCACACACACGTGTGTCGGTGTCCTTTGGTTTGGTAGTGTGGAGTGTGTGGTAGTAACAGCTATTTTGTGATCACGATGCGTACATGTTACTGCAAAATCTATATTACGTGCACGTTTGAACAGTTCTTTTGGTGTTAGGTGTAAAATGTCCAATAGAGCATATACATGGACTTATATCCAAAGATCCACGGTTGAAAGGGTAATCTTCTAGTAAAACAATTGAGTGATATTGAGTTTTGGTGATTTATATCGATGACTTTAGTGTATTTTGATAAGAGAAAATGATAAATGAATTATTAAATAAGTTATTTTTTATAAGAGATATTGATGAGTTAGGAGATAAAGATACATACAAAGTTCACTAAACTCAATATCACCCAAAAGCAACCCAATCTTATCAACATTGTTTGAAGATAATTGTTCCCGTGAGTTTATTTTATCTAGTACATCATATATGTAGGAGTCGAAGGTCTTCGAACTCTCCACATATATTTTGAATCAAAAGTGGAAAAATAACATTTTTTCGTTAAATTTTTTGGCTTGGTCACAAAATTGCAACAACTCCGATGCAAGTAACCAAAAAGCCGGACTTCACAAAAGTTTTTTTTTTCAAGTGTGATACAATAGAGGGACTAAAAATGCAATCAAGCATTTTATTTTTTACCAAAGGAAATTGATAAATGAAAATCTCAATACAAAGTGGAATATGATAGTAGAAAACTTGGGAACTAGCCATGGATAATGTTGTTCTAGCCAAATAATGATCCAAATTATTTGTTTGTATTCTATCGAAACGTACACTAAAGTTTGCAGACTCGCATAAAATATTAGGTCATGCTCTAAGAATACATGATTCTAAAGCATTGTAGTTCGTATTCCTATGTTATTCCACTATACCAAATCTAGAATCCATTTCAAAATTCACATTTTCGTAGCCAAGGCCCCTCACTAGAGGTGGGAATAGGCTATGTCAAGCTTTGGAAGGTCAGAGCCTGACCTACGAAAAATTTGCTAGCCTAAGCTCAGGTACGGATCCAAGCATATGGTATTGGGGGCAATTGCCTCCACTAATGTTTATGTTATATGTGTTGAAATATTTGATATTTTGATTATTGTTCTCTCTTAAAATAATATATTGCCTCCATGAATTGGAAATTTATACCATAGAAGAGTTTTTCTTATGAATTTTAGAGAATCAAATGTGCAAATGCGTTTGAGATTAAATTTTGAATGATTTTCTCACATAATGACACATAAAGAACAATTTTAATTTATAGAAGTTAAGGATCTTTCAATTTTCTAAATATAATAGTGTAGTGTTTATAATCTCAATTATTTTTTTCAATAATAATGATGTTATTATTTTATCACTTACAATGCTAATTTTTTTTATAAATATTTATCATATAAAATATTTCCCCCTCAAGTAGAAATTTCTGGATCCGTCACTGCCTAAGCTTGGCTTGTGGCCATTCACATGCCTTTTTTGTGGCTGAGTGAGACCTATTTAAAAGCATGACATAACCTGAAAGTCTATTCACATATCTGTTTCTTATTAAGGCTATTAAATAGTTCGCTTTATCTGCTTCTAAGTTGGTTCAACCCTCAAATCCTATTTTACCGTAAGGCCTTCATATTTTAACGATATTAAAGGCTATTTAAAAGCCTATAACCAGAAATCACTATGAATTTAAAGTTAATATAATGAGTTTGTAAGAATAAGTTGATATAAAATAATATTTTAATATAAATGTTCAAAATAAGTTTTAATATATATGCATAAATAAGCCAACCTATGAAATTTCGTAAGCTTTTTTAATAGCCTAAGTTTGATCTATTTACTTAAATAGGTTTTGTAAGAAACATAAGTTAACTTTTTTAATAAATAGGTCAGGCCGGCTAGACCTACTTCCACCCCTACCCCTCACCCAATGAAGAGCTTTAAAGAGTCCAAGTGTTTCTCCTTCAACAATTGAAAGATAGCAAGAAATGTAATCAACACGAGCCGCGATAAAAGACCCTAGAAAGTCACATAGGCACATATCAAACATGGTGCAATCCTGACATTCGAATAAACTTGCGTCAATGTTGAATTTCATGAAACTCTAGGAGGAGGGAACCACATGCCTGGTCACTGTTGTTAGCAAGCGAGGCTAGACTATTACAGCGTCTTTGTGAGTTGGTTTTTGGAGGGCTACGCCTATAACTTTGTTATTATTATTTTTTAAATATCAAACATGTATCAAAATATAAATGTACCCGTCCAAACCCCTCCCCTTCAAATAACTAACTTGAAAACACACCCTTAGAAATCTGATTCAGCCCTCTCACCGCATCCCAATCTGCAATGTAACAAATTTAAATGAGCAAGATATTTGAGATTAAGACAGAATAGACAACATGAGAGAATGAGCAGAAGAAGATCCAAATCCTGATATATTACATTCAACTTTGTCATGTAGACAATAAAGGAGAGAAAAAGATCTACGATATAACAAATTTAAACGTTTGTCGGTGAGACTTGAAGGAAGGTGGATTTTTTTATTATTTTTTTTATATACGGAACATTGATAAGGATATCCGATTCCAGATAGCAAACACACAAGACTAAGAAATAGGAGAAAAATTGCATAGTAACATTCAATAGATAAGTAAAATAAGAAATATGAGACAAATTGCATAGTGAAATAAGGAATATAATGTTGATGGTGTTATAAATAACATTCCTCGCCGCTTAACTATTGTGGCCAAGCATTAATTGAATGTTCATTCCCTAGTATTTAATTAAATAATATACAAGATAGAAGAAATTCACCCTTGAATATTATCTCAACCGTATTGGAAAATAAAAAAAGGATCCCTTGATGATCAAGTAACCAAAGACGCTCAAAAAATGCTAAAAAAAAAATAACATCCGTATTTCATTTACCTTTTGGATAGGCATTAATTCATAAATGGTGTAACATTCAAAGATCAATTAGAAATGCAATGTTGGAAGGTGATCAAATGAGTTTGAGAAATAGAGTTGTAAATGTAGAGTGGAGTATTTTGGAAATAGAAAACATCATGTTGAATTGAAATGGAGAAAGCTTGCCAACTCATAAAAAGTTTTGATGTGGCAGTTACCAAATTGAATGTGATGTAATTGTGAATGAGCATATAAGGAAGTGATAAGTTTCATTTGTGCAATAAAAGCACATATAGAAGAAAACATAATTCAAATCATGGAAGAAAGAATGTGATTTTTTCTTGGGAGCAAAATGGATATGAGCTAGCAATAGAGAAGTTTGGTAGTTAGATGCATTTTTTAATATGGAGATAATGGACCCCCTGTATCAAACCATGTTTCGATACCCATTTTCGATTAAAATCAATTTTCACCATATTATTGCTAGCAAATAATCTCAATTTACCCAAGTCACCAATATGCTTGCATTTCATGTGATTTCAAATTTTGTTGACTATCAAAGCATTATCAGTAACTTCAACAAATGATGACTTCTCTTTAGAAATACATTTAATGGCCCTCAATTTAAAACTATTGACAAGGGACTTTGGATGAATTTTATAGATCATTTTCCATCATGTCCCAAGGTAACGAGAGATTGAGAACTCCAAATACTCCTCCATATGTAAATTGGATTGTGACCGATATTGGTTTCAAGAAGTCGCTTATAGGAAAGTATATAACTTTGAGAATGTGGGTGAATAACGAGTTAGAGTCTATAACGAGTTTCCATCTCCATTTATCAATCATAGAGGTTGAATGCTTCCATGTTGCGAAAGCCAAGGCCACCAAAATCCTTGTGTAAAACGAGTTGTCCCAACATAGCCAATCAATTCATCACCGACCACTCTCTTTTGAACCCCCAATATAAAGAGTTCAACATTCACTCTATTTCTTCACTTATGGGAGAATGAAAGTTCCCGTATAATAAGAACGGATAGTCAGAGCAACAAATTTGATCAAAATTTCTTTCCTATCAAGAGAGATCTGACACTACAAGATCGACATTTCTTCCAATGTCTATATTTAAAGCAAGTGAAAATGGGATTGTTTACTTTCGCCTATCAAAATTAACATTGATTCTGTAAATGTTTTTTTTTATATATTTTCCTGTAAAGCCATCAAAATTAACATTCATTGATTATTATATTATTTTGATCAAATAGCCTAATGACCATAGATAACACCCCTTAAGATAAATAAGTAGAGAATTCCATGTTTAAACATTGACCTCTACATATTGAAATGTCTATGCGACTAAGTTATGCTCGCGAAGACAACACTCATCGAGTTTTACAATGGAAAAAAAACATTTTAACACACTATTTATTCATTAAATTGGATTGGAGAATGTTGTGTCCAGCTGTAAATCACCTATATTATTCTATTATTAGCAAGAAAGATTCCGCATGAAAACCAAACCAACCGAAAATGACATTAGTGAGAAAAGGTAAAGTGCAAAGTGGGCCTCAGAAAGACTTTATACTTCATGAAAGAGAAAGGCTATCTACATTACTTGTGCAACTCTCATAAAGTAAGGAAAAAGGAGAAAATAAATAGTAAATGTTATTTGATTGATGTTACACACTCATGATGGAAAAATCATGTGTTAAACATTTGACTATCTACACTGAATTCAGTCATGTATGAGAAATACAAAAAATCATTGGGTAAAAAAACAATATGCATCATATGAATTTTTCTGGTTGAAAACATATTCTGCTAGAGAATGTAGCCAATTTATTAAAAAAATAACAAGACCATGCAAAACTGCAACTATAAATTTCAGAATTTTCATGCATACTCATCCATACACATCCTCAAACCTCATGGCAATTTCTGTTTACTAGTTGCTACTTGCTACCCTCAAAATATTACCATCGACAATATTGCTTTTCCTTAAGAAAATACACACTACGCATGGTCCATCACAGAAAAACAATATAAAAGCAAAAGGTAAAACTCAAAGTTGATAAGAAAATAATTCAATAAACGTGGGATGATGGGTTTGGGACTACATTAGTACACAACACAACCTTATGGCTAGAGTCATTCCAATATACACTTTAAAAGTAAAGGATTAGTTATGTACATATTATTAAATCATTCAAACTAAGATAAAATATCTCCCCAAAATCAATGTCTCACTGGATTATGTTTGATTCTGATTGCTAAATTTAATCACTTGTAGTATTCTGAATATATACACATGAAACACACTCACTCAGATCATGAAGATATTTGTGTATACTTTTCAGCTGATTGATAAAAATAAAAATCAAAAAGTGCAATTGAAAAAAGAAAAATAGCACTAACTTTTCTTAATTTCAAAAAGTTACGCTATGTATATCAAAGATACTATAAAACACATTAGAATTTTAGCAGCTTTGTATGATTTAAGAATTTGGAAAGGATTTGAAGCTGTCTACTGATTAGATGATGGAAACTAATTCAGGAAACAAGAGATGTGCCAGAGAGGTTCACTTGCTTGTAACTTCAGCTCTTCTTCTACTGCAAAGCTTTCTGATCATCCCTGAGATATTTGCAGAAGAATCAAGCAATGTGAGTCCAACTTTAGTTTGTAGAAATTATATTCATTACACATGTCAATAAATGTGAATGATATTTTTTGTTATTTTAGCACAAAAATTTATTAAATGCATGTTCCTAGGTGCATATTGTATACATGGGAGAAAAGATATATCATAATCCAGAAACTGCTAAAAAGTATCACCACAAAATGTTATCTTCACTCTTAGGAAGGTATGGATGGTAATAATCTTCACATATTATTTTCCTAATAATTATCATTGCATTACATTAAGAGCTAAGAAAGTAATAATAATTGTAAATGTATTTTAACTTTTGTTCTGCAGCAAAGAAGATGCAAAGAATTCACTTCTTTATAGCTACAAGCATGGATTTTCAGGGTTTGCTGCTAGAATGACAAAGTCTCAAGCAGAAGATATAGCAAGTATGAATATGGTCCTTACCATGATTAAGATTAGTTTTTTAACCTATTTTTCAGCCCTTTTTTAAAGCTATATATATACAATGTGACAGAGTTTCCAGAGGTAGTTTCTGTCATTCCAAATGGCATTCACAAACTTCATACAACTAGAAGTTGGGACTTCATTGGGGTCCATCATCCCTCCTCAAAAACTGTTTTCACTGAAAGCAACTTAGGTCAAGGAACCATCATAGGCGTCATAGACACAGGTACTAATCCTCTTACAAATATCCAATCAAAGCATTTGAAAATGAAAACAGATCTCATGCATTCATGCAGTCAGCAAATCGGCATCGTCTGATTAAGATCAGAAAGTTCAGGTTTCAAGCTGGTTTTTAAATATTTGTAAACACGATTTACGAGCTTAAAATTTGCGTCATCCAATGAAAATCGGATGGTGCTAATTGGAAAGTGCAGATATCCAACCAAACACTATAAAATGAAAATGGATTTCTTGCAATAAGGGATCAGATGCATTCATGCTGTCAGAAATTTGGTACCGTCCAATTAAGATCAAACAACTCAGATTTCGAACAAGTTTTTAATATTTTTAAATGCGATTTACCGAGGTTAAAATATGAGTTGTCCAATGAAAATTGGATGGTGAAGATCTGCCGAGCGCATGAATGTATGAGATTCCCGACTACATGAAATCCCTAGAAAACGGCGTTGTAATGTAACCAATGATAAACATGATTTCTTGAAGGCATTTGGCCAGAGTCTGCAAGTTTCAATGATGAAGCGATGGGAAAAATTCCATCCAGGTGGAAAGGAGTTTGTCAAGTTGGAGAAAAATTCAACTCCACAAACTGCAACAAGAAGATAATTGGTGCTAGGTGGTTCATAAAAGGAATAACTGATCACACTAAGAACCTCCTCCTTGGAAACAATGACACTGCAGAATATCTCTCAGCTAGAGATGCTATTGGCCATGGAACTCACACAGCTTCAACAGCAGCTGGATATTATGTAGAAAATGCAAATTATAGAGGCCTTGCTTCTGGTTTAGCAAGAGGAGGAGCACCCTTAGCTCACTTGGCTATCTACAAAGCTTGCTGGGACGTTCCTGTTGGACACTGTACTGATGCTGATATCCTCAAAGCATTTGACATGGCTATACATGATGGTGTAGATGTATTAACTGTTTCTCTTGGCATTGGCATTCCTTTGTTTTCTTATGTTGATCAACGCGACACGATAGCAATTGGTTCTTTCCACGCAACTTCCAAAGGTATCACGGTTGTTTCTTCAGCTGGAAATTCTGGTCCTATTTCTCAAACCGTTTCAAATACGGCACCATGGCTCATTACAGTTGCAGCCACTACAATCGATAGGACTTTTCCAACAGCCATTACACTTGGAAATAACCTCACTTTGTGGGTATGCTACAACCACTTCTGTATCAAATTGATGAAATGTGATATCAACTCACTTTGTGATTGATATAATGTAGGGACAGTCCATTTACAATGGAAAACATACTCTTGGATTTGTCGGGCTCACATACTCCGAGCGCATTGCTCGTGATCCATCTGATGATTTAGCGTGAGACCTTTCTTCCTTCTTCATTACACACAAACACGGTTGTGAATCTGCTTACCCTGGCAATAACTCTTTTCATGGTTACCCTATTTGAATTTCTTTTTCTTGATTAGATTAAATCTAAAAAAAATTATTCATAAAATTTAAAAATTATTTGATACTTCATCAAATAATGCATGACCGTTGACATAATAATACTACAATATTCAATGGTGGTGTTGATGAAATTCAATATCTATACAGAACTATGAAATGAAGTAACTCTGGCAAGTGTTACTCTTGGAATAAGTAGGTTTGCACCTAAATATATATAAAATCTAATTTGTGTATATTTTGTATGAACTGTCTATGTCATCCTTTCAAGCAAGGATTGTCAGTCTGGAAGTCTGAATGAAACAATGGCAGCAGGAAAAATTGTTCTATGCTTTTCAGTATCAGATCAACAAGATATTGTTTCTGCAGCACTTACAGTAAAGGAAGCTGGTGGAGTTGGACTAATATATGCACAACGTCATGAAGATGGACTCAATGAATGTGGTATACTTCCGTGCATTAAGGTAGATTATGAAGCAGGGACACAATTGTTAACCTATATTAGAAGAGCAAGGTGAGGAAATAATGCATAGATTGACAAGATTGGCTTCTGAAATATTCATCTGAGCAAAAACTAATATTATTAAGCTCATGTTGAAGGTTTCCAACTGCAAGGCTGAGTTTTGCAAAGACTGTTATTGGAAAATGGATATCTCCAAGAGTTGCATCTTTCTCATCTAGAGGACCTAGTACCATGTCTCCAACTGTGCTAAAGGTATAGCCCAACCTTAAAATTCTTACTTGTAGGTATGATTTATTTCTATTTAACCAGACCATGTTTCTGAAATTTTGAGACAAAAAGTAATTAGAGAATTGCTGGCTAGCATTCTTTAGAAAGAATAGCACAATCGACCGGCCATTAGTTTAAACAATTGCTTGTAACAAATAATAAATTAAGTTACCTTCAACCAAACATAACAAAAAGATCTTAGAATTTGGATTTGGTCTAACTCAGGCAATTCAAGAGTTTTCGCTATATCTGTAGAGTATTGTAGGATGCCAACAAAATTAAATAAAAGAACAAATATATCTCAAAATAAAATTTTAAAATATGATATCAATATGTTTTCAAGGCACATGCAACCGGAGAAGCAATATACATGTAACAAGAAATTCAATTTGAGTGAAGGTAGAGAACTAAAGAAATGTCTATTTCTGTGCTAATTTTAAATTATAGTAAGCAACTTACCATAAAACAAAAATATGATGGTCTTACATGGTTTTCAATTTATGGTGTCATCATAACCTGCACTCTTCTGGGAATGATTGATGGAGATAGCCTGACATAGCAGCACCTGGTGTGGACATTTTGGCTGCATTTCCACCCAAGGGAAGTAAAAAGAGCAGTGGATTCATATTCTTATCTGGAACTTCAATGTCTTGTCCTCATGTGGCAGGAATAGCAGCACTCATCAAATCCAAGCACCCAACTTGGTCACCTGCGGCCATAAGATCAGCTTTGGTAACAACAGGTGAGTCAACGAACATCAACATAGTTGTTTGGTTTCTATCCATCCAAATTATTTTCAAATTTCAACTTTACTAGAAGTGACAGAAAGTAATTTTTGTGTTGGTTTAAAAATTTACACTACTTTAACATACTTTCCAAAGTAAAATCAGCCAAAGATTAATAACTTCACTTCAAAATCAGTTATCATCTAATCATCTCTAAGTACATCTCTTAATGCTCTCTGAGCCTTAAGGCATGTCTGACCCTGGTGAGCTCCTGAGACTCAACTCGCCTAAACTTTTCTTTATAAAAAAATATCATGAAATCAGTTTTACATAACCAATAATATCAAAACTAACTAGTCTCAACATGGAAAAGTGCAGCCTCTCAAAGCGGAACTGATGGAGGCCTTATATCAGAAGAAGGCTCCACAAATAAGGCAGCAGACCCATTTGATATGGGGGGTGGACACGTGGATCCCAACAAAGCAATCAATGCAGGACTCATATACAACATTACCACAGAGGATTATATCCAATTCCTATGTTCCATGGGTCATAATACAGCATCTATTAGAAAAGTGACCAAAACCACTACAAGTTGCAACAAACAAAAAAGACAAGCACTGCTGAACCTTAACCTTCCTTCCATATCAATCCCAAACCTGAAGAGGGATACAACAGTAATGAGAACAGTGGCAAACGCTGGAAACATAAATGTAGTCTACAAAGCTATAGTGAATAGTCCTTATGGTATAAAAGTGAGAGTTGAACCTCAAATTTTGAGGTTCAATTCAGAAACCAAAGTACTTACCTTCAATGTAAGTTTCATTTCAACTCAAAAGTTGCATGGTGATTACAGATTTGGAAGCCTAACATGGACAGATGGCAATCATTTTGTGAGGATACCAATAGCTGTTAGGACCATACAATTTGAATATTAAACTGATGTTTTGACAATTAGTTTGTTCAACAGTTACTACATATGTTCTTGATTGATTTAATCAAATAATTTCGGTAGTTGTGTTTTTTTTATAGGGAATTTTCGGTAGTTAAGTATTCTTTGAGGAAAGATAATTATTAGTACTAGTAAGAATATACTAAGATTGTGGAGATTAAAAAAGTTTTTTGATTTTGCAGCTAACGATTTGTGTAGCTTGTAAATGAAATGGTTGCTTGAAAGTTGAAGCTTATTTATATGCTGTAAAGGAACAAAACAAATGTAATTAATTAATGTTAGAAACAATTTAGCATATAATAATTTGTAGTCAATCTAAAACTATATGCAAAATGGTAAATTTCAGTAGATTTTTACAGTTTAGCATACAGAATTGATACAGAGACTAATTTAATTATATTTTGTTATTCTTATGCTGCTGTTGGTAGATGTACGATTAGCAAAGTGACATTTTTTTTTGTAGTGTAGTGAAGGAACATTTGTTTCTTCTAACAGTAGCATAATTTCCAAATTCCATTGACTCGTCACCGTGTCCTCTAATAAAAATTATACACCCTCTGATTATTATTATTAGCAAAACTTTGTATTTTATATTCATTCAATTAATGATGTATATGACATACATCATTTAATGAATAAATCTAAAATGAATTTTTTTTGTTTATAATAGTGACCGGAGAGTGTATTTATATAGTTCAGAAGTAAAATGTCGTTTTAACTAAAAATATGTTAATGGATTTGAAGTTGATTATCTAGGGAAGTTATACTTGTTGCTAGTAGGGGAATGTAGTACCACTTCAAGGAATATATGTAAATGCAGTTAAATTCATCTTTATAAACCAGATCAAGCTTGGTATTGCATTAAATTTCAAATAGAAAAGGGAGAGAAAAATGTAGCATGAGGTTTAATTTTCAGTGGTGGAGGGGTTGTTGTAGGATATGGATGGCATAAACACCAATTTTTTTTTTATTAAAATGCCTATTGGAGACGGTCTAAATTATAACGTTTCTGTTTGCTATTTTACAATACGACTCCCAAACAAGATTAATGGAGACAGGTTTTATTCCCGTATACAAGATAAACAAGCTAGCATACACTGCTATAAGATTACAACAATAAGCAAATAACCTACCAAGCAACTCAAGAGAGCAACATGGACATTACAAAATTTATGGTTGCAGAATGATATCTATGATGGAGCACCAAGATATGAGGCAAGTCGTAAAATATCACTAAATATTCCACCCGCTGTGACTTGAGCACCGGCTCCTGGCCCGCGAACTATCAGAGGTTGATTCTTATACCTTCTTGTTGTGAATGCAATTATATTATCTGACCCAGACAATTGTGCAAATGGATGATCCTTCTTGTATCTTCGCAGCTCTACAACTCCTTTTTTATTTGTCACATCCACCACTCCCACGTATCTCAATACCTACAAAGTACAAACATATAGGAAGCTCAGACTCAATCGTAAATATGATATAAAAAACAGAGAAAAAAAATCAAAAAGAGAAAGAAAGATGCCATCTTGAAAAATATAATTAATGGTACTACCGTCAACTATCAAATAACAGCAAAAGACACAGGCTAGCACCCGCCAATCCAACATAAGTCAACCGTTACACTTTTTACTTCAGTTTGTGGTCTACATTTACACTTTTACTTCAGACCTATTATGGAAATTTAAGCAGCTTTGAAATATCTAAACTTGCTTCCATTTTTTTATGAAATAAAGTTTAGGTGAGTTGGGTCCTGACACTCTAAATTTGCTTCCCTACCGACCTGTGAGCACTCTACTTTTATTAAGTTTGACAGGATAACGTTTCAACCTTGCTTTTCTTGGCCTGTGGACTTAAATTTTAATTTCAAGAAAATAATGTATGTAATATGGTATCATAAAAATATTAACAATGCCAATCTTATGTTGAATGTATCATGCATGTTCATAGTAGTAAATGCATTATGCAACTATTCTTTTAGATGCTTTAACAAAGAATAAACTGTCTTGAGTTACTCACTTCCCCAGCATTGTCAGCATCTTCTTGTTTCTTTGCAAACTCTGGGTCAAATTTTGGTAGCTGTTGCATAAACTCCTGAGCTGATGCACACGCCTGAATGAAATCATCAAAACATTCATGTCAAGCAATTGGTTCTGGCATAACTCTAATACTATGAACTGCATAATTTATAGAAATTGATTCTTACCCGTAGTGGTTCTGGCACTAGACTTTCAATTGGAATATTAGACAGCTCTAGCTTTAAACCAGATTCCCTTGCAAGGATTATCACCTGTACAACAACAGAGCTTTGTGATGTTGATTTTGAATAACCATAGTCATGAACCAAAATTGACATTGTAATGAAGCCTACATGTCATTTATTTATCATGAAAAATATACATACTACCTAAACATACTAGCTTTATTTCTGCAGTCAAGTCTTCTCTTAGCAATTAGTATTTCAATATTAAAATTATCATATTTGTGCTTGAGCTCAAATATTTGATAAGTTGATATATAGAAGTGGATTTTTTTTTTTCCGAAAAAGATGTAGATGTAGATTTAATTGAAGTTCAAGGCTGCAACAAAATTCAAGCTTAACCAAATCAACCTCAAAACCCAAATATTTAATTTGGAACATTTCAATTACAACCCTAGTCATAAATGCCAAACGAAATTGAAACTCAAGAGGACAAAAGCACAACGGGGCTTCATTGACATTTGAAAACAATTTGGTAAACAAGTACCTTTCTAGCTACATCTGTTCCAGACAGATCATCTCTTGGATCAGGCTCAGTATAACCTGCTTCCTTTGCTTCACCAACTACCTCACTAAAAGCCCGGCCATCTTTGAAGTTATTAAAGATGTAACTCAATGTCCCACTGCAGAGTCACAGGAAATACAATAAGGTAAAGGCTAAAGATGAACCAATAATGCCAATGGCACTGATACTTGAAAAAATATTCTAATTTTTTTCCTGTATAGAATGGACAATTGTTGGAGGGTGGAGAAATGACATTGAGCAAAAGAGCATTTTAAGTCTCAAAGTTTGAGAATTAAGTCTGTGCCAGTCCACAAATTAAGACAAATACTACAACACCAATCAAAGCCTGAATATGTAGTTGACTAGGTGAAGTCAACTACATAGATTAAATGATACCATAATACTGTCACAAATTAAGATAAATAAATAGAAATAATATGCAAAAGCGAACCTGAATATGCCTTCAATTTGCAAAATTTTGTCTCCAGTTTCAAGGAGGCCACGCAAAGTGCTGACTATAGGAAGACCAGCTCCAACAGTAGCTTCATAGAAGTAGTGAGTATAGGATTGCCTCTGGAGAGCTCTTAACCTCAAATACTGGAGAGAAAAGGTGAGAAAAAGAAGTAAATTTGTGGTAACTATGATAAAAACAAGGCTTAATAGCAGTTTTAGCCCCCTAAGTTTCAAAAAGTTGAAACTTTGGCCCCCTAAAAAAAAACTACAAAACCGCCCTCTAAGTTTTTCCCCTGTGGCAGTTTTGGCCCCCTAGGCCAATTTTGACTTGGTCAACACACGCGTGTGTATTTTTTTTTTAAATTTTTTTTAATTAAAAAAATATTTTTTTATTTTTTAATATAAAAATATTTTTAAAAAATAAAAAAATCGTTTTTAAAAAATTTAAAAATAAATTTTTTTAATTACATAAAAAAAATCAAAAAATTACACGTGTGCGTTGACCGAGTCAAAATTGGCCTAGGGGGCCAAAACTGCCACAGGGGCAAAACTTAGGGGGCGGTTTTGTAGTTTTTTTTTTTCTTAGGGGGCCAAAATCGCAACTTCTTGAAACTTAGGGGGCTAAAACTGCTATTAAGCCTAAAAACAAAAGAAGTGACATGTACTAGCAGCAGCTGCTGATGCTTGAAGAAGGATTGCACTTTTTCAAAAAGTATTATTAAAAGAAGTCCATAAAGTAATAGTCCAATCAGAAGAACATGATCCTCAGCTCAATTCCTACAATTTGTTGTTCTAGTTTATGCTAACAACAAAGTTTCATGTTAGATACTGGTAACTAAGAAATATGATGAAACATCACTCAGTGTCAAGGTAACAAAATTCCAAAATGCTGAAATATATTGAGAGATGCATAAGAGATGTTCCAGACTAGTTGAAGTCCTCAATCCCATGAGACCCTTTTAGAATACTAATATGATTGTTGCAAAAACAAAAGATGGCATTTATAAGATGAAAATTTGGCCTTCTTATAAAGAGAAAGAATGGGACTGAAGCCAGAGCAGAGAGGATACGACGTAAATGACGAATATGAGTAGTCCTCTTTTCCTTAAACTGGTATTTTTTTTTTTCAAATAGAAAAGTTGAAAACAAATGAACCTAAATTTATGTATGGGAATTTCTATTTCCAGCAGATTACAAAATAGGTTTGGAATTTCAAAAACCTACAGCACCAATTACAGGAGACAAGTGAAAAACAGCTAAGAATATTATATCCATCAAAAACACATTATGGATTACTTTACCTGCTCAAGTGGTCCCGAATTTGCCTTCTTATTGGGGGTAATTACATGTATTCCTTTGCACAACCACTCATAGTAATGGCCAGCAATGATAGAATCAGCCGTGCAGTCTACTAATGCCGTGTTTGGTATAAAATTATTTCCATGCACGTGCTGAGCAAATTTTTCCAAATTAGCCACTTCTCCTCTTTCCTCCCGAAGTTCTTTCCACCTTGCTAAGTCAATACCCCTGCAAAGAGCAATTAAAATATGAAATATTTGAACAAGAACCAATTTGTTCAATAGTGCACAGATATATGATGATGCATTTTGAAAATGTAGGTTCATGTGTATTTGGCCAAAGAATTCCTCTTGTCAAGAACTTTAAAGTGCTTCACATGGTGAGAGTTGTGAAACTAAAGTAGAAACCCTAAAATCCCTCATAGCAAGAAGCATGGGTTCCCAAAAGTAACCGGGTATCACTTTTTAGTGAAACTAATACATTTACAATTTGAACTTAAAACAGACAGATTAAAAAATATTGATAATTGAACCATGCGTGTGCGAAATTGCACATCATTTTTAGTGAAACTAATGCATATCCACATAGCTTGAAGCCTAAAATGTCAACTAAGTTCATGTCCTAGTAGGTAATCTGTTATGACTATGTGCCTTGTCTGTGGTCCTGTAGCATCTTCGTTCTTTTTCAGGAACAGAATGATCAGATGTTTTTTTTTTGAGGGGGGGCATTGCAATCAACATACTTTGGGTAAGGATTGTTCTCATGCTTTCTCTTCGATTCTTTTAAGGGTTTCAATATCTAAAGGTAATTTTTCTCATTAGACATGCAGAAGAATTGAAAATATATTTTGCCTTTTTCTGGTTTTGTTACAGGAAATTCCCTTATACTTTTTCTTTCCTTCTAATACTATTCTTCTTTATCGAAATAAAAAAAAAGATATATAATAACCAATAGTACTTCTTTAAAAAGTGAAGGGAAAAGTTTAAATGAAGTTATCTTTCTCACATAAAAATGCTCTAAGATGTATGCAGGCAAAAAAGGTTAACTATGTATCATTTAGAAAGAGAGATTCAGTTCAGAATGATTTCACTTACACATCACTGAGAAGCATTGACTTTGAGCCAATTATGCCCATTACACGCAGATCAATGTTAAATTCTTCTTTCAGAATTGAAGCCTGCATTGAATGAACTGTTGCATGAGCTTGCCACATATTTCAAGAAGCCTTCTGGTATGTAACAAATATGAAATATACAAATGACTATGTTTAGCAAGTCAGATTGCCAGCATCACATTTAAGCATGGGAATATAAAATGCTTCCCACGGATCAAATCAAACCTTTATTAATACAAGTAAAAAACATGAGAATTGGAGATACTTATGAATGTTGGAGTAAGACAACTAAATATCTCAAATAAGAAACAATAATTGAGTTACGATCACAATATCATCTATGCATGAATTGGCACATCGTTTAAAGAATTTGAACTCTTGATCAATTATCATCACAAACTCACTAAATATGAAGTCTTTTCATTTCTCTTTTCCATAGCATTAATAGAGGATAATTTTGTAAAGTTACTCATTATTCTCTTTCCCGTAGAAAATTAACTATATCTCTTATTAAAGCTTAACCCTCTAGCTAACCCCAACCCTAATTTTACCTTAATTTTTTCCTCCTTTGCTACGCATTAAATGCTCACATTTGACCTTCTCATTCCCTTTGCCACGCACTAAATGCTCCTAAACCCCTATCATCATCATCATGTTTGACCTTCTCATTAAATCAACATTAAAGCGTTTAATGTTGGCCTCCCACTCAATTCCATCTTCCCACCTTGACTCTTTATGTCTCCAAAGGGTCATTATTAAATCTTAACCCCTCTAGCTAACCCCAACCCTAACTTTTTCCCTCCCTTGGCCATGCATTAAATGCTCACATTTGACCTTCCCATTCCCTTTGTCACGCACTAAATGCTCCTAAACCCCTATCATCATCCATAATCACGTTTGACCTTCTCATTCCCTTTGCCACGCATTAAATGCTCCTAAACCCCTATCATCATCCATATTAACGTTTGACCTTCTCATTTAAAAGAAAATGTGTCTCTTAAATCAACATTAAAGCGTTTGATGCTGGCGTCCCACTCAATTCCATTTTCCCACCTTGACTCTATGTCTCCAAAGAGTCAATGGATCTTTCTCCAGCTTCTGAAATTACTCCAAATTTGGGTTTAATGCATAATGCTTTGGAGTCTTCTCCTACTGCTCTAACTCTTAAATTTAGAAACAAAGATTATGTTCCTTCAATAGCTATTCTCAACAAGCTTTTATGCAAATTTGGGCCCTAAATTGAATCAAAGATTGAACTGTTAGTGAAGACTAACGGCGTCAAAGTCGTTTTCCAGAAACGTTGTGATGCAGAAACTGTTGTTGCTCATGTCGGAAAGTATCGTTTTGGATCTTCACTAAAAAGTTTGCGTCTCAAGGTTTTGCCTCATAAACCAAAGAAAGGTACTGGAAAAAGAGGCAGGAAAAGCAAGAAACAATCAAATTTTGTGCAAGATGTTTCTGCAGTTTGATGCATTGGCTTTAATGTTTTGTAGATATTTGGTATTAGTGTAATTTGGTGCGTGTGAAGATTGAACCCAAGGACAAGTAATCATGAATCGCCCAAGGAAAATGTTTTCATAAGTATTTTTGTTTCTATGTCTAGGAAATGTTTTGATGGCTACTTTTGCTCTGTACTGCTTTTAAATGAGAAGTAATCATGACAAGTGCAAAACATTTCCCAAACACCGGACGTTGAAACAAAAATACTTATGAAAACATTTTGCTTAGACGATTCATGATTACTTGTCCTTGGCTTCAATCTTCACACGCACCAAATTACAGTAATAAACATTAAAGTCAATGCATCAAACTGCAGAAACATCATGCACTGAACTTGATTGTTTCTTTCTTTTCAAGCCTCTCTTTCCAGTACCTTTCTTTGGTTTATGAGGCAAAACCTTGAGACAAATGCTTTTTAGTGAAGATCCAAAACGATACTTTGCGACATGAGTAACAGCAGTTTCTGCATCACGTTTTTGGAATACGACTTTGACGGTGTTAGTCTTCGCTAACGGTTCAGTCTTTGATTCAATTAAGGGCTCAAATTTGCATAAAAGCTTGTTGAGAATAGCTATTGAAGTAACATAATCTTTGTTTCTAAATTTAAGAGTCAGAGCAGTAGGAGAAGACTCTAAAGCATTATGCATTAAACCCAAATTTGGAGTAATTTCAAAAGCTGGAGAAAGATCCATCGGCTCTTTGGAGACATAAAGAGTCAAGGTGGGAAAATGGAATTGAGTGGGAGGCCAACATTAAACGCTTTAATGTTGACTTAAGAGACACATTTGCTTTTAAATGAGAATGTCAAACGTGATTATGGATGATGATAGGGGTTTAGGAGCATTTAGTGCGTGGCAAAGGGAATGAGAAGGTCAAATGTGAGCATTTAATGCGTGGCAAAGGGAGGGGAAAAATTAGGGTTGGGTTTAGCTAGAGGGGTTAAGCTTTAATAATAAGAGAAGAGATGCAAAGTTGAATATAAAGCGCTAACTAGAGGGTACAGTCGAAAAAAATAATAATAAATGTCATATTGAAAATGACATTTCTTTTCAAACAATTATTTTTGAAGTAACACTCAATGTAAAACGGATGGATACATACATACATATGTGTTTAGCCCCCAATGTCATCATTTTGGTGAAGCCAAAAGCATTTGAACAAACATTATTCTGCCAGTATCAGAAATTTTGTCGTTGCAAACAAGCACTTAGGAACAGTCAATGGGAAATCCCGCCATGCCATCGAGGTACTCAAATTGAAGTTGGCACATGGTAGCCCCTTTGTATATCAGATAATTTTTTAGAAAACCTGATATTGGGGCAACAAGTAGACACTTAGTTGTTGAACAACCCTAGAATATATATGTAATTTCGAAAAGAGTTTGGATGAGTATAAGAAATTATTAGACTAAAACACTTTGACCGGGCAAGGAAAACACGCTAAGATGTGCTACTAGTACTTTGTGCAAATTACCAAGTGCTAAATTTGAACTGCCTGATAATAAGGTGCTTGAGGTTGGAAACCCACTTGGGTTAGCTTGGTGGTATTGACTTGGGACTTGGGAGTGTGCTCCTCTCCTCAAGGTCTCAGGTTCAATTCTCTCTGGTACCAATTTGAGTGGGCTAATTTAGCTTCTTAAAAAAAAAAAGGTGTTTGAGGTCGGACTCGTCTAATATTTCAAGGCAACCCCCAACATTATATTTAGTGGTGAATTTCAACACCTTCAAGGATCGTGGCATGCGAATATTGGAAAGGTATTTAGCAGCAAGGGAAAATCTAGAGTATAGGACAACCACAAAATTCACATCAACATAATAGGTGTGGAGCTATAACGTCTTCATTGATGGAAAACAAATCACCAAAGAGGGGTTACAAAGGCGCCAAAATTCCACCGCAAAGACTGAAGGAGACTGAGCTTAAGGCAAGTGAAAGAGAGAGGGACATAATAGGTCTCCACCAAAGGGAAAGAGATATTTGGTTCTTCAAGGTGTAAACAATGGCGGTGTGAATCCACATGTCAACAGAGAGGGCGTAAGCACGAGAGAAACCCATCTATCAAATGTTGTGGGATTTAGAGAGAACAAGCACGACGTTGATGAAAGCAGTGAAGGCTTTCAACAGTTCGGGTTGTACACATGGATAGTTGGATGCGTCGTAGAAGTCGAAAACCTAGAGATCCTTCAAGAGATAAAGATACTTATGAGATACAAGGCTCATCGTAGAGACATAGGTTTTCGTGGAGAGGAAGGAACATATATGACATAAGAGTGAATCTAGTAAACTACTCAGAATGTCAATGGTGTTGGCGTCTACTACCATTTGTGTTTCAGTTGTTTTCTTTCCACAACAAAACACTGAAACGCAAATGGCCAAGGAAACAATGTCATTTTCAAGCTAAGTAGTTTAGCGGACTCACTCTTATGTCACATTTCTTCCTTCCTCCCCACAAAAACAATATGCCCATGTTCTCAAACGTATCTTCATCTCTGGAAGGGTCTCCAGGTTTTCCACTTCAACGACCGCAGCATAGCATTTGGAAGATGGGTTTGTCATGTGCCTACTCTCTTTGACATGTTATACCCCCTCAACCGACAAGTGGATCTGCACTGTCATTGGACCCCTCCTTGTAGAACTAAATCTCTCCAATTTTCCCTTCGATGGATACCTATTTTGTTACCCCTTCTCTCTTTTCGCTTGGCCTAATCTTGTCTCCCTCAACCTTTGTGATTGAACTTTGGTGCCTTTGGAATCATCTTTGGTGGTTCGTTTCCGGTATCAAGTACTTTATTATCGGTCAAATCACATTAAGCACTATTGGTGATTTGCACAATGTACTGGTAGCGCATCTTGATGTGTTTTCTCTGCCAAGTCAAAGTGTTTTAGTCGAATCATTGCTTAAACTCCTTCAAACTTTTCTAAAATTAGATATATATTTTTGGGTCGTTCAACAACCAAATGTCTACTTGGTGCTCCAGTACAAGATTTTCAAGGGGCCCTTATACATATCCCTGATAGCTCGAATATAGGCGGTCTTTACCCCTTTCTTCTCTAGGGTTTCCACAGAGTCTCTTTAGGCATTCTATTACACACCTTTTCCAAATCAATGAAAACTAAGTGCAACTCTTTGTGATGCATATGCTATCGCTCCATCACATGTTGTAAGTAGGCCACTTCTGTAATTTTAGTCTCTTTTCTTAGTCTAATATTCAAGCTATCAAGAACATGTATGAGGGCACGGGGTGGGGAAACATAAGATTCTCCCATTATAATAGGACTACATCCAAGAGCACTAATAGCATCTCCGATGGGAGGTGTTTTGCCTAATAGCATGTAGAGCTTATTGGCTACCCCCATTGGAGAAGAAATAAGAAGCAGTGCTATTTAGATGCAAGGCTTGTATAAGCATTGTCTCTTTCTTGTATAATTATGGCCTCATTGCATACTCTATTCAATGCTTTCCTCATATTTAAAAAAAAAAAAGTTGCACAAACATATTAATTGTTTTTGAAATATACTAATGTAAAGTTATTAGTAGGACCTACTTAGTAATTTCTTAAAAGTTGCTCAATTGGAGTGAATAAATGCTTATTAGGCATTACCTTTGAAAATTGATTGAATAAGTGATGTGCACGTGTGGGGGCCACTTTAGCTACATCTTAATAAGAGAACCATTGGAGATGCTCTAAGATGCATGTTTTTTGTAGATGATATAGTTCTACTTGGAGAGTCGAGAGCAGAATTAAATGGGAGGTTGGAGAATTGGAGGCAGGCGTTAGAAGTGTAAGGCTTCTGCCTGTGTAGAAGCAATACAGAGTATATGGAATGCAATTACAGCAGAAACCGAAGCATTTCTAACTTGGAGGTGAAAGTTGGAGATCATGTCACTTTATCCCAACTGACTGACTCAAATAACTGACACTAACTAACTGCAGAAAAACAGTATTTCCATTGGGAGTCCTATCACTTTATCCTTCAATTATAAGCATAATTTTGCTCAAGTGCAATTTTGTATGATAGAAAATAGAGTAACTGATTCCGCACAAAGGATTGTAAAAGACAAATACACATCAAAACATACAGGGGCCGAACCAAAATGAAGTGAAATTGTATGTGGAAACTGCACCTGATCCCTTAGTTGATCAAGTAGTGTGCTTCCAATTAATCCTGGTCCAATAATTCCCATTGCTATGGTGGTTCTTGAGAGATAAAATCTGGAATGGACAGCCCGTAAAGCTTTTATACTATCCTCTCGCTTAATAACAACAGTAATATTATACTCAGAACAACCTTGTGCTATGGCACGGACATTTATATTGGCCTGTTTAATAACAAGTTTGACGATAAACAAGTTAAAAGAAATAACAAAATATGCAAAAAGATTCTAACCAAAACAATACCCAGCCATTCTTATAAGATGAGCATAATTTTCTAACCTTAGCCAATGCGTTGAAAAGGGTGGCACTAACTCCAGGAGTGCTTGCCATTTTCTGGCCAACAGCAGCCAAAATGCTACAATTTGGGATAACGGCAACCTGAGAGGTGCTACATAATTTAGAATAAAATAAAGATAAAAAATAATTTAAAAGTATTCAAATTTCAAAAGCGTTCATACGCATCAGTGAGGGATGGAACCCTTAACCAAATGGTTAAAGGACCAAGTATCTACCACTTGTGTCACACCATATTGGTACAAAAACTTGTATTTGGTTACAGTAAAAATGTAGAATCGGATTTAGCACCTGAGAAAGACGCCCATTGTCCAAAGCTTGACGAAACCTTGATTGCAATGCCTCAGCAACAGCTTTTACTTCCTTCTCGGGCACAGCAAAGCATACAGAATGCTCACTACTAGCCTACACAAAAGTCGTCAATGAGGACAGAGATATTTATATATGAGTGTCAACATCTAGAAAAGGTTCCAAAGATTACAAGGGCACCTGAGATATCATGATAACATTAGCTCCAACATCTTTTACTGCAGCAAAAATAGCACTAGCTGTACCTGGAACACCAGCCATTCCAGTTCTGCAACCAAAAAAAGCAACAAAAAAAAAAGCATGTTGGAATCTTGACCTTGGGGGATTGGTATAGGTTATAAAATATCTTAAATTAAATGGAAGTCATAAAGCATCAAGAATGAAAACTATTATTAGCTAAAGTAGTCGCAATTCAAGGCTCACCCACCCCTCAACATTTACAAGTGCTAAGTTGTCTATTGTTGCGAATCCTTTGACATAATTCTGCAGGTTCGACTTATCTTCATAATCACTAACAACAGGATGACATATCTTTGTCCCAGGAGCAGAAAGGTTGAAAATATTCCTTATCAAAATGGGTATGCCATATCTCATCACAGGAATTATTGTGCGAGGATGCAAAACATTAGCTCCAAAATAAGACTGTACAACATGCAGTTTGAGAGTTAATATCATTCATTTTGGTAGGCACAAGAGGCATAGAGGATTTCCAGAGTCCAACTCACCATTTCCCAAGCCTCTTGATAAGACAATGTCTTCAAAATCACAGCCTCACTAACTGCAGAAAGAATATATCATTGTTTATATTAAATACAAACTTCATGCTAAGACAGTCAAACATACCATTCAAAAAAAACATCACCAATATATCTGAGGTAAACTCGTTCTTGGTTACTCGGAAAAATTATCATAATCTACTCATAGTTAAATTAGGGAGTAGCACAAACCTTTTCTAGGATCTGCACTATACACACCATCAACATCTGTCCAAATTGTGACCTGACAAGCTCTAAATAGAGAACCCATAATTGCTGCTGAGAAATCACTTCCATCTCGCTTCAATGTGGTAGGAATATTTTCAGGTGTGCTTGCAATGAACCCGGTAGCAATGATTACCTTACATGGATTCAGAGAGTACCATTTCTCAAGTCTTCGCTCAGATTCCAAATAGTCGGGATCAACTTGATTAGAACTAGTAGGATTTACAATCAAGACTTCCCTTGTATCCATCCATTTGCAATCAATTCCATTCTGCAGAACCATAAGGGAAGAATGATGCAATTAGCTCAAGATAGATATTTAAAGGGAAAAAAAGCATATCTTTCTAAGCAAAACAGCATACCTTCCTAATAACTAGAGACAACATCTGGGCAGACCATAATTCCCCATGTCCTACAACAAAATCTGTAAAGGATTCTGTCACATGACCAGCTGCAAGGTATTAAGAATGTTAGTTGTGCGGATGGTGTAATTCCTTAATGCATAAATTATTCATTGACAACAATGTCACACAACAGTGAATGATTTTTGGTCCTGAAACCATATAATTTTTTGCTCTTAGTCTTTGTAAAAAAAAAAACTTGTTTTTAGTCCTTTCAAATATACCGTGTTTTTAGTGTTGGTTGTTTTGTTTTAGTCCTTGCAAACATTGTTCACATTACAAACAAAGGACCTAAGGATAAAATTGTCCTTCAAAGGGTTTCCCCTTCATACAGAACTTTCTCTTTCTACAATAGAACTAAGTAGCTAACACTCAATTCCCAACAGAAGACAAATCATAATGCCTCCTTTTCTATCCTAAGTTTCCAAGCTTTGACCATTCAGGCATAACTACTCTAACTTAATACTTTAGGGTCTTGCACACTGCAACATAAATTTACGTTAATACTATTGCAATTTGCAATGCATATAAAATGTAAAAAAGTGAAAGATATCAATGCCAGCCAACTTAAAAAGAAATGAAGACAGTAAGATAAAATCCTATATGCAAATCAGGTTATCTGAAAGAAATAAATAGAACTAAGAAAAGGAAGTAAGATAAATAACTAGAAAAATAAAAGGATGTTTGGGGCAAAAAAATGAACACTGTTTAAAAGGGGGAAAGAGTTGATTTTCCTACGACCTATGTATATAGCCCTGAGCATCGCCTTAAGGTTGCTGATGTCTTCATGCAACTTAGACAAGAAAATAGCGAGAGTTTCTCCATCAAGTATGTCATGTGCAGTTGCACTATGCTTCTCCAAAACAGCATCCAAGGAAGATATATAAGACTCGTCACGTGATTGAGCCTTATTGATAAGGTCATACATCATATCCGTCACCTTAGACATTGCAGAAACAACCACCAATTTCCTCTCGGAATCATCATTGAGAACTATGTCTCCAACATTCTTTATTCTTTGTGAGCTTCCCATACAAGTTCCACCAAATTTGTGAACAGACCAAGAGTCTCCTTTCGAAAGCTCTTTTTCCTCGACTGCCACATTCACCGAAACATCTGCAGTACATAAAAATTTAAAAACAGAACATTGCACCCTTCTTCAAAATGCCAAGCAAAAATTTCAGCACACAAGTATATTATATACCAAACCTGTAAGTGAAGCACATATCCCGGAGCTCGGTGAATCTCTTCGCCGAGGTAACCTAATACACTTTCTGATACAAAAAAATAACAGTAACCACATGAATTAATAGATAAAAAAAATACAGAACGTTTAAACATACACACACACTCCATTCTACTTAACTGACGAAACCTAGCTTCAAATTTTCACTTCAGCTGATAAATTCATTCGGTATAATATAATTAAAATTAAATACATATATTTAATCATAATCAGTGGAAGTAAACGGAAGTAAAATTGTGAAGCAGGAAGCTACGGAAAAGACCTAATAATTGAAAGGAAGGGAAGAAAGATAGATACCGGAGAGAGTGGAAACGGCGGGAGAGGAGGAAGTGGCGACATTGAGAATCGGCGGGGATCTTGTTGTTGAAGTTGTCGTGTTGGGAGTTGGATAGTGAAATGCGTGAGAAGTGAGAGAGGGATGAAGAAAGCGACGACGCCATCACTGATATGTGCGGCGCAATGACAAAGTGAGAGAGATATGGAGGTTGGTTTTGGACTGGTTACCCCAATCAGTGTAGCTTTTTTTTTAAAGCTGCTTTGTGAATTTTTGTTTTCTTGTATCACGAGGGAAATCACCACACTATTTTTTTTGACAAAAAAATCACCACACTATCATGGATTTACTTTTTCCTCCGTGTTCCTTCTCACGCGTCCTGCCAAATTTCCAAAAATACTCCTGATCTAGATTATTAGTGCTATCCGAAAAACGAATTTCGGACCAGATGTTATGTGCTTTTTTGTGTCTTTCTTTGATGTAAAAGGTCTCTGTTGACCGAACCCCACACAAGCTGCAATGCAATTGCAGGGTTCATATGAATGGTCAACAATGACCATGTCACCACCGACACCCCTAAAAAACTAAAAAAAATTTGAAGAAAATGGAAGAAAAGAGGTGAAGTGAAGAATAAGAGTATTTGTTGAAGATGGAAGCATATTTATAGCCTAAAACAAGTCTTAGGTCATTACTACAATCAATGAAAACGTGTTAGTGGTTGTAACCGTCCAAACCTACATTAATGGCTCCACACAAAAGAATCCAATGCTGAAGCTTTCCAGATTATACATTCCGGAACTTCCTTAACCCTACAAGAAGTGCCAACTTTTCTCTCGTTCACTAGTATCGTATTAATCTGGAATATATATTCCGGAAGAAAAAAAAAACAGGTGCATTCTGGATTGTATTTTCCAGACTGCATCAGTTTCATGGTCGGTGGTTTGCACCACATGTTTTGTCGGTGGTCAAGTAAAAAAAACGTGTTTTACCATGTTTTTTGATTGCATTTACAACCTCCCAACTGTTTTTTGACCCACCCTCCCTATAAATAACCTTCCAAACCTCACCATCCTCTCTCACCCTCTCTTCCTCCTCTTCTTCTTTCTACAACCATGGTTTTCCATCGTTGGTCTTACATAAATAAGGGCCTCGTTGGAAACTTTCAGGGTTTGTATGAACGGTCAATGAGGATGGAACCGCACTGCAAAGAAGTGCGGTTCATCTCGGGGTCAGTGTGATTCTTAGCTTGGCCTGTTTGGGCGTAAGTTTGAGCACCCCCTACCTCCCTCAAGGGCATTGTTTTCTTCTTCCCGCCCTCCTCTTCCCTCCTCCAGGGTTGCCCTCCAACAGGGAAGCTACTAGTATGTCCTATCACATACCAGTGGTTAGGTTCTTATGAGATTAGAATTAGGCTCTTAGGAGATTAGAAATAGATTTAGGTTCTTATGTAATAAGTGATAGAATTTTAGCAAGTGTACTAAATACTATCGAAGTAGTAAAAATATCGTTTCCACAAGAACTGGTTTTAATCTCAAGACGTCAATTACGTTATTAAGAAGGATGTATAAAGTTTCTTTAAATTTGCCAATAGGCGGTTGATTTGGTTTGATTGATTAAATCAAGTAACTTAAAATAAGATTGATTAAGAAGATTTAGAGAGAGATGAGATCAGGTCCGTCGAATCCTCTAGTGTTTTCCTAATTGGTAGACTGTACCTATTTCTTACGAATGATTCTCTA
>Ga0315914_1001255_pt1 | contig 37219 bp, 20 predicted proteins | sample MpolenodulesMG_FD_203920 | JGI IMG/M metagenome (GOLD analysis project Ga0315914, IMG submission 203920) | Medicago polymorpha root nodule microbial communities from Los Angeles, California, United States - elongated nodules | ecosystem: Host-associated > Plants > Roots > Nodule | place: USA...
TGACATCATCAGAAGCTTGTTTTCCTCAAACTCTCAGAGCCCATTGATGTTCAGTATCAAAGAATTGTATAACCAAAATACATTTTTGAACATAGTCTCTAATAAAATGATGTTTGATCTCAATATGTTTGGCTCTTGAATGTAAGATTGGATTCTTTGACAAACAAATACATCAGTATTATCACAATAAATGGGAACACTGTTTTCATTAATCTGATAATCCTCTAACTGATGTTTCATCCAAAGTAGTTGTGTACAACTACTTGCAGCTGAGATGTATTATGCTTCTACTGTTGACAAAGCAATAGTTGATTGTCTTTTGCTAGCCCAGGATATCAGATTCTCACTAAGAAACTGACAGTTTCCACTAGTAGGTTTTCTTTCAATTCTGTCACCAACATAATCAGCATCACATAATCCAACCAACTTATAATATAAGGATTTCCTATAACGGAGTCCAAGATTTGTTGTTCCCTTCAGATATCTAAAGATTCTCTTAACAGTTGTTAAATGAGATTCTCTAGGATTTGACTAGAATCTTGCACACAAGCATACACTGAATAAAATATCTGGTCTAGATCCAGTGAGATATAACAAATAACCTATCATACCTCTAAACAGATTATGATCAACCTTTGATCCAGTATCTTCTTTGCTTAAGGTACAGGTTGGATTCATTGATGTGTTCATCTTTTTACAGTCTTCAAGCTTGAACTTCTTCAGAAGCTCCTTAGTGTACTTTGACTGATGAACATACACTCTATATTTGCATTGGTTGATTTTAATTCCAAGAAAGAACCTCAATTCTCCCTTCATGCTCATTTCAAATTCTTCCTGCATTAACTTAGAAAATGTCTTGCAAAGAGATGCATTATTAGAACCAAATATTATATCATCAAGGGTTCTTTTGAAAAGTGTGGTGTCAACCTGACCCCTTTTAAAATCATTTTCAATCAAAAAATTATTTAGTCTATCATACCAAGCTCTGGGAGCTTGTTTAAGACCATACAGTGATTTCTTGAGTTTATAAACATGGTCAGGATGCTTCAGATCCTCAAAACCTAGAGGTTGTTTGACATACACTTCTTCAGATATCACACCATTGAGAAATGCACTCTTAACATCCATCTGATATAATAGAATGCCATGATTAACTGCATTGGATAGAAGTAACCTGATTGCATTCAATCTTGCAACTAGAGCAAATATTTCAGTATAATCAATGTCTTCTTGTTGATTGTAGCCTTGTGCAACAAGTTTAGCTTTGTTTCTGACTACTTCACCATGTTCATTAAGCTTGTTTCTGAATACCCATTTTGTTCCAATGATGTTCTTATGCTCAGGTTTTGGTATCATATCCCACACATCATTTCTTTGAAATTGATTGAGCTCTTCCTCCATAGCTAATATTCATCTATCATCTGAAAGTGTTTCATCAACAGTAGCAGGCTCTATCACTGATAATAATCCTAACATAGACTCTTCTTGTATGAAATGTGATCTTGTTCTTCTAGGACTCTCTTTGTTTCCAATGATAAGATCCTCTGGATGTGAAGACTTGTACTTGAAAGTATTCTTGGATTGAGTAGCTTCTTCATCATGAGCTTCTGGAGTGGGTTCAGCTTTTAGACTTTCATCAGACTCTAGAGTCTGGTTAGGTTCTGAAGATTCTTCAAACACCTGTATATCTGCAAAACATTCAACTAGCTCTGGAATTTCACTTTCGGGCTCTTTGTCATCAAATTTGATGTGCATTGATTCTTCAACACATTGTGTTTCTGAATTATACATTTTGTATGTCTTTGACCTTTCTGAGTAACCTAGAAAGATTCCTCTTTGGGCCTTGGTATTAAATTTCTTTAGGTAGACCTTATTATTCAGAATGTAAAATGTATATCCAAATTGATGAAAGTAAGAGATATTAGGTCTTCTTCCTTTAAAAAGTTCATATGTTTTTTTCTCCAATATAGGTCTAATATAGATTCTATTTGGACATAACATGATGTGTTTACTGCTTCTGCTCAGAAATGTTTAGCCAAATTATTTTCATGAATCATGGTTCTAGCCATTTCTTGTAATGATCTATTCTTTCTTTCTACAACCCCATTTTATTGTGGAGTTCTAGGAGAAGATAATTCATGGACAATTCCATATTTTTCACAAAAAGTTTCAAATGGCTCATTTTCAAATTTTCCACCATGATCACTTCTTACCTTTAAAATTTTCATTTCTTTTTCAGACTGTATTTGAGTGCAGAAGTTACTAAACACAACATATGCATCATCTTTAGTTCTAAGGAAATTAGGAAATCCCCAATCGAGGTCGGTCTACGACTTACTTTCATTTATTTCAAAATTAACACTAAGAGTATGTTATAAATAACTCCCATTCTTCTAACCATCAATTCACTTTTTACAAATGAAAAAATTGTGAGGGCTGAAACCTAATCCCCAAAAGTAGACAATATATCTTGTGGCTTGAGGTCGAAACATTGACCCCAAAAATAGACAATATTTCTTGTGGCTTGAGGTCGAAACATTGACATGAGTGACGTAGACAGAACCCAGGCACAAGGGGGTAAATTTTTTAAGATTAATTAATAATTATCACTCCTTCCACCCTTAAAAATAAGCTTTCATTATAAATTTCACATATATTAAATAAAAATTGTTGGTGTAGTTGATGCGTCTATTTTGTGTAATATTATGAAAGTTGTTTTCTTAAAAGAAAAATATTCTCTTGAATGATTAACCAGATAAACAAAATTGATTGGTTTGTTTGACATAATTGTTTTTAAGAATTAATATTGATATTAACCAGCTTTTATCAACAAAAAAAAATTAATACTAACCAGCAGACACGCCAGAAAAACTCGTAGAAACCAGATTCGCCTGTACATATTATCCACTCACTTTCACTTAACAGACAAAACAAGCACGAACACAAACTATTTCATTTGAAAACACATTAACTAACAAGTTACAAATAGTAGATAAAGAGAAGCTTCCTATTGCAGATGACATTCACAACAGCTAGTTCATAATCATGCACTCGATTAATTTGGGTATACATTAATCAGTTTTCCAGGGAAACTCTTACAAACAAGGTAGTCAGCGGTCTTAACACCGATATAAGATATCCATCCAAAACCTTCAAGGGTAGATTCTATCATAGCACGCCTTAGAAAAACAAGAGGGGAGTGCAAAGGTTCCTAAATAATTAGATGCACAAGTACTAAAGATTATTATGGACACATTTCATGCCTAAAGAGGAGCAATTCTTACAAAGTATATCACCATCAGACTTTTTTTTCTCCAGTTTTGACTCTTCTTAATGCTGCCACTTTCCAATGGAATGAGTAAGAACAACGTAAAAATTAACCCAGCTTTTATTCATACATTACATCGCAGCTCTTAAAGCTTCTTTTGACTTCAAGGCATCTTTCCATGCAAGCAATAAACTGAAAGAATGTATAAGCCCGTTCGTTACATCTTTTTTTTTAGAAGTTTTCATCTATTTATTACAAAAATTAAAAGAAAAATTGAGAATCTAAAAAGAAAAAACTATAAACTGCTTCAAACAATAAGTTGTTTTTAGTAGCTTCTCCAGAAAATCACTTGTTATAACTAGTTTTTTTTTTTTAAATTACTTTTTTCAAAAATCTATAAATTATCGAGTATCTAATTTTATTTTATTTTTTATAATCTGTAACGAATAGGCCTCATATTTATGTATATTAATCCTGATTATGTTTGTTTGACTAACATTATGCATCCTGAAGTTCCAAATATGTGGCTGCAGTCCAAGATATACTAAAAAGGAAAAGTTTAGACAATAACCGACCCATAATTTCATATGGTTTCTGATTGTGGGAAGAGCTTTTCCAACTTGTTGTTCGAAAGAATCTTATTGGGATCCAATTCATTTCTTGCCTTATTGTATGCATCCACTGGAAACCGCTTTCTCAGCCTTGCTTGGAGAGCTATAAGTTCATCCTTGTTCTTTGGAACCTACAGATCAGGTAATATGCACGGAGATTAACTGTAGTTCAAATACTCAATATTCATTTTTCCTATTAAAATATTTGGTTATATTAGCGATGTGAACCTTTAACGCCTGAGTTTATATCTTTAGCTTTGAAGCATAAGATGTTCAATATACAGTTCAGTTACAACACAAACTCTAAATGCGAACATGACCATGTGCAGTGTGCACTCATTGTATGTGGATGAGAGAGAGAACTTTACATTCTACGAACAATGATGCAAGATATTGTGCAGAGAAAATAAAATTGGTAAGTAATTATATATGAATAATTTTGGGAAACATCAATGGATTTAAATTTAAATTATGACAATAATTTGTATATCAGATTAAATTGCTATGTTGGATCATTTTTTAGGATTTATAAAGCTTTGATCATTACCTCAATCTTTGCCCAGTGTTCATAAGCAGAGTAATTATCCCATAATTTTGCCTGAGTCAGATGCCTATAATGAAAGAATTCTTCAGTTATATCTTTTCTCTGCCGAGCATCCATGGTAGGGAGGTACATTATTATACCAACCTGAAACAAAATAAGAGACATAATTAGTCACCAAAACCTTACAAACAACGTTATAATGATAAAATTTGTGGAAGAAGACAAGAACTATATTTTCATTGATGAACAAAGTTGAGTAAAACCAAAGACAAGTACTGGATTTAATACAAATTGGATTGTTCAAACAAATAAGTTCTATTTGTTCACCACAAAAATGCAAATATGGAGTAGCTGGAGTGTAAGCTTTCAACAAAAATCATTTAATCTTTTCCCAAAAGAAGCTTAAATTTTTAAATGACACCTGCATGCCCAAAAGATTAAACTTCTATACATAAAATGAAGCTCATAGATCAAAAGATCACCACATCTGGAAATGAAAGACATTTTTGGAGCAAACATACTTTATTTGAGAAGTAACTAGAACCTTCCGCTTTTAAAATTTTGTCAACTGAACAGTACAAACATCAGGAAAACATAAAGCTAAGCTCTAGTACTATGATCACAATCACATCAGTTTATTCATATTCGCATGGAACAGAATTTAGAACTATATATATATATATATATATATATATATATATATATTCATCCAGGATATAATTATATTACCCAAGAAAATATATCATCTTCTGAGGGGCTTGAAGCAGGACTCAAGGGACTCCTGGTGCTAGCTGTCCAGCGCTGCTCAATTGGAGCAGGAGCAGGTATCTCTTCTTTCTCTATAAGTTTCTTCAGCTCTTCAATGTATTCAAGATCTTTCATGCTTGGTGTTGCAAGCTTTCCAGCAGGGAAGCATGTCTCTGATACCCACTGTTGACCTCCACAATCAAAGCCCAATATTTCATCACTCCATCCAACCCTGTATCCTTCTGACTTCTTCCAGAACTCGGCCTCAGCTTGATTGACCTTGACGATGTGATTTTTATTAAGTGGGTCTAGGGCAATTAGCCTATCTCTTAATTCTGTAAAAGAAAGCTCATCTATATTTTGTTCATCATCATCTGATGATTTGTTCCTAGATCCTTCCACTCTGTAAACACAAGTAGAAACCTGTGTGACTTAAACAGAAAAATTCACAACATGGCGACAGTAAAATAACAACACAATTAACTACAGATATAGAAGAGATAGAAAGTCTGATAGCAGGATGTTTAATAATACCTATCATGTTATTCATGTCAGTTTTTTTCCACGTACCGATAAATTTATAACCTAAAGGTGTCATTTCTCAACACTAATGTCAATAACTGAATATATTTTTAGAAGTTTCTCATTATTTGTTTTCCATAACAAGGGTTTTCCCTTCTCCCTTTATCTCACCTTTGTCCTCTTTCACTCTATGGCAACAGGGTCAATTCCCCCTCTTTTAACCTTGACATTAGATGCAGATGCTCTCCCCTCCTTTATTCCCTGTTTTTTTGAAGAACAGTGGCTCAAAGTTGTATCCACATGCATGCTCCGCAACAAACGCAAACAGACATGTATAAGCCAAACTCGACCTTGCGTCCCAGATCACAGTACAAAAGAGGGTTTGCTGAATCTGGTCACGGTACAGACAGAGAAAACACCCCACCTAACTGATTGTAATACCCTTAGTTAGTTAGTTAGTTAGAATTTGTTATCATATACCCAACAAAGGGAGAGAAACCAGCTTAAGCATATTGGGCAAGGGTTAGGATCTCCTGAATAGCATGAAGGGTGGTATGTCTCGTATATCATCTTCTACCTCAGGATGGCTTGATCATAGTGAAGTGTACATTATAATACATCACAATCTGTTTTCTTCCTACTTTTCATTCTATTCCTGGTCCAATTCAACTGAAATTACTGGCGGTAAACTGCCAACAAAAAAAACAATTAAAAGCATGATAAAACAGAATATAAACACGAGATGAAACTTAAGCTACATCTTTGACATAGTGAAGCTCTACGTGCTGCCTACTTTGATTATTAGAGATCAAATGTTCATGTTACTAATGGTCATAATATTAAAACATGCAGACACTAAACTCAATTACAGTTCTGCATGTCATACACAAATAGATCAGCGGACTAAGGTCCGAAGTGAATGTTCAGAGCCTTAAGTTGTCTCGCATGGTAAAAACCCAAGTAGTGGACCATGATTGTTGAGTTTGGATGCATTTCGGTTCAACATCAACTATAATAGTTCCACAAAAATAACCCTGTTAAAGCTTTTTTGAAAGACTTTTTGAAGGAGATGCATTTCCCACCGAAGAGGCAGCAGCAAGCCTACTCTCAGCTGAAAGGACGTAATTTTTGATGAGCTGAAGCATAATTTAAACCAAAGAATGAAGCTGCAGACCAATAAGAAAAGAACAGAACAGATTTTGCAGGTGGGAGATTTGTCTCTGCAGATGGAAGATTGGATGTGAGAAACTCAGATCAAGATCCTCTGAACCCTACCAAGTCATCCAAAACATAGGAACTTGTTTATAAGCTACAACTACCTCGTAGAGTTTATCCTTTGTTTCATGTCAGACGAATGAAGAAGGCTGTACCTGAGCACTGATAGACGATTGGAAATTAAAGATAGACTAAGAATTTGTAGGATTTTCAATAATATTTCAACGAGAAGCTAATTGCTTGTAGATAGGCAAGAACTTCCCAGGTGAGAATTCTTGGTAGCACTTTCGAGAAACCCAGCAGAGTATTGATACAAGGTCGTTAATAAAAAACGTACACAGTATGGCAAATAGACAGATGGTATATACGAATAAGGGTCCCGAAACCAGATTAAGAAAGGTTTACAGTTCAAAAGACAGATCTGGAGAGGGTAACAGCCTCTCAAATTCTGAGTACCAGTTTTTCTCATTTATCACCATCTACCTCTGGATCACTTGATCAGAGGCAAGTCAGCTGAACAACATCACATTCTTTTCCCCCTATTTTTCATTCTATTCTCTTCCAGTTATGACAAAGTCATTGCCACTTGGCCGAAAGTTGCTAATAAAAAAATCAATGAAAGCCACGGTAAATGCAAAAGTATATCAGCGTGAGATTAAAGCACATTCAGATTATCAGCCAATGTTTCTACCAACTATCTAATCAATATAAAAATGCATTAATATTTACCCCTCCATGCCTTTTAATTTACATGAAACTAGTAAGATTTTCACCACCTACAAAAGGGTGGACGACAAAAGCAATAGACCATTGATTAATTCATTTAGTCTCTCTGATTCTGCTTCTGAATGCAAGTTTAAATCACACAAAAACAAAAAAAAAATCCAAGCAGAGAAAAAATGGCTTCTGCTAGTACTAGCCTTAAATTGGTAAAAAGTACTTATACAAATAGTATCCCCTAATACCTACATTAGTACTTCCAAGTTAAAGTAGATTTATAGATCAGACATAATCAATAACTAGGTGAAACTGTACCTATATTTCTGGATGGACTCCCTATAAAGGTCGCGGACATGCTGTATGGCTTCATCTTTAGTATATTTTGGCTTGAACTTGGGGGGACCTTTCCACTTTGAAACAGGATTGCATCTCACAACCACGGCAGACTCAGTATAAGGAATATAAAGGTACTTGACATGCTTATTCTCAGATAGCAATTTCCTACATAAGATAAAAAATAGATAATCTAAATCATTGATTTCGAGGTAGATCTGCGATCAACTAGACCAAAGGCAACAAAAATGTTATATACAAGCACATTCATGCAGCATAAATAAATTAGTGAAGTACACAGAGCTAACAAATATTTTGGCCCTCTCAAGATACATGTGATGTCATGTTCAAGCACCATTTATCAATGACATCAAATTGGCCATTCAATGATAAATATCGATATCACTGTTGTCGTTCTCAAACAACTTTAGGATCATTTTGGGGACGAATTTAATGTTACAAACAACTTTGAACGAACAATTTGAGAAATTTTTAAATAGAAAAACAATGCAATGTTGCATACCCCTCAAAAAATTAATTAAACAGTTGCTCTGAATTCAAAGCACCATTATCAAAGTCAGAATTTATTGTCTTATAACATCAGGTGGAACTTGGAGGTCAATGGTTTTAATCACAGAAATAGCATCTCCATTTATGGAATAAGTTACCATTGCATGGACTGACCTACCACGGTGGGAGCCTTGGGCATTGAGTCACTCAGTTACTACTATTATTATTATTATAATAAATCATTAAACCAGCTCTAGTCACCAAATTAATTCCTCAAAAATAGAAAATAGATTGGTGACAAATAATTTCAAGTGACTAATTTATTCACGAAAATCTGTTGAGGACTATTGTAAATTGTAATACGATGAAATCACAGTCAAGATCATTTGAGGAGTTTCCTCTTGTTCTTGTTCTAGCAGCTGGGAGTTAACTTAGAGCCCGTTTATTTCAGTTTTTCATAAAAATAAAAATAAAATCATTTTAAAGTTGTTAGTGTTTGTTTAAGGTTTTGAAGAAAAAAGAAACATGATTTTTTTTATCGTAATAAGTAGCTATAAAAAAACAGTATTTAAAAGTACCTTCTAAAATAAAAGTGATTTTATAATTGTAACATGAAATATAGCTTCTGTTTTACATCTCTAAAGATAAATCGTCTTTTTAAGCAATCTAAGAGATAACTAATTTCAATTTCAAAGTTTATACAAATGGACCCTTAGCGAGTTCTTGATCTTAGTTTGATGTTCCAAACAGACTGAAAATAATGTGGCAGGGGTGAAACTTAAGCAAGCTGGTACCTGATCCATATACTAAAAAAAAATTATGAAACATAAGCAATTACTTGTGATTTTTCTTTATCTCATCCATGGTTGAGACAACTGTGTGCTCCACAAGCTCCTGTCGATCAACACACTGTAGGGTGACTTCAGCCACAACTCCAAGTCCTCCAAGACCACAACGAGCAAGATAAAACAGCTCAGGATCTTTCTCTTTTGAGATTTCTATTGTCCCCTTGGCAGGGGTGACCAGTTTCATAGCAATGACTTGTTCATCAATAGGAGGCAAGCGTGCACCAGTGCCATGTGCACCAACCTAATGCACATGAAGGCAAAGAAGCACAGTTTATATGAACAACTGTAGCAAGGGATAGAGTTACATTCACTAAACCACATAGAGGTCATTACACTATTTAAAAATAAATAAAAAGCAACCACAATTTTCTGATTTCCTTCTAAAATAACATTTGCACACTCCTCGCTACATTCTATACTCAAACAAATGCTTCAAATTAGATCAAGATAAAGCATTTGTCATACTAATACCTTAATCATCAAAACATACTGAAATTTTTAGTCAAGTTAGTTTTATTATCATCACGGATTTTGAGACTAATTTGATCAACTGAATACAAAATTATAAACTAGTTTGACACAGATAAAATGCCATTTTAGAACTTTTAGTATGATCTCCATTTGTCAAACACTAACAACAATACGCAAATACAGCAACAACAACAACCAAGTCTTTACATGGATCAAATTACGTCATAATGTTCTATCATAAACCATATTTGGTTCATTTTTCACTACATCCAGTTGCTGGTGCTGCGGCCCTTACTCATTGCTCCTGAGCAAGGACCTAGAATTCACTTTATTACGTATCTGGTTCATGACATAGAGATTCGACAAAGTTTAGCGTTGGTTGTTGAGACCTAACACAACCCTCTACTTTTACTCGGGCATAGCAAGGGTAACATAGGTGGGATTAACAACAATATGAAAATGTGATATCTTTTATTTAGTGGCTAATTAACCTGAATGATGCCACCGATTTGTTGTTCCCTAATGGAAGCAAAATTCTGAAGAGTAAGTCCATGTTCCTTAATCCCATCCACAAGCTGCTGCACTCTAATCCCAGCCTGTACTCTCACAATCTTCTTCTCCTTATCAACTTCCAATATCGAATCCATCAAGCTTAAATTCACCATCCCAATTCTCGAAAGCCCAATCCCATTCGGGGAAAGACCCGAGCCAACAGGTCTGATTCGCGTCTTACTCCGGTGGGCCTCGGCAACAACACGCTCTAACTGCTCAAGGCTCTCAGGCTGATGAAAATTACGTGTCTGGACCTCATGGGTGCCACTCCAGTTGGAAACAGTGTGGAGATCCTCCGGCAATGGAGCGTAGCGGAAGATCTGAGCCTTCTTGTGCTTGGCGTTTTCCGGTAAGGGGAAGGAGTAGTAAGTGGCGGCGCCGCAGAAGAGAAGAAGGGCGGCGTAGCCCAAGTATTTGCGGGTTTCAGCATCGGTGTTGGGTTCTGCTGGTAAAGAGGAGAATCGGCGGAGGAAGGGGTTTGGAGGTGTGATGGTTGTGAGGGTTCGGAGAGGGTGGGAATGTGAAGGAGTTAAAGAGTGGTAGTGATGATGATGATGATGGTGGAGATATAGGGAACGTTTCAGAAGGAGAGGTCTCAACATCTCTAAGCTTGGAAGTTAGTTGAGTGGTGATAGTGAAGGTGTGTGTAACTATGGGAGGAGGGTCTTCGGAAACAAATAAAACTATGACTTTTTTATTTTTACAACAAAAATTAATTAATTGGTTAACACAATTTAAATATCACAAATTGTTACCAAAAAAAAATTAAATATCACAAATCATATCCCTAAGCACAATTAAACCGTTCAAATTTAGATATGTAACTGCTGGGTTAAGATCCGTTGTAGTCATGAAAATGATGCAGTCACACAATTGAACAAAACAGAATCATTCGATATAATTGACGATGCAAATTTACCTTCTTCAACTTTTTCACTATAAGGCAACGACATAGTATTAATATATGGAATGGTTTGGGAACGCATGGCATGCCCCAGAGAGTTTGGTGGAATGGGCTTCGGAATTTCAAAACTTTTAATCTCGTTGTGGTAGCTAAGCAAGGATGGAGTTTTCTGTCTAAACCTGAATATCTGGTTGCTAGAGTTTTTAAATTGAAGTATTTTCCCCGGTCTTCATTTTTGGGTGCTAAACTCGGTTACAACCCGAGCTTTGCTTGGTGGAGTATTTAGAATTCACGTCAGTTACTTTTATATGGTTGTAGGTGGACAATTGGACATTGGTAGCAGGTATGTGTGATGAATGATCCATGGGTTCGAGGTGTTTGTGGTAGTTGGATTCAATCCCCACAAAGCGAAGGTGTGCATAGTTTGTGTGTACCTGATTTGATAGCTGGCGGGGAACGAGTTTGGAACATTGATAAGATTGAATCTTTGTTTTCTGATGATATGGTGCAAGCTATTCTCGACACACCGTTATTTGCGGAAGTTCAGAATGATAGAATAGCGTGGATGATGGATAGTATTTACTCTTCATTCACAAACATCATTTATTGCATCATTCATCAATTATTATCTCATCATAAATCATCCTCATACGACATTAACTTCTCATCATTAATTAACATCTTATACGAGCTTATATACAAATTTTATTCCTTCGTTAATCAATACTACATTTTAGAATATATTTTTGTCATTTGTTCTATCCATTACTACATCTTTTTAGTTAGTCCCTATCTTAACTCACCTTCACTCTAAGGGAACTGCCCTTAACACCTATACATACCCCCCACCTAGGGATGACTTCTTTTAAGTTAACTTAAGATTATCTCTCATCATTAGCTCTCTTTGCATCATTGATTATCTTAAATGACCGTACGCTATTCTTCATTTATTTTAATCTTATATTTTTCTATCTCACAATTATCTTAGACCCACCTTTGTCATCGTTGACTATCATTAACTATCTTAGACTCACCATTACTCTAACGGTATCACTTCTAAACAACACTTAGGGGGGTGTATTGAATTGGGATTTCAAGAGATTTTAAAAGACTTTTTAACTATAAAACAATCTTGTGGTATTCAATCAAGACTTTTTTAGAATATAAAAGAATCTTGTGGTATTCAATCAAGACAATCAAGATTTTTTATTCAAGACTACGAAATTCATTGGTATTCAATCAAGATTTCTCATAACTTATAAAATGTCTCTTGGTATTCAAAAATATAAAGATTTTGATGGATTTTTTAAAATGGTGGATTTTGTGAGACTTTTTAGTTAAAAATATGAGTACCACACCTATTTAACAATCTCACAAAAACTTATGAGACTCTCACAACTAGTTATTTGTCTCGTGTTTTGCCTCTTCAACGAGACTATTTCCTGGCAACTTTTTTCTGGCTTTCTTTCTCGTGACCTTCTGGCTGTCTTTCTTCTTTTTTCCAGTTTTTTTTTTCTTTTATCGTTAGCTCTCATTTTATTTTTGACTTTTTGTCATGAAACATTGCTTCTTAACAACAGTTTCGCAAGTTAAAAAATTCAATCCACTAATTTCACTTATCATTGATGGTGCTGTTTACATGACATAGTACTCTCTTGTGCTCCAAGAGTACTTACCTTTTCACTAAATATATTTCATCACGTATATAATTTGAACTTTTAGAATGAAAGTGTATACACAATACTAGAAAAATAAAAAACATCCCTACAGAAAATTCTCAACACACAACCATTTAGGAAAATTCAAATGACTTCTCTAATTTCAAACACAAAATGAGGGCTGACATAATTTTCTTTTGTTGAAAGATTTGTTAGGGCTGGCATAAAATAAGTAGAATTGAATTTTGTGGGAATAACATTTTTAACAAATAAAAAATGTGTATTGAGAATAATGTGTTAGAGTGTTTTTTAGTCCCTTAAAATCATATAAAATCCTTAAAATTTTAAAATCATTAGTAAAAGAATTTTCTATTGGTTTTTTTTTCTTTACTCAAACGCTAGAATTTATTTGTTTACTATTTTTTATTATTCATGGTTGTAAGTTTGTTCTTTTTTCCTAAAATTCATTGAATCCTTTGAAATTTTAAAATCTCATAAAATCATTTGAAATCCTTAAAAGTCAGTGTGATAAATCCATTAAAATCTTGAGTGTATGAGGTCTTTTACATAAAAAGTCTTTTAAAATCTCACAGAATCAATACAATCTCACAAAGTCTTTTAAAATCTTAAAGACTTTTTTTTATTAAAATAGTCTTTTAAAATCCTAATCCAATACACCCCCCTTAATCACACTTCTCTTGCCTAATTATTGTACTTACATAACTTAATTTGATGTTTATATCAAGCCTACAACAATTTTAGATGGCTAAGGGGTGTTAAGAACAGCTAAACATGAAGGAAAAAAATGGTTTTACAGCATCATGTCATGATTCTGCAAATCGTGGCATGATTTTATGCAAGAACAATGTTTTGCTACTACTGTCAAAATCGCTACGTGATTTGTAAATTGCTGCGTGATTTTAACAGCGTCAGACTATACAGAAATCGCAGATTCTTGCGATTTTTCCACCATGGGAGCCTCCTCGGCCCCGTTCTTCTACCATAAACTCACCAAAATCGTCCCTAATCATGACTCTAAGGTTACCCTATCATTCAAACACTAATTTTCCATTATCCTACCGAATCACACACTCCTTTCATGGTCAAATCCTCAATTCTCATCTTTTAACTTCATCTTTTTAATATGTTCATCATTATTCCCTCATCCAAATTCACATCATAACAGTAACAACGTATTAAGATTTGCGACACCCTCCCCCTAACTCCTAATGTTTCTATTTATATTTGGGTCAGTCACTTGTTACAATTTTCCTCTCCTCACTCACTATTCTTTTACTCCTCCCCTCCCCTAATTATTTAAAACTTATATTCTACAGCCCCGACTCTATATTATTTTATTTTGATTCCTCCCTTCATTTTGTTTAAATTCTCATACTACTTCTTAATCATCATCAATATTCTATTTTCTCAACAACAAATTAACACTCAAGCACAAGAAGCATCAATAATAATATTAACCAGAACTTCATCTATTAAACACCATTGAATTAATTAGAAATAGAAAATTGGGGTATTACAAGATCTATGTTATTTAGCATGTCTGATTGCTCCATTGTTATCACATAGTATTTCAATGGGATCTACAATTCTTGGAACTAGGTCAGAAATGAATTTCTTGATCCAAACAACTTATTTTGCGGCACTGGATGCTGCAATATACTCGACCTCTGCTATAAAATCAACAACTGCTTCCTACCTTGAACTCTTCAAACTCACAACACCGCCATTTAAGTAAAAGACATCTAAATCATCATAACATGTTTTAAAGATAGCTTCTGTGTAGCCAATTACAACGAGCTTTTCTTAACTTCTATAAATCAAGAATGTATCTTTAGTTCTTCTCGAGTATTTATGGATGTTTTTGACAACAATCCAATGATCGCTGTCAGGATTCGACTAGTAGCTGTTGTTGTACATAAAGCATAGGAGACATATGGTCGAGTATATAACATAGCATACATGATAGATCCAATTGCAGATGCGTATGGAACATTAATCATTTGATCTCTTTCTTCTTTAGTTGAAGGGGATTATGCTTTTGATAAACTTATACTTGGAGACATAGATATAAATCCTTTTTTGGAATTATACAAATGGGAACCTGTCAAAATGTTGTCTATGTATGTACTCTTACTCAGGCCAAGCAATATTTATGATCTATCTCCATAGATCCAAATTCCTAGTATATAAGAAGCTTCACCTAAGTCTTTCATAAAATGATGGCTTGTAGTATGACTAAGTCTTTGGAGTTAAGGTGTGTTGTGTATATGACTTTTGGGGGCCCCATCCTTGATAACGGAGCAACGAATTCTTCACGACATTTAGTCGGGGACTTGAGATCAGGTCGTGGTGGGATAATATAAACCTTTGAATTCCAAATCGTTGGAACCCTCTTTATGAAAATTGATTTGAAGGTCGTGAAGGATGATCAATACTTTGAGTTGGGAGGCCTTTAAAAATGCTTGAGCCTTGGAGGTTGTGGAGAATGAACAAGGCCTTGAACCTTGAAGACCGTGAAGGTTGGTTAAGACCGCGTTCTCTGAACTTGAAATTCCTCGTTGTTCATGGACTTGCATGTATTTTGCTTATCAAACAATTAATTCAGGTTCGTTTGTTATAACTTTTATTTAAAATGTTTCTTTATAATGTTTCATTTTTTTATTATATTTTTGACATTTTTTTAAAAAAATTCAAATGAAAAATTGGTTTAAACAGCTTATCTTAAGAATCCTTTTTCTATGATTTTTTTGGATAATTTTTTTTCAAAATATCTATAAATAAGAAGCTATTTTAAATAACTTTTCAAAAAAATCTTTTTTGAGAAAATTCTTTTTGAAAATATAAGTGATTTTTATTATTTAAAATCTTTAATGGATATTTAAGTCTGTGAATACCAAAATTTCTCTTTTAACTTATAACAAATAAGTTTGAAATAACTTATAACATTGTTTAGTAATTTTTCAAATAAATCATTTTTTAGAAATACAAAAAAAATCGTATATGTGATGGTCTCTATCATTTAAGTTGAGTTTTTTTTTAAGGATCATTTAAGTTGAGTTTTTTATTTGGTTTTTGTTTACTTGACAATTTATGTTTTATATTGATCTTCAATACTGATTAACTTTTTGTTTGAACATTCGAATAAGCATAATAAAAAGTAATTACTTATCCACTCTACAATCTTTTTAAAAACATAAAAATTAGTTTTGTATCTATTCACTCCCTCTATAAACTTTGAGGTATAGTCAAACGATCCATACAAAGTGCCATCGGTTACTAGCCTAGAACATGTGGCAAACATGCATGACTTTTAGCCTAGGACACGTGGCAAACATGCATGACTATTGAAGTTACCATATTTTTTCACAGAGGTCTTGGAGCACTCTTTACCGAACTACTTAATGAATTCATAAATCACATCTAACACATAAACAATCATCGATAAGTATATGACTATGCATGCCATTTTTTTTCGTTTAAATTTCAAATCATTTCATTTTTTTATTCATTAAAAACAATCATTTACTATTTATTAGTTATCTTTCTTGAACTTTAACCTTTATGATCATTCGCATTTGTGCACTTAATTTTAATTGCACATTTGTTACTTTACTTTTAACATTTTATTTTTATACACTTTGTTGTCAACCCTATGTTTTGGTAAATTTATGCAATCATCCGGAGGCATGAGTATTCAAATAATTTAATTTCATCATTTTTATAGACATTTTGGTGATGAATACTATTAATCTGTAATCAGTTTGTTATTAGATTCATCCTTTTTTTTCATCTTAATAATTTTTAGGGTTAAATATATGTTTTTGGCCTCTATAAATATATTACATTTTCATTTTAATCCCTCTAAAATTTTCATCGACTTTTAGTCCCTATAAAATTTTTAATCACCACCTTTGGTCCTTATTTTTAAGTCAAATAATGCACTTTTTAACGAAATTGTGCACAAATGTGTAAAATATTGTAAAAATCTAAAAAAAAGAATTAAATATGAAATTTTAACCACAAAAAATATAAAAATTCATATTATATTCATGTTTTTGTTAAAAAAAATTAATTTTTTTTCGGAAAGCTTCTTATACTATTATAAATTTTTCAACAAAATTTTATTCAAAAAAATGAATTATACATCCAAGTTTACTTAATTGGAGGGACCAAAAGTGAAAATGAAAAACTTTCAGGACCAAAAATCAAAGATTTTTTTTGAAAAGGTTAAAAACAAAAAGTTGACATATTTATAAGAACCAAAAATATATTTTAACCTAATTTTTAATCTGTGTTGCTCAATCAATATATTTTATTCACGGTGTGTATTGGATTGTGATTTTAAATGATTTTAAAAGACTTTTTTATGATAAAAAAGTTTGGTGGTATTCAATCAAGACTTTTATAAAATGTAAATAAATCTTGTGGTATTCACTCAAGATTTTTTTTAAATACAACAAAATTCGTTGGTATTCAATTAAGATTTCTAGGAACTTATAAAATGTCTCTTGGTATTGAAAATTAGAGAGATTTTAATGGATTCATTTGTGGGATAGATTGTGTGAAACTTTTTAGTTAAAATAAACTCATCCAACAATCTCACACAAACTCTTGAGATTTTGTGATACTCTTACAGACTCTTTTTTGTTCTGCCATGACATGTCCATTTTATTTCTTTTGTTTGCCAAACATGATCGTCTAAATCTTCATAACTGTAACTTGCAATTTTCTTAACATAATTTATCCGTCTAATTATATATCAAATTATTATAATCAATCAACTTGTTGTACTATATCTCTAACAGTCTATACGTTCATTTTTTAAGGAAAGCCTATCCGTTCATTGATATTTCTTTTTTTGGTTGACAATTAATTTATTATTACATTGTTTGATTTATAACTACTGTACTTTATTTTTACAATTGTTTTTATTAGAGTTTTTTTGCAATTGATGTATATGTCTAATAATACTATACCATATAATATAATATATCTTTAAATTCATTGACCTCTTTGAAATCTTGAAAATTCATAAAGTCCTTTAAAATCTTAAATCTATATTATAAATCCATTAAAATCTTGATTGTAAAAAATCTATTAAAAAATATCTTTTAAAATCCTACAAAATTAATACAATCCAATAAAGATCTTCAAAATTTTCAATATTTTTTCTATCAAAATAGTCTTTTAAAATTTCAATTCAATATCCGACTGTAAATATCTTTGTTGAAGTAAAAAAGAAAAAAAAAATCTAAAAAAAAAGTGTTTTATAACAGGCGTCTGTTAACAAGAGTACGAATCGGTGTAAACCCGAATTCTCCTCCCTCACATGACAGTGTTTGAAAGTTGATTGAAGCAATTCAAAGTCAGTCACGAACCCTAATTCCCCGAAAAGGTTTTTCTTCCTGATCGGGAATTGCTGCATTCATCGATCAATCCATGATCCATTCCAATGCAGGATTTTGATCCATCTGTTTTGAGGTTAGTTGTGCATTCTGTTATTCCAATTCAATTCAATTCAACTCAATTCTATGCAATTCAACTCAATTCAGACTTTGCTGTAGTTAATTTTGAACTGAAAACGAAACTATGGCGCAGAGTAATTGGGAAGCAGATAAGATGTAAGAACTGTATTATTATTATTACTATTCTTTTGTTTGGTTAATTGATCCGTTTAGTTATACAATAATATTGATTCGTGTTTTTTGCTAGGCTTGATGTTTACATATATGATTATTTGGTCAAGAAAAAGTTGCACAATACTGCTAAGTCATTTATGACAGAAGGGAAGGTTTCTCCTGATCCAGTAGGTGAGTGAGTGAGTGAGTGAGTGAATGACACTTGTTCGTTAAAACGCTAGTTTACGACTACTTTTCTTTTGCTTAATTTTTTTAATATCATAATAAAATGCAGCAATTGATGCTCCTGGGGGTTTTCTTTTCGAGTGGTGGTCTGTTTTCTGGGACATTTTTATCGCGAGGACAAATGAGAAACATTCTGATAATGCTGCAGCGTATTTAGAGGTACTTCCCTTCTCTTCGTTTCGCTTTAATGCAGCTGCTGGATACAAAATTTTATATTTTTTTGTGAACTGCAGGCTCAACAGATTAAAGCGAAAGAACAACAATTGCAAATGCAACAGTTGCAATTAATGCGCCAAGCTCAGATGCAAAGAAGGGATCCTAATCATCCTCCCATTGGAACTCCTCCTCTAAATTCTATCACTACAGAGGGAGTGTTAGGGCAATCTACCGCCACTGCTTTGGCTGCAAAAATGTACGAGGATCGGATGAAGAACTCTAACCCTATGGATACAGAGACATCATCCCAACCACTTTTAGATGCTAGAATGGCCCTTTTGAAATCAACAAATCATCCTGGGTAATATACCATACTATTGGCCAAATATATTCAACTTCAAATATATGTAGTCTTTTACCATTTTTTCTGCCTTTTGCCTAAACAGTCAGATGGTTCAAGGAAATTCAGTAAGTGTGACAGCAGCTTTGCAGCAAATGCAGGCTCGAACTCAACAAACCCCTGTATGTGTTTACGTTGCTTGCTCTTTATCTGCATTCACATCCATCCTTCCTTCCTTCCTTTTTCGGTACTCTATATTTTAAGGCGTTCATTCATCTCTAAATTTTCCTCCTCGGCAGGATATCAAAAGCGAAGTCAACATGGGAAACATGCAGAGATCCTTACCTGTTGATCCTTCTTCAATGTATGGGCAGGGAGGATTGCAGTCAAAGTCTGGCATCACAAATGCAGGTTAGAACTACTGGGGAAAAGGAATTTAATGAATATTTGAAAGTTTAAGTGAATTTGGATTGACCCCACTTTATATCATGTAAAAAGGCAACAAAACGTGATAATTTATTTATTTTGCTTTTACAGTTTCGGGTATCTGCATGTTCATTTTTCATAAGGTTCTTGAAGATTGTTTTTAATTTCATCATCTATGATTATAACAAAATTTCCACACAATTTCTTCAAATAATCATCTTTCTAGGTTTCAATAATTCTCTTCTCCTATATCAGGATTAAATCAGGGAGTTGGTGGTCTCACATTGAAAGGATGGCCTTTAACTGTGAGTTTTGTTATGAGCATTGCATTCACTTTTAGATAACCATCAATATATCTGATCTGGTTTAAATCAATAATCATATTAGGGCATAGAACAAATTCGCCCGGGTTTTGGAGCTCAAGTTCAAAAGCCTCTCCTTCAGAGTGCAAATCAGTTTCAGCTTTTGCCACAACAACAGCAGCAGCAGCTCCTTGCTCAGGTACATGCACAAGGAAATATCGGCAATTCACAAGTGTATGGAGATATGGATCCACAACGATTAAGGGGATTAGCTAGGGGAGGTTTGAATGTGAAGGATAGTCAACCAATTGCAAACGATGGGTCAATAGGTTCTCCAATGCAATCTACTTCATCTAAGGTATCATTTAGTCAGTGCACCTTGTCTGGCCTCATGGTGCATGAATTTGATAATACTCTGATGGAAATTTTTTAATGATTTAAATTGATGGGTGTACTTTATGTTTTTGCTGTCCCGAGCATTGAATGATTTTGTGGATGATCCATGGGTTATATATTTTCACAGAAACAGTTATCTTCCCCTACTTGACTATTCTTTCACCCGACTACGTTCTATTTAGATTTTCACATCTGAATATTTAGTGCCTCTCAACGTGCCTTCAGATAATAAGTTAGTCAATATGATTAGAATATAGAGACAGAAGATGTAATACACACTCTAGGGCTAATTTGAGAGAGCCCAATCTCTCCCACTAATCTTGACTTCTACCCCTTCTGTCTATTCCTCCTTGCTTATTGCATCACATCCCTAACATTCTTGACTCCTAACCATCTAATTAACTAACTAACTGTTGGAAATTCAGTCTTCATTGCGGTCTGCCCCTAGCCGCCTAATTGCGGCATTTGTGTTGCCTTCGTTGCAGCCTCCAACTCCTTCATTGTGTTGGGTGTGAAGGTGTGGATTTAGTCCCACATTGCCTAGAGATATGGCCTGTGTAGTGTTTATATAGCTTGGGCAGCCCTCACCTTACAAGCCGGTTTCGTAAGGTTGACTTAGGCTGAACCCAAATTTTAAGACCAACTAACTAACTAACAGAAGGGCTATCTGAGAGGTAGAAGACCAATGATAGGTGTGAAGGGGTGGATTAGTCCCACATTGCCTAGAGATATGGTCTGTGTAATGTTATAAAGCTTGGGTAGCCTTCACCTTACAAGCCGATTTTGTAAGGTTGAGTTTGGCCCAACCCAAATTTTAAGACCAACTAACTAACTAACTAACAAAAGGGCTATCTGAGAGGTAGAAGACCAGTGATAGGTGTGAAGGGGTGGATTAGTCCCACATTGCCTAGTGTGGGACTAGTCCACCCCTTAACACCTATCACTGGTCACCTATCACCCCGTCTGCCGTCCTCTTGGCATCAGACCAGGATTGGTTATACTGTGTTCTATGTGTGTGTGTGTATTTTTTAGTTTTCTTTTATTATTTTTAGGCAAAAGAATGAGAAGGCTCTGACATTATGTAAAGTAGTACGACTTTTGGGTAAATTGTACTGGGTTTTGGTGCAGATTCAGTATATTATTCAGTGTATTAGGCTAGTGGTACAGAGTTTGTATTGACAATCTATTTTACTTAGAACAAACAGAGTTTGTATTGATAATCCATTTTACTTATAACAAACACTTTATATCTTCTATTTGTTGATATTTTTTGTTTCTAATATCTTTTAAGCAGATCAACATGCCACAGATGCAACAATCCATCTCCCAGCAACAACATGATCCTTTGCATTCACAACAACTGGTTCAGGTGTTTTTTTTTTTTTTTGTTTATTGAGCTGTGTCGTTTTGACACAAAATGGAACAATAAAATTCGACTACAATTCAGATGGTTAATGTAATTCAAATACATGGTTAATTACATTTACTAGATGATTAATGAATACAACAAGGTGTTACAACTCATCAACCGCCCACATAACACAATTAACCACAATTCTCAGGTGTATATTTGAACAAAAGTTGTGGTTAATACATTTCATGTATATTTGAAAACCTCAGAATCATGTATATTTGAACATGATTTGGATGGTTATAATTAATATCATGTAGATTTTAACACCTGAAAGTCATGGTTAAGGACATTCAAAGTCGTGGTTGATTATGTTCAGTGGATGGTTACTGAGTTGTGACACCTTGTTATATTCGTTAACCATCCACTAAACGTATTTTACCACATATTTGAACGGTGTTAACCATCCAAATTGTTGTCAGTTTAGCTGTCAAATTCGTGTCAAAATGTCATTTCTCTTCACAATCGTATCAGTCACAGAGATACTTTTTTATTTTTGCATTTGCTAAATAAAATAATATTTAAGCTAGAAGTTTCCATTTGTGTGATTTTCTTACACATTATATATGACTGTTTACATGCATATTATAGAATAACCGAAAAAGGAAAGGGCCTACATCTTCAGGAGCTGCCAATAGTACTGGTACAGGAAATACACTTGGCCCTTCTAATTCTCAACCGTCAACTCCATCTATTCATACTCCTGGTGATGGAGTTGCTATGGCGGGTAACTTGCAGAATGTTGCTGTTGTATCCAAGGGGGGTTTGTTGATGTATGGTACTGAAGGAGCAGGGGGTCTTGCATCTTCCACAAACCAGCTGGTAAATCAACTTGTATATTTTGTAACTTGCATTACCCGGGGGAATTATTATTGTATTTTTCCTACATATGTTGCTTCCAAACAGCCGACCTCACTTAGTGGGATAAGGCTTGGCTGTTGTTGTATGTTGCTTCCAAATGAAACATTTGATGTTAAAAATGTTATGGTACACCACCCTGTATATTAAAGTAGGAGTATGGGGCTACCCAATGCCTTTCATTTTTGGTAAATGATTTATTACCGAAAAAGATTCCTGCTTGTATCTATAATGTTAGGACAACATGATAATGCTTCACTGCTGATGTAAATGATAATTTAATCATTATATAATATTAATGCTATTTAATTTTTTTTTACTCTGCATGGGTCATTAAATTAAATATATTAGAGTTTGATAATGTGTCAATAATATTCTTGATTTGCAAAGGATTTGAGACTTGAAAATCTGTGCACTATACTCTTAGAGTTATGTATTGTTTCCCTATATTTTTAGCTGAATTTTATGGTTTTTATGTTATAGAGTATAAATAGTACTTCATAGTTCATTTTGTTTTAGTTGCAGGATGGCATGGAACATTTTGGAGATGTTGGCTCCTTAGATGATAATGTGGAATCATTTCTCTCACAGGATGATGGTGATGGAAAGGACTTATTTGGGACGTTGAAACGGAACCCTGCCGAGCATGCTACAGATTCTTCAAAAGGTAATTTAATGTACGTGTGTGCCTATAGGTTTTTGTTATTTACGTTGACTGTATAGGTCCATTTCAGGCTTTTCCTTCAGTGAAGTTAGTTCTATACGCAAAAGCAATGGAAAAGTTGTTTGCTGTCATTTCTCTTCAGATGGGAAATTGTTAGCCAGTGCTGGACATGACAAGAAGGTAAAATGAATTTAATTCTTTAATTTACCGATTTAGAGGAGATTGCAGAGTAATCCAATAGTTATACTTAAGACTGAAAATATGTTTATTATATTATATTATGTGGGGAGAATGTACATTTATATAGGCAGGAGCTTCCTAGTTAATCCTCAATTAATAGGGAAGATTAATGATACAATAAACAGGGAAGATAAACCTAAACAGTCACAAGTTTTCAATATCTCAACAATTATAACACAATTTCAGAACAAATAAAAGTATTAGCCAATGAATTCTAAATTAAAGATCTAGATTGGTGTCCTTTTTATTTAATATTATTATTATTATTATTATTATTTATTATTATTAGGGTTAATAGTGTTTTATCCCCCCTGTAATATTAGGCGATTTCCGAGTTTGCCCCCTGTAAAAATTTTGTTTTGGTTTTCGTCCTTGTAATTTTTTTTTTCTTTCTAGAATACCCCTAATAGGCCATTCAAAAACCAAAATTTATGGAAAAAAAAAATTCTGAGAATGGCCTATTAGGGAGGTATTCTAGAAAAAAGTAATTTTACAAGGACGAAAACCAAAACAAAAATTTTACAGGGGGTAAACCCAGAAATGACCTTTATTACAGGGCTCTATTAACCCTTATTATTATTATTATTATTATTATTACACACACACATTAAAATCTTTACAAGATTAATTATTAACATGTTTGTAACAGTGCACTTTAATCAGCTGCAATCAGTGATTCCATATCAGTCTTATTATTGTCTGCTCCTATTAGGGTATTCATCCTTTTATTTTCGTTTGCTAACTTTATGTTTTGGATTAATACAAGGCATCTGTTTTTAATATGATTAGGTTGTACTGCTTTGGAATATGATTCCATCTTAACAGGCATGGGTAAAATTTAACTTGAGCTTTTAACAAAATTTAACTTGAGTTCTTAACGCATAGAAAAGGAACCATCATTAAAACAGTAGAACATACTTAAGTTGTGAACTAAAGACCAAAACCCTAAGGGTGTGTTTGGATGGAGGGTTTAGGAGGGGAAGAGAAGGGAGGGCTTACTTTTCTTTTTTAAATTACGGACATTATAAAATGATTTTTAGAAAATTGAATTAACAACATGATAAATGATCATATAATACTTCAAAAAACACTTAATTTATTTTAAAAAAACATTTTACATTGTTCGTAATTTAAAAAATAAAAGTGGGCCCTCCCCTCCCTTCCCCTCCTATACCCTCAATCCAAACAGACCCTAAGTATCTCGTGTCTATCCTTCTTTGGTCCCATATACTGAGTATCAAGAAGTAATTCCCCCAAAAGCTTAATCTAATAGGTGATGGTTCGTGAACAATTTATGCGTGATTCCTCCTCACACTGTCACACAATACATTTTTCCTCATGCTGATTCTTGACCATAGTTATATTGATACATTAAGTATGGTAAAGAAGGACCAGCACTGGGTCTGCTGTCTTCTTGCATGAATATAAACTTGTTATTGTTATTTAATACTAACAATTGAAGATACTAATACATTTATTTATGTTACAAAGGCCTATATTCTATTGTCTAACAATACGTCAACAATAAAAAATCCAATCTGTTATTTTGATTTCTATATATAACAAGAACAATTATCCAAAACAAAAGAATCCTGTCTAAAAAAAGTGAAACCTCAGATAAATCCAATCCGTTATTTTGAAGAGGAAGTGAGCAGAAAACCAAACCCAAGGTAAAGACGAAACCCTTACCAAAGTAGATTCAAAGGAAGGGAGAACCCTAAAAGATCCGTATATTCTACTCCCACCAAATGAACTAAAGAATAGTAGAGATTCAACACCATCAAATAATATTGGCCTCACTACTCCCTAGTTTTGCTAAAACTTTTAAAAGTAACCTGGTAGAACTTTTATAAAACAGAGGAAGACACCTAATGCTCTTAAATAATCAAGAATATATTCCATAGGTAGCTGGCTAGCTTGTTGTGCAGCGAACAATTAAGTGTCATTGTTTTTTAAGTTGAATTGCATAGAACACATGATTTAATTCTGTATTCATCGGACGTTGGCATGTTTTTCTGGTTTATCTGAAAATAAAAATAGCACCAGAAGTTTACTTCTAGTATCCGTATGGTATGTGGAGAAAAATTGGAATGAATGATTCATTGGTCAGTTTTCCATACCATTTTAAACTTATGAACAGATCTGTAAATTTGTCACTTTCATTTTTAACTTTGATAACAAACAGACTTTTATTGTGTAAAAGATACAAATGCTATCCTATCCCTTGTCATTAGGTTGTTCTGTGGAACATGGAGACACTGAAAACGCAGAGCACGCCAGAGGAGCACACTGTTATTATTACTGACGTTCGCTTCAGACCAAATTCAACTCAGCTGGCAACATCTTCTTTTGATACAACTGTGCGGCTTTGGGATGCTGCCGATGTAATTTTTCATTTTAATTGATTATCTTTTAACTGTTATTGTTGGCCTTTCCTTGTCTTTCCTGTGTATACGGGATTATAATATGCTTTCGTTCTAATTGAATTCAATTTTCTCTTCCCCATGGGAATTACAAGTTTACTTACTGTTAGACTTTTTAATTCTGGAATGACATTTGACAGTATGCCTGTCTTATGTTGTGGGTGGGGATAAACCCTCAACCTCCTTATCACTCCACTCCTTAACTCCCACCCCAACCACCAAACCAACTTTATATCCTCCCTACTCCACTGTAAGAAATGAATGCCAGTACTGTATATAGGAAAATTATATCTTAATATTTACTGATACTCATTATATATAGTTGATGGTGTAGTTGAGACACAATCTTCATTATATTTATCTTTTTTATGAAAACTTACTTGTTTTGGATGCTTAACCAATGCCCCTGGGGCACTTTTTAGCATTCTCCATTTACTAAAACCTATATTTCACGTCATGAAAAAAGGATATTTTTATGATCATGCAATTCACCCTCATTTGGCTAGTTTGAGTTGGTTTTTTTAAAGGTTTCTGAATCTGGTAGGATACCTGGTTTGGGCTTAATCCCAATAAAGGGGTTGAGTAGGGAAGTTAAGGATGAATTGCTTATGTGGCGGTTGGTGGGGGTAGGCAAATGAGTGTAGTGGAGGAAAATGGTAAGGGAATCATTCTGCATCATTTTCAGTTGAACCTTTTAGGTTGGGCAGAGAGAATCGTCTCTTCTTTAATGAGCAATAGTTGTAGGTTTACCGAGGGATTTTCTTCTGTAATGCATCTAGTTTTCCGAACAACAATTGTTGAAATTTGGGGCCTAACTCATCCTTACAAAACCGGCTTGTAAGGTGGGGAGTGCCTCCTCTTTATAAACTCTGATCAAGCTTCCTATCTAACCGATTTGGGACTAAATCAACCCCCTCAAAGACAAGCGAACATAAGGCAACTAAGGGCAAATCACAATTAAGGTGGGATTACCAACACACCCCCTCACGCTTAGATCAGCATGGCAATGTGGAATCCCAACGGTAGATCTTGGATAGGCTCTAATACCATGTTGAAATTTGGGGCCTAACTCATCCTTACAAAACCAGCTTGTAAGGCGAGGAGTGCCTCCTCTTTATAAACTCTTATCAACCGTCCTATCTAACCGATGTGGGACTAAATCCACCCCCTCAAAGACAAGCCAACATAAGGCAACTAAGGGCAGATCGCAATTAAGGTGGGATTACCAACACACCCCCTCACACTCGGGGCGGGATTTCCAACAACAATATATTTTTTTCTTCGATGATTTGGGTTCCTATCATTTGTTCCAACCTGCCGGATCTTAGAGAGTCTGTTATCGAAGATTGAGGACATGTGGGCTAATAAGGTGCATCAACGGGATATTATTGGAATGTATCTCTTTGGGTGGATCCCTAGAGCTGAAAGGTTTTTTGTAGATCAAGATATTATTCACATCATAAATGTAGTGGGTGTTCATGAGCATGGAGGGTCATACCATGCTTTGGTTTCAGTCTTGGTGCCAAGAGGACCTCGATGCAGACTGGGCATCATTTTCAATAGTTGTGATTAGAAAATTAAACAACAGAATATAAATGCGTCAGTGCATCACAATAAATTGACAATAGAGGAACACGAAACTAATGTATAAGGTCCAGGTGAGATGAATAGGAAGAAAACCCATAAACTGATGTAAAAGCTCTAGGTCAGATGAAGAGTAATGAAGCAAACTCAGATGGTAAATAAAGGGTTTGGGTGTCTGGAGATACATTCCCATCAGATAGGGGTAAAATCTTTGGGTATGGGTCTTGCTAAAGTAGAGTGAAGTAAGAAGGTTTGGCAAACATCTGATGTTTCTGTCTCAAACAATCTAACCCAGTAACCATATGCACTAGAATTGTCGGATGCCAAACAACATGTAGCGGTTGGAGAGAAGAAATAACTTAGAGTCTAGTTTGCCCCATACCCAAATCAGAACCCTAGACACTAGACCACTTGAGGCAACCTTGCCTCAAATAAATGCACCAGCCATTGGTTCACTTGTTTCCACCTGTGAGTCGAGGTTGAACAGCTCATCACGGGAGCATATTTTTTGAAGAGTAGAATCTGACAAAGGGCGAAGATAGGTAGACAAAATGGTATACTATGGTGTAGGTTTCACTCTAGACCTTATGGGCTATCCACATTGAGATAGCACATGTGCTCAAAAAATAAAGGTCACACAAGGTTTACTATCTTTGACCCAGACCCAGGTGAGAGTTATAGAGTAAAAGTGACGTGAACTTGCGAGCAAGATACCTCATGTTGCTTCCGTCTCCAATACTAGACGCGTGTCATTCCCACTACAATTTTGACCGGGGCACACATCGTCTTTGTTGCTGCAATCTGTGGTGTGTATGTTGTCCCTGCTGCAAGCCCATGTGGTGTGTGTATCATCGTTCTGCAAACCCTTTGGTGTGTACGTCCTATGATGCCCTTTAAGCAGCACAGTGTGTAAATAGAATTGTTGAGGGTGCCGCAAGTAAGATTGGAACAAGTGACGAATTACCAGAAAGAGGTTGTACGTTTTGCTTATTCTTTCCATTTGTGTAATTGTTTTGGGAGGAAAGTTCATGGGTTTGGTGTTAAATTGGTGCCACATGATCTGTATATTGTGTTGACTGCGGTTGTGGACTTGTATTCCAAGTGTTAGTTGGGGTTTTGTTTTAGTGGGCATCGGAGAAATGGAAAGGAAAAACTCAATAATTGCAGGTTTGAAGGTTATGATGGCACAGATTGGGAGGGTTGGGTGGGGTTACATGTGGATTTTACAGAAATTTCACAAAGATTTAAAATTTCAAACACTAAGTCGTAAACAGAAATTAACCACTTGGTGGTGTACGGTTTGGTTGTTGTTGTATGTTTTACAGTCCACGTATTAAAATTACAACTTCATACCCCAGTGGATAAAACTTCTATCAAAGGATATGTATATATCGATTATAAATATCTTGATTTTTCTTTTTAAATATTTTTCCTTTGGTATTTAGTGTAATCATGAAACCAGGTGCTCAATGCTTATACCTCTTATGTCTTAGACAATAGTATGACGTTTCTATTTCAAATGTTGGTTTGCTTAAAGCTGGCACTCACCTTTGGCTATTACTTTTGCAGCCAAGCCTTTCTTTGCAGGCATATAGCGGTCATACTTCACATGTTGCATCCCTTGATTTCCACCCTAAGAAAAATGACCTTTTCTGTTCCTGTGATGATAACAATGAGATTCGCTTCTGGAATATTAGTCAATATTCTTGTACTCGTGTTTTTAAGGTCATGTGCGAAATTCATTTGATTTTGCTCTCATAAATGTGATGGCATATTCTCTCTTCTGAACCTCATTAAATTTATCAAGCAGGGAGGATCTACACAGGTGAGGTTTCAGCCAAGGAGTGGACACCTTCTGGCCGCAGCATCTGGCAATGTTGTGTCTCTCTTTGATGTTGAGACTGACAGGCAAATGCACTCATTACAGGTGTAAACAAGGACACCAAATTTCAATAAATCTCAAGTTAAAATACAATTCTTCAGACTTTTATCATATTATCCTTATTTATATTTAGAATTATACGTATCTCTAGGGACACTCTGGGGAGGTACATTGTGTATGTTGGGATACAAATGGAGATTATTTGGCATCTGTGAGTCAAGAATCTGTCAAAGTTTGGTCACTTGCCTCTGGTGATTGCATTCATGAACTTAATTCCAGTGGAAACATGTTTCATTCTTGTGTTTTTCACCCAAGTTACTCCAACCTCTTGGTTATAGGAGGATACCAGGTATGTCTGCACATATCAAAGCTACGAGTTTACTACTATATTTTTCAGGTTTTTTTTCGTGAACTAGTCTTTACTTAACAGTTAGTAGAGTTAGTCTCTTCAGTAGATGAAAGTTATTGATGGTGCCAGTTTAGTGTCTCTGTTATAATGAGTTATCTGATATGTACTAAGATATTAAAAGATTAATTTTATCGTCTTCCAATGATTACGTTGCTTAACCCCTGGTAGTCCGATCAACACCAGTCCCCTGCCACTGACTGCTTATTTCTCGTCATCAATATCAAATAATGTAAAGCCATAAAGGAATATAGACTGGTTTAATTATGATTTCACATATTAGCTTGCATTTGGATGCTGTTTTTCTAAAGATAAAGAAGTTATTATTTAGGATATTGGCTTAACATGCTGCGAACATTTTTTGCAGCATATTACTCGATTAACTCGTTTTTCATTTGTTTCATTGATGATTTACAGTCATTGGAGCTATGGCACATGGCCGAAAACAAATGTATGACCATACCAGCTCATGAGGGTGTAATATCAGCTCTAGCACAATCACCAGTGACAGGGATGGTTGCTTCTGCCAGTCATGACAAGTCAGTAAAGATATGGAAATAAAAAGTGCGGTGCACGGGCAAATTTTGTTGAATTATTCTTGATAACTATTATAGTTAAAAGATTTGTTCATAATATATTTGATGTTGTTTTTGATAAATAATTGTTTCGAAAATAACACTACCAAATTGTTGATGTAGATTACTCGAAAAATAAATTGGGAACAATTAATAAATAAGTGAAATAGACCGCTTAAAACTTAGTTGTAATTAATTTTTGTCCCAAAAAAAAGTAGTAGTAATGCGTGTAACACTCAATTCAAAAATAAGTGAAGTGGGGTAAAAATAAAATATATGAAAAACAATGCAATTAGTATTGTTGTATGACAGCATATATATTCACCCTTTTCTTATTATCAACATCGAAGAATCGAAAACTTTTGTTATAATAAAAATCAGTCTGAACACAAAATAGTTCTTTTGCAGAATAACATTTAAGTATAAATTTAGAATGCATAACTAGTTAATCATCTAATGTTTTGATCTACCAATTTCTTAGCAAGGAAGCTTACTACATTCTTTCGAACAATACTCAATATCTCAAATTTTGACAAAAAAATATTTATTTACCAAATTTACAACAAAGTTTACTAGAAAGGTATGTAAAAAACTACAAGTGTGTGGCATAAGCCAAAATAAAGAACGAATAAGGTTTGGTGGAAAAACTATTATACTCAACCTACCAAACGATGATGAAACAATTATGGCACATTCGATAATACATTTGTCAACTGTATACCAGTATCGAGATGCAGGAGACTTGAACTTCAGTACTGTGTACTCAATAATGTGTACACAACTACTATGACAAAGATGATGCAGGAAAATTGAAGAAAAAAAATCGCTCTTTCACCGTACTGTGTCAAAGATGATGCATAACACATAATGTGTACACAACTACTAATGTTTAGACTCACTTTCTGACACAGACTACGAGCATCCAACTGACATGATTGTTTTATTCAAAAATAAATGTCTAGCCATCAAACAAGAGTTCTTAAGCTATCTGATGGTGTTGAAAACTATTGATCCTGACTTTGTACTTTATCAAAATGATAAGATCCTTTTCGAGCAAGGATAAAGGTCCAAAGAAATTAAGGATGGGAAGAGAATCATAGAGATTAAAATATTTTTATCTTCTTTATTATTCCTTTTTCCTTCTCCTGTGCTGGCCGTAAAAAACCAGATCATGAATGAAATATCTGTCGTTGTTGGGGTGAAAGGGGCTTTTCAAACTCTATCCCCTTTTGTGGCTGCAATAGGCCACAGAGCACGATTCCAGCGGCCGGAGCCGCACCAGAAAAATGCAATACACCAGTGTTTAGCGTCGCAGACGACCCCTCGGATGCTCCACGATTCTGCAACCGCGCCGTTATTGACAACATAGTTCTGGACATCTATGATGCTTTATCACATGCATATAGGTTAAAAAATATTAACAAAAAATCCTTGAAGAATTTACCATTCTTACAAATTTAACTCGTCTTGAACTAACCAAGGAAAGGCATAATGATATATTACAATGAGGAGTTTTGGAATGTTATGAAAATTGGTTATTGTTAAGTTTATTTTCATTCTTTCTATTCTATCTTTCCTTCATTCAGATAAGCAAATCCAAATAATAAAAAACAAAGAAGGAAGTAATTTATAACCAGTATTAGAAAGGTGATTGATATATGAAGATGTTTTTGAAGTAACAAGCCTAGAATTTTTCCCATTTATTACAAAATACTCTGTGTATGTGCACATGCAATCTTTATCAACTAGGTTAAATGTTGCATTGCATGCAATTAAATCATATCATCATTTAATACTTTCATGAGCTAGCTAGATACAAATCTACAACCATGTTATTAAGGAAAAGAAAAGAAGACAAATCACATGAGAATTCAGAATATTTTACCAAAAGCATCTTTAAAAGAGCACGTGTTCCAATATGAGCGAGAGAACTTTTGATATGCTCATGTATGACGAATAACACGAATCCATGTTTTTCTAAATTGAATACCAAAATAGTGAGCTAAAGGAGCCATAGCTATGCAAGGAGCGAACAAAACTAGTAAATACAAATCCCTGAGAAACAAGGCAAACATCTCAAGGGCATCCAAGAGAACTGAGGTTGAATATAAACGTCCATCTGTTGCGTGCGCAGTGACGGATCCAGAAATTTCAATAAGTGGGGTCAATATTGTTTATCATAAATATTTATACAAAATATATAAATTTATAACTAATAAAATAATGACATCATTATTATTAAGAAAAATTAGATATTACAAAAAATATGTCATCATATATTAGTCTCTATAAATGTTACCATAAATCAGAGATTACCAGATATATCGATGTCTATGAATGTTATCAAACAATAATTCAAAAATTCATATCCATAATTCGATTTTTTTCACAAAATTCGTAGCAAAGAAACTCCTTTTAACAATTCTCATCGTCGCATACAATTATAATGTTTGAGTATTTTTTGTGCTCGTTTTTAGTAATGCTAACTTCAAAAGTAAATACAATGTTGGATAAAAAATCTTTTATAGTTTCGAAAACCTTGCTTGAAAGATTGGTCCTTTCATCTAAATTAGAAAAGTGTTTAAAAAGATCAAATTTCCATTTTTTTTCTAGTATATTTCATCGTAAGCAATTTAAAAATAAATTCAATTTTAGACTTGCATTTGTAAATTCAGTTTTAAAATAAATCCACGTACCTTTTCAAAAAAAAAAAAATAAATCCACGTGATACCTGAATTTTCTTTTAACCTTTTGGGAGCATTTTCTTTTTGTTTTAATGAAAAATCAATTTTTGAAAGTTATAACTTAAATGCCAATGTTTTCCCAATTCACTAATTCACTTTTTATAAATGCAATGGAAAGTATGAGAGTTATACTACTATTTTAGCAAATATAGTTTAAAATTAATTTACAAACATGACATTGCTTTACCTTCAATGTATTAGTTTGGTTATGTGGGGTCTACATACAATTTAAAGTGGGGTCAAAATGCAAAATCATGCTATAATTGGTTGAAATAGAAAGCAAGGAGTGGGGTCAAGTGACCCCAATGTGGTACACGTGCATCCGTGCCTGCGTACAAGTACAATAAATCCCTTGTCGGGAATGCTTCTGCTTCTTCTAATTTCCCTTGTGTCCAGGCGCTTACTATGACAACAATCATACCATGAATAACAAAATTTGATTTAACTATAGCTAGACTCAAAGCATGGGCAATGTGACCTACTGGAGGTAGAGCTGGCCCTTTATGGAAACGCATCATGTTCCAAAGAACTTGACCATGCTGGTATTTTGCATTATTTGAGGGGAGGGTATACAAATTCCTCGCACTGCCGTTCATCAAACAACTTAACCTTTGTTTTATATAACATAAATGGAGTTTGTCCTTTCTGTACAACTGCATAGTATGCTAAATATTTGTAGGTTGAGTAAGGGATCCGGATTGGATGAAATCCTTCCAAGTTGCCATTGTTCTGTTTCAGGTGAAAAGAATGCACAAACCTTCTAACATTTCCTCTAGCGAGAAGCCTGCACATTTTATTGGATGTTTACTCTTCATATGCTCAAAGTCTCAAACAAAGCTAACATACAAAATAAAAATACAAATATCCTAGAATAATACAATAGCTGAGACCTCATGGATAAATACAAATTGATCGTAAGAGGGCATGTGGCAAATTACTTAAGTGTTTTTCCAAGAAGCTCTTATCAAATGAGAGATTATTTCATAAGAGCTAACAATCAATAATCTATTTACATTTAAAAGTGCACGTTGACAAATTATTTGCATTTTAAACATTTAATCACTGTATAGATAAAATATAGGTGTGGATACAAGTTTAACATTGCACTAAAATAAGCTGAAAACAGCTTATGGGCATTTCATAAGCTACGTTTGTGTTCTTTTCTTTCAAATACTTGCATAAAAATTTGAAAAATGAAAAGAAAAAACAAGAACCTTGACATGATGACGTGGGCTTTATGACAATGAGTTCCAATATTGAACATAACATCCTCGTCTTGTGTCGGTCAGGAGGAGGATCATGTCGTACAAGGTAGCGTTGACAACATGTTGTCCTGTGTCTCAGGCACCGCAGTTGGTGGGAGTCAATGTTTGTTTCAAATTGGGTTCTTTTCTTTTTGTCTATCCTTCAATTCATCAAACTAGTCGGTCGTCCCGTGCTATTGCACGGGTCAATAATGAGTGCAATATATTAGCAATGTGAGAGTATTACTTCAGATGACAAATGGAGGAGCAATACTTCATACGAAAGATACACACAATCTAAATGGCACGGATCTCAAGATATTGTGTATATGATGTCTCATTATGTAGATTTTATAATCATGACCATCATAGAAAATCTTATTACTTGCAAGTATAGGTTTCCTGAAATGAATAGCATTACACTTGTCATTAAAATTTGCACATTTTATAGGTTTTATAGACCTAGAACTATAGACTTTAATTGAGATACACAATTGTATAAAATTGTGGATGTCAATTAGTTGATGTTTTTAAGACCCAAGATCATGGATTGCATGACAAGAAAACTCGAGTAATTATTGCCTAAGTAATTATGAATTGATGTGTTCGAGACCTAAAACCATAGGCTTGCTATGAGATACACCATATCTAAATGGCATAGGTCTCAAGAAATTGTGTATATGATCGCATTCCTCTTGGCATTGGGCTAGTTTTTAGTATTCCTCATGAGTCATGACATTTGGTTTATTGCATGGGTAACACTTGACTTGTTGCATGAATTTCTTTTGACAGTTGACTTTTTGTATGTATTGCTCGTGAGTCATTACACTTGGTTTATTGCATGGTCACTTGGGTTGTTGCATGTATTCCTCTTGACACTTGACTTATTGCAAGTATTCCTCATGATTCATAACACTTGGTTTATTGCATGAATGACATTTGGTTTGCTGCATGTATTCTTCTTAACACTTGGATTATTGCATGTATTACTCGTGAGTCACGACACTTAGTTTATTGCATAGGTAACATTTGGCTTGCTGCATGTATTCCGCATCAGTCGTGAAACTTGGTTTATTGCATGGGTAACACTTGGCTTGTTTCATGTATTTATCTTGACACTTCGCTTGTTGCATGTATTAAAGAGTCATGACACTTGATTTATTGCATGGGTGACCTTTGACTTGCTGCATATATTCCTCTTAACACTTGACTTGTTGCATTTATTCCTCGTGTGGCGTGACACTTAGTTCATTGCATGGATGAAACTTGGTTTGCTGCATGTATTCCTTTTAACACTTGGTTTGTTGTATGTATTCCTCATGAGTAGTGACACTTGGTTTATTGCATGAGTAACACTTGGCCTTTTACATGTATTCCTCTTGACACATGGCTTGTTGCATGCATTCCTCACAAGTCATGACACTTGGTTTATTGCATGGATGACACTTGGTCTTCTGCATGTATTATTATTGACACATGACTTGTTGCATGCATTTCTCATGAGTCGTGACACTTGGTTTATTGCATGAGGGACACTTGCTTTGTTGTATGTATTCCTATTGACACTTAGATTATTGTATGTATTACTCAGGAGTTGTGACACTTGGTTTATTGCACGGTTAACACTTGGCTTGTTGCATGTATTCATCTTGACACTTGACTTGTTGCATGTATTCAAGAGTCATGACACTTGGTTTATTGCATAGGTGACAGTTACCTTACTACATGTATTCCTCTTGACACTTGACTTGTTGCATTTATTCCTCGTGAGTTGTGACACTTGATTTATTGCATGGATGACACTCTGCTTGTTGCATGTATTCCTCTTGACACTTGGTTTGTTGCATGCATTCCTCATGAGTCATGGCCTTTGGTTTATTGCATGGATGACACTTGGCCTTCTGCATGTATTCCAATTGACACATGGCTTGTTGCATGCATTCCTCATGAGTCGTGACACTTGGTTTATTGCATGAGTGACACTTGGTTTGCTGCATGTATTCCTATTGACACTTGGATTATTGCATATATTACCTAGGATTCGTGACACTTAGTTTATTGCATGAGCAACGTTTGGCTTGTTGCATGTATTCATCTTGACACTTGGCTCGTTGCATGTATTCAAGAGTCATGACACTTGGTTTATTGCATAGGTGACACTTGGCTTATTGCATGTATTTCTCTTGACACTTGGCTTATTGCATTCAATCCACGTGAGTTGTGACACTTGATTTATTGCATGGTTGACACTTGGCTTGCTGCATGTATTCCTTTTGACACTTGGTTTGTTGCATGTATTTCTCGTGAGTCGTGACACTTGGTTTATTACATGGGTAACATTTGGCTTGCTGCATGTATTTTTTTGACATTTGTCTTGTTGCATGTGTTATTCCTCATGAGTCGTGACACTTGTTTTGTTGCATGTATTAGACTATGGATTGCATGCCAAGAAAACTCGAGTAATTATTGCTTAAGTTATTATGAATTGATGTGTTCGAGACCTAAACCGTAAATTAGTTGATTTTTGTAAGACCTAAAACCATGGATTGCATGCCAATAAAACTCGAGTAATTATTGCCTAAGTAATTATGAATCGATGTTAAAATAAAACTTAGGTAATAATGACCATCATAGAAAATCTTATTTCTTTAAGCTATAGTTTCCCCAAAATCAACAACACTTCACTTATCATTAACATTTGCACATCTTAGAGACTTTAGAGACCTAAAACTATAGACTTTCATTGAGATAGACGTTATCATTAATATTTTCATATATTA
>Ga0315914_1001259_pt1 | contig 37198 bp, 27 predicted proteins | sample MpolenodulesMG_FD_203920 | JGI IMG/M metagenome (GOLD analysis project Ga0315914, IMG submission 203920) | Medicago polymorpha root nodule microbial communities from Los Angeles, California, United States - elongated nodules | ecosystem: Host-associated > Plants > Roots > Nodule | place: USA...
CAAAATTACTTATTTTGCTACTTTAACCAATGCCTCAAGGGCACCGGTTAACATTCTACTTAAAGAAGAGGTATTTGTGTGAGTGTTCCGCTTGTATTTGTCCGTAAGTAAGTATTCTCTTCCCCCACATATGAAGCACTCCAACCAAGTTCTTTTCCGTCAAACATCTCAAGTAGTTTTTAAGCTATTGATAAAAACAAAGTTCTTTTCCGTCAACCATCTCAAGTAGTTGCAATCCAACCAAACAATGACAGCTTTTATCCTATTGCAATTCCCGTTCAAAATGCATAGATCAAGGAGGCTGCTGGGTTAGCTATATTAAACACAGAAAAACATAAAGAATGAAGATGAAAATAACATACAAAAAATCTTCAAAAAGAAATAGAAGACAACCAATTGTGGGAAAATAAACTGACTAATTTTTTTTTAAAATGATGATTTATTTGTGTATAAAGCCTATAACATGGGTTCAAAGCAAGCATATTTCGAAAAGCGCTAAAACTTTAATTAAAAGGAATGTGAAGCAAGCATATTTCGAAAAGCACTAAAACTGTTAATTAAAATGAATGTCCAAGCATCCAAAGTGAAATAAACAACCGATAAATCCATAAATCCAATTGTTGGTAATCCTAAAGAATGACCAAATAAAAAATAAATAAAAACACAAGTACATAGAATGCAGTAACTTCCTTAGTGCCGACAAACATCATCAAACTAAAAGAGCGAAAAAGAAAAAAAGAAAGAAAAAAACAGGGTGTGGGGGGTATAGAAATGATGGTGTGGAATTCATGTAGACGGATTAATAGAATCTAAGAGTCGTTGAGAGAGAGTGAGGCTAGTTGATCCACCGGGCTGTTTCCTTGCTGTTGATTAACATTTCTCAAAACCTCCATGGCTTCAGCAACTTTAGCCTTGAGAGCATCTGGTGACTCAATCAAATGCAATACTTCAGGCTGGTCCATCTCCAGAAGCATGCCGGTAACCTTAGCTGCTGAATCATGTTCCAGCTGATCTACTAGAGGATACAAAGCCTCCCCAAGCATCTAACCATACAAGAGAAAGTATCAGTAAAGGTTGTATGCCACAACAATCATAGAGCAGAAAACCAAAACATGAGAACTGAACCCAAATTTGCAGAAATATTAGCAGCAAAAAGGAACTTACAGTCCTCTGCTGTTCAGGGGGAGCATTCGCAAGTGCTGTAGCCAAAGCATGAATAGGCATGGGTGGTACAACATCACGAAGTGGCAAACCTCCCATGTCATAGGACATCATTCCTCCACCAATGTTTTGCACAGGGGCATCTTGAATGTTGCTGCGACCAGGAGGGTAGCGATAAACGCGTTGCCTTGGAAGCATCTGAGCAAAAACATAAATTTCCTTGTCAGTACCTCAATACGAAAGATGAGTATAATGATATCAATCATAAGCAAAACTGCATGAAAGAAGACCTGCTGCTGCATCATTGGCACTTGCTGCGGGGGTTGTTGACCAGGACCTCCTCGCCGTCCACCAGGGCGCTGACCTTGTTGGCCCTGCTGAACCATTGGAACAAAGTAGCTTGGCATAGGACCACCACCAGGTCTCATCCCAGGAACAAGCTGCTGCTGATATCCAAATCCAGCCTGCATTTATTATTGAAGTGAATATTGATAAATATCGAATTAAATTGGTTATGAAAATATAGAAGTTTAATTGTTCATCTGATGAGACTTAATCTCAAACACCAGCATACAGCAAAATATGTGATATGTGAAGACGGGAGTAGAATACAACATAAACTGCCCACAGTTTTGCATCAGTATAACAAGGCCCACAAGTACCAAAGTCAAGATGAACAGGCAAAACAGAACGACAAGCTGATGTAAAACTTGATTTTCACATAAATAAAAACATTCTAATACATTGTATCAACAAAATAACAGCAAACGTCAAAAAAGAAAAACAAAATAACAGCTGAATATGGCAGGAAAAATATGATAATCATACTTGTGGAGGCATCATGGCTGGGGGTCCTTGACCATACATAAATTGTTGTCCAAGACCAGGAGTACCAGGAGGGTAGAGTGGCATTCGGGGCGCAACAGAAGGTGTAATTGCAACAGGCCTCATTTGTGAAAATTGTGCCTGCATGAAGAAAGTAATTAATATGAAAAATTAACAACCTACAAATAACCCTCCGCAATCATCATCATAGACCGTATAATAAATAAGGAAAAAATGGGGGGGGGCACTATATAGAGCAAGGGAAATGGTATATATATTATGAAATGTTGAAATGTCAATGATCTAACAATCAAACCAGTGTTATTTAACTCCGAAAAGTCATCAACTCAGTTGGGGCACCAAGACATTAGTCAAAGTCAAACAGATGCTAGTTGAATTGCATGTCTAGAACTACTAATAAAATTACATTTACATATTCTATAAACAACTTGAAGTTTTTAACAATTCTGAAATGAAAATAATGTCATGTTGAATACAGCTCAATTGCAATGCATGCTTTTAATGTTATATAAAGTATAGAAAAATTTATGAGTATCACAAATAACCCACCACTCCTATCTTTTATTTGGCAACAAAAAGAACTTGAAAAATAACACCTCGCATGCTTCGAACGCCTGGAAAATAAGTCTCAAAGTATGCAAACCCACTTGGGTTCGCCGGGAGGTGTTGGCTTGGAGTGTGCTCCTTTCAAGGTCTGAATTCGACTCTCCCCGGTGCCAATTTTGGTGGGAAAATTTGGCTTTAAAAAAAAAAAAAGACATTCTCACAGTATGCAAGATGCGTCCACCAACAAGAGGGACACATCGACAACATCCCTATGAAGAAAAGCTCCTTGAAGCTAGACACAATTATCATACAATATATGTATGGAGTCAGCATTTTATGATTCAAATAAATAAAAAGTTTCAGGTTTAAGTTTATCAAGGATAATTTTTGCAAACCATAAAAACGAGAGGTTTCTGTCACTGAATTAAATATATATTAATTAAATATAAGTTAACTAAAAGAATGACACGCAACTCCTGATGTCTCTTACGAAGTTTCTTGTATTAAATATACAACTGCAAAATATTGAATAACAAAAGTAACTTCTGACCTACTCATACGAGCATATTACCTGCAATCTTGCTCTTCTATCTTCCTTTCTCTGTGCAACAGCAACATAGAGAGGTTTGCTAACAATCATTTTGCCATTCATCTCTCCAAGCTGCAAGTAACAATGCATTTTGCATATGAATGTTATATTACAGTTCTTCACACAAAACAAATACAATAGCCACTAATAGTTCTAGACTTACAGCTCTTGATGCTTCCTCTGGAGTTGAAAATGCAACAAAGCCAGATCCTCTGCTGACACCATTTGGGTCTCGCATAATCTGCAGTATTATGGGTTAAAAAAATTTAATTGGCCAACGTCTGCAGCATTAAAACACAAATTGACCGACACAGATATCAGTTAAAAGAATAATAGTGCGCACCTTGTACGAAGTAATTGTGCCAAACTCGGAGAACATTTCCTTGAGTTTTTCATCAGTAATGGAATCATCCAAGTTCTTGAGATACAAGTTCAGACCTTGAAATTTGTCTACTACAGACTCCTTTACAGTCTGCTCGAACCGTCCTTTCAGCTCTTGCTCACGTTCGGATTTTTTTTGAGCTTTACCAACATACCACTCCTTGTCATCAACTTTTTTACCATTCAATGCCTCAACAGCTTTAGCAGCATCTTCTGCATTTTCAAAATTGACAAAGCCAAAACACTTCGACCTACCATCAGCATCTCTCATCAAAACAGCACTAGTAATGATCCCATAAGCTCCAAATTCATTTTTCAAGTCATCTTCCGTAAATGACTCTGATAGGTTTTTCACATAGACATTGTTAAATTTTGTCTTGCTGAGAACGTTATCTCTATCTTGCTTACGTAGGAAATGACCCACAAACACCTGCTTGTCATTCATCAGCATTCCATTTAACTTATCTATTGCATTCTGAGCAGAATCCTCAGCGTCAAATTGGACAAAACCATAGCCTTTAGACTGACCAGAACCATCAGTTGCTATTTTGCAAGACAGAATTTGTCCGAAAGAAGAAAAAGTGTCATGTAAAGCTTTGTGATCAATTGCCTTATCCAAATTCTGCACAACCAACAACATCATAAAAATCATTCAGGCTCAGTTGAATTGAAATGACAGACAACAGACACTTCATTTCCAAACTACTCGCATAAATCAAGTGTATACACACAATATTGTCCTTTGTTAGACAACAAGAACCAAGACATACAACTAAGTGGAATAGCTTTTGGCAAATTTCATAAGCTTTTTCAACTTATTTTCACAAGTTCTCCAATATACCTTCTAAAAACAACTTATACCATATACACAACTTATTAACATAAGTTCTCCAATATAGCTTCTAAAAACAACCTATACCATATACAAAACAATTTAACGTTATATTATCTTTAGCTTATAAAAATAGCTTATACAAGCATATACATAAGCGCTTATAATGATACGTGTTTATACTTGCTATAAGCTTCAAATAAGTTGTTCATCCAAACAGACCTCAAATCAGCCTTTAAGCACTCTCAAATAGGCAAATAAACCTCTCAGATGTTTATTTCAAAAAGGTCCCTGCTTCCCTCAAATTTCTCTCAAATATTAGAATTATTAGTGATTTTGAGAGTCCGTTAACATCTAAATTGATAGTAAATGGTGAAATATACTAAATGATAGTCAATTGTTAAAATAAAGAGACATACTTGACAATAAGTCGTAAAATATAGGGACCAATGTGACCAATACTCATAATCTCCTGGACCAATTTCAGAGACTAATTCAGGGGATTCCTGACTAAACTACCTAAAAATTCTACCAAGATAAGAGATAAAAAAATGCACCTTGATAAAAATATTAGCAGTGCCGCTCTTGCGACTACTAGGATCACGATGAGAATACATAACCCTAATAGATTTGTTGTTCAGAGGAGTAAAATTCAGAACATCCAAAGCCCTAGCAGCTGAATAAACAACACAAATAAAATTCACAAATCAAAACCCACAATTACACCAAAACCCTAAAATCACAAAAACATATAAAATTCAATTTCAATTCAACAAATTAACAACGAAACTAACCATCCTGTGGGTTAGTGAAATTAACATAACCATAACCAAGCGAACGACGAGTAGCCAAATCCCTACAAACCCTAACCGAAACCACTTGTCCAACCTGATTAAACAGATCGTAAAGCTGAGAATCGTTCACATTCACCTCAAGATCACCAACGTACAACGACGTCGTAACGAACTGATTCGGTGTCGAAACGACGCCGCCGTTCGAAGGTGCTGGAATCGGTGCCGGAGTTTGATGCTGAACCTGAATCTGCGCCATTGAAACTTCTTCACAAATCGATGATAATAACGATAATGATAATTGATTAATAGAAAATAAACCCTAATCAGTTCTGCAAAAAAAAGTTTCAGTTTTTTTTTGGATTTTGGATAAACCCGCCGGTAATCGGAACGGGAATAGTAGCGACGGAGAAACTGAAATTTTTTTGGTTTTTGGGAGGGCAGAGAAGGCTGCACTGCACCGCAATGATGCTTACGTGTTTTTTGGTATATAAACGAAACGAAAAGGGAAACCCTAGTTTTGTTTTGGGCTTTGGGTAACAGTTTGGATTTTGGGCCCAAATAGACGAGGTTGTTATGATGTGACATGGCCTGTTCTTGTCTTTCTGTTTTTAGTTTATGTTGATGTTTCTATATTTGTTTTAGTCAAATATTGACTTTGAACAACATTATATTGGGAAACGGTCTTAAATGGGTTTAATTTAATATTTTACTATTTTTTGTGTGTGAAAATATCTTACACGCGTGATTGTAAAAAATAATATCTCGAGTAAGGTAAACCGCAATGGATAATAAACTCATCCTTAAGAGATTTAATAATGTTGCATTTATAAGTAAACTAGAAGACATCTATTGCAATCTCACTTAAGTTCCCATGGATACTTGGTCATGGGTCTTTGGTATAGCCTAGCCATATATGGAATAGTCAACTTCTCGATCCACCCCAAAAATGCGGGGGGGTTTATTGAAAGCACGCTTCCAATGATGATTTTATCAGAAAATTTGATATTGTGTTTTGATATAACTCTATATTTCAACATATAGTTGTGAAGGTGAGAAAAACCACAAGAAGGGGGGTTGAATTGTGTTTTCAAAAACTTTTCTTTCTTACGTTCTGAAAAACTGTTCCTAGATTCAGAGTCTGAAATAATTCAGAGTCTGACTTGAGTTCAGAGTCTTAGTGCAGCGGATTAAAAGTAAGAGAACAGAGAAAGAAAGAACACAAACAATTATACAGGTTCCTTCCACAAACCGGAAGTAGTCATGTCCCCCTTGCACTTCCAAGGAGAGTTCCACTAAAATGTAATGTCGGATTACAAGTTGCTCAAACACTCAAGTAAGAGACTTCTCAATGCTCAAGGACAACTCCAAGAGACTTTTATGCTCAATCACACAAGAAAGAGACTTCTATGCTCAAGGACAACTCCAACAGACTTCTATGCTCAATCACACAAGAAAGAGACTTCTATGCTCAAGGACAACTCCAAGAGACTTCCTTTGCTTAATTACACAAGAAAGAGACTTCTATGCTCAAGGACAACTCCAAGAGACTTCCTTTACTCAATCACAACTGAAAGAGACTTCTATGCTCAAGGACAACTCCAAGAGACTTCCTTTACTCAATCACAACTGAAAGAGACTTCTCTTAACAATTACAAATAATTGAATAAGGTTTTGAATACTTGATATACAATCAGAGGTATTCACAAAACAATACAAACAGAACAGACTCTGTTTTTCTAGACACTTGAGAATTCTAAGATATGAACTATTGTAAGAATTCTCTAAGTTGTTGATGTGTTTAAGTTTGCGACGTTTTGCACAGATAGTATTGGCCTTTGCTTGTTCTTGTGTTCTTCTTATTCTTCAGGTCTTTATCCCTATTTATAGAGGATTTGAGAGACGTTGAGAATTAGCCGTTACATCAACTTGTCTTGCTTGAAGCTTTGATTCTTCACCATTGATCTTTTGCCTGATTTGATAATTGTCCTATGAAGAACTAATTTCGAATCCATTCCATTTAAAACGGAACAACGTCTGCAGCAATATTACTGTTATTCTTGTCTTGATGTAGAGACAAGTTGCAGAGATGGTGGTTGCAGAGGCATGCACAGAGTTAGTGGTTGTACACTTCGTACATTGTACATTGTCAACTCTGGTGAAGTGACTTCTGATGAGATGCTTCTGATAACCTTGCTTCTGATGACCTTGCTTCTGATGACTTTGCTTCTGATGACGTGTCTTCAGGAGCGCTTTCTTCAGACGCTTTTCTTCAGACGTTTTAAGCTTCAATAAAATTCCTTTGCTCTTTGACTTGTTCAATCAGAATCTTTATGAATAGTACTTGATTAGGATCCTGTACACTTGAACAAATGTTTAGCATTTTCAATTGATAATTTTTAATACCTTGTTATCATCAAAACTCAAGAGGTGATTTTGCGAAACACCCTTTATTCCAACATGGTACACTTGCCTAAATCCGACCACAGTTGTAAATTATCCTCTTAGAACCATGTGGTTGATCGAATCAGAGGAGATGATCTTATTGTGAATATTGAAACCTTACAATGGGTGGTCATTAAATCATCCTGAAATCTATTTAAGCCTCTATGTTGGTGTACCTCCTCTCCTTTTTCAATGCTCCTTAAGGTAACATTTTTAAAATTGAGTCTCTTTTTAAATTTATTTTATGGGGTGGGAAGATCCTCGCAAAGTTCATTGGGTCCATTGGGGACAAAGTGTGTTTACCTAGAGAGAATGGAGATTTAGATGTGAGGAATTTAAAAATATTTAACTTAGCTCTTTAAAGGAAGCGGTGTTGGAGGTTAAGGACGGAGAATAATGTACTTTGGTGTCAGGTTTTGACACGTGAATACAAACTTCTAAATGGTGAAGTGGTTGGAGGGAGAAGTATTGATTCAATAAGATGGAAGGATAGTTTTAGTCTTGCAAGAGGTGATGAGTTAAGTGGTGGGAGATGGTGTGTGGTAAATGTTTATAAGAAAATAAGGAATAACGATATGATATTGTTCTGGAACAAGCCATGGTTAGGTGGGGATGTGGTTAAGGAATGTTTTAGTAGGTTATTTAATTTAGCGTTGGAGAAAAATGTTTCATTGAGCCACTGAGGGATATGATGCAAGGCATGAATGCTAAGGTAGGTTATTGGGGGTAGAGAAGAAATTTGTTTGTGTGGGAGGTTAAGTTGGTGGAGGAGTGTAAGATTTTATTGCCTAACATTTCTTTACAGGATAATATGAAAGATGCTTGGATCTGGGATCGTAATTCTGATGGTATGTATTCTACTAAAGAGGCTTATGACTTAATATCTAATTTTGAAGATATAACGGACTCTCATTTGATATAAAGTCATTTAGAGCAATTTGGTTACTTTGAAGATTTCATCATTTGTTTGGATATTATTTCATGATCATCTTCCCACCAAAGATATTCTACTACGAAGAGGGATGCAAAATTTAGTAGAATGAAACTGCTAATCATTTGTTCTGTGATTGTCCGAATTCTAGAAAACTATGATGAATGTTTTATCTTGGTTGACAATAAGTTGTGTAATGACAAATAATTGCTTTAGTCATGTGGTTCAACCTATAAGTATAACTTCTCAAGAAAAAATCAAGGACTGCCTTCATGCGATTTGGCTCGCATGCATTCGGTCAATTTGAAAGTATCATAACTATGTGATGTTTGGTAATCAAGTTTGTTTAACTCACACGCTCTTGGATATGGTAAATTTCATGGCATGGTCACAACTTAAGTCAAAAGTTAAAGATTTTTCATATGATTTCTTCTATCAACGGAACACTCAACCACTCAGATGTCTAGGAGTGGTTTGTTGTAATGTGATTTTGAGTTTTTTTATTTGGTTTGTATACAATGTTGTTTTTGGTGTTGTCTTTTTTACGTAATTGGTGTTGTCTTTACAATGGTTAACCCTGTAACCTTTCGATCATATCACTTCTTATGTTTGATCGTGTGTTTTTATTAAACAATAATCTTTTTGGTCTTTTAAAAAAAATTGTAAGTAGGGTTTGTCTATCCTATGCAATATTGCATAAGTTAACACAACTATAAATGATAATTTTTTATTGAAAACCAAAATTATTTATTATGAAATTATGTATTTAATATAAAGTGTACATGTTCTAAGAAAAAATTATTATATTTGACTTCTTATACTATGCAAATTTGCACATGATAATTTTTTATTTTATAAAATATATGTTCTTACTTTTGTTAAAATAAAAGTCGAAATAACTAAATGATTGAATTCAAGTGGTTAATGTTATCGAGTTTTCCGTAAGACAAATCGTTTAAAGAACATGAATTTGATTTATCATGGGAATAATTCTTCACTAAACTTTACTTACATTTTGATCGAACTCGAGATTATTAGACTCTATTTCCTTTAGAATCAGAGAGTTAAAAAAAATCGAAATGTATTTAATTCAAATTTGGACTAGATACATTTAATAATTGTTTTATGTCCTAAGAAAAGGAAAAAACATTTTTACAATCTAGGCACGACTCCTATGATGGCGATGGTGAGGTGGATAAGAAGCAGAGAACGACCCACTCAGCAGATAACAATAAAACCGTCTTTTTAACATAACACAGTGGCAACCAACCAACGACCCAAACACAAAACAAAAAAACACACTCTCACTCCTCTTCTCTCTTCTCTTCTTCATTCGATCGCGTGCGTTCTCAATTCGCATGAAACAATGGAGAATAATAATCCTTCTGATACACTTGGTTCAAAAGGGTTAATCAAAAAACACGAATTCATTCGTATCATACTCCAGTCTTTATATTCATTAGGTTACACAAAAACCGCTTCTTTATTAGAATCTGAATCTGGGGTTTCTTACAAGTCCAATGAATTTCAGTTACTTGAATCTCATGTTCTCAATGGAAATTGGGAAGCTTGTGTTACTTTTCTCAATTCCATCACTGAAATTCTCGGTGAATCAGTAGAATCTGCTTTGTTTCTTGTTTTTAGACAGTCTGTTATGGAGTATTTGAAACGTGGTGAGGATGGTTTAGCTTTGGATGTGTTGAGGAAACGCGTTTCTGCGTTGCGTGTGGATCGGTTTAAGGTTCATAGTTTGGCTAATAGTGTGGTCAATTTGAATGATGAAGTTGTGGAGGGTGATTTAAGGGTGAAGTTGTTGATGGATTTGGAGAAATTGTTGCCTCCGCCGATTTCAATACCGGATGGGAGGTTGGAGCATTTGGTTGAAACTACTGTTACTGCTTGGGTTGATTCGTGTTTGTATCATAGTTCGGACAATCCTGTTTCGCTTTATGAGGATCATTGTTGTGGTAGAGATCAGTTTCCTACTACAACCACTCAGGTGTGTAGACTATTTTACTGTTTTTGAGATAAATTGTTTGTGATTTTTAGATTGTTTAAGTGAGAATTGTGACATGCTGTTTTAGGTTGTAGAAGAGTAATTTATTTGGTTTTCTTGGCATAAGTGATTGATGGATACTTTTATGTTTTGTTTTAAACATGTGATTGCGTGTGTAAAATAAGAGAAAGCTTTGAAGAGAAAAAAAAGCTATGTTGAATTTCAAGTTTAGACCAATGTAATGCTCATCCATATTTCATTTCACCAATGATTTTAGTATTCTAATCTATAATGCATATCTACTCGTCCCGTTTAAGAAAAATTATGGAATCACTGGTTTCTCTAAATACAATCTGAGTTATGTTGGTATTGGCCGTCTTTTAGTAACTCTGATAAACATGAATTCGTGTCTGTATGTTTTGTCGGCTGAGGTTCTAAAGAATCTTTGTTCTTGTTGGTTAGAGGCTTAGAGCTTAGATTCTATTTCTATATCTTCCTTTGTGAGGATTAGCTTCGCATCATTATATACCATAGAAAGGGGAAATTGCATTGTTTCCATCTTCTTACAGTGTCCAATTGTGTATAAACTAGAAAATTGATTTCTGTGAAATAGAGATAATGTGTAGCTAGTTAAGCATTTATATTGAACCGTAAGAGTGATCTATTTTTCTTACGTAATAAGGAACAGTGCTCTAGTGTCTACCATCCATATGTTTCTCGCATTTACGTAGTTTCCATATTCCTGTACATTATGAGCATGTAGAAAGACTGTTTGCTTGTCTGTCTGTTTCCCTCTACAGAATTGATCTATTAGGGCCATATGGCAAGATATTAATTATTTTGGGCTGCTATGATATTGCAATAATCATGAAGATAAATGTCCAAGTTAATCTTCTAGTTTTTAACATTTGATATTGCATGCTTTACTTATCAAATAATACTTTTCTCATTTGCCATCGCTGCAGATATTGACTGGACATAAAAATGAAGTTTGGTTCGTTCAGTTTTCTAATAGTGGAGACTATCTAGCTTCTTCTTCCAATGATTGTACAGCTATCATATGGAAGGTATTATGTTATTGGCATTATATGACACATCTGTTTTTGCTTTAGATGATTCTTCCAATATAATTGTCTTACTTTTTCTTGGCTTTGATTTAATTTCTATGTTTTAGCTCACAATAATACAATATGCCGAACAAGAATGGAATTGGCAAATTCACATTTGTACAATATCCAGTTATTCACTACAACCTGTAGTGCATGGCATGATTTTCAAATACTAATTCCTTTAACTAGTATGGGCATGATAATATACACATTTATATATGGGTTAGTGAAAATTTGTGTTTTGTACATCTTTTCCTTGCTGGTGACATTAATTCCTTGTCAAGTTCTACATGACCAGTGATGGGAAAGTCTTTCAGGCATCTATGATGTCAATATTCGACGAAAGTGCTGCTGAGCTATTAAAAGTCGGGGAAACTTCAAATTATTAAGTATTTTTTATAGCACTTTATCTTTTATACCTCTCCTCATGTAAGCCGTGCAATAAAAATTTCACATTTTAGGAGACTTGTCCTGGGACCGGCGATATTTGTTGTGTATCTTAAGAGTTTTGTAGGTTTATGACCTGAAGACAAAAAGGAAAGGCTTGCTATAGAGCGTGCCTGTAAAAATAAAGGATGGTTGGAGCTCATTATCTTGTCTGGAAGTTCCTTGGAATAACATATAATGGATGTCTCTTGTTTGGTTAGGTGTTAATATGTATAGGAACGTTATAGGATGTTAGGGTCCATTTACTAGGTAATATCGAAAGATAAAAGAATAGGCTCTGCAGTTTCGTTAGATGTTATTGCTATCATGGAGAGGTCACTGTTACATCATTGCAGACTCCCAACACATAATTCCTTAAAGGGGCGTGCTAACTAATGCCCCAGGGGAATTAGTTAAGGAAACAAGGAGTAAATTTTGTATTGAAATGCGCATTTTTTACACTTTTAAGAGTTTGACTACAGAAGTTTCAAGATGTTTTTACTATATTTGTTTCCTTAACTAGTGCCCCAGGGTCCCCTTGTTAGCATTTTCCTTACTTAAACCTAGTTACTGGAGGTTCACTACATGATTCCTTGCCAGAGTCCTCATTACAACATAATGTAGTGAATGAATAAATAATGATGGAAGAAGTTGATCATTAAAGACTAGCTCTAAAATAATAGGTCTATATTAGCCTCAATATGCGATGATTGTTGGCCTGGCAGCCAATCTCACGATTTGGAATTGATCAAGGTTGGAAATAGAAGCGGGCTGTCATGTCAATATGTGTGTGGATTCAGACTTTCCCCTATCATTCCCTTTCAACTGGTCAATTGTACTGCCCTGGTTCCATCCTGCTACGTGCGTTCACTGTGCTTCATCAAGTTCTCTTTCTTGTTGGCGCGTTTCTCTCCGCATTCAGCTGTAGTTCGACCACATGCGCCTTCTCCAGTGAGATCTATTCTCTGACAACTATCACATTCACCTTTGGAATCCTCCGGCGAGCCCAACCATCTTTGCTACAGTCACCTCCGGCTGTGCTACAACTTTCCATCTGCAGCTACACCGGCTGTGCTACAACTTTCCATCTGCAGCTACACCCCCGTTGTTCCTATTTTCTAGGGTACATCTTCCCCTTGTAACAGGCTTAAAGCTTAGTAAGCTTTAGCTTGAAGGGAAGTGTAGACTTAGTCACATGTTGTTAGAATTGATCACATGTTATTATTCCTTATCTGCATCATATAAGTGATTAGGATTTAGCATTAGATTGAGCAATCATATCAATCAACATTTATTGTATATTTGTATTCATTCTGATCCTATTATAAATACAGCCTTGTGTGATCTGATTTAGACACAAAAATCACCAATTCAACGAATTTTTAAGTTTGTCATGAGACTGGTCACAGCAATTGCCAAGTCTGATTCCAGGAAAATAGTTTGTATCAAGTAGTCTATATAACTGGACATATTTTGTGAGATAAAAATTATCTGGAATTTATATATTAAACTTCTTCCGGTGATATGGTACCAAAAAAACCTTCTTGTAGCGATATGTTAGCAAAAAAATCTTGCTGTGTTATTTGTTTTGATATCTTTCGGAGAATACCACAAGATGTTTGATAGTTTGACTGTCAAGGAAGGTCAAATTCTTATATCTCGCTAACTTGACGTCAATATGTCAAATTTAAGTTCTGCCAAACTATCTCAATCTAGTGGTTTATACAACTTGTCAGACAGGTAATAAAAATATATAAAATTTAAGGGTAGTGTTAACTTGTGCCCTTAGAGCACATGTTAAGAAACCTAAAAGAAGAAACATTGTCTAAAATTTTGTGCATTTAAATGATTAAAAAGTTAAATATTGAATGCAATGCACACATTCCAATAAGTTTTTTCTATATTTGAATCATTAACTTGTGTCTTGAAGGCACACGTTAACATTTCCCTATTTTACATAGAGGTTCGCAGGGACGGACCCAAAACTTGAGTAGTTTGGGCAGTCTATGTATAAATTTGTAGCATTAAGTATATGCAACATTTTGTTTTTAATTAAAAGTATAATTACATATCATCAATTTCCTCTACAATATATATTTTTTGTCAATAGTCTAGTGAATGAAGCTCATGCATTTATAAACATGAAAAAGTAGGAAGTCTAATGTTCGAATACTGATCCGTGTATATTACTGCTCTTGCAACTATCAATTGAGTAGTGTTTATATGACGTTCTCTATGCTATTTTAATATATTCTAATACTATTTAATAATTTTCTCATTTTTAATGTCAATAAAAATACCACTTGATATAAATAACTAAGCAATCACGAGAATGCATGAATTTGTAGCTTTTTTTAGCAAAAAATTTGTAGCTAATGTTAAATGTATAAATTTGTAGCTAATGTTATTTTCTTAAATGTAGGCCACTTATTCAATCATGACAATTTTGTTTCTATCATTTCATCAATAAATTATATCAAATCACATTTGATTTAATAATAAGATTAGTGATGGTTATACGGTGCGGGAGTCTTACAATTTTCTCATCAACAACGGTAATACGGTGGACAGGTCGACGATAGATGATGTATGACACAAGTTTATTCCTTCGAAGGTATCTCTGTTTGCGTGGTGCCTTCTCCGGAACAGATTGCCTACTAGAGACAACTTGGTACATCGATGAGCTTTGCCTATTTCTGACTCAGTTTGTGTGTCTGGTTGTGGTGAATCAGAAACCGCCGCCCATCTATTCTTTGAATGCAACACTTTCAGCTTACTTTGGTCTCATGTGTTACAATGGTTGGGTCTTTCTGCGGTGCTTCCAGGTGACAGTCGTCATCATTTACTTCAATTTACTGATATGGCTGGATTACCTAAAGTCACTTACTCTTTTTTAAAAATAATTTGGTTTGCTACTGTGTGGGCTATTTGGAAGGAAAGAAACAGACGCGTGTTCCAAAATGTGGCAGGTGACTCTCCCTCTATTGTTGATATAGTTAAACTAAATTCTTTCTTGTGGCTAAAAGTATCTCAGACATCTTTTAGTTATAGTTATCATGAATGGTGGAAAAATCCACTTCCTTGTATGTGTGCTATTGTGTAATTCCATGTAACTTTATGGAGGTCCTTTCTTAAGATTGGTACCATCCTATGGTGTTTTTGTTGGTTGGCTTACCTTTTGCATGTCTTATGCACGGTAATTCGACCCTGTTTATAATATATATCATTTTAGTTTGTTAAAAAAAAAAAATAAGATTATTGATCTAATAATAAAAAAATATACAACTATCTCAGTTTTTTTAAATCAACTTAATTAATGAACAATAATATCAGTCGCAATATAATATGACATATAAACATGAACTTAAAAACTAATATAAGCTGATTATATTGCGTATCATTTTTTTTTGTCTTTTTACTGAGCCAAGTTTTGCTTAGATTCAGAACTTCAAACATGAGATTAGTGTTAAGGCTGTTAGAGATACTGCTAGCCACATACAATAAGTTAGATGAATCCCAAAATAATATGATAATACCAAGCCATCAAACAATAATTTAGTTGCAGTGAAGATCGCATATTCATACCAATATCTTTATTATTAATACATCAACATCAAGCATATGATAGGAGTTATATCTGATACGTACACGTTTACAACCAAAGGTTGATCGACGTGGACCTTTTCAATGGCGGTGCCTGCCCAGACTATTCCACCGTTACTCTCTCCTCCTCCGTACCTACCAACATCATCACAACACGTAAATACGTTCATAATTCACTTACCTCTTTTTATTTCCATTTACATACAAACCATACAAAACACGTTTCATAGTCTTTTCTATATTCTCTCTCTCTCTCTCTTTCTATTATGTCACCATCTGTACCTCACCTATTGTGCCACGTGTAACCCACCTTTTATGGTTCACCACGTTGCGGGTTGCGTGGTCCTTCACCTAAGGCTCATATTATAGGCAATTCACCAAATATTCCAAACTATATATAAAGGACACGATTCAATTCACATTCTTCCTTCAATTCAGCAACAACAACAACTCCGCGATTGATTTATAGAAATAGAAATTTATAAAAGTGCTGTGAGGGACTTTTTATATTTATTAAGGTTTGCATATTTTCATTATATCTCATCATACAAAAATGGAGGCACCTATGGCTAGGTTACCACCCATTCAAAGAACTTCATCGATTGAAAGAGAGCCTAGGACCCTTGACATAGGCCAAATTCAATCTGCAAGGGTAAGTGAATATGTAGAATAATTTTCTCTATTTTTTAATAGAACAATTTCCTTCCATTTATTTCTCTCTCTTTTTCATCTATTAATATTATTTTTGGATTGGTTCTTCTAACAATGGTATATTGATATGGATTTATTCACAGAATTTAGCAATATATATATTGAACACAAAGACCTTTGAAGAAGCTTCCAGAATTTTCACTGAGGTAGTTATATATTTACTATGTTTTCAATAGTTTTGGCTATATATTTTGGAATATAATTACTAATGAATATATGTTCGAAATTTGGAGTTCTACCAATTATCATTTCTTTGTAAAAAAAAAAGAAAGAAAACGACATTGTATATGATTTGGTCTTGTTGGTCAGCATAGTTTTATTTTGGACTCACGGCGGCAGTTTTATTTTGTCCCTTAAAGAGCCTTTGAATTAGTTCATAGTATCTTTTAAGTTAATTTGTGATTTCGAGTTTAAATTTGAGTTTGTAAAATTTCTGATTAGAGAGATTAATCTTGTTGGGATAGGTCTAAACCAAAAAAAATACCAGTGTTTTTTTTTTTTTAAGGCAATAGCAACTCGTAAAGGTATAACAAAATATATTTATGTATATAAGCCTGTAATATATTTATGTGCGCATGTTTGATAGTATTATGGATTTAATTACATAATGTGATTGTGAGTACGAAAATTTAATTAACTGGGACACCAATAATAATATTGATTAAATGGCAGGGATTGCAACCAGTGGTGAGTGCTGCTTCTAGCATGGGATCCGGTAACATGGATTTGGGTGAAGAATTGGAACTAGTCCCCCAAGAAGCATCACTAGAAGCATTCAGGGACATAGCATCTGCACCTTTCTAGCTATAATAACTATACTCAAATTAAATATACATGCTCACTCAACAAGTGTTCATGATCTTTGAGCTTAGTTGTAGCTTGTACATATATAAAAATATATGCCATACCATACGGGATGAAATTTTGGGTTTCCAACAATTATTTTTTATCATTTGTTTTCATCTCTCTTGGATGCACTTTCAATTTCAATTTCAATGCAAAACTAAAATTCTATTTTTTCTTAGGGGAAAAGCTCGTCTACATGTGCCTACAGATTTTTTTTGGAATTCTTTGATACCGGAATAATAAAATTAAATAATGTGAAAAAATTTAGCCAATGAATATCTAATAAGTAATATTGTTTGAATCATGTGGTAACATTAATAAATATTTGTGTCGCCGTTATAAAGTCTCTCTAATGTTAAAGGAATCCCTAATGTTTTAAAATTCTCTAATGAAATTTTTTTGTTGAAAGAAAAAATTGAGGAAAATTAGCAAAAAAAAAAAAAAGACGATGTCTTTAAACTATTTCCAATAGTATAAGATACAGTGCAGATGATATTCCAATATTATACAATAACTATTTCCATCACACAATGAATCTATTAAAGACAAATGAAATAAAAAATACAAAAATCAGGGGTGTTCTAGAACATAATATAAAATTATAAAACCTACTCTGTTGCAATAAAAAACTTCTAAAACAAAATTAGGAATAAGATTTTAATTTATGAATCAAAGCGAGGAAAAAAAAAGATAGGGGTGTACCAAATAAGATTACTTATACTTGTTGAAGAATTTACACATATAAAGAACAAATAAATTTTGTTATTTTTGTGTATTTTTTTCTTCTGTAATAGTCTTAACTATTTATTATTTCATTCTATTATTTCTCTCTGTAATAAATATAGGTAAGAGTATTATTGACAAACCAATAATTAATGTTGTATTGAAACTTGAAAGTGACAAGTAATGTAAAACAAATTTATTCTTCAAAAGTACAAGTATTGTGAAACAAGGGAGTAAAACAAAATGAAATATTTAGTTAGGTGTAACTAGATTCGCGGTACAGTGTAGATTGGTGTGGAGATATTTAACCAATCAACTTAGTTTGAATTGGTTTGATTGTTATGGTTTTTTATGAGATATTGCAATTTTTTATTTTCAACATTAAAACAAAGTTAAAAAATTAAAATAACTTATTTTCAATAATATTTCAAATTTCATCTAACATTACAATTCCATACAACAATGTTCTTTAAACCAAATTAAAAACATTCAAAAAGTAGTTCTCTATTGTAAGAAATGTAAAGTACTAAGTGCAGGTATCATCAAATTAAAATACATAAATACATTTTTGTAATAAAAAATAAAGAAGAAACTTAACAATAGAAAATACGACATTCTATTAAAGCTCTCATTGAGTTTCCATGTTGTTGTTTGATGCAGTTTGTTCGATGTATAAAATAAAAACCGCAAATCTAACTAAACTACACAGTTGAATAAAAAATGGTCTGAATACTTCCAAAACATCTATTAACTATTTAACAGAAAATGTATACAAAAATGTATCACTCTAGGGTTGGTGCAGCACGAAAGTAATAAAAGTTCTTAGCTTTGTTTTTATTAGGGGATAAAGATTTTTAGCTTATTTTCAATATTAGAGTCGGCTCTTTTATTTGCTTATCAGAAAGAAAAAAATTATATGGATTTCTCCGAGATGTTTGATCCTTATCCCAACATCTATCTATATATGGTAAACAAGTATAACTATGTATTTGGATGCACCTCTGCCATTTGATTATCACGTTTTGAGGTACTTTGGACATGGAAATGGAGAAGTCACAATATGTAGTTTTTTGGTAGAAACGCATTTAGAGCAAATGTGACGTGGTTCCGCATTAATTAAGGCAAACCATATTTAAAGGGAAATGCCAAAAATTTAAACATCGAAACCCATGCACATCGATCCCGTGAAGAGGAGAAATTGAGAGACGGTAAGTGTTTCTCGTTAATTCTAACCGTTATTAAAGTGAGAGATTAAAAAGATGTGTTATTTTGAGGAAAAATAAAATGATTGTTTAACCATCTAGTGTTTCTCGCTGCTCTCCATAAGGCTCCTCACTGGTCATGTTTCGAAATTTCATGCTTATGTTGTTTTAATCCAAGGAATAAGAGACCTCTTGTCTTCAAGAAATTTCACCATCCATCATTGTCTCCGTGAAGGAAATCAGTGCGCCGATTACATGGCGAAGCGTGGGGCCAACACCAATGAAGATCTTTCTATTCATGCTACTTCTCCAAGCGACCTCCTTCCTTTGATTAGAAACGATGTCATGGGAACCTCCTTCCCTAGAGCTTAGGCCTTCGTTTTTCTTTCTTTTGCTTTTTCTGCTTCTGTTTTGTTTCCTTCCTTTAGCTTTGTAGTAAAAAAAAAACCATCTACAGTTTGTTATGTGTATACTATATCAACTGTTGATTTGTTTATCAACAGGTTATATTAATCAATTTACCCTCTAAAATTAATGTTATCCTCTATAATTAATTGTTCACTTTAGAGAACATGATCCTTTGAAAAAAAAAAGGAACATTTCATACAAGGTTTGAATGATTCGTGAAAGAATGAATACATTCATACTTTTACACCAACAAGTCTTGTGAAGATTGCATATATTTGAAAAATTAATATGGAAAAATATTTTGATAACCAACACGACGGCATTCTAATTTTGGAGAAGCTATTCAGCTTCCATTTTAAATAAAGATTTCCTCAAAAAAAAATAAAAATATATAGATGTAATTCTTCACCAAAAATGTCTATGGATCATGATTTTCAATTACTACCTCAAAGCTCATAATTGTCTCAGTTTTTCAGATCCACTTGTTATTTTAGTTAACACACAATCATCACTTATGATACTGTAGAAAATTTCATCTCAAAACGAATGACCTTATGATTTTTGGAGATTTGTTTTGAGGGTTTACCATATAGAAAATTTTCATATCGAGTTATGAGCACATTTTATGTCAGTCTGATGTAATTTAGACTTTTAGATAGTTGATAATATTGTGATATTTACTTCTTTAGAGAAGTGCTAACCATATATATAATATTTGACATTCTCCTTTTTCAACACTTACAGTGATTTCATTTTTTGTGGTGAGACTCATTTACTAACATTATTTGTTCTCTCTATCCTTCTCTATTAGAACATCATTTGCCTAAAGGAAATTGGCTGATTGTAAAATTCAAAACTATAAATAGTCCCTACATTTTGTCAAAATCAATGGCAGATCAATGAAGTTAATACACAAAACTATGCAAATATTTACATTCAATTCTTTGGCTCGTGGTATTTACTTAAGAGTAGAGAGAACAAGAGTGGTGAGAACCACCTGATACAGGTTTACATCTTTAAAGATACAATTCCGGAACCACGACTGGTGTATCATACTCTGAGACCAATCATACCGCCCCTCTCTTTGTTTGGTCAAAATATGCCACTGCCTCTGAAACCTATAATCTTGTAATTCCTACCGTAAGCTACTATCTTTTTATCCTAAAAAAGACACATGTGTTGTTTGCTGGATAATATCTAGTTCACCATCCATCGTATATTCAAGAATCTATCCAACACGGGATTAAAGAATTCTTCTGCAGTCTCAATACGCAGTCTGCACAGAATCATAACTGCTTATAAATTTCTGTGCATACATGAACACTCATCTCATATTCTTTCCGTAACTGTATTGCTGCAAATGATTCAGTTGTCTTATTTATTCTTCTTGCCACCGGCGAGAATCCGCTGGATTTGAAGCCCTCTGCTGAATGCTTGATTGTATAACAGTCTGGTTTGAAATTCCGAAACAAACGGAAACCAAGCTAATATGGCCACTGGTGTAAAGATAACCACCCCCATAAGGTATTCATACCCTCTTGATAAAGCTTTGACAGAACCCCACATTCCAATGGCTTTTACTACCGGCCGACATGCTTGTGCTATCTGCTCATGTATAATGCCAGATGATCAGACACAAACAATTTTACATTTACAGTAAAATATATGTCATTATTGAAACTTCTCTAATAATAGCATGAACTGAGATTCATATAGAGAAATATATTTCAGTTAATTAGTCATTGCTTTAATAAATGAACCTTCTTTCTATTCAACGTTAGGCAAACAAAGATAAATGATTCAACCAGTGGATAGTGACTGCAAAACATAGAGGGCCTAAAATACTAAGGAAATATCTAACAAAACAGAGGCAATGGCTGTTAGATAAGTACCTGTACAAGTGCCCACCCTGTTGGTAAAAATGCTAGAAGACTCGCAAAGATGTCTCCAAATGTAAAACTAAATAGAGTAAACATCAAGATTAGAATGACAATAGCTCCAATAAACAGAATCAACTTGAGGAGACGAAACATGAGCTGAAAATCGGCACTAAAAGTCTTTCTACCCATGGACACAACCTGCAGTTTAAGAAGCAAGCATGCCACCAACAATTAGTCGAAAAGTTATATAGAAAAAAGTTTTATTTCATGAATAGTTTGATCGTTGAAAACTGACCTTCAAAATGATCATGACAGCTACTATGACTAGCCAGGACAGACCATAAACCTGGAGAAAACGAATGTCAGAAAGCTGTTATCTATATATATATATACACACCTCGTGTCTGTTATTTCTTTTTAGTTTACTAGGGAAAGTGTTAATTAATAAGGACAAGATACTGTCTCATTGCAGTTATTTATCATCCTGTAGGTGATAGCACAACAGTGCCTGTCTAGCTCTGTAAATTAAAGGGGCTGAATTTGAATCCCAAGAGGATAATATATGGCCTAGTGTCTCCCCCTCCGTCTACATAAATAATAATATTCCCCCTCCCCCGTTTTTTTAAAATAAAATTCCCTTTAATCAAGGAACTTCTGTCTTAAAATGCTGCAGTATAGTATGGATATAGATGTTACAGCAGTTAAACCCTGAGATGCAGATTCTAGTTTGACATGAAAACATGAAGTGAAATTAAATTTGTCAAGCATAATTACCATGATGCTCTGGTCACCTCTGGCTACATGTAAATGATACACAATCCCATACTGGTATAGAAAGAAACGAAGGGACAGAACTATCTCCCAAATCAGCCCCCAAATTCCAGTGTGCTGCAGATGCTCTTGTTCCTCATCCCACCATGATTCCCAGCTCTTTGTTGAAGGAACACCAATACCACCTCGACTACTTATCCATTTTGACCAATCCTCCCAGTCCTCATATATCTTCTGCCACTCAAATCCCGATGGATTAAAAAGGAAAGGACTAAACAACCAAGAACACACCAAAAACCACATTGAGCATGAGAGAAGTGCATATGCTGTTGAGTCAGGAGTTGCTGATCCATAAATCATATAACATATGAGAAGTAAAGCTAACTCTATCCCCTTTACAAAGTGACTCCTGGAGAACATCCTGTAGTTATCTGCAAACTTCTCATGACGAACTACAAAACCACGCCCAGTTGCTCTGTACTTTGCCCCTCCATGCAGAAGAGTGCGCCCAAAATAATGCAGCTTTGTCCCTAATGAGAAAGTGAAGAAAACAGGTGCAAGCTGTAGCTGCATTATTATGAGATCACCTAAAGCAGTTCTGAACCCTCTCTCTAGTCCAATTTCCATGATCATGGGCAGAGTCATTAGAAGACCTATTTGAACAAGAGATTGAGAAGCCATTGCTGCCTTCAAAGGGTCATCCCCTTTCCTTCTAGCAAACTTAACTATAGCAGCCTCAACTCCACTCAATGACAGGTAAAGTTTGCCATATAAGAAAGCATAAACCGTCATGACCACTAACTGTGAACGGCAGAAGAAAGTTTTAGTGCTAGATGTAGACAGCTAGTTAAGAACAAAAAGATAAAATCTGAAAGAAATGTAACCAAGTCAATTATATTGCTTCGATCAAGAAGTTGTCAACTCGTAGTGTTGTTATCAGCGGCGAAGCTAGCACTATTTTTACGAGGGGGCCAAATATGAAGAAAAAAAAATTAAACACTAATATACGAAACTTAATTAATTTTACTCATATTTAATGAAACTGCAACAAAGAAAATAAAAGCTAACGATAGTTATTTATAAATGTTGAGCTCTAAGGAGTTTTTAGAAGTCAAATTTATCCATAATTGACACTAAACTAAATAGATTATCAATATTTTTATAATATCATCTCTATTTTAACTAACAAAATTGTTTGGAGTAGCCAAATAATATCATAATGGGTTAGCTACATATATACCTAAGTTAAATATTCAAGATTTTTTCTTTTCTTTTGGGGTAGCCAATGCTACCCCATGGGTGTGAAGCCCTTCGCCCCTGGTTGTTATCTTTCTTACCTGAGATCATCAATATTTGGAAGCTACTTTAGCTCTTGACTAATCTAAGTCAAGTTAGATGCACTAACTGGAGAGAGCTAAAGTTCTCCCAGGATTTTTTTTCCCCAAGACTTGAATCTCAAGATTTACACAAAAAGAACAAAACTCCTAGCTACTTAAATCAACAAGCCTTGGTAAACTCACAAGTATGAGGGTAATCCTAGATTTTAACGGATCATAAAATAATTTCCATACTCATTGCTCTTATTATTATATTAATAGACCATTAGATAAATTTTAGCAACAAAATTTCCTAAAACAATTATTGCTTTTCCATAAAAAGAAATATAACAGTATTTTTTGCGTGATCATTACCATTGAGCTGATATAAAACCCAACGGTTGTAAAATAAAACGATAGCATTCGGAAAAAGTCAAATCGATGCCCCAACCGGTAGATATCCCTGCTTAGTATCTGCTCTCCATTACCACATGCCACTTTTGCTTCAAAAAGAGAGATTTGATTAAGCCCGACATCCCTACCCTTTCCAACTTGGATGTATTCATGATGAGTAATATTCCCACGTCTTAGTGTTGAGTTGAATCCTGAATAAGAAAAGGCACGTGTGATGCAGAGAAATAACTATCCATACCACTGCCAAAAATATATATCAAGAATATTACCTGCAAATATATCCTCGCTCAGATTGATGCCACGAGAAGCCTTGCTGATTCCTCCGCGGGTTAAATGGAAAATTCTATCAAAAACATCTGGATGACCATAGTGGAATCGAACCCTACAATTGAAAATATATATTTATCATAGCTCATCAAACAGAAAACACGTATTTTAATTATATTATATGTATTTTAATTTTTTTCCGTGACAATGACAGAGGATAGAAAAAAGAAAATTCTAATGGTTAACGGATTATTGTCACGAAAAAATTAAATAGCAAGGGTGGTAAGTGAACATTCTACTTGGGGAAAAGTAAAAAAAATCATCAGTTGAATATGCTAGCCTCTGAAACCAGTCTTAAATTGAAAAGGCTGGCGGAATAAGATAAACAAGCACTGCATGAACGACCAAGAAATAAAAAACATAAAACAAACAAAAACTTACTTTAATGGTCTTGCAAGAACTCTTTGACCAATAGTGACAAAGCTAGTTTCTTGATTTGACATAAACCAAGCCAAGGAAGAGACACTGTAACAGGTGATAAATTCAGTAATATAAAATCTAAACTTGATAGTATTAGCATAGGTAGAAAAAAAAATCATAACCTGCCAGTAAAGATATGCTCACGAACACCTAGTATGGTAGGCGGGCGCACTCCATGATCCTCGTTAAATTCTTCCAGAAGATTGCGCATTTTTAAAGCTTCTTCCAAGTAATTATCCTATAAGAAATTTTCAAATACACCATCTTCAATTTGCACTGACATCCACTGTCAACTTCATAAGGCTTCATTTTATATATTTTACCTGGTTCATGTCAATAGTCTGAAGAGCTTCCCCTCTAGTAAAAATAATCGCATGGTTTTGGTTTTCCGGCTTCCCTTCTCCTAATTTTGCTGGACCCGGAAGTTTTATTCGAAATATTTCCTTCAGAGAAGATACAAAATCAATTATTTCTAAGGCAGCCATTAGGAATTAACTACTTATCTTATAACAATATGCATTTACTTGGTCACGTTTGTCCACCGCTTTGATCAGTACAGAATAATAAACTTTCTGCACTTTTCCACCTTCTCTTTCTTCAACTTCATCAATATACGCAACACGAAGTGAGGGATTGCTATAAATAGAGAACCAAAAATTAGATTCTTCAATCAAGTGGACTTGGGAAACTAAAAAAGACAAATCCATGTTGACTTAATATATACAAATTAAATTAACAACAGACGAACATACTTAACCATCAAATTCAAGATATCCGTAGCACGGCGGTCTCCGCTACGCTTCTGATTCCCATAGTTCTGACAGGTAGCAACATATGTGAATTTCATGTCAGCCATAGCCTCTAAATTCGCATATAGGGACCTATGACTCTTTTTGTCTTCCTCAGATGGAAGTGTAATAGCTTTATATCCATCGAGGATCTCTGCACAAAACCAGAAATAAAAAATGAAAAAAAGGGGCAATCATCTTGGCAGATAACTAACTGCCCTTTTGAGCCATAATGATGAATAGGAAAAGACTTTCTACTAGATTTCAGGTAAAAAAGGACATGTTTGTTAAAGGTGTGTACAGATAAGAAAACAGTAAGGTCCCAGGGTTTGCAAAAAACTAAAAATCTGGTGCGTTCTATGGTACCTATACATTCAGCTAAATATCTCTCATACAATAAAAGCAACTTAGTCTTACCTCTGTCACTAGCCATATCAAGAAATGCCTGGAGCTTTAACGCCCTCCGGTAGTACATCATTCCCCTAACTACAATAGTTTATAAGAGGAAAAATATCAATCGGCCAAAATGCAGCCAGAGGGGAGGGGAAAGGGAATCATCATATACCTGTCCTGCAAAGAGTTTGTCCTCTTAATGAGGCCCAGTGACGTAGTTGTAATATATTCTCATCTTTTTCCCATATTTCACTATCTTTCTTACAATCAAGTCGCTCCATGAAGTTATTCCATTCATCTGGCAAAATTACTAAATTTCACCCAGTCCGTTCTATATTATCATTATACAGTCAATAGAGCTATGATGTGTGAAATGTTACAAACCAGGGAAGATCTTTTGCAAATAATATATGATTGACACACCATCTTCGTTTTCAACCTCAATGTCATTCTTAGAGTACACGGTCTCTTCACTGTAGTATGGAGTTAGGACACTGAAAAGAAGAAGCAAAGAGGTTATATATAATAAGCACAGGACAGTTTCTTGATGTATCACATTTTGAAACTTACGCATAAGAAATTCTACGACAGACAAAAATAAATAACAAAAGAAATGTGTAATATATATATAAAAATAAGATAATAATCAATTTAAGACGATAAAACCGCTAAAACAGAAAATCAATTTGATTTCATGACGGAAATCGACCATGGAATCATATATGTGCTACAAAGAGTGATGGAGAGATATTGGAGGATCAAAAGGCCTATACATGATTTTTTTTCAAGGGCCTATACATGTTTTTTAATGATTTTGAAGGGCCTATAGTGCCCGAAGAGTGAAACAATCTAAAGAAGAAGAAAAAATCAAATAAACTGATGGATATAGCTTCTATTAGCTTTATTTTTAATTTGCACCATTTAGTTTACACACAAAAGTGATGGTCCTGCAGTTTATATTCTCTAGAAAGGATAACATGGGCAGATTAAGTTCACAGATGTTTCAAGGAACTATACTAAACCTGAATGAGAGCATTTTACGAACGCGGGGAGCACGGGGCATATCCATGAACAATGAATTTGTAAAGAATGCAATCCTTCTGCGTACTTCACTATTTGTTGGAACCTCAATGGCTGATTCCTTCACCGTCAAGAGTAGATAGAGACGTCTTAACTGGAAAAATCAAAATAATTCATTTGTTATGGACACTTTTGGATTGTTGAACAATAATAAACTAAAAAAATACGAATTAAAATTAAAGTTACAATACTAAGCAAGTACCTGTTCCTCCCAATGTGCTGTAACCACAGGAGGGAATGCTATAGCAGGCATTGCCTCAGTTCCAGCAAAAACTTGCTCTCCAGTATCCTTACTAATTTGCTGAAGTTCTGCCAATTCACTAATGAAAGTGACAAGAAAATAAAAGGCAAGCATATTAATATGAAAGATCGATCCACTCCATCATATTAATAATATAGGATATATTCCAAGTTCAGTGTCGTTGTGTTAAACTAACCTGATTTCAGTCACCATCATATCAGTAACCACTTCTAACATGTCCTGCAGCAAGACCACCACTCTACCTCCCTTTGTTGGATCTGCATTTTTCTGTGACAAAAAGGAATGCACAAGTTTCCAAATAGAATGGTTAAAAGCAAGAACGAGTCAAGAATACAACAGATAGTTAGTTTCCTTCTGAAGACTCACTAAGAGTTCCACAAGCTCCACAAACTTCTTGCAAAGGGAGGGCAAAAAGCCCATACGGAAATTTGTAGTAAGTGTATTCTTTGACATGTTGCTCTCGACTTCTTTAACAATGATGGAAATTATCCTGATCCATCATAACGAATTCAGAGTACTGATAATGATTCAATTTAAATTAAACTTATAGCTTCAATTATAAGTGCCATTGGAATGCAGTGTAAAATTTTGAATTAATGTGAGTCAAACTAATAATGATCAGGCAAGTTAACCATTTCATCCTTTTCATTTAGTTATTACATGTTGTCAAATCACCCCGAAAGAGATTTGAAGTATAAATAGATTAAAAGTGGAGAAATAAGAACATATTTATTAGTGTAATCGCCATTAAAAAAAACAGATCTAGGCAGGATATTGTTATGAGAACAGGATCTAATTTGTACCACACAAAAAATCGTTGCTACTATCTTAATGCTTTTGGCATGAAATGTAAACTAAAATTAATATACACCAAAACAATATACCTTTTTTCAGTTTCTCCTATCACCAAATCGTGTAAAATTTGTTTAAAAGATTCATAGCATTCAATTACAGCACATTTCATATATTCATCTGCACATATGCGCTTCCAAAGATCAGAGTCCCTCCCTCGAAATTGAGTTGCCATATCCAGTGCTACAGGAATCTGTAAAGGTTGACACTGTCATTGTATGATCCACTTATAAACATAATATTAAAATTGAATCCCACTAACCTTGCTTGCAAGCAAAAATGGTGGCCACTGAATTATTTTGAGATCAGGACCCAACGAGTAAGGAACCAGCAAAAGATCCATCTCCCTGAAGTCATACAAACATAGTTTAGTCCTAAAACAGGTTGTGTAAAGAGAATCAAAACATAGAGGAGGAAGACTAGAAGTTATGATTGAGAAAAAACTGAAGGGTTTGTCTCTGAGGTCTTTCCTATCACTTATGAGATCTTCCTCACGAAAACTGCAAATAATTTCATTCCATAATTGGCCAAATTTGGCAGCTTCGCTCCTTCTGCTTGCAGAATTCTACACAAGCACAGAAACTAATATGAGTATGAATAAGTATTTATCTTAATTTACTTGACAATTAAAATGTGGTAGCAAGAACCTCAGAAGATTGCTTTGAGAAGAAAAATCTGCCTTTTTTCTTATTAGAAGGAACCAAGCATGTGTTGAATACACCAGGCAATGACTGAAACCGTGATCTTAGCATGCTCAGAGTGCGTATCTGTGAAAGAAAACAGATAACTGACTGTTAAACAATTGTAAATTGAAGTATAAAACTATTTTTAAAAGCTATAAATGCATTCCAATCTGAAGTTCCCATGAAAAATGAAAATCGAAGTCCAAGGTTCTTTAAAAATTGAGGAATTCAGAATTTCATACAAATATAAGCAAATGATGATCCAATACTTTGTATCCAAAAGGGTCCCATTAATTTCTTAACTCAACTGCATATGTTTGAGTTTCTGTTTGTGTGTGTATTTGGCCAAAGTTTTTAAAAGGAAAACCTAAGAAGATAATCAATTTCAAATTAATCTAGAATAAGATAAAACAGATGAAGACCTCTCCTAGACGATCAAAGGCTCCAACAATGCCACCATACAAAGTTGAGAAGATTGCATACCAAATTTGAGTGTCCATGAAATAAACCTGTATTGAAAATGACATGATATACTGAGATATCTGAACAAGTGAAAAAATCAATATATGTAAACATAACCAAGATATATAACATACAAACCATAAGTACAGGAGCCCAAAGTGCACCAACTGCACAATAGTTGTTTTGAGCTGCATCGAGTAGAAAATATTTGATCAAAAACCACAAGTTGCAAAGTCTTTGGAAAAAAGAAGAAGAAATTACCATTGGGGAAAAACTCATGCCAAGCATAATCAACATGTTGAATGCTCATTATGTCTTTGGTTGGCTTAACTAGAGGTTTTATCTGAAAATAAATGCAACAATTAAACAAGAGGCCCAATAACTTCACAAGGCTAGCTTGTTATGTAAGTAACAATGATTGCATATATAATACTTTACCTGGACATAAAAGCTGAATAAAAATTTTGAAGCCAAAAGCAACACCCAGAAAATAGTATACCTGAAATTCATGAAAGAGTAGAGGATAAAACACTTTCCATAATATAAACAAAGGAAAACTGGCATAAATTACTTCAGGAACAGTGCTGTGTGAATCCTACTTTAGGAGAGCATATTGACTTTCATGCATTCCTCTTCCAACATATATTCTTGGCTGCATGGAGAGATATGATCAGTTAGTTAATGGACGGATGATACCCAGATCATTGAGAGAAAAAAAGTAGACATATTAAAGCAAACAGAGGTTTTTAATAGACAAACAGTCAATGACTCATTATTCTGTGCGTGTAAATATATGTATGCAGTGCGTATTAACAAATAATTGCAGGTTTATCGATCTTCAAGGATTGTTCTCGCTACAATAGTCCTCATTAATATTAGCTATATTTACATGCTCTTAACATGAGAGAGATATGTCTTTTCCTTCCATTTAAAGAAAACAAGCGGAAAAATATCCTGTCACCCACAGAATTCTAGCCCAGGGGTCAATTTGCACTACTTCCAAAATAACCAGCAATTACGTTGAAAACCACTTATCACCAACAAAATAGTTTCATTTTAAACCAAGAAGAGAAATACTTAAATGTTCAAGAGAACAGAAAACATGACTACCTGAGACCACCATAAGAATAACCTAACTATGTGCCAATCTGAGTTTTCAATCCAACGCCGTAGCATTGGGAAAAGAAAGAGAGCAGCTGCTAATAAATTTGGTAGCATATACAATGCAACTGCCAACATGTACAATGGTGGGATGCCTTTTATTTGTTTGAAAAAAACAAGCAGCTCCTTGAGGCCCTGAGGTGCACCCTTGAAAGATTGTACATAAAACAGTGGAAGAATGATAACCCATATAAAGCAGACAATGACTTTAAGAATATTTCTTAGCACATCGCTGAATTTCCATCGATGATAGCCTGGAAAGTTCAGGACTAGGTCCAAGATACCTAAATAAATACAAGGAGGAACAGAAATTAAAGCAAATATATAGGAACAAGCAAGAAAAAAAACAAACAGGACAGTAATATATACATACTTCAGTCCCCGTGAGCTAAGTTCAGTTGGTAGGGACATTGCATAATATATGCAGAGGCCGGGTTCGAACACCGGGCACCCCACTTCTTAAGAGGTGAATTTCTAGCCAATAGGCTACTTGACCAATATATATATTAAAAATATATTAAAAACACATCAAAAAGAAAAAGCAAAGTATTATTAAAAATAATAGCTTATCCTTACTTTTCAGCTAGAAACATTATAATACATAACACCGTATAATTAATTGATTGATCACCAAATAATACATGTCAAGTAAAACCTTAAGGTAAAGAGCCGATTAATCTTATATAAATTGTCCTTCCAAAACTTTTTTTCTGAAAAAAATTACTTCAAAATTAATACAAATGATATGTTAGGAGCAAATCATATGCACATAACATGCATAAAACCACAACAGTGAATAGAGGGAGAGAAAGAACTCTGATAACAATGCGTCATTAAATTAAACACTCGAATTCCGTTGGAACTTGTCAAACACTAAAGTAAAATCTAGTCCTAATCCGGCTTCTCGTATGACTTGTGAGGTTCGTATTTCCCACATGATGACTTGTGAAATTCTAAAAAATTCTAAACCGGATACATTAATTATTCAATGAAACTAAAAAGTCAATTGTTTCTTATAAATAAGACCGGAGGAAGCAACAGAAATAGGATAACCAGACGTCCAGACCATTAATATAATTTTTTTGTTCTGAGTGACTCTGATAAGTTTAACAAAAGCACTTTAGTGAATGTTTCATACTTTGAAGTAAGCGCAGAATGGATGCTGTGATGAATATACTAGACAGTTTATATAAAACATCCTTCTGAAAGATATCTATCAGTGAAATCCCATCCCATGCAATAATGAACATCACCTGTAATGAGAAATCTCAAGACTTGTCATAAACACAATAAGGGGGAATACTGACTTAAAGCATGTCCCTTTTTTAACACAAATACCTGCAAACCCAGTAAAAAAAAGGTCCAGAGACGATCAAAACTGCGGAAGATGTGCCAAAATGTCCGTGTTTCAATAAAATTTGATTTTCCAAGTTTCCCAGATTTTCTTGATGCACCCTTTCTTCCCTGATATGGAATTTATATAAGTGCTAAAAATAAAGCATTTTGTATCAATCCAGTAACTTCTTAAAATGTAACCTGTGTCATATCACTTGTGGATTTAAAAAAATCATCATCATCACGCATAGGCCATCCAAGAGAAAAGCAATCAAGTGACCTGCAACAACAACAACAACAACAACAAAAACAGTCAAGTAATGAATGATGAAATGAAACAAACTAAGTTAATTTTAGTAATAAAATTTTGAAGGAAAACAAACCAAAAATACTCATTTAGATCATCATAGTTGCACCATGCTGAGTGTGAAGCCATTCCATTTCTGCTTTTCTTAGATTCCTGGAATGATCAACATGGATATTACAATTTTGCAAATCTTTACAGGGAACATAGGCACCTGAGATATTACAACAATGACCAAAGATAAAATCACACCTTCTCAATTACTCGGTATAGGGGTGTGATAACCTTTCGTAGGAATGCCTCGTCATCTCCACCATAAGAAGGCTTGATATTTTCACCAGTGACAATGCTGACATTTCCAGCCAATAAACCATGCAGTTCATATGCCATCTGATGTCATACTTGGCCATTATTAGAAAATGTGCAAATCACTAATAAATTTAAAAAGATTAAAGAGAAGACCGTTATGTTACAATTGTGGAGACATTGTGGCACAAGATATAGTGAAACATGTGGTATATTTGTACTCACATTGTGAAATATATAGCATAGACACTCTGGCATGAATCTAACATTTGACGCTTCACCCCAAATGAGAAGATACAATCCCATATAAAGCAACTTCCTCTGCTGTATGTCTGGTTGACTTTGAGGCAGTCTGCGTAAAAGAACAACAAAAACACTTTTAACCATAAACAATTTCAGATTTTATTCTTTAAATTCATAAGGCAAAACATAAAAGCGCAAATGTCCGTTGATGCTGATATAGTTATATCTCACCGCAAACTATGCTTCCGTCCCAAGAATTTGCACCACATTTTGTAATTCTTAAAAAGGTCTTTCATCACAGAATCAACAGCACGATCATCGAGCTGGAATGATAAAATCAAAAGGAAAGCAGAGAAAAAACTTGTGAATTCAGTTACCGACTAGTGTTCTTTTGATTACAGTTTCGGCTTTTAAATTGCCTGAAACTGAGAAAGTGTGAAACAGATACATGCCTTGTTAAAAGGCTCGGGTTTAGGGTGTAGCCTTATATGCGAGTTAGCAATAAGCAGAATCAAATGCTCTCTTTGATTCCTCACATTGTCCTTCTGTACTCAAACAAACCAAACACAAACAATTGAAGGAGACCATACAAAAATTTGGTCAACAATAAATCTTTTTCTACCATATTCTGTGTACGAAATACATACCTGGAAGCCAAATATTGCTCTAAGCCAATCAAGGATGTCCAAATCTCCGGTTCTCTGCCTCTGTTGCTCAAATGAGCCAGGCCAGTTCAAGCCACGAGTGTTCCAGAGCGCAGAAACAGCAGCCTTAATCTAATAGCAAAAGAAAGCATTTCAAACTCAGTACTATGCCAAGTTAAAGAAACACAAGGATTTAACATTAGTCACTCAAAAACACCTCTTCAAACTGCATAATGGGCAGAGAAGCACCAGCAGCATCTAGAGGAAGAATATTATATGAATATGCATAAATCTCCAGGTTTTCCTGGACATCTCTAGCAGCGGCGATAATCTGTAAACACAAACAATGCCTCTAGATTTAAATATTTGAAAGTAAAAATTAAATTTACTTTTTTGAGCAAAATAAAATGTGAAATTATATGAATGGAGACTAACCTCAGGGGCTACTTCTTCGACCTTCTCAGTCTTATTAACGGCACAAAGCACTTCAAAGAGCACCCCAGCAGTCTGGTAAGCTTTACTGAGCTGGGTCCTGTAAAAAGATTTCAATGTACAGAATCTGCTACAACACATAGGAAATTAGAGAAACATTGTATTTAGTATTTACCTGTCTGCCTGATCCGCTTGGTCAAGAGCTCTGACATATTGTTCATAATATTGTTGATAATAAGCCTGGATTTCCCTTGCATCTGTCTTCTTAACCCGAGAGGCAAGACTAGTTGCATTGTCCTGGTAAGTGTTCCACAAATTATACAAGTTTAACTCACTTTCCAAATTTGAAAAGAATATTTTGTTAATGAAAAGGTAATATCAGTTACTAAAAGGGGAAGGGAGCAAATGATTTCTTAATATGCTTAGGAATACCCCAATCTGTTCCAATAAGAATATTGGATGAATCCATTTCTGAGTTATGGGGGGAAACGGGGAGAAAGAAATGGCTTCGGAGGGAGGACGACAGCAAGGAAAATGGAACGTGAGTTTCAAATAAAAAACCGAGGAAAATGTTTGTCTAGATGCTTCGTGTCCACATATACATGTGGCGTTACTATAGACTTTGACTCTTTTGGGTCAAAATCAAAATAGACTCTTACTCAATTACTCATATTGGACCTTCAAGTTCAAACTGGGTCATCCATCATATCATTAGACCATCCAATTTTTAATATTTGGACAATAATTTAGTTGTTCAACTATGTATTTATATATTGTTTAGATATAATTTTTTTGTTAGTTTTTTTTTCTTTTTTCTTTTAATCAAATCAATAGTTATAAATTGTACATTTATATATGATATCGAATATATTATCAATTTTTAGTTGTTCAAATAATATTTCTTAATTTTTAATATGGATAGTTTATGTCAAGGATACTAATATGAGTTCCCATTAATAAAGTTATTGTTCATAATTGTATAGCCAAATAAGAATATCACATACATTACTTATTAGAAGTGGACATACACATTAAAATTCATCTCTTGTTATCACTTGACAATTAAGGAATTATGATACCCGACGGTAGCATATTTCTCCGTAGTGAACCACATCAATAGTTGTTGGTTGAGATATGACGATATAGAGTTTAAATTATATTTTTAGTTTATGAACTAAAATAAAAAACATGTTTCGGCTAATGATGTGGCTAACTATGTGGATGCGGAAACATACAATGCGGAGAATTTGAATTCAATTCATTGACCTAAAAAATTGATGTATAAATGAATATTAACTTCAACTTACACAAAATTATAATGTTTTAGAATTAATACCTAGCTATTTACCAAAAATAATAATTAGCACCTAGCTATTACATGATTCGATTAAGCAAAGTTTGTTAATTATAGTAACATAGTCATTTTGCATGAACATTAAAAATGCAAAACTGAATTAGAAATGAAACATACCCTCTCCAATCGTTGCAGCAACAAAGTCTTAAACTGCCTAACACCACGGCCACTGGAACTCTGATCCAACCTGTGCGCTTTCTCAAATGCATAAAATCTACCTGCATTATTTCATTTTAACAAGCAACAAATTAACAAAGCACTTACAACTGAATTACAAAGATTATTATTATTATTATTACTATTATTATTATTATAAATTAATTAATAATTAGCGAGCCTTAATTGAAACGGTTGATTCATCATGAATATGCATGATACATACATAGATACGCAACTCGAGGACGCTCTGTTTCGATCTCGTTAGCGACTCTGAGAATAGGCGAAATCGAAGCGAGTGACGCAGGCACAACTTCGTTGTCGAACACCTCCATTGAGAACGTCGTTGCCGCGCCTCTCGATGTTGCTCTCCTCATCTGCATCGATTGACCTTTCGGCGAATCCACATTTTGATTCGACATTTTTTCAATTTCACCTTAGAATCTGCATACATTCAGTCATCAAACAAAGAAAACGGTTAATAGTAGTAATTAATAATTCGAAATTCAGATATCAATGAATAAATCCAAAATATATGAAGAAAATTAAAGAATCGAAATGTGGAAAATTAACGTAACTGTTTTTGGCGCGGAAAATTAAACGATCAAAATGCGGAAGTGGATTTCGGATTGTGAACAGTGGGCAGAATCATCGTTCGTTGATCAGAAGGAATTAATGTTGAGATGAATGAACATTGTGAATGTGAAAAGAAAATTGAAGAGAAGTGATGTGGAAGAAGAAGAAGAATGAAGAAGATTGATCTGAGAGAGAGAGAGAGAGAAAGAAGATGGAAAGAAATGTGAGAGTGATGAGAATCACTGGAAGAACACCGTTTCCGGAGGAGAAGGGTACGAAAACAAGAAGAGAAGGAAGGAAAGTGTGTGAGCGCGGGTGTAACTAACTATATACACTTTTCATTCATTTCCTTTTTTTTTTTTTTGAAGATCATTCATTTCCTTATTCATAAAACTTTAATTAATGGCTTCATCTAGTACAAACCCATCTTTCTATTTTTATTCAACTTTAGTGTAAAATTAATTTACATTATTATAATAACAAAAATTGCCAAAAAAATTATTTATTATATCATAATAATATAATGGTTTGTGTTGATTTATTTACAAACAAAATTAAATTGACTTATTTTTTGTCAAGAAACCTATATATTGAACTCATACACTTTAAGTGTAACTGTCAACCAAGTTACACTTGTAAGACAAAATGATTTTTTTTCCTTATGAAATGCACGTGTTTAAAGTATAAAAAATAGGAACATAATTCTATTTATTTTGTGGTATATATTGTAAAATAATTGAAAAACATATGTAAGTACTTTTTAGGCTCAATAATATTATGTTGGCACCATTAGTCAAAAAGAAACAAATGAGGTTGTTTATGCATTAGCAAGAGTAGTCATATTATCAGCTAGTCTTGTTACTTATTTTGATGTAACGCCATGTGTTAATACACTTATTATTATTTATTTTTTTGAAGAAAATACACTCCTTAGTAATAAAATGATATAAGCATCTTTTCTTTTCTTTAAAATATACTATGTTGTCGCTAATATGGTTTTGGAATATTTGGAAACATGATTCTCCCCTAAAAAAGATTTGAATTTGATTTCTATAGCAGCTTATTTGGATGATAAGCTAGTAAAAAAAAATCAGGTCTCATACAATCAATTTAAGTATTAGTCTTATAATTAGTCTTATAGCGGATTCAAAAGACTAAATTGTTAGAATACCTTAAAACACTTATTGATAATTACAAATCTTAATTACGATGCGTTAACATTGTATTGTCGCTTATATTTTGGTTTTCACTCTTAAGTATGATCTAATCATCATATATTAGTATCAATGATCAAACACTGATACAAGCTTAAATCGCCCCTTTAGATGAAACACATTTCTCTAACTTTATGGTACTAAAGATACTCTACCTTTTAACTCTTAGATCACTTTATTACTTTAGACAGTGGCATCTAAACCCTTATTTAACTCTTGGATTTGTGGTGGAGTAGATGGATTTGTTGTGTCCATGCTGAAAAGAAAAAAAAATCATGA
>Ga0315914_1001260_pt1 | contig 37197 bp, 16 predicted proteins | sample MpolenodulesMG_FD_203920 | JGI IMG/M metagenome (GOLD analysis project Ga0315914, IMG submission 203920) | Medicago polymorpha root nodule microbial communities from Los Angeles, California, United States - elongated nodules | ecosystem: Host-associated > Plants > Roots > Nodule | place: USA...
AAGTCATACAGGAAAGTAGACTACATTATACAAAAAAGAGATGCTTATCTCCGGAAAGGTACATAATTATTAAATAATAAAACTTACCGAACCAGTATGACCGATCTGACCACATTTATAACAAGAAATTTCTCCCGGTATTGCATCAGCAGCGTTGACGCAACATAAGTGGCCAAATAACTTACAGATATAACATTGAATCTCCTAATCAAACAAAAGAAAGAAATAAAGAATCAATAAATGAGCAATTCATTTCTAATCAATGTAAGCCGCTATTCCAATGCAAAACTCAACCAAGAACACCTTTAGCAAATTTGTAATATATAAAAAAAAGATCAGAACAACCTTGAGATCATCCGGTGAATAATCATTCCTGCATGAAAACATATCATGCCCAGAATTTCCACACTTCAAGCATACCGTCAGACTTTTAGAAGCCCGTGTAGTCATGTGCTTCTCTGGACAGTCTTTTGCACGGTGACCACCTTTCTTGCAGATGTAGCAACTCTGGCCCTACATGACCATCAAGCAGATCTCAGTATACACACCTTTAAACCTTCCTAAGCCAATAGGCAAGCAGACATACCTTCGAACATTGTTTTGCAGCATGTCCCAACTCACCACATACATAGCATGGTTTCTTCCGCTTCGCTGCTGTACAGTTTACAGCAGCATGACCTTCCTCGCCACAATTATAGCATGCTCCCCAACTACTATCTGGAGGGTCAAAATATCTTGGTCCCCGCTGATAGAAAACAAACATCGAGTGATATACCCAACTAAGCATTCCTCGTGGTACAGTATTTTGAAAATCAATCACATTTCAGATCAAATATATCAATCAACTCACAAGCAGCTTTCGCAGAACCATGTTGTCGCCTATCTGATCCACACTTGCTTCCAGTTCCACAGACTCATGCTTCTCTGTAGTTTTGATTATCTCCTCCACCTCTTGTTCTGCAGCCATTAAAACCTACATAAAAAGCAAAAACATTAAAAAAAATATCCAAAATATCTAACCCAAAACGCAATTCTCCGAGTGGGTGTTGTGTTATTAAGATTTGATTCGTTTAAATCAATCTATGATGCCGCCTTTTTAGTTTAGTTCCTAAAATGTCTCTATAAATCAATTCCTACTTGACATGATTTGATTAAATCCATTTGTAAAACAAAATTACACTGTCAGTGCATATAAATTAATCTAAATTTTAGTTATAATGCGATTTTTTTGAACAAACACTTGTTCCAGCTCCAAATTAAATCATAATCTGATTGATATCAAAAGGGATAGTTTGCGTGTGTATTTCAATCTATCAAAACAGAATTAAACACTGAGAAATCCAACTTTACATAAATCATAAAAAAAGAAAAAAAAAATCATTCTTTTCAAAAAATAAACATGAATAAGCCAACACATACACTTTGATTTGGCTCAATAGAAACATCATCCCTTTGCGGCATCAGAATCTCAGGTTGCTGAGGAGGCAAAACGGCGTCGTTTGAGGTGAGTTTCGATTCTCGTGTTCGAAGGGCTTTTTCAACGATCTTAAGACTAAGATCTTGATTGGCTTCTTCATCATCATCGTCGCTGGCGCTGAATACGAGTGATGGAGTGGAAGCGCGGTCGAGATTGTCGATTGATTCGTGGTCTCTTGCCTTGGCTTTCGACTTCTCCTTCCTTCCTCCCATGCCGCTCAGAATTCGGTCGGAGTTCCAAATTGAAAACCCTAATCTTACAGCACACCTCAGATCTTCATATTTTTTTTTAATTTTATTTTTGGTTACATAAATTTTTTATCCCTTACAAATAGCATAACTTTTTTTTGGGGAAAATATCGTAAATTTTGTATTCTTTTAAAAATTTAAGTTTCAATTAAATTTAATAATATTCTTTTTTTTTTTTTTACAAACATCAAATAATGTGTTGTCACAAAATTTTGTTGTTATGATTTCTTTAATCATTTCGTTTTAATGATTTGTCAAAATAAATAAATTATAGATGGCTCAAGTTTTTTAGTAAGTGAAACTTGACCCGGTTTTAAAATTATCTTTCTCATTTAAATTTGGTGGATTTCATGTAAATCTTAATCAACCAAAGAGAGTCTGATGAAAAGTGTGTGTTGTTACCATTTCTTTTTTGGCATATAATCACTTTTTTTCTACTTTATTTCAGTCTAGACAATTGATTTTCACGTATATCAAGTTTTTTCTTGTGTTCTTTTGTGATTTTGTCGTCTAAGTGTAACGTTGTGTTGTTCGTCGTCTTGTGCGACGTTGTTTGATTTTGCATCTTGGTGCGTTGTTCGTTTGATTCTTATTAAAATATCATCTTCAATCAAGTACATATTTAATCAACGATTCAGGCGTCTACATTGTAGGTCTGGAAGCATGAATATTACAGTGACTTATATGTTATCGTATTATTTGTAGGCATTTTGTCGTTATATGTTATTAATTTTGGTGTTGTGAGTTTGTTCACATATTCACCCTTTACGTTTGCATAAATGTATATCTCATGTTCAATTATGTTTATTTTGGGTTGATCTATTATGGGTCGTGATATGATTGTAATATCGATTATTCATTATGTGAAGGGTAGGGTGAGGTTGTCTTTAAAATTGGCATGCGTAAAATGTATGGTTGTATGGATTAAGGTTATCTTAAGGTCGTGACGATAAGACTTATTATTGTTGAAAAAAAGTGTGATGGATTATGATGTGAGTCGAGTCGGTGATGTTCTCAAACATATTTGACGAAGACTTTGAAGGGCTCATTACACCTCGAAGAGTCTTAAGACAATGAAAGTTAATATATCGTTATAGCACCCACAATTGATACATCAATTTTGGATACTTGAATTAATCTCACGTGTATACAAAACTCATTTATAATTTTTTAATGATAGTTCCTAATAAATATTCAAACCCTTCAACGTATCATCTCATATAGATTTCTTAAATGAGACCCAATAATCAACTATCAATGACTTTATATTATTATATTTCAAGTTTTTAATATTATAAATGTGTGGGTCTCACTTAAGATTGGGGTCTTAATGGGTACCTAGCAGTTACCAAGTCTTAAAAGTTTAAGACTCCCTTGTTGAGGATGGTCTTCTATCTTCATTTCATGGGCCCAATGTATTACTTCCTTGAATGATAAAGTCGAAAGCATATGATAATTATATGGTGGTTATGGATATGTAGATAAGCTCATGTTTTACTTGTAGATGATTATTTCTTGTTTTTTAGAGCTTCTCGCAAAGAGTCGTATACTTTGAAAGTATCTTATCAATTTACGAGATTGCTTTCAAACAAGTTAATTTTCAAAAGTCTAAAGAGTTTTATAATATCAATGTGGGCACAACTACGTGTGAGATTAAGCTCATATTATACACTTTGATGTTTGTTTGGGTACTAAACACATAATATATTGATTGTCATTTTATGATTGGGAGATTAAAGAACAACTTGTCTAAATTCACTAAAATGTGGAAAAAGAGTAGTTGTTGGGGCGGGAGATCTATGTCTAAACCAAGTAATGATAGGACTGAGCAAAAAAGAATCGCCTGCTCAGAACTTGATAAATCTAAAACTGGATCAGTGGTGTGGGTCGACTTGTAACAGGGCACGGGGTCCTGAATAACAAAAACTACTCATGAGTGGGTTAGTATGGCCAACCCAATTATGGAAAATCCAAATCACTGGTTCCTAGACCAGCCTGATCTCTGCCATGCGATGGAGAGTGAGACTCATATTGAGCCAATTTTCTATATCCTTTGTCTGACCATAGTGTTAGAAGACAACTTTATGTCACGTTTTTCTATATATTTTGCCACTTCCTTCCACATCATTTCCCCTTTCCCCGTGTCTCATCCCAATCAAGTCGTGCAAAGCCTAATCTAATGAAAATCACCTTTTCCTCTACGGCTCATGTTTCCTCTCTTCCCATGAAAAAATAGTTTTTGCCTTTCCATAATCTCAAAGTTGAGGATGAGCAACACAAAACCTCAAAGGGCTTGCACGAGTGTTTTGCCCTTAGTAGGTTATTGTTTACCATCGTTGCTCGTTGCGTTCTTTCGCTGACCAACCCGTTTAAACCCACCCATATTACATGTTCCTCACATAAACCACCACCCAGCTCTCGAAGCCTTAAAAAGAAAAAAATGGGTTCATGTTTTCCATCTTCAATTTCATTAAGATGAGCTACTTTTAACCCAAAAACAACAGACGTTCTAGTTTGGGTAAGGAGGTTATGATTAAACGATTGCATCTTTGTGTTGATAGTCTTCTTAAAAGTGGTAGAGTAGCTTTGCAGTATGTTGGTTTGGTTGATTCACAACGTCCACTATTAACACCCTATTTACTTTAATTATCGAAGCACGATGTTATCAATAAGCTTGACTCGTGACAATGTCCACGAAGATCCCTGCCGTTATTCCCAAAGTATAAATTGATGTGATTTGTATTTGCACGAGAGTGGCAAACTCAATTAGCGAGATGAAAACATGTGAATAACTACTTATTTACCAATCCAAACTTTTCTAATGAGTATATGGTTGCCACTACCCAATATTCACGATGATTAGGGTTGTGTGGAAAAACATGAACATAGTGTGATTGAAAAAATATATGATATGGACAAACAATCATTAAATGCAACGAGATAACTTGATCCAACAATAATCACAAGAGTCACCTCATAAAGGAAAGTTCACTACAACACTCACGTGAGCACATACATGCACTTACAACTTCGGCGCATGCATACACACATGCACATATATTGAGACATCCCATTACCATATATATTTTGCAGTTTCTCTCATCAATAAGATGATGAAACATCTCATTCAATGTTTTGGTGAAACAATATTTGAAGTTTATTCAAAATTTTAGCAACGATCAATACAACACCCAAACCACGCAAATTTTCGACATTACTTGTCTTTACTATGATACAATACAGTGACCTAACTGTTATAACTTGGACAATGAACAAGATCTAATAAATAGAAATATACGATTTTACCTGACCTTACTGCCGTGAAAATGAACTAACATCAATCAGTTTGATAATGAACAAGACTCGATAAATAAAAACAAAAGGTATCACTCGTTCTTACTACTATGATGACGACCTAACGTTATCAATTGAACAATGAACAAGACCCAATAAATAGAAGCCTAGAATATTACTCGTCCCTACTACCCTAACCTTATCAATCAAGTAACAAACTAACAAGGAAAACGAATATTAGTGCTCAAACCATAACCCATGTCAATCAATAGTAAATCACCCATACCCTAACAATCCCATGTACCAATCCTATGTACTACACTTTTAATCAATGGTGTGATCACCCTTTTTCTAAGAAACAAGGCCCACATATGAACACGAAATCTCACAATTGCCCAAACCCCAAATAAAAGACCTTATTTCTTCTCTCTTCTCTCTCTCGAACCAGCTTCTGCTGATCTCATTCTTCATCACTCTCTCTCTTCTTTCTCTCTCTACAATTACCCGCGCAGGTTCCAGTTTCACCATGACCGTCATGATGTCCGCTCCCATTGACGTACGTCTTTCCCTAACACTCACGAACGATTTTCTTTCCTACTTCACTTTCAGGGTTTTCGTTTTCGTTTCAATTTTTTTTCTTGATGTTTTTGATCTGAAATAGTGAATTTTTCATCGCAATTTCCGTTTTCTTGTTTCAATTTTTAGGGCTTTGGTAATTGGTACTATGGTGGATCCAAACTAGGGTGTGAATTTCTGATTGATTTTTTGTTTTGTTTGTGTAGCAGCAAGAGGATGAAGAAGTGCTCGTGCCACACGCTGATTTGCCTGAGAACAACAATCATCAGCCTATGGAAGGTAGTTAGTGTTTTCAGCTTTTTTTGATCCATGTGAAAAATTTCCTTTTTCTTTAATCAAGAACTGTTTTTTACTGTTTTCTCAGCTTTTGTTTGATGTAATTGAATTGCTTCAAAAGATCCCATTACCCGGTGTTACAACATAGTGTTTTGATTGTGAGGACATTTTATGTGGAATCAGGGTTCGAACCCGGGTCACCACATTTCATCTGCTTGTATTCGTTAATGCATTGGCCACTATGCCAATATAGCAACAACAATAAACAACCAAGCCTTATCCCACTAAGTGGGGCCTGCTACATATCAAATTACGCTGTAGTGTTTAATCATAGACCATATTTTGATCCAACTCATTACTTTTTAAATCTTTCCTAATAGCAAAATAAAAAAAGAATTGCTTGAAAAGTTGTCTATGTGTTATTGCTTGATTTTAAAAAATAATACAGAGAGGAGGGTGTTTGAGGTGTGCGAAAACTTGGCTTTGGAATTGTAATTTGCTGGTTTCATGGTATCACATTTTGAATGAAGAAAAATTCTTCAATGAAGGTGCTTTTGGATCAATTTTAACACAAATCAGCCTGTTGGTTAAGGATTACAGAATAATCTTAAGTCCAAATTAATGTCCAGTTGTTGATTGCTTTGCACTTTGGAATTTGTCGAATTTCAATGTCTTTGTTGATTGTGCAATTAATTATATTGCCTGTCTGTTTAGTCATACTATATTGTAAGCTATCGGAGGGTGTAGTTAAGTAATGCCATACTACCCGCTTTATAGTCTTAAGTTTTATGATAATTGCAAACATGATGGGTAATTGTTCATTTTGTTTGTTGTGATGATCATTAGTTGTAGCTCAACCTGAAACTGCCAATACTGTGGAGAGCCAGCCTGTCCCGGATCCCCCGCAAACCAGATTCACATGGAGAATCGACAATTTTACTAGGCTGAATACAAAAAAGCTCTATTCAGAAGTATTCGTCGTTGGTGCTTATAAATGGTATTTTTTTTAGAGATTTAGTAAATTGGTTAACAATTTTCATTTTTAAATATGCTCTGCTATGTTTACTCAATTTCACTGATTACCTCTTCTTAATTTTGTTATGTACTTGATAGGCGTGTGCTTATTTTCCCAAAAGGAAACAATGTGGACTATTTGTCCATGTATTTGGATGTCGCGGATTCAACTAGTTTGCCCTATGGTTGGAGTAGATATGCACAGTTTAGCTTGGCAATTGTTAATCAAATCCATAATAAGTTCACCGTGAGAAAAGGTAGCCCTTTCAATTTGATCTTCACACTTGTTACGTAATGGCATTGACTAGTCATTACAGTAAAACATTGCTGGAATTAAAAGAAGAATTTTGCAAGATGTATATGTCATTATGTTGCAGTTAATGATGCAAGATCATTTGATACTCAAATAAGCTATTATAATAAATCATCTGAAATCTTCACACACACTAATTATTCTGCATTTCTTTTTTTTTTCTTCTCGCATTTGGCCCTTGTGTTTGGAATTTGGAATTCATTATAGGTTTCACAGCATTTCCGTTAACCGAGGTTCCAATCGCCTGCACCATGTTTAGAAATTAGGTGGAAGATGAGATAATGAGTTTTATTATCTATTTCTGCCAATTGACCTTGTTAGTGTTACCCATATGAAATTTTAAGAAAGAGGAAGTGGAAATCTTGATTTTTTATTAAGCCATGGATCTTGTTGCTTAATTTTACTTGTTATGCAGACACACAACATCAATTTAATGCACGAGAAAGTGATTGGGGTTTCACATCTTTCATGCCTCTTGGTGAATTGTATGATCCTAGTAGAGGGTATCTCGTGAATGATACTCTTATAATCGAAGCTGAGGTTCTTGTTCGTAAGATTGTTGATTACTGGAATTATGACTCAAAGAAGGAGACCGGCTATGTTGGGCTCAAGAACCAAGGAGCTACCTGTTATATGAATTCTCTACTTCAAACTCTGTACCATATTCCTTATTTTAGGAAGGTAAGAACTGTTAGTCTTATTTTGTCTTGCCTGAAGTCCACTTGTCTGATTGAAAAGTGCTGAAGTTGATTCTTGGATATCACATCCAGGCTGTGTACCATATGCCAACAACTGAAAATGATATGCCCTCGGGAAGCATCCCTTTGGCTCTGCAAAGTTTATTCTACAAGCTCCAATATAGTGATACCAGCGTTGCAACAAAGGAGCTGACAAAATCGTTTGGATGGGATACATATGATTCTTTCATGCAGCATGATGTTCAAGAACTAAATCGGGTCCTCTGTGAAAAACTTGAAGACAAAATGAAGGTTTGAGAAAGACCTTCTGTATTTTTGCTCATGCTTTTTACAATGAATGACAGTATCAAATGTTTATGGTTTATTTTCTTCGTTGTTAGGGAACCGTTGTTGAGGGAACTATACAAAAGCTATTTGAAGGACACCACATGAACTACATAGAGTGCATCAATGTGGACTACAAATCAACTAGAAAGGAGTCATTTTATGGTATTTTCTTATGCAATGTAAATTCAACATTTGTTTATTTTTGCCTTGTCACATGATACTAATTTAATTTTTTGCATGCTAGACCTTCAGCTTGATGTCAAAGGCTGTCGCGATGTTTATGCTTCCTTTGATAAGTATGTTGAAGTTGAACGTCTTGAGGGGGATAACAAATATCACGCAGAACAGTATGGTTTGCAGGTTAGTGATAGTTGGTAAAAGCTGAAGTGGTTTATAACAAACTTCTAGTGTAATTTAGAGAAGTTAATGTCTATTTTCTTGTGTTTTTATTTTTGTTATGGAATCTTGCATTTGTATTTTTATTTTTGTTATGGAATCAGCCATTTGATGGCTTTAAATGCTATGACCGACTGGCTATCAATGCTATTATGACCAATATTTTTTTTTTGGGAAATGCTAAAGAGTGCCCTTAGGGCATTGGTTAAGAAAGCAAAAATAGAAATATTATGTTGGGAAATGATGAAAAGTGGAGAATTTAACTTTTTAAAAGTTAAAAAATTGTTATTTTCAATGCAAAACTACTATTTTTGGTTTCCTTTAGAAGTGCCCTAAGGGCACTTGTTAGCAAAACCTTTTTTTTTTTTGTTTTTTTTGCCTTTTTAGAGTTATAATAATGAATTGTATGATTTAATTTATTTAAACTTAGCTCCCTGGCATCGAAAGTTATTATATTACTCAGTAGGAATTTATTTGTGTAAATGTTTATTTCCTTTTAACAATATAGTGTTATTTCTCTAAATCGCTTGTTGCATTTGTCAGAATGCCAACATCTAAGTTTTTGCATTTTTATTTAGTCTGGTTCACAAACTAATGTACATATTACTGGTCCCATCGTTTCAGGATGCTAAGAAGGGTGTCCTATTTATTGATTTTCCTCCTGTCCTTCAGCTTCAGCTCAAAAGATTTGAATATGACTTTATGCGGGATACCATGGTTAAGGTTGGTAGTACTATCAATATATTATTTTGTACGCTCTCTTGGTATTTGTTTCAGTATGCAATGAAGTTAGTAGTGTATTTCTATTTAGAAATTTCGCACTGAAATTATTTAGAAATTTCACTACTCAGTGCACTGAAATTAAGTTCAATTGGCATAACTGTTAAATTTCACTACTCAGTGCACCGAAATTGAGTAAGATACATCTAGCGTGCTCCAGCTCTGCTGTAAAAGGCCTATGAAGATTTGACATGTATATAGTCGTTGAGAAATAACTTGTATGGTTGGTGTTGATGGTATTACAAGATTTTTGCTTGCCCAGTGCTTGAGCGTTTTTGTTGGATCATTAAGTATAACATTCTACGTTAGCAAACATCTTTAAGTGTAACATGCTACGTAAGCAAACAACTAAGTGGAAATCTAAGAGCATTGTTTGTTAATCTATACTTTCTTTTGCACACTACTGCAGTCTGGAAGGTTGGGGGGGTTGTATTTATGCATATACTTACATTATTTGAAAGCATTAGAATGAAAGAATTTGTTTTGAAATAGTCAGCGCAGGGATTTGCAGTTATCACAAGTTTCTGTTGATTTTCTTTCATTTTTTATGGAGTGTTGGCGCTCCTTTTTAACTCATTCATGAGATATTAATTTCCTCTTTATGCCCTTACTATGTAGATTAATGACCGTTATGAGTTTCCCTCACAACTTGATCTTGATCGTGAGAATGGAAAATATCTATCACCTGATGCTGACAGGAGTGTCCGCAATCTTTACACACTTCACAGGTAATTAAAAGTTAGTTTCTGCAGTATAGTTACAGTTTGCATGCACGACTTTGATTGTGTGGGCATTACCTTTCTAATTTTATAGATACTTCAGCCCTTCATAATCAGTGTTATTTTGTGATTTTTTATTTGATGGTGGGTGTTTGGGGTGCATAATTCTCGATTTTATCTTTGATTAATATAATGCGTGATATCATTTGCATTTACTGTCTGTTATTGCTGTAAATGTTGGCAGAGTTTTCTCCGCATACACTTGTATGTATTTTAGTTAGTTAATGCTTTTTAGATTAGAATACAATGAACTGTGGTTGTACTAAACATTCTCATTAAGAAGCCCTTATGGCTTTATATGTTGGCTATGGTTTCTCCCCATGCACTTTTATCTGTTACAGTTAGTGCTTTTTATATCTGGAAGGAATAGTTTGTGTTTATACATTTGTTCATCTTTTTATCACAACACGGTGACATTTAATAAAAGATGTTCGTGAGCGTTATGAAGAACGTGCGGAAGTAACTTTGATATGCTTCCCCTTAAAGATATCATGCAGTATCATTAGAAGGAAAAATTGTTTAATTTAAAAGAAATAAGGGAAGAAAGGAAACAAAAGATGAAGGGGAAAAATGGTCTGAGGACATAGTTTGTAGGCTAGAATGAATAATTTTTTTTGAATGTATGCTAGTTTGTGCAAAGCGTTTTATAAGATAAGAACTAATGATAGAGGAAGCTTCCAAATGAAATGAAATGAAATCAAATAGGAGAAGATATTTTCTTTTTCATTTTTGACAACAGAAGGTATTTTCTTAATAATATGAATAGCGAGAATTGGACAAATAATATTATAATAAAGCTATTCTTGATTGATTACTTCAACAAGAACAATAACAAAAACATTTTACCACTATGTGAGGTCAACTATATGGATCAAGTGGTGCATCATGTTGTTAAACCTTAGTTTTCAGCAAGTCCATGTCCATGTAATCCATAGCAGCTGCTGTAGCGGCCCTAGGCGCTACACAACCCCACTGCATTGCTGTTTTGAGCAGGGTTGCAGCGGTCAAACAGCGGCCGCCACAGTAAAATCCCGAATATGCCCTAAACTTATAGTTGTTCCCTGTGTTTATTATGGATTTTTTGGTCATTTCACCCTAAAATTCTGAACGACAACAAATTAGGGCTCTTGTGTCTTCTCATTTCTGCTCCTCCAAAACAGCTTTGTCTCCCCTCTTGCAACCTTAACAGCTTCATATTCCCTCCTTACCTTGTGCGACTTTCTAGCGGTCCTTTCTGCGACTTTTCTACGACCATCCTCTAACAATCAGTAGGCAGTAAAACACAATGAGGAACCAAGCTGCCCCTATAGCCATTCAATTTAAGAATCACTTGTTGTTTTTATTGTAAATGCACAGATTCTTAATTTCATGTGTTGGAAGCTAAAACTTATTTGCTTCATATATGTGAGCATTGGTAACAATGAACTTTGATTATTAGTTATGATCATGTCTTTAAATATGCGTATTCTTCTATTTTCTAACTTTTATATGTGTATGGTATAAATTTCTTGTATTGTTTCCCTAAACAACGAAGTAGTGGCCTTACCGCTACCCGCTATACTGCTATGGCATTTTCGGGGTTGCTTGTTACTGTCGGCTATGCGCCAGAGATTGAAGTCTTTTTAATGATCCATTTCCTCTAATAGACTGGTAAATGAAGACCAATTGGTCCATCCTTAAACCCATCAGAGCTCATTCGGGATACCATTCTCATGAAACCACCTATGGAGGTCTGCAACTCAGTGTGATTAACTGTGGTAGGAGCAGCGTGATGGTCTGTGGCTTTCAAATATGGATTGTTAAGCTGCTTTCAATGTGTTGCTTTAATTGGAAACAAATAACTGGTATTGATGAATTGATCATGTTAGGGCCGACCTTGGGACTGGGAACTGTGGATTATGATTTATGAAGCAGATGTTCAGAGATTAACACCTGGATCCTCCAATCATATGAGCTTGGAAGCGATGCTGGTTAGTCCCTGTCGCTTTGCTTCCTCCTCGTGGTTGCCAAACCCGAGCTGCTTTCCCTCCCGAAAAGATTGCTGAAACACCGTCAGAACACCAAGAATCATCGTTGGAAGGGTTCTCTAATTTGCTCCAGAAGCATAGGTAAGATTTGGGATGTGACTCTTGGGGTATTGCACCCTGCATTCGGAGCTTTACCATACAGTAGAGTCAAAGGCCTTTTTGGGGGAGATGGGGCGGCGCATGTGACAGTGATGTCTGAGTGAGGTGCAGGACCATTTGGGGTTGCAGAGTTGTAGGGCTTGCTGCACTTGAGGCTGCTATTTTATTTTATTTTTAATGTTATCATTTTCTCTTTTGTCCTTAGGTGGACCGGTACCCTATGTAAAAGGTGTACCGTAACACTGCCATTTGCTTTGTAATTACATAAAAACAAAGTATAGAAATAAGGGAGTTAACCCTTGGTAAAATCTTGTTGATCACTTGGGATCCATTTATTTGAGGGAAATGTTGTTTTGCATGGAAATCAGTTCATGAAGTTGTATGAGTTGATGTGATTGACTTTGACCGAATTCATGTAGTTGGAGTATGCAGTTACATCAAAATACTTTTCTTTGATTATCCATGTATTATTTAGTGTGCATTCTTTTCTCTTTGTAGTCAACTTGGTAAAACATTTCTCATACTAAAATAGTATCTTTGTTCTTTAATTAATGATTGCATGGGGGTTATAAATTCGTATTTATCTATGTTGCTAAAGACCATCACTATGCAGTTAGTTTTATGCATATTTGGTCGTTGATGTTTTCTTTTGTAACAAATTTTAATTTATTTTTTTCTGCAGTGTTTTGGTTCACAGTGGGGGCGTGCATGGTGGGCATTATTATGCTTTTATCAGGCCAACTCTCTCTGAACAGTGGTACGTATAATAGTCTTAAGAGATCAGTACTGTTCACTGCTATTTAGTTGCTCTTAGTGAATACAGTTTGTTTAAAGATCCCAAGTCATGTTACAAGCATCTATTTATTTATATGCGCAGCACAATCGTTCAGCAGCTGCAGTACCTATTATGTTTCAAGGCTACATAATGGCCTCATGAAAGTTTCAGACTTAGATGTTAATAGTCATTCAGTGTTGAAATGAATCAGCAATTAGGATGGTTGTGTGTCTCTCAGATTGTCAAATAATGCTAAAATATCATCTAAAGGCTGTTATGTTTTATGGTTATCAGTTGACTTTTTTTCCATGTGTTCTACGCTTCTACTGACATATCAAGTTGTAATAGGAGATTAGTTGCATGAACCACATGGTAGGTAATATTAGAAATCAGACTGTTGTAGTGGTAGACAATTACAAAGGACACATCTGTTCCTTGGTATTTTTTTGTTAGATTAGTATAATTCCAATAATTTTTGTATTTGAACATGACTACCATGCAACATACTTGAAGGAGCTTTGTTTTCTTTCTTCTGTTTTGGATTGCCTTTTTGGCTCTGTCTGTCCCTGCCTATCACTATATTTGATATGGGACTGTTATCAGGTACAAATTCGATGATGAGAGGGTGACGAAAGAAGACAATAAGCGGGCATTAGAGGAGCAATATGGTGGTGAGGAAGAGGTAATTGCTTCATTTCCATTGCCATCACATTTTATCCTTTTTACATCTTGTCTGCTATTGATTGATCCACTTGTGCTTCAACAGTTACCGCAAACAAATCCTGGGTTCAATAACCCACCATTTAAATTCACCAAATATTCAAATGCTTATATGCTGGTGTATATACGTGAAAGTGACAAGGACAAAATCATATGCAACGTGGATGAGAAAGACATTGCTGAACATTTAAGGGTAAGCATACATCTTATCTACTTTTAGTACTCAGAATGAAGCCAAGCTAAATAGAAACATGTTTTATGTTTGTCTTGTACTTGTAAGTCTAACATTCAAAACCAATTCATGTGTTGTTTTACTAGAGAACTATTTACATCTTGGATTCTAAGTTTGCTTTCAAATGAGAAGTGCAGCATAATTTATAAACCCTGAGCCAAAATTAAGCCTAGTTCAATCTGCTGCTGTCCCATACTTTTTATTGCTGTGTTTCTTTCTTTACTTTATTATGAAGATCTGACATGACTTTTTGTAATGGACAATGCAGGAGAGGTTGAAGAAAGAACAAGAAGAAAAAGAGCACAAAAAGAAAGAAAAGGCTGAGGCCCATCTTTATACAATTATAAAGGTTCGTAGTTCCTGAGCTTGGTTTTTTGGGAATCAATTGAATTGAGCATTATGTCTTTTATATCAGAATTTACACAATCAAATTGCATTTTGTATTACTGACAAGTATGATATTTTTTAGGTGGCACGAGACGAAGACATTGAAGGGCAGATGGGAAAGGATATCTACTTTGATCTTGTAGACCACGACAAAGTGAGAAGTTTCCGTGTACAAAAGCAGACACCTTTTAATGTTTTCAAGGTATCACCATCAATCATCCTTGTTAGCTTAATGGTCTGGTTTTGATAATTTTTTATTGGACAAATTGTGACAGAGGGCAGACTATTTTTTCACTGAATCATGAAATTTTAAACTTGCATTTCTTTACTTGGAAGATATCGGAGAACTTTACTTGGAAGATATCGGAGACAAATTGAAACTTTATTCTTTAAAGCATTCTGTTATCAGAGAACTTTTATTTTTCCAACAATAATAAAATTTGAAATTTACATTTCTTTACTTGGAAGATAATAAAAATGTCTCACAAATGAATTTGATCTGATGTCTTTCGTAGTAATAATTTACAATGTTTACGATGAGATGTCTGCTTAGTTTATTTTAGCGCTTTTGTTTAAAAGCTATATTTTACAGGTTTGATATTTGTTGCATAATCTGTTATTTTCAGGAAGAGGTTGCAAAAGAGTTTGGTATACCAGTTCAATTTCAGCGGTTTTGGCTATGGGCTAAGCGTCAAAACCATACTTATCGGCCTAATAGACCGCTGACACACATTGAGGAAACACAAACTGTAAATTTTCTTGCTTCCTTGGAGATTCTCCTTATTGTGTTCCCCATCTTTGCTCTCACTACCTTTTTTCTGACAGTTGGGTTTCATGATTCAAGGGAGATATGATCTGTAAAATTATAAGCTCCTACTATCACATGGAAACACCTTTATGTATTTTTTTACTATAGCTTCAAATCATCTAATGTCAGCCTTCTAGTTACATGGTTGTCCTAGCTGCCTGATTTGTTAGATTCCATATATTGGGATGGATATATAGTCAACTCTTTGTGGGCTCTCTGTTGTCTTTTATTTATTATTCCATCTTTAGCTCACTGTTTTGTACTCAAAATTAAAAAATGCAACTTGTTTAAGTATTTTCCATATTTTTTTGGGCCTTTGGTTTGTATTTCTTGTTCTGAGAGTGCTCTGATGTTGGCAGGTCGGACAATTGAGAGAAGTGTCAAACAAGGTTCATAATGCAGAACTGAAGTTGTTTTTGGAAGTGGAGAAGGGGACGGTAACATTTATTGTGGAAATTGTTTACTTTTTAATAGCACAAAACATTATTATCCAAACACAATCTTTTGAAAATCTGTATTTTTGTGTAGGATTTATGTCCCATTGCACCACCTGACAAGACAAAGGACGATATATTACTTTTCTTTAAGCTATATGATCCTGAAAAAGAGGAGCTTCGGTACTGAGTAATTTATTTGTTTTAATATATTGTGTGTGTAGAACCTGGATTGACACATGGTTTGTTTCCTTGTAATGGCAGCTATGTTGGAAGGCTCTTTGTGAAGTGTACTGGCAAGCCATCAGAAATCTTAACAAGGCTAAATGAAATGGCTGGTTATGTTCCTGAAGAAGATATTGTACTTTACGAGGTTGGTTTGTATGTTTTCCTTTAATTCAGTCATGATATATGTAGATTTAAAGGAGCATTCGATTGCGTATGCTTGAAATTACAAAAATCCGATTTTCTATATCTAGTTTTGTGGGGTGCTATTCAAGCTTAGTAGGTCATTTCTTGTTTAATAGTAATCACTAGTGCGATAACTTCATTTCTTTAAGGAACTGCAAAATTCCCGATTAGAGCCTAATATTACCTTTAACTATTCTTTGTCTCTTCCCGTTTTATGTTCTTCTGTTTTCGGAATCATGATATCTTAAAGCTTTTATTATATGTTATGGATTTATCAGTTGGAAAGTGACCGTCGTCAACTAGCTCCTTACCTCTTTTTAACCTTTGGCCACATGTGCAGTATATATTTGTTAGTTCTAAGGATGAATCAAGTCCAATATAAAAACCTAATATGGTATCAGAGCCTTGCTGTTCAGGCCACCCACTAAATTCTTTATGCTCCAAGCTAGTAGTGCTGGGTGCGAGAGGATGTATCCACACTGAAAAGAGATATAGGCATGTGATGAGTTTATAAATAGAGACACTCTCTTACCTCAAGCCAGTTTTGTAAAGGCTGAGTTCGGCCCAACCCAAATTCTAAGATGATATCATAGCCTATCCAAAATCCATTGGGCTACCTGCTATTGGGCCACCCAGGTTACGCTTCTTAGGTGTAAGGGGTGTGTGTTACGAGTTCCACATTGAATAAGACCTGAAAATGACTTTAAAAGTGGTAGACATTTCTCACTCTACAAGTAGGTTTTGTAAGGATAAGTTAGACACAACAAAAAATTCTAACAATATTTTCTACCAGTGTTGTTAAATAGCGGCTATGGTGGCGCTATAAATATTGCTATTGCATTGCAGAATTTGAACAAATTGCATTTGTTCCACAATACGTTATTACTGTGATGGCTTTAGTGAATCATAGTAGATTGAGTGTGTCATGTTCCATAGTAAAGTAGTTATTGGAGTGCATCTTTTGTTTATGATCCGAGAAATTTTGTTCCTAGGAGTTGCAAAATTAGTGAATTGACCAAGCCTTGTTTTGTGCAGGAGATTAAGTTTGAGCCAAATGTCATGTGTGAACCTATTGATAAGAAAGTAACATTTCGAGCAAGCCAGGTATGTTCATAACTGATGCTGAAAAGGGTATTTGATTCTGTTTTTGAAAAATATTCCTGGAAATCTTGACAATAGCATTAATGGGAATGATGATTGCTATGTCTGGTTGGTCAAAAACCTTTTGGATGGGGACTGGCGCTTACTAATTGGTGTGGTCGGATTCCCAGTGATCAGTTTTGGTCAACTTCTGACAAGTGGCAGTTGCCATGGTTGGCCGAAGGCTGACCACTGTCAATTGCAGTTGGTAATGCTAGAGTGGCCGATTTCTTGCAACTGAAGACTTTGGGAGGTGGCAGTTGGGGCCAGTGTCCGCTTATGGAAATAATGTGGCGGTGGGATGGTAGTAGCTTAATGACATGATGGATATAAGGCTAAGTAGTTTACACAACTCATGAATTAAAAGTACTCCCCTGCCTTGAGAATAGTCCAAACCCACCTTTGAAATGAAATTGTGGGCATGTTTGGAAAAAATGTTCCGGAAACATTTTAGATTGGGAATATATTTGGAGGGGTTTTGCCAGACATGAGAATCCAAATTCCCATGTAAAGATTCCCAGGATTGAAAAAATAATACATGAACCAAATTCTCCAATTGGGTTACTGTATCTTCTAATCACACATTGACTGTATTCTTTATTTGTAGCTGGAGGATGGAGATATTGTATGCTTTCAGAAAGCTCCCTTAGTAGATAATGAGGAACAAGTTCGCTATCCAGATGTGCCCTCATATTTAGAATATGTTCATAACCGCCAGGTACTTTCATTTTTTGGCTTTACTAAATGCAGTTTATTTGGTTTTAGGTGATGTGGATATGAAACCTTCCAGGATTTTTACTCGGTACCTTTGCTCACTATCACTGCGCACAGGCTTGTGCATACCCATATACACAAGCTATCTTGAAGTTCATCATGTTCATATTTTAAGAATTAACAGCTGAAATCTCTTTTCAAAATCTGTTATACTCTTAGGTGGTTCATTTTCGATCATTGGACAGACCCAAGGAAGATGACTTTTCTTTGGAGATGTAAGCATCTTGAAATTTTGCAATAAAATTATTATATTTCATACTATGGAACTATTTTACAAGATAGCTGGTGTAAGAATTCATATGCTATTTTGCTTAACATTCCATCCTTATTCTTATTCTAGGTCAAGGCTTTATACATATGATGATGTGGTGGAGAGAGTAGCTCAACAACTTGGCTTGGATGATCCATCCAAAATACGTCTTACCCCTCACAACTGCTACTCTCAACAACCGAAACCCCAGCCTATTAAGCACCGAGGGGTGGATCATTTGTCTGATATGCTAGTTCATTACAATCAGGTATTAATTGTTAAATACTTCTTAATATTTGTTCTTGAAAAATATCACATCTTATTTTTTCCTTCAACATCAGACATCAGATATATTATACTATGAAGTGCTCGACATTCCTCTACCCGAATTACAAGGCTTGAAAACTCTGAAAGTTGCATTTCATCATGCCATCAAGGACGAGGTGAGTATGGTAACCTTAGTCTCATCTATTTTCATCTATATTTTTCTGATTACCCCTTATTATATTTCTTTACATTGTTAAATCAGGTGGTTAGTCACACTATCAGACTCCCAAAGCAGAGCACTGTTGGAGATGTCCTTGATGATCTTAAAACCAAGGTGAACTTGTTAAGCTTTACTTCATTAACCAGTTACAATTCATGTGCAGACAATACTCTTGCACCATATTATGGCTACAGGTCACAACTGCAAAAAACTAGTACGCATGGCTTCATCTGACTTGTGAAGAAAAAATAGTAGTCATTTAGGTGAAGCCATTTTTTGCATGTTTTGAGCAGCAGCGACTTCAATGTTGACTAAATTCTATTTTTTCAATAAATTGTCAGCTGTTCCCCAACATTAGTTTTTCAAACGGAACTACAGAATACTTCTGTATCATGCTCACTTTTTACTATTGTTGCTCAGGTGGAGTTATCTCATCCGGATGCTGAGTTAAGGTTGCTTGAAGTCTTCTATCACAAGATATACAAGGTATTTAGTTACCTCTTTGTTGATGATTACTCAATTTGTTATACTTTTTGTTATTGTTGCTAACAAAATTATCTGTAAATCGTAGTTAAATTTACTAAATGTATTCAATTATGATTCTTTAATTGCATACGTTTCTGTCTTTCTGGTTTGACTCTTAGACAAAAACATTATTATTACTATTACTATTTACACTTATCACTTCCTGCCAATCTGCCTGTGCAGGTGTTTCCATCCAATGAAAAGATTGAAAATATTAATGATCAATACTGGACATTGCGAGCAGAGGAGGTAGGAATCTCTTCCTATAAGTGGGGTTTGAAACCTTTAGAGTATGATGTATTTCTTCTTTTATTTGCTCTAATAGTAACACTGTCAGACTATTCTCTGGATATATAATTAGATACTATTTTTAATTGTTTGATTTCTCTCGCAAAATAAATGGAAATCTTTTGTGGTTTTGTTCAAATTTCAGATTCCAGAAGAAGAGAAAAACATTGGTCCACAGGATCGTCTAATTCACGTGTACCATTTTACTAAAGACACTGCTCAAAATCAAATGGTAAATAGTTTTAATTGACTCCTTTTATTTGTATATTTTTTAATTTTTTTCATATATCTGTTATTCATGGTGATATTGTGTATTTTGTTTTTCCCCTAAACTTTGCAGCAAATTCAAAACTTTGGGGATCCCTTTTTCTTGGTTATACACGAAGGTGAAACTCTATCTGAAATTAAAGTGCGAATACAGAAGAAACTTCAAGTTCCTGATGAAGAGTTTAGCAAGGTATTTCCTTACTTACCCTGGTTGTTATTTGTTACAGTTGTAGCTTTTGAAGTCATTTTATTTTGCTTGACGGTTTCACTCAACAAAAATTGATATTATATTTGATTTCAATTTACCTAACGGTTTTATCATATTTCTTGTTTGGCCAGTGGAAGTTTGCTTTTCTATCACTTGGGCGTCCAGAGTACCTTCAGGATTCAGACATTGTCTCCAGTCGTTTTCAGGTGCATTAATTGAAACTTAATTGTAATTATGTTTTTTCTCTTGCATGATATTCATCATTATGTGTTGAATTTGTTTATTACTTATTTTGTATCGTTCTGATAGAGGCGAGATGTTTATGGTGCTTGGGAGCAATATCTTGGCTTGGAGCATACTGACAATGCTCCTAAAAGATCATATGCTGTCAACCAGGTTCGTGATATTTCTAGAGTCTTTTTGGATGTATTTTGTCCACTTTGCTAATTCGTTTTGAGGTTGGAAAACTTGCTTTGTTTAATCTATATTCAAAATACATGGCTTTTGTTTTCAGAATCGTCACACGTTTGAGAAGCCAGTAAAGATCTATAATTAGGCGATCACAAAGTGAGTTACTGCATGGGATGAATTCGGCATTGTTCTACACCCTTGGGATTGTAAACAGGGCGAAGATAGCAAAAGGCTACTCTGTATAGGCAACTAATTAAATTAGCAACTCAGATGGTGTCTGCAGTCTTTTAGTTATGTGGTATGTAATTCTTTCTGTCAATGGAGTAACATTATTATCAACACCACCTGTATCTGCTGACCACGTCGCCTTGAACTTATTTATACTTCCATTTTCATATGGAGGTTTTTCAAATTGAGGTCATTGATCATTGTCATTGAACTGTATCAGTACATAAGATTTTTGGATTAGTGAGTGTATACAGGGTATAGTTGCTTGACTTTTGGTCATTTTATTTATTGCTTCTTGATTTTGTCTAGTTCCTAGTGTTGATTTAAGTGAGGGCTGCATAATGCTGTAGCAAAGAAAACTTTTATGTAATGTAAAAAAGATTTGCCAGCTTCCATAAATCTCTGGCCAACATAATCTTATTACCATTTCATATTTCCTACTGTTTTTCTCTCTCCCAGTTATGAATAAAATAGGACAAAAAAAGTGTTTTTTTTGTATAAAGCTGTAGTGTGCAAAAAAGTTAAAAGCCAATAGGTTTGGATAAAAAGGGGGATTGGAATGAGCTCATATTTTTCTTTGCTTTGAACGAGAATGTTCATGATTTTTCTACTCACTGGAGATTAAAAATGAGAAAAAGTCGTATACTACTGACAAGAGAAATGATCAATCATGGTCGATAAAAGTTTACAGAGGACATGTGCTGCTTTTTGTCCTATTTCGGGTTGACTTCCTGAACGACTTCTATAATCTATTTATCTATTAATTGTATGTGTAATAAAAATTTGTCAAAATATAATATAAAATTAAAGCCGTGGTGCAAGTTGTGGTTATAACATCTCTGCTGTTCTCAATTTAATTTCCAGTTTTGAGTTCCAAATTTCATTCCATGTATATGTGGCACACTGTCTGCATTTCAGTTACCATTTTTCCAAATGTAGTTTGAACAAAAATAACATCTCCATCTAGAATGTTAAATTTGGAGCCACATCTACCTCAGTTCGACCAATCAGGTTAAAACAACAAGCTGAGAATGCTGGCATGTGCTACTATCCGTCAAAACCAACTCAGCGACCCTTTTATCAAGTAATACATATTTGTCACAACATTATATCATTGAACTGCACTACTACAATATGTGCATGTATAGATTCTTTACTCTAAAATGAGGAAGTCACTGGTTGATATTCTGTGAAGCCCGAATACGATATACAATACGGATTCGATACTGCACCGATATGCCGATACAGAAAAATTTCAAAAATCAAGATACGATACGGCTGGGATACGTTAATAAAAAAATTATATAATTAAATGTACAATATAATTATAACCATTTTTTAATATGCAAATATATTAACAAACAAAAGAAACCAGTCATAGGCTCATAGCACATCAACATAAATATAAATAATATTGACGATTAAGAGAGTGATGATTAGTCAATTACATACACAATATATTCCAAAAATAGCACCATTAGTGCTATACTATATCCAAAATGAACATTGTTAGTACTATACTATACCGATCCAAAAAAGAAGCACTATATCCAAAAAAGAACACATTAGTACTCAAGAGTTAAATTATTTTAGTTAACATTAACTGGGAAATATCGGGGCAGGATAATTATTGGATACTCTCCTGATACGTATCAGGAAGTATCGGATAATTATTTTTTAAAAAAATAAAATTTAATCTTCGGATACTCTCCTGATACGTATCGGGCAGGTATCGGTGCAGGATACGCAGGGGATACGGTACGTCATCCATTTTGAAGTATCGGGGCTTCATAGTTTTTTTTTTGTTTTTTTGAAGAAGCTAAACTAACCCCTCAAATTGGCACCAGAGAGAATCGAACCTGAGGCCTTAAGGAGGAGCACACTCCCAGGTCTCAAGCCAATACCACTAGGCCAACCCAAGTAGGTTTCGGGGCTTCATAGTTGATATTTAACATATTCATAATGTTATGCACGCATAACATTATAAAGAAAAACAATAGATAATTTTCTCAGAAAACTAATAAATTAAATTTAATTGAAAAGGAAAATAAATCATAATAAAGAAGAAACAAATCTTTTGAAAGGGCATGCATGCAAATATTTCTAGTACATTTTTTAAGTAATTTTATGGACTAAACAAACCAAAAAAAAATAAAATCGAGAACCAAATTGACTATCTAAATATATTTAAGGACTAAACTAACTAATAAAAGAGACATTTGTGGAGTGTTTGCAATTTAGATACATCCGGAGACTATAATGATACCACTTCATAAAATCAAAGATTAAAATAGTTATTTATCCCTTTTCCTTTTAACTTTAGTATTTACAAACGGCTTAACATTTTAAGTCACTATGAGTTATAAATCGACCTTGCGTATTGAGAGTTTTGCCCTACATTGTAGTTCTACATAATCGGGGAATTTGGTTTTACAATTGAGCGCGAAGGATTCTTATATGTACTAGAAAAGTTGACCATGTTTAACTCGATGTACTCAACTCAAATCTTATGATTTCAGAAATGTTTGTTGAAGAGTTCTGATTTTCAGATCAATAACACAATTTAATCTCGCTTCTAATCCTTTGCTTATTGCGAAATTCACATACATATGAACTTATAACTATAAAGTTTAAACCTTCCCGGCAAAAAAAACTTAAAACTATAAACCATATTCATCACAAATGTATCAAAACATTGAAAAAACGTTTACATACAACATAAAAATAGAAAACACTCGTGATATTTTCAAGGTGACATAGTTACTAGTCCTACAACTAAAAGAGGGTTTATAACATAATATCAAAGTTTTCAAAGTCTATGCATAAAACTGAAATTGAAATCACATAAACTATATTTTCTTTTGCCATTCCCCCACTATAAAAGATTATGAGGTAGTTAACAAATATGACAACAACTTAAAACCTTGTCACTGAATAACTCCTTGGTCGACCTGACATTGTTTTTTTACTAGCCACCTTTGATTCTATTTTTCCACGCATGTAAAATGGTGGCTGTTGAGGTAGTGGCAAATCAATTGAATCAATGTTGAAATACAAAGCAATTGTTGCCATAGTTGGCCTCTGATCTGGATTTTCTTGCACACATAGTAGACCAAGTTGTATGCACCGATTGACTTCTGTTTCTGAAAATGAGTATGTCAATGCAGGATCCAATAATTCCAATTGCTTATTTTCAGTCCATTTCTTCCATGCCTGCAATCAATTTGCCAAATATAGATGTTCAGTTACTTTTGACCAAAAATAATAAATGTAAGTTACTTGAGATTTTTTGCTTAACCGAATAAACAATCAATTTTTCCTCTCGCACTAATTTGTCTATAAAAAAAAGGGCAACCCGGTGCACTAAAGCTCCCGCATACGCAGGGTCCGAGAAGGGGTCCCACCATTTGGTGTATTGTACACAACCTTACCCTGTTTTTACACAAGAGGCTGTTTCCAGGACTTAAACCTGTGACTAATTTGTCTATCAAATACTTAAAAAAATAAGCAGTGTAGAATATTTTGTCACTTTCGTCTAGTTAGTCCTTGTTAAGTATATCAACAAAATGTTAGGGACTAACGAAACAAACGTGACAAAGCGTTAGAGCCAAACAAGCAAATATGAAAAATGTTAAAGACAATTATTTTTCATTTACTTGAGGGACAAGTAAGAGAGGATTCAATTCAGGGACAAAATTTGTGGTTTACTTTTTTTCTTAACTATATGCAAGTCGTTAAAAGTAACCTAAATTTGTAATCTAATAAGATACTTACATGGCTCACGAGGTCGTCAATGGAGTTTACTCCATTATAATCAACGTTTCTTTTTCCACTAACAATCTCAAGCATTATGACTCCAAAGCTGAATACATCGGATTTAACAGAAAACTGGCCGAGCATTGCATATTCCGGAGACATGTAGCCACTAAAAATCAATAATAATGGGGAAAAGCTCATCATCGGTGAAAATATATAATCCAAATACAAAAGTTCCATTTTGTTCAAGGAAAAAGTTGTCAGTATCAATGCTTACTATGTTCCAGCAATTATACTAGTATTTCCTTGCATTTGATCAATGGCAACAGTCCTTGCCAAGCCAAAATCTGATATCTTTGCATTCATTTGGTCATCCAACAAAATGTTGCTGGGTTTAAGATCACAGTGTATGATATTTAGATGAGAATCCTCATGTAGATAAAGAATACCTCGTGCAATCCCTCTTATAATCTTGTAGCGTGCGTGCCAAGTTAATTTTTTATGGTTCTCAGGACCTATAATGTTTGAATTGTCACAAGTTCATTAATTTATAAAGCATTGAATTGAAGAAAAAAAAACATTTAAGTAAATAAGTATAGAAGGTTAAAAGTTTCATACTGAATAGGTAATAATCAAGGCTTTTGTTGTGCATATATTCATAAATGAGTATCTTCTCATTCCTTTGAATGCAAAATCCTAACAATCTCACAAGATTTCTGTGTTGAAGCTTGGCTATTAACAATACCTCATTCTTAAATTCTACAGCTCCTTGACTTGAATTTCTTATGAGCCTCTTCACTGCTATTTCATTTCCATTAGGAAACATTCCCTACATCACAAACATCATTACCAAATATTACATTGAAAATTATAACAAAATTTCTTCACTGTGGTTTAAAACTAAATATTAGATTGATGATGACCTTGTAAACATCTCCAAAACCACCTTCCCCTATCTTGTTATCTTCAGAGAACTTGTTTGTTGCTAGTCGAATCATATCAAAATCAAATTGCAGAGAGTTCACTTCTGATGTAATCTCTTCCCCAACTATACCATAAAAGTATAAAATATATCTGATTCAGTAACTGAAAGTTTACAACATTAAAACATATCACAAATGGAAATTCTTTTTAGTTCCACATTACAATTTTCTCTGTGGTACATGAGATTCTTCTTCGCTCTCCTACGTCTCAGATAATACACGAAAAAGATACCCGCAACCGAGCAAATCATGACAGGAGCAAGAACGTAAAAAAATATTTTAAATGATTGTTCTTCATTTTTCTCGCTTTTTACTGCAACACAGATTATTGTTAACATCAATTTACTTGAAATAAATGAAACCACTATCTCATAGAGTGCAAAATGTTAAAAATTCAAACCTATTGGTTGTTTGTAAAATGGATAAGGATCATATCTAACAACACAACTTGGATATAAAACACTTCCTCTAATCTTTCCTCTAGCACATGAGGTTTGCAGATAACTAATAGCATCATTTAAACACTGCATGCAATTATCATTAGAGAGATTTGGTATGCATTGAGCAAGGCCATACAAGAATTTGTCCTCAAAGAAAATTGCTCTCTTGAGAACAAATTTGATAGAATTTCCCGTTGAAGCTTTAATAGCTTGAGTTACAGGCTTCTTCAACAAAAAAATTGCTTGAGTTACAAGATCCAGCATCAAAGAATTTAGCATTTTATTGAATCTTTTCAATGGACCTTGATAATCATTTGAGCCTTTCACACACCATGATGGAGATTCTTCCAAAGTGCCGAAGAAAGATCGATCAGAATAACGCACCAAGCATTCATCAGACCAAATTATAGCTTCTTTATTTAAGTTACACATTGAGGTAAGTATTTTGGTAGAGTTTTTAACACATTCTCCACAATTATTTGTGTATCCTATGCACATGAAGAGACCATAGATAGTGTCTTCTTTTTCATCGATTGTACTAATACTAGTGTTGTAGTAGCCATGGTTGAGTGCTTTGGATGAAAGTGTTGATAAGAGTGTGATTAGGTTACTTTGGTAAGTGCTTTTTGGACTAAACTTTTTTATAGTTGTGCAATTGTAATGGCTGAATGTTGATGCTGTTTCAGTTGGTGAAAAAATTATGCAGGACAGAAGAGTAATTGAGAACAGTTTCTGTTTCAGATTGTAAGCCATCATGCTTCAAAAAAGATTTTAAGCCATGATTAGATTAAAAAAAATTTGTCTTGATAATTAGAAGGTTAATATTAGAGCTTCTGATTAACTCTTGAAATTAAGCAAAGTTATATTAGCCATTTGGTGTCACTAATGGCCAGTTTATTCTTACTTTTAAATATTTTCTGCTAATGTGTTACCACTGGCCATTCATGTTTGTGATTAATCAGAATCTGTCCAATTTTTTTTGAATACCTTAATGATGATGGGCATATTTTTAACTATTATTTTTATTTATAAGGTTGGTATCATTGCAGTGATTGTGATATGTACTTCAAGTAAAATATGAATTAATTATAATTCTGATTTTCTTTGGAACATTGATCGGTGCAACTAAGACATAATTAATTAGCCAATATGGTGCAACACAAGTGACATAACTTTAGGGCTCTTAATCATTTAGTTGTAGGTTCCATCTCTATTGGCGAAAAAATATATGTTAATTACAGATTAAGGAGACAAGTTTTTGAACAAGGTAAATACTAATATTTGTAAATAAAAAATGTTAAACACTAACGAAATTTTTTAATCGAGCACAACCCCAAATAAAAAATGTTTGAGCGCACACATACAAAAAAATAAAATAAAAAAGAAATGATATAATCACATCAATTAATTTATTTTTCTATTAATTTTTATTATTTGTATGTTCAAATATTTTTGATTTGAGATTGTGCCAAATAAATAGTAATAAAAACTAACAGCGTACATGACTTCTCAAACATTTTTTATTGTTTGAGGCAAAAGCTTCTCAAACATCTTAAAAAGATTCACACACATAAAACTTTTAAATGTGATGATTGGCGTATGTGTCATTTCCTGTGAAAAAAAATAAATAAAAAAGAATTGTCATGAGGGTCAAGAACAAGATACACAATTCAAATGAGATATATTTTATCATAGATTTATTAATAAAAATTCTCTCATCAGTTAAGAATATGAGGATTTTTTTTATTTTTTTATGATAGGAATATTAGGAGTAATTGAAAAAATTATGCAAGTGGAGAGCCTCATTGTCAATAAATCTATATTTTAAATCTATATTCCTTCATTAGATCCAACATTCATTAGTTTTACCTATTATCCTTAAAAAAAATTAGTTTTACCATTTTAAATAATTTAATATTAAATGATGCTTTACGTTTTTAATATAATATTTTTTTTTAAATATAATTTTGCCTTCAAATGAATATTACGTAATCAATAGAGATAAGTTCAATAGAAGATATTAGACTCCCACAACATGATAAATTAAACTTTGAATCGAAATGAAAGAAACCTAAGTAAAACTGAAAATAAACAAAATTACGCACATCAATTTTTTTGGTTAACAAGATCATGGACGAACTTAACAAGAAAGATTTATATTGTATCCCTATAATTATAACTTCACCCCCTACAAACTATAAAAAGTTATAAGTTTATCTTTTTCTTTATTTAACTTCACCCGCAATAAATATTTTTGGAACTTTAAAGTTTTTTGAAGCGAAATAAAATTTTATACTGGAATGCTTGGCGGAAAATTTCTAGAATTTTAATCTCAACTCAGCCGTAGCTAACTTTTATATTCCTTGAATTAAAAGTATACTCTTCATTAGGGATATAAAAAAAATCCGTGCCCGTGGATCGATAATGGCGGATAAAATCCGTCTTTATCCGTCACATGGACGGAGTAGATAGCTTAACGGATATCTACGGGCATAATAAATGAATATCTAGCTGCCCGTTTCTTTACGGATACAAATATAAGATTTGATGGTACCTGTGCATGTGGATATCCATACATGTTAATAAATTAGATAAATTATTAATATTTATATATTTGTTTTCTAAAATAACCCAAATTTCTAATTAGTTGAAAATCCGTATAAGTCTTTTTATACCTTTTATACATAAGGTTTGCCTTTTTATATATTTTTTTTTAAAGCTTGGAATACATAAGTCTTTTTATACTTTTTTTTTTGAAGAAGCTAAAATGAATTATATTACCTCCACAAAAGGATCCTTCCTAGCACAAGACGTACTAAGGAAATGACAGTAGAGTTAAGCCAATATTTACAAAGATTGTCTGTGTAAAGGGAACAAAAAAATAGAAAAAAAACACTTAGCCTATGCCCAATATGGTAAAGGGACTAAGCCACCACCCATGGTAATTGATGGGAAGAGAGATATGCTTCGCCTTCAACCACATAAAGGTAAGCGACTTAATCTTGTCGACCACCTGATAAACCGAGCATTCCTTGACATTATATTTTTTTTAGATGTTGATTAGTTGTAAATTTGTATGAACTTCAAGAATTTGTATAAATAATGAAAGGACAATTAAATTTGCAGCGATTATGAAATTTGTATGGTTTATGAAATTTAAAATGATTATGTATGTCTTATGAAATTAAAATGGATGTTTAAAAATTAAAGTTCTTAGATAATCAAAAAATAATTTTTCAAAAATCTATGGGCACCCATGAATATCTATGGGTACTTAAAATACTCGTGGATTACTCGTATCATGATGCCTACGTGGATACGGGCACATGCACAAGTATCATATTTATCCAACGGAGCAGGGATACATATCATACTACTCGTATCCATAGATACCCATTGACATCCATACTCTTCGTAAATAAATCGTCATCTACTGTCTACAAATAAAAAAAATACACATCGTAAATAAATAAATTTATGAGAAAAATGGTAGTTTGAATATTTTGAGAAATAGGGATATATGAATTAGGTATGAGAGTATTTCTATCAAAATACTTTGAGAATTTCTTATCCATCCTCGTTTTGCATCCTTCAAAATTTCTATTTCACTCCGTTTATTGGATTCTATAATCCGAAACATGTTTTTAAGTTTCAGATTACAGAATCAGGAATCTATTAGAACACGGAAAACAAAAAATATGTCATCAAATCACATTCTACCTCAAAAACAACATAATTCCACCACAACACAACTCAACATAAATTCAAAAGCATAATACAAAAATGTAATACAACAACAATAACAATTGCGAGAACTAATTAAACCCAAACAAGATCATTGATGAGCAAAGCTAATTTTTTCATCGGGTTCAACCATGCACGTCTTGGTTTCTTTGTATGTCCTAGACTGAATCAAACTTGCCCAAGTAAAATGAACAAATCTCATCAAGGTAACGTCTAACTTGATCGATCCCTTCGAACTATACTGACCAAATATAGAGAATATGATTCTCACATTTTCGTTGCTCTATAATTTCATCTAGGTGAATTGAATGCGTCCATCTTAGTCGATCGACATACAATGATACTCGACACTGACCATCCTTCTTATGTCGTCGTGCTTGAGACGACTATTAATTTGGTCTAATTGATCCTTCAAGTCAGACATTGTAATATCAACACATACCCTAAACATATTTGGTTTCCGTTTATTGTAGTAAACTACAACTATGTTAATGTTCATTTTTATTGGATAAGTGTTCGTGACTTTACGGTGTGGGGGGCAAATGAACCAAAAACACCAATTTATAGGAGATGTTGTGTGTTGTGAACCACATAAACGATTGGTGCATTGTGGACCACAAAAAATCCCATATTCAGATTGTTTGGATTAAGAAATCTGAATTATATCAAACCCCATCCGTAAGTTTTTACTAAGTATGAGTATCAGTTTATTGGCAGGTTTCATATCATATAAATCGAACGGGTAAAGTGTTGTTCGATTTATAGATTCCAAACTAGAGATGCACACGATTTTACAATGTATACACTTTTTAAACATAATGTCCAAAACATAATACGCAAGCGTTAATACATAATGTCATAAAAAACGTAATATGCAAGCGTTAACACAATATCATAAAAACATAATACACTTGTTGTGAAATAAAATTCAAACGAGTCAAAATTAAGAAAATGATAGCCACATGATCTACTATCGAATCAATTACAAAAAAATAATATAAATACCTAATTCCTATGATATAGAAACTCACTCAAAGGTATCCCTTCCAATAATGTCGAACCCTCATCTTCGATAAGGAAGGATGGTCATTGAATGGGGTGGTCCCACATGGACAATCACCTTTATTGAAATAGGCGATTGGACAAGATCCCTAAAAGCTTGGATATCCCGTTCTTGATCTAGTCTCTCTATAGGGCGTAACAATAAATTCTTCTTCACATGAGGAAACAAAAGATGACGAGTAGTAGACTTTACTCTCTTCTACATAACAGAGGACATCTTAGTCATGCCATATAGCTTGAAGGCAGACATACTGAAATGATGAAAAATATACAAAAATTAACATATCTGAAATTACTTTGGATTGTAGAAACTGGAATGATGATGAATCCATTTCGGCTTCTATATGCCGAAAGGCGCCATAAAACTAGAACAAAAAAAATATAATTTAATCAAAGAGCAAAGATTTTAGATTGTGCTAACCTCTTGTGTAGTTGTGTGAAACATCTCTAATTCATAGGATTCGACCAAATTTAGTTGAAAATTGACACAATATGCAGGGACATAGGTAGAAGGGGGATAAGCAGATGCCACAATCTCCCTTAAGTTTTATTTTGTTTTATAGTAGAATGCTTCTATCGTTTTTAGTCTCTATATTTATTTTTTGTGAACTTTACAAGATGTTTTATACCCGACCTATTTTAAGCAATATATTGAGTCTTAAACACTTAACTTTCCACTACTATTTTTTTAACAAAAGGAGTCAAATGATCAAAGCAAATTAGAAATCTTTAGGAAAAGAAATACAAGTTTAATCTCCCAAAATGTGCAAAGACATAAAATCTGTAACTAAGTTAAACATCTTTAAAGAAGCTGGCTGACTGAGATCATAATTGGCACAACCAACCACTTGACTAAAGGAAATCCGAAACTAAGTTAAACATATTTAAAGGAATTGATTGGCTGAGACCATACTTGGCACGACCAACCACTTGACTAAATTAACGAGAAACATGTTGACAATGAAAACTAGACGACGTATGACATAACACATTAACCTGGGACATTAAATAAATAATGAAATACACGTAAACCACTCGCATTATCTTCAATCATTTTAATGGCATAGATGTAATCCTTTGTACAATGACTTGATAAAATCCATGGTTTTTGCCTATAAAAAGACCATAGTAAATGCCTCATAAAAGGCTTTTAACTAAGCAGCACAGAAAACAATGTTGAAGATTAATTTATTGACTTAAATGCTCTTTTGGCCCCTTAAGTATTTATTTGGTATCGCTCTAGTCCCTTAAATAAAAAAAAGATTGTTTGAGTACTTTAATTTAATTTCCGCTACACTTTTTGGTCCCTTCCGTTAGGTTTCTGTTAGTTTAATAAAAAATGTTAACTATGGTACACGTGTCGTTTTGGCATTGGCTCTGGATATTTTTTTATTTATCATCTTCTTCCTTCCAATTCTTCACCATATTCAACATCATCTTCATAAAAAAACCCAACAAACCTAGCAGCAACAGCTCGTCCCCTTGTCACCATCCAAACCCCAAAATCGGAAATGTCCACCGATTCACCAACCATCCTTTTTTTTAACCTTTGAAGGAGCCATGGTGATTTTATTTCTCAAAACTTCATTAAAACCCTTCTTCTATCATTGATTCATCGTGGTTCATTCAGAGAAATTCGAAACAGGGGATCTTGAAAACATGGACAGAGAACTCAAATGTCCAATCTGGTACCAACTACCAATTCAATTCAATTATCATTATCGTGTTCTTCTTCCTCTCTAATTCAATTCATTTTCTTCATAATAACCCTTTCTTTATTCATTGTATAGTTTGGGTTTATTCATACATTCAGTTATATTCTCTATGTCATTCATTTCATTCTTCATTTCTTCAAACATGTGATTTTGTATTTTTTTTAGCTCTTGTATTTTTAAGTCTATGAAATCTGCTTCTTCTTGTCCTGTTTGTAAAATTCCCTTCACTCGTCGAGGTACGCCATTTTCACTCTCCAAAATCACAACACATGTTATCGTTTTTAAATTATTAACAAACCCTAAATCTAAATCAGCCCTAATTAATTAATTTATTAATTTCCGAGGTAGATTGAATGTTATTGTTGTTTTTGAGATGGTGAATTTGAGTTTTTAAATGTTTTATTTTTTGGGTTTGAATATGAATGAAGGTGTTGAAGATGATTTGATTTTGTTTGGAGATTTGTTTTTTTTTCTTTGTTGTTGTTGTTGCTTATTGGGTTGTTGTTATTGTTTATTCTTGTTGTTGTTGGTTTTTTTTTTCTTTCCAGGAATGTGTTGTGGTGTTGTTCTTATTTTTCAGAAAATGGGGGAAGAAGATGAAGAATTTAAGTAGAGAAGATAAAGAAAATAAATTAAGTTTTTCAGCCAATGTCAAAATGACACGTGGATAGTAGTTAACGTTTTTTTATTAAAACTAACGGAAGGGACAAAACAGGTAACATAGATATTAATAAGGCTTAATTAATGAATTGGTCCCTTAAGTTATTTGTTGGTTACATTTTGGTACCATAAGTTATTAACGTTACATTTTGGTCCCTTAACTTATAATCCGTTAGCCAAATAAATCTTTTCCGTTAAATTTTGTAAAAAAAACTGTTAATCTTCAACATTAAACCCAAAATTCATCATTCATTCATCACCAAAACCCATAATTCATGAGAAATTCATCACATTCATCCTTAAACCCAGAAAAATAAAAAATAAAACCTATCAAACCCAAAATAAAAAGTGAAAGTACATTCATACCCTCCAAAGACACATCTGCAAGTTTTGTTACCTTCACCAACAAAATCAATTGATAAATCAAATATCAATTCGAATTGTCTAGGCATCGCTTTCTTTAGGTTGGGCATTGTGCGTGTGTTCTTATGTTTTTGGGTGGTTTTTTTGTTCTGTTATTTTCCACCCCGTTGCGTTTTGACAGTTTTCAGGGACTGTTTGTTGCTGTTTTTTCTGTCTTGCCCTTCTCTTCTCTAAAAGAAATTTCAACATTCATACCAGAACCCCAAAAGCAATTTCAAACATTCATGATAATTTGAACCAACAACCATCCAAAAGCAAATCGAATTTGAGCCCGCCACCAACAACCATACCCTCCAAAAGCAAATCGAACCTCAACATTCATACCCTCCAACAACCATCCCCTTGCTTCTCCTTCATCCAATTCAAACCAGAACCCCATGAATTGTTGCTGTTGACGCCGTTGTTGCGGTTGTTGTTGTTGTTACTGTGCTATTGTTTTTTTTTCTGTGTTTAGAAGAAGAAGAAGAAAAAGAAGTGATGAATTGTTGTTGCTATTGTTTCTGTGTTTTTTTTTAAACAACTTCTGTTTTTGTGCTTTTGTTTATGTTTGTGTTATTTTTCTTGTTGTTGTTTCTGTGCTATTATTTTTGTTTCTATGTTTAGATGATTGTTGAGATTTTTGTTTCTATTTTTCTGGGTTTAGATTAATGAGTGATTAATTTTGGGTTTTGATGATGAAGGAGTGATGAATTTTGGGTTTAATGTTGAAGATTAACAGTTTTTTTTACAAAATTTAACAGAAATGATTTATTTGGCTAACAGATTATAAGTTAAGGGACCAAAACGTAACGTTAATAACTTATGGGATCAAAATGTAACAAACAAATAACTTAAGGGACCAATTCATTAATTAAGCCTATAAATAAAGTACTTAAATGGTCATTTTTTTACTTACGGGATCAAAGCGATACCAAATAATAACTTAAGGGACCAAAAGAGCAATTAAGCCTAATTTATTAGAAGAAAATGTTAGTTCTACTTGTTTCACAATATTAACGTCAGACATATCTTGTAATAGCCTGTTTGGTTTCGATTTCTTGTTACCAATATACTAGCGTTACAATGCCGATTTCTCCGCAATTTTAAGAAGTTGTATGCCCAAATTTTCATAGTAGTTTTTAGATCAATCATCATAAGGTTCCAATAAGCTTTTAAAAACATGTAAGGAAATATTAAAAGACATGCGTGTAAAAATGAAATTAATGAATACATAATTAAACCATAATGTAAGAAAATAATTAACAGTAATTTTGGCGACTGGTTCTCTTTTGTACACCTTGTGTGAGATGAACCACTCTTGGTGATATATTCCATTTTGGCTTGTTCAAAAAAAATAAATTAAAATATAACGTTTCTAAAAACATCAAAAGGATAATATATTAAAAGATAGGCGTAATGTAACGACTTAGAAATATATATAATTGATTGTTCTTGTTAGGAATACTGCATGAGAAATTCTTGATTGGGGCGCACCCACGAATCTTTCATATTGCATAAACTCACTATTAAATGATTACCAAACAAATAAATACCAAAATCAACTATTAACATAAACATCAATCTCATTAGAATCTGGACCTCCATTGCACTTAGCTGAGGAACCTAAATCTTCTATAACATCTGAACCTATGTTGTACTTAGGAAGGAAACTTAAATCTTCTGTAACATCTGGACCTCCATTGCACCTATGTGAACCTTCAGTAGCATCTGGACCTCCATTACACTTAGGAGGGGAACCTAAATCTTCGGTAGCATCTGGACCTCCATTACATTTAGACGGGGAACTTAAATCTTCCATAGCATCTGAACCTCCATTGCATCTAGGAGGAGAATCTAAATCTTCGGTAGCATCATATTTTGTAGATGTACTTATACCAATTTTTTTTTTAATATTTTCCAAAGCATTTTTTGCTGCCCTATTGTGTGCAATTTCTTTCTTAGAGCCACACTTGCCACTTCCAGCCAATTTCTCATCTATAAGGACTTCAACTATCCCAGACACTTTCCACAGATCTCTAAATTGCAACTTGAGACCTTTCTTCTGACAAAATTCATTAAGCTCTGCGCTGGGATGCCTTTGAATATTGTTGGGATCAATCAAAGGTTTGAGTAGGTGTTTAAAAAACTGTACAAATGAATATAAAAATTGTAAAAAAAAAAAAAAAAAGAATTAATGAATATAAACAAATAAAATAAAATGTTAGTTCCAAAAAAGTTATATTATGTTATATAAATGTAAATAAAATAAGAGAAAGTGCAATATTTCTACATACATAATGAACATATCAGGATGGCAACAAAAAAATAATGAAAATATCAGGAGAAATGTCATATTATTACTACTATTATGTGTATGCAAGTAAATAGCAAGTGCGGTAGGTACACCGATTAACATTGATGGACCAACACGTAACCGTACCTTTGGCCATTACGCAAGAATTTTAGTTGACATTGATCTTTCAAAGAGAACTTTTGATGAAATTCTTGTTGAGAGAGATGGCTTTGCTTTCAAAGTGGAGGTCCAATATGAGCGAAGACCATTGTTTTGTCATCACGGTTTCGCTATTGGGCACGATGTCTCCACTTGTCGTTGGCTACATCCCTAGCCACCAAAGGACAAGAATGATCGAGGGAAACAAATTTTGTCATCAAATTCATTCAGCTTCCCTTTACAAAATGTGTTTGACAGAATTACTCCTAGGGAGTTGCCACGTACGATGCAAGTGATAGATATTGTTTCCCCTGTTGCGCACATTGGCGTGCATTCTGAGAGAGCGAAACAGTTGCCTCTGACATCGCGGGAGGTGTTGGAGAACCCCACGATTGATGATGTAACTGTTACCCTTTCTGATGATGTTGAACACAACCGTTCGAGCCCGCGGGAGCTGGTGGAGAGTCCCAGGGGTTCTCACGTGAGTGTATCACATTCATCCCCTTTTGAGCACATTGAGGTGCATGAGGTGTCTGTAGAATTGGTTCAGGTTCAGATAGATAATGTTGTTGACCAATCTGATGTACACTCTGGGTCACGCCCCCCTCATTGTCACCGGTTGGAATAGAACTCCCTCTTGCAGCTAGCATGCCCACAACAATTCTAGAGGAGCAAGAGGTTGTCGTTTTACAACAACAAGGAGTACATCCTAGGAAAAATATACAACACGACCTAGATTTATGGAAGAGAGTTCGGGACTATGATGAAAGATCAGCTACCGAAGACTTCACACCGGTCCTAACAAGGAAGCAGAAACAAAAACTTAAATTGCAACAAGTCTTGGCAAAGCAGTCTACTAAGACCCGTGTTCGGGGTGATAACCATCCGCTGGCCCAATGAATTTCCTCTATTGGAATGTTCGAGTCTTGGAGTACAAGTTGTTTCATCTCATATTTTTCGAGAAGGTAACTTTTGTGCGGACAAATTGGCTAACATGGGTCATTCAGTTAATGGATCAGTTTGGTTGTCTTCTCTCCCTAATGAGTGGTATGCTGATTTCTTTAGGGATAAAAGTGGTTTACCTAACTACAGATTTCCATAGCCTGCTTTTGGGTTATTTTGCTGTTGTTTCCTTTCTTTTCTTGCTTTCTGCTTTCTCTTCAAGGGTTTCGGCCTAGTCCCTCCTCCTTTGTATTTTTTTTTCCATTTTTTAATAAATTTTTAGAGTTTGGCGGTATAGGATGGAGGTTTCTCAGGATGCCCACTTAATTAGGATGTCGATGTTGCCTCTTGATGCCTGTCCACTCTCCTTGCTTATAAAAAAAAAAGTATGA
>Ga0315914_1001262_pt1 | contig 37178 bp, 16 predicted proteins | sample MpolenodulesMG_FD_203920 | JGI IMG/M metagenome (GOLD analysis project Ga0315914, IMG submission 203920) | Medicago polymorpha root nodule microbial communities from Los Angeles, California, United States - elongated nodules | ecosystem: Host-associated > Plants > Roots > Nodule | place: USA...
AAATATGACATCTTCCACTGGCATGCATGTTTGCCACATGTCCCAAGCTAGTACCCGTTTTCGACACCGCATAGTTATGCATGACTGACTTTTGTTTAAAGGTATTTGAGTCTAGGTAGTAACTGTTCTTGTCATCGACAACTCTGCTTGTTGTGTAAGGCTTGTTGTTTTTGTTTATGTGCTAAGTCCACAAACCTTTTCATGCGGCTCGCATGCACTTATTGCTTTTAATATCCTATTTCTTGTTTTATTTTCAATACGACTTCCGTTGTGAAACTTCCTATTGGGGTGTTTTATCGCCTTGCAATATTCTCTCAGGGGCAATTTAGAAAATTGCTCTTCTTCCATTGAGTTTTGCTCACTCCCAACTGAAAAGTCAAAAGTAACCATGCGTGACTTAAGTCACGTTCGATACTTTCGTCAGTTTGTATGGGAGTGAACAATTTTGGATGGGAGAAGAGCAATTTTCGGCAATCTATGTTCCACAAGTTCTTCTGATTGCTCTGGGCCACTCACATAATGTCCATCACAGTTGTTGCTGGACCTAGCAACATGCTCGTTGATCAAAGGTTTTGGAACCGGAATCTCAGAATGGATGACTTAAAAAAAAGTGATTATCGCAAAAGTACGACTCAAATAGTAAAAAAGTGCATAAACGTTGGATATGTTGGGCACAAATTTAAACTTATAATTCTTCACTTTTTAGCACTTAATGTGTGTTAGTATCACCGCTAACTCTTTAAAACAAAAAAGAATTATTTAATCCTATTTTAACATGTAGATATTTTTTATGCACCCTTGAAACATAGATATTTATAAAATAATATTACAACACACCACAGAAAAATATGATTGATTTTTTTAGAACCATATTTTTTTTGAAGAAGGTAGATTGTAGAACCATATTATTAATGCGAAGTATTCATCAACTTTATTGATTATGGGATGTTTGGTTACCTTTTGCTTCTATTATGCATATTGAGACTTGGAAAATGTCTTCTCCCAAAAATAAACATAAATGCTTTATATAAATATGAACATTGCTGACGAATTCATTCATAAAATGGGGTTTCCAATCTCTTCTTTCATACAAATAGAGAAAAGTAGAAAGAAAAAGAGGGTTTTGGGACAAGGAATTAAAGAAGCTTAAGAATATTGAAGATCAAGTAAGATCATTTTCGTCCAGTGGTTCCTCTTCCTCTTTGGTAGTGTCAGCCTTCAATGCATTCACATCTCCCATAGGCAATTTTCTTGCAAGCCTAATTATCTGCAGAGATTTTGCTAATAGTTTGTTTAGTCCACATCAATGAAAATAATAATGGTCATTTTAAAGCAAGTGATAATCATTTTCCATAATTAAGATTACTTCACTAAGAGAGATTCTCGTTGATGTTGTTGAATTGTACAATCATTGTTCATAAATAATAGAATATATGGTGACACAGTTAAGTATACTCAATTTAGCTTTTAAGAACTCAGGCATGTAATATAAACTAATTCACTTACCACATGATCAAGATTTGAAATAATGCTGGATTGAGTGATACGTTTGATCTCTTCAATATCTCCGTCCTTGAATGCACCGAGAAGCTTGCTAGCGCAACGACCGTGGTCACTTCTAAGGAAACCATCAATCCTAAAGACATCACAAAACATTTATGCCAATTAATTATTCGGTCCCAATAATTAAAGAGTATCATTCAATCAATCTTCGAAAAATAAAACAGAATAAAAGATTGAGATCAACAGAAAATTTATATTGTAATAAAGAGAACAGCAAGAACAAGTGTAGACAACAGAAAATGCTGTATGAGGTTGAGTTTGAAGCCACATAATAGCACAAGAAAAATGAGGCATTAGATAAACTTACTGAGAGCAATCATTGTAACACTTCTCTGCTTGCTTAAAGTCTTGAGCATAAAGGTAGACAATAATTGCACTAAGGTATGCCTGCATGTGAACAGCTCAGTGAGTGAGATTTTTTAGCATAATAAAATACCCTGAAGTGCCTGCACATTAACTCAAAAAGGGAAGTGGAAACTAAAACATTTCCTCAAATTGCAACGTTGGAATAAATAATGCAACAGCTTTTCACTAATTCAACAAATGTCAGCTTTTTTCAAACTTTAAAATATAATATATAAATCACCATACATCATAGGAATCACTGAAAACTGTTATTTCAGCATATACACATATTATGCATCTTATTTATGCAGGAATAACTGGTGCCCCTGCAAATAGTTAATTAAAAGGTAAATCTCTAAACAAGGAAATAAAAAAAAAAAAAACTTTACCACAACCATCATACACATTCCATCAGCTATCTATCATTCATACCTACGATGAATAAACCGTCAATTTAATCTTCAAACTATCACTCCCTCTTCAATTTAGTCCCTAGAATATGGAAGTATAATATGTAGTCGCTAAAGTATATAATTTAACAGATTTCATATAGCTTAGAGACTACTTATTTTATATAGTTAGGGACTAAATTGAAGAAAAGAATGATAGTTTAGGGATTAAATTGATGATCTATTCTACCTAGTATTGCATCGGCGTATCTCTCCAAAACATTGAAAATAGACCAAAGAGGAATCTTTACTTTAGGAGATGATTAAAATAAAGAATGAAAAGTTAAAATAACTCCAAACCTTGGTCTGGCTATTAGTAGTATTACACTTGTCAGCTGCTACGCCTAATCTGAGCAGAAAAGATGCAGCATCTGTATACCTGTGTATTAAGGAAAATTTCAGGTATTAGAATGTGCATTAGAGAAAATAAACCAGTTCTATTTCCAAAAACAGCAATTCTTGCCTAATAACAACAGGGGAATTTTAAAATTTATCTATCTTATGTTATATTTTTCACCATTCAACTGTTATGAACTTATGTTGTTTCACATATTAGAAAAGCATTAATTTCATCTCTACATTCCATGGAAATGACATCCACACTTTTTTGCAGGACTTACTTCTCATGTTTTATACAAACACTAGCAGCAGCACGATATAGATCAAAGGCCATTTGTTCTCCCCCATCCTCTTCAAGTATTGTACAAGCATCAGTATATAGCTTAATAGCTTCTTCAGGCAGGGAATCTTCCAAAGCACTGTATAGGGAAGGCAAAAGGTATTATGAGAGAGAAAAAAGTTTCATTATTGAATTCCCAATATAATTTTTGTTTTTTTTTTAATTTAAACAATATGTTTAGTTACCGGGCACCCTTCGCAAGAGCATCTGATGCAGGTTGTGATCTCCCACATTCAATATACAATTCAGACGCTCTTCGATACAATTCTCCAACTTCACTCCAGTTTCTTAGTTCCTTAGACATAGCAGCGGCAGATTCTATGTTCTTAGCTGCTTCCCAAGGTCTTGTTTACTTGTCAAGGACAAATCAAGAAAGACATTTTTAACCAATGCTTAAAAAAAGCAAACCAGACATTGAACCGGCAAAACCTTCAAGTCAAGGTTCAACGGCTTTAAACTGCTTGAGCCAGTTTGAAACCATCAACAGAAATCTCAAATAACCATCATAGATAATACCAGTTCACGGTTCAACTAGTTGAATCATCTGGTTCTGTTTTTAAAACATTGGTTTTAACACAGGCAACATGATATTAACGCCGTACAAGTTACATAATGATCATTAATTTGTTGATTCTGTTAAATAGAATAATGAATCAATCAGAACAAGGTTAAGGATACGAAGAAAGCATCTCTTGTCCCTGTGAAGCTTTCTCATGTGCCGATTTTGCTCTCTCGTAGTCTTTGGCAATTTTAAATCCACTGGCTACAACATAATAATAAGAGCTTGGTAGATTTATTATCCAACCACATATTTGTTTTCCTCAAGAACTTTGATTTTGATAGAAAAGTATTTATTTGCATATAAAATGAATAATTTAGAAATGCATATATACCAGCTTGCTCATAAAGAACAGTAGCATTTCTCCAATCTGCATTCCACCTTGTGAAACTAAGTGTTGTTCTGAAGCCATATGGAAACTAGGAGTAAATATAATTAACAATTAAGTGGAAAAAAAAGAAGCAGTTATATAGTTTAATCAAAGGCTACACCAACTTTTAATCATGTTGAGAAAGGTGGAATATTGATAGTATAGTTTAGATGAATACATGAATGATAAAGGAAAGGGAAAAGAGAGAAAATTACAAGTTATCAGCCTTGCTTATCAAATTTTGGGGGTCAGAACTTGCCATGAATGATCACGCCTGCATCTGTTAATTTAAGACTACGCTACGCCGCTAGCTAGGGTGAATATTGTTGTTGCAAATGAAAATGGCGATCATGGTTAATTTAATTAGATTCAGGATGCAGATTTTTTTTTGGGGGGTTAGTTGAGTAAATAAATAAAATTAAATGGTGCCATTAGTAAAAACTTCATGAGTATTTGCAAAACGTCATGTTGACTAACAGAAGAATTTGACGGAGGAAGTAAATTGATTAACGTTGTGCAATTTCAGGGGGTAATTGAAGTTTTGTTAATTTCAAGGAGATAATTGACGAAACTTACAATTTTAAGGGGGTAATTGCCTATTTACTCATTTATAAATATTCAGAATTTGGTATCTAGCTCTACAAAATAAAATCGTATTTTTTAGTCATTAAAATTTTCCGTCAACATTTTTTTAATTCTTGTACAAATTTTACATCAACACTTTTGTCCCGAAAATGTAAAGAAAAATATCATTGAACTACAAAGTGTGATTTTGTTTTTGCAGATATTAAAAAAGAAATTCTAAATATTTATAAGAATTATTTACTAAGGTAACTTTTTTTCTATGGGAGGTAACCTTTTTTTCTCTACAACTATTTTAGACAAAATATATAATAAATTAAATTTTGAAAAATAAGAATAATTTACTAAAATCAAAAGAAAACTAAAATCAGATTTGCCGACGCTGTCAAAAGAAATTTGTTTACTAAAATTATTCAGTTTTCACTGTGTCTTGCGATATCAATCTCAGTCCAAGAAGCAAATAAAGTGGCTTCTTTCCTCCTAATAGTTTTTTTTTTCTTTCTTCAGTACAATTGTCCTGTTTATTAATATGTTTTCAATTCCTCCTAATATTATGTTTTTCTGCAATACAATTAAGGGTAAAATATATTTTGGTCCCTATAAATATTTTCACTTTTTATTTTAGTCCCCTAAAATCTTTCTACTTTTGGTCCTTCAAGTTTTACATCTTGATTTTTTTTTCCGCTGTCATATCTAGTACATTGTATAATTATCTCATTCAAAAGTTTAAATTTTGTTAACAAAGGGATGAATTAAATATGAATTTTTATGTTTTCAGCACTTAAAATTCAAATTTAATTCATGTTTTGTTAAAAGATTCTATTTTTTTTCTTCAAAATTCTCATGATATTTTAAATATTCATGTTAAAACTCATTCAAAATTTTGGATTTATGACGACAAGTTTAATTTATTTTATCTTTTGCTATGAAAATAACATTTTTATACATAATGATATCATGTGCGTCGGAGGCTGTGGCTGTTCCGAAACGGCGAACCACTTTTTCCTAGCCTGCGACATATTTGCCAGCACGTGGTATTTTTGTGGCGTTGGTTTGGTATTGATTTCGTTCCTTCAGGCATGATTGGGGAACATTTTGATCTGTTACTCAGTTGACAGGTATGTCGCGATCTTCTCATTCCTTCTTCAAGGTAATTTGACTTGCTTGTGTTTGGGTAATAAGGAAAGAAAGAAACAACCACATCTTAAAAAATGTGGCTTCTGATCCTTGTACCCTCGTTGATAAAGTGAAGCTGAATTCGTTTGTGGTTGAAAACAAATAAGCCGTCTTTTGTTTTTTGCTATCACGACTGGGTGTCGGCACCCGCTTCTTTGTATGGGCGTTTTTGTGTAATCTTATTTTTTCTTCGATTTTTCTGGTGCTTTCTAGTGAGGCACCAATTGTGACATTGTAAACTGTTTAGTGCTTCACACTCAGCACGCCTTGTGTAGAGTGAACCACTTTTGAATTAATATTATATTCCATTTTGACTTGTTAAAAAACATTTTTATACATAACTGCTTCTCACGATAAACACTTGTTCTATAAGCGGGCAAATAAGTGTTTATTGAATTTAGAGATTGTTCTATTGCGTACCATTTGCTCATGTTAATTTTTTTCATAAAAAAAGGAAATAACTTTTGTACTACACAAGGTAGTGCGCGCGCTATCACTATGACATGTGCTCAAAGGCACTAACTAGCATGCACTAATGTTGCCACAATGTATCCACTTTCTTTGAGAGCACAAGCAATAGGTGATGCCTTAAATATTTGAAAATACAAGGCAATATGTATAATGGACAATGCTCAAAGATATCATCCTCATCGGGTTTTTAAGTGCCCATCAATTGCTTTACTATAAATACACTCACAATCAAAAGATTAATAATATTTATATTTGCATAGGAATATTCCATTTCCACTATTCTATATATGTATATAAATACAATAAAGTATGATAAGGAAACTATATATTAATAACTAACTCAATTATTACATGTTATTTTAGGGACATATACTTGAGCTATTAATACTAACAAACCTTGCTATTTTTGTTCATCAATGCTAGGTTGGCACCACTTTGCACTTCTACTTCAGGCTAGTGGTCCAGAAGAGACTGCAAAACCAAAACTCATTGCTTTTTTCAAAGGCCAAGTCTTTGCACTTGAGGATGGACTATAACTATGCATGCTACTGAAGATTTGTTGTTGTTGTAAGTTTCTTGATCATATTTGGTGGGGCTTTGCATTCCAAAACACAAATGGGGAAGAACCCATGTGTGCCACATTTAGTGCTGGTGTTGTGTTTCTTGGGGATGCTTCTAATGCCTTCTTCTTGTCAAGTTGATTCAACTACTGCTGTGTACATTGTCACTCTCAGACAACCTCCTACTTCTCATTATCAGGGTGAGTTGAGCAGAGTTTATAACCACTTCAGACGCGGTGCCTCTGGGAGAACCAGACTTCACAAACCAAGGTAATGCACTCCTTTCACTATCTTTGTTTTGAAGGTTTAGGAAGTGTTTAAGTTGCATTTAGAAATTGTATTGTTACATTTCCTTATTTGGCGGATGCTTTTTTTTAGCTTTCTAGTTCTTCTTGATTGAAGTTTAGGCTTCTTTTGAAAGTTATATCTGTGCTATGATGGCAACCGGCAAGTATTTGTTAAAATGATTTTTTAGCAGTTAGCATCTAAATAATTCATGGACAAAAATTGTTTGAAAACATTATCATTATATTGTTTAACATTCTAAAATATTTCCTAATTTCTTGACTTGTGAGTTTATTTGGGAAAATGAATGTTTGGCTTTTTTCAGACATCGAAATGTTACCAAGACAGATAAGAGACATGGTTTTAACATTGCACAAGTTCATGATTTGTTGTTGAAGAAGGTGTTTAAAGGGGAGAAGTATCTAAAACTCTATAGCTATCATTACTTGATCAATGGATTTTCTGTGCTTGTTAATCAACAGCAGGTTTGTATGATGCTGCTTTTCATTTTTCAATATCATGATTCTGTTCTTACACCATAAACGAAATATGTAATTTGATAAATTGCTTAATTTTGTAATCACTTATAAAGGCAGAGAAGCTATCAAGGAGAAGAGAAGTGTCCAATGTGGTTTTGGATTTTTCTGTAAGAACTGCAACAACACACACTCCACAGTTCTTAGGTCTGCCACAGGGAGCTTGGTTTCAATCAGGTGGATTTGAAACTGCTGGAGAAGGAATCACTATTGCATTTGTTGACACTGGCATTGATCATACACACCCTAGTTTTGCTGATGATAAATCCGAACATCCATTCAACGCTCCTGCTCGGTTTTCTGGCACCTGTGAGGTTACTCCAGATTTTCCGTCCAGTTCGTGCAATAGGAAGCTTGTTGGGGCACGTCATTTTGCAGCATCTGCTATAACCAGAGGAATGTTCGACTCAACTGAGGACAGTGCTTCTCCCTTTGATGGTGATGGACATGGCACGTGAGTATTTTTGCTGTTGCTCCATTATTTTATTTGTGTCAATCAAATGGTCCATTCTTATGTATCTGTATTAAACAGGAACATAGCTTCTATTGCAGCTGGAAACCATGGAATTCCAGTGGTTGTTGCTGGGCATCATTTTGGAAATGCTAGTGGGATGGCTCCTCGTTCACAGTAACTATTCTTTAACTTTATTAAAAAACTTTCGTGCCGCTATTATAATCTGTGTGCTTTTTCTAATCTGTTTATGGGGCAACAAAAAAAGTTGAGATCTTTTGCTTTGTAGACAAGTACTTGACTGAATGAAGGTTGCTTGCATTAAGAATCAAGATAACATAGATGAGCACATCCATGTCGTTTAAAATGTTAAAACTTTAAATATTTGTTAGTACTTAGTACTTGGCAGGATTCTTGGTTCCAAGTATTAATATGTCAGTGTTATTTAATGATCATAAATTCGAGGTGCTTTATAACCTTAAAGGTCTGGCAAGTGTAAACAGAGAGGTAATGTGATTTTCAAATATGAAAAGAAATTATTTTACCCTTATTAAGTATTTTTTTCTTCCCTGGTCTCGATTATCTTTTTCAGTGCTTTTTGGAATGTTTCATCTGCTAGAATATATCTCTAGTAAGCTTTTTGGCAGCAACCTACGTTGTTTTATATTTTAACAAATTATTTGGCTTATTGGCGTTTGAAAGATTATAGAAAATTATAGAATCTGGGTATTTTTTATTCAAGAAAAAGAACATGGCCTGTAAAAAAATAAATGTTGTATCTGTTCTATCGTAGAGCTCTAATCATTTCATGCGAACATGATTGAAATTTTGCTTTATTTTAAATTTATGAATGCATTCCGTTTCAATCTTTCACAGCATTGCTGTTTATAAGGCCCTATACAAGGAATTTGGAGGATTTGCTGCTGATGTTGTTGCAGCTATTGACCAGGTACATATAAAGACAGACAAGCGAGTCATTGCTGTTTATGCCATTTATGTGTCAGCAATACATGATAAATTTATTTGTAGCCAATTGTTGACACTCAAATTTTTTCCAACGTTCATATTCAAGTCGTGTCTTCTTTCTCAGGTATGTGTTAATGTGATTTCGTAGTTAACCTATTTGATCCATTTTTGAAGAATCTGTTTATTTTTATTGGGTTCATATACTTATGATTCAGCGACAAACATGTTTTATAGAGATTCTTAACTTAAAACAGTTACCAATCCTATCGTATTTTTTTATTTTTTATTTGTGTGTCTATTTATTTATTTTAATTTTTTTATCAAGGTACGCACAATCATGAATCAAAGAGTTACTGTAACCGTTCATTATTGATAACTTGCTCCCATGTGGTCCCTTCAAAATCTATTAACTAATTGCATCCACAATTTTATAATTCTGTTAAGGCTTAATGTTATGATTAACTTGATTTTTTACAGGCAGCTCAAGATAGAGTTGATATAATATGCTTGTCAATCACTCCAAATAGGCGTCCTCCTGATATTGCTACTTTCTTCAATCCAATAGACATGGCATTGTTGTCAGCAACAAAAGCTGGAATTTTTGTAGTGCAAGCTGCTGGAAATACTGGACCTTCTCCTATGAGCATGTCCTCCTTCAGTCCATGGATCTATACAGTTGGTGCCACCTCTCACGATCGAGTTTATAGCAACTCACTATTTCTTGGAAATAATGTGACTATACTTGGAGTTGGACTTGCACGTAAATTTCTGTTTCTCTAATCCTGGTTAGCTATACATGACTTCATTTTCAACTAAAAATCTCCAGAAGAGTTGAGTATTATGTTTTAATGATTGAATTCCTTCTTTGGATTTCTCTAGTCGTCAAGACTATTTGCAGTGATTGCGCTGCATTTGCATAAGCCTGAATATGTTCGTGTATTCTTGTTATTTTGTTTTCTTAGTTGAAAATACACTAATTTCTTTCACTATTTGATGATCCCTTAAACTGGAACAAGAAATCCAAGATCTAAAATTGACGCATATACTATTGATACCAGTTCTGGTTGCCTATAACATCTTAATTCAATGCTGAAGTTCATCCATGAATGATGAAATGAGTTAATTGTTAATTTATGCAAGTATTTTTTGTTATATGATTTTTGTTATTGAGATTCATTATAACCAAGATTTTAAATTTGTTCTTTTATTACTTTCCCAGCTGGTACACCTGATAACACAATGTACAAATTGATTCACGCACATCATGCTTTGAATGATGATACTACAATTGATGACGATATGTATGTTGGTGAGTGTCAAGATGCAAGTAAATTCAATAAAGATTTGGTCCAGGGAAACCTTTTAATGTGTAGCTATTCAATGAGATTTGTGCTTGGTCTCTCCAGTATCAACCAGGCCTTAGAAACAGCCAAGAATCTGAGTGCTGCTGGTGTTGTTTTTCCCATGAATCCTTCTGTGAATGGTTTTCAGCTCAACCCAATTCCAATGAAAATTCCCAGCATAATAATTCCATTTGCAAATTATTCCAAGGTGCACTGTCCATTTTTCATATTGGTTTTTATTTTACTGTACAGTATTCATATATTTGCAGTTCTCATTATGTAATCTTGTTTTCAACTGGACAGATATTACTAGAATACTACAATTCTTCACTAGAAAAAGACGGTACTTCAGAAAAAATTGTTAAACTTGGGGCAGTTGCTAGCATTAATGGTGGACTTACCGCGAGCTATAATAATGTTGCCCCAAGTGTTATGTATTACTCTGCCAGAGGCCCAGATCCAGAGGACAGTCTTCCTCATGAAGCTGACATTTTGAAACCTAATCTTGTAGCTCCTGGAAGCTTAATATGGGCTGCTTGGAGTTCTGTTGCCACTGATTCAGATGAATTTCTAGGTTTGTAAATACATAAACAAACTTTTACTAAATAGGAAAGAGAAGTTCTAGCAATACAATCAAGTGAAATGTGAATACGAAATATGAATTTAAATTTATTGTGCATGTCTGTAAAGTGAAATGTGAATACCTGATCCGTATTTTCAACCAACAGGTGAAAATTTTGCAATGATGTCTGGGACAAGCATGGCTGCTCCTCATGTTGCTGGTTTTGCTGCACTAGTCAAGCAAAAGTTTCCCAATTTCAGTCCTGCTGCCATTGGATCTGCGCTTTCCACCACAGCGTCTCTGTATGACAACAGTGGGAAGCCAATAATGGCTCAGCGGTCATATCCCTCACCAGAGCTATACCAATCTCCAGCAACTCCCTTTGACATGGGGAGTGGTTTTGTGAATGCAACTGCAGCATTAAATCCAGGGTTGCTTTTTGATTCAAGTAAGTCACTTGATGAACTTCTGAATCATTATATTTATAATGTTGTGGAAATTCTAATATTTCAGAAAATTCAACAATGGTTGCAGTATAGGTTAGATTTGAATTGTGTAAATTTCATTTTTTTTGTAGGTTATGATGATTACATGTCTTTTCTATGTGGTATCAATGGTTCAGCTTCTACAATTCTAGACTACACTGGTCAGAATTGTTTGAATTTTAGTTCTACTGGATATGGCTCTGATCTAAACTTGCCCTCAATCACAATAGCAAGGTTGAACCAATCTAGAGTAGTGCAGAGAACATTACAAAACATTGCTGAAAATGAAACTTATAGTGTTGGTTGGAGTTCTCCATATGGGGTTTCAGTAAAAGTATCTCCAACTCGCTTCTCTATTGCCAATGGAGAGAAACAAGTCTTATCTGTGATCTTCAATGCAACCAGCAACAGCTCAACTGCCAGCTTTGGAAGGATTGGATTGTTTGGTAATCAAGGTCATGTAGTCAACATTCCCATGTCTGTCATCGTTAAAATCTCAATGTGAGATAATTAGCATGGTTAATGAAAATTAGCAAGTTATAATTACAAATTTGTTAAATACACATTAATGCTACACAACCGGCGAGGGTAGAAAAGCATGTATGTGTACCGAACATAAATAGTTGAGATGGATTCCATTGCATATAATTGTTTCGGCACACACTTGGGCTAGATCCAGCTCTGGTTATGTTGACTGGGACACTAAATGTCATCAGTGATAATCTTTTGAATTCTGTATTATGTAATGTGGTTTTTTAGAGGTGATTAAACTAGAGGATTATGAAGAAATTGGATAAAGAGGAAGAATATTTAGATTGAATAATAATATTTTGCTTTCTATTTCTTTTACTTGATATTTATAGCGAAACAATAGAATATTTTATATCGCATTAAATCACTAGCATGAACATGTACATGCTTATATAGATGTATACTCTTCACATAACCAATCAATACTGTTATGTATTTTTTCTATGATAGTCTTATTGTTTTCAACGGCTGTTATGTATTTTTTCTATGAAAGTCTTATTGTTTTCAACAGCTATTGACAATTAAGAATAACAATATAATATGCTTCTCAATTACTCATAACAGACATGGCATTTTGTCAGCTATAAAAACTTGTATTTTTGTTGTGCAAGTAGTCGCTGGAAACACCAGACCATCGCCTATGACCATGTCTTTCTTTAATGCTTTAATTCAAATCAATTTCCAGTGTCAATGTTTCTGAACATTTAGATTGGTGCTTTCATTCTCGCCATGGCAATCCTACTCTAGAGCTCTCTCCATGGTACAAAGGATTCAATTCGAGACAGCCGTGTAAGGTGCGCCTGATATCTTCCATGGCTGAATCAGACCGACAATTTAATCTGCATATGGTTGAACATACACGAGTAATCAGAGGAGATTGATGCAAGAGGAGATTGATGCTTATGTGTTGACAAACGCTACTCTGCCGGCTTCAGACGCATTTCTTCCCTCCATGGAACCAATAGAGGAACAATCCATCGCTGTTTGTCTTCACTTTTTGCTCCACCACTACCAAAGCCACAAGATTTCACTTTTGGTGTTGTGGCACATCCTTCACCGTCATCGCCACTTGTGCTTGTGCAGCATCTGCCTGAACCATCCTGTGTTTTCTTGCTTCCCTTGCTCACAGGTATCCCCACCATCTTGAGCTAAACATAGAGGTTTATTGTCAAACACAATTCTCAACCTGTTTTCATTTTGAATAGCCTAGTTTTGATTATTCTAGTAGTAATCGCAATTCATACTCTGTATATGATAACATAGACTCGGGGAACCTTGTCTATGAATATGTTCCAATTCATCAATGTCCGCATAAATCAATTGAGTCTAGGACTTAGTTGGATTAGTTGGCATAGTTAATCTGTTGCAGAGCTGGCTTATAAAAAAGTCATTCAGTTGAAGAAACTTCACGAGTTTTCCATTCTTTATCTCTACTGATGCCTAACAAAAATACATTAAGAAACTTTCTTTTACTTGATGATTAACCCTAATCAGGAACAAGAAATCCAAAATGAAAGTCATATAATGGTGACGCACTTGACATTTTATTGTCAATAACAAGTTCTATATGCCTTTAAGGAATGCTTCTTAAGCAATCACATTGCTTTAGTTGAAGTTCCTTCATGAGTGGTAAGATGATTCGATTGTTGATTCAAGTAAGTCACTTCTGAAACATTATACTCCATATCTATGGAAGTTCTACTATTTCAGAAATTTCAACAATGGTTAAAGTATATGTTAGATAATATTGTGTGTAGAATAAGTAGGGTTGACGACAACAAGTATAAGCTTATGCTGAGAGTATCTACATCCATCTTAGTTACTGATGCCTCTGTTAGAAGTTTTTATAAATTGCAATTGTTATAATCTTATATGTGATCTATTATATCATAAGGTAGTTTAAATAGTTTTACAAGAAAAGCAACAGTCTTACATGAGTTATTAATGACTTTGCAGTAAAACTGGCAAGAGAATGTTATTCAAATTAATTATTTTTTTTTTTGAAGGAAATGTTATTAAAATTTTGAATAAGACATTTTTCTTCTAAATTTGCACAAAGCACCCAAAATCTCAGAAACCTCCTTTATTGTATGAAACACAGCCAACCATATATAATAACAAGATTATTTATTTGGTCTATTATACATTTTGCCTATACTTCAAACCCCTGACCTCAAATTTCAACTCTTGCATTATTTATCAAATAGCTTTTAGTAGGACTCTTATTATGAGTAGGACTAGCAGGACTCTTAATATCAGATTTTTTTCAGAAGAGAGTCCCTAGCAGCTATTAGTTGGCGAACCGCAACTCTTATGCCAATGCGTTCATCTGGATTGTCAGCAGTGCAGGACATTCCAACTCCCATAATTGCATCCACACAATGAAGTTGTAGATTGGAGTCTGTAGCAGAATCATCATGGAAAATGAGGGATAGAAGCTTAGGATCAATGAACTGTACAGTCTTGCTTATGAATGCTGACTGCACCCATTTTGTTATGCCCAGGCCTCCAGTGAAGCAATCATCTTGTGGACTTTTCCCAGAAAAAAGTTCAAGCAACACTATCCCAAAACTATATACATCCCCTGCTGCTGATGGTTTCTCTCCCCATCCATACTCTACATTGGAAAAAAAGAGAGTAAATTATTGTTAAACAAACAAAGCAGGAGAGAGGTAAGAATATTAAATATTCAATGTTTTAGAATGTTTATTAAAAGGTTCATAAAGAAGGAATAAAAGTCTGTGCTTGTTTGGTTCAATTTTGGAGAGGAAATTGATTCGAGCGATGTTCCGATTTATAATTGATTTTGATATGTTTGGATGCTTTCAAGTACAATTGGTTTTGCTTACAAAATTTATTCTAACTTGAAGATGGAATTTGTAGTTTTTGCCTCTACAATTAACTGTTAGCCTAGGACTTATGGTTCAACTCACTTTCAAATGAATTTATCCAAACATAAATAAATCACTTACATTTAATTCACTTTTTGTCATATTAAATTTATACTTGAATGAGTTAAAGCATTCCTGGAAAGAGAAAATTGTCAAGGTACTAAGCTAAAAAAGAAAAAAAAAGTACTAACCTGGAGGTATGTAACCAATTGAACCTCTAAGGACATGAGTGGAGCTGATGGAAACTTGATTAGTTGATCTTTGAATCAGCAACCTAGCCAAACCAAAGTCTCCAACCTTTGCAGTCATATCTTCATCCAGGAGAATATTACTTGGCTTTAGATCACAGTGCACAATAGGAGTTTCACTATCATTGTGCAGGTAATCTAATGCACAGGCAACATCTATAGCTATATTCAGTCTCTCCATAAGGTTCAAACCATTTCCATTTGCATGATTTCTCCTCCCCTTAATCCAATCTTCCAAGCTCCCATTACTTAAAAACTCATACACCAAAGCCAGAAAATCATTGTTTCTAAAGTCAACACTAGAGCATGATGTGATTAGCTTAACCAGATTTCTATGCCTTGAATTCTTCATAGCCTCACACTCTGCAAAGAAACTCTTTAAAGAACCTGTTCTTAGAGTATCAAGCACTTTCACTGCAATAGTACTATTTCCCTGACTTAAATGGCCTTTATACACTGATCCAAAACTCCCAATTCCTATTAAATTTTCTTGGCTGAACTCCTCAGTCGCCAAACGAAGCTCGTCGTAAGAGACCATTGGACCCTGTTATTAGAGATAATATTAGTTAAGTTAGCTATTCTCATTATCTTCTTCATTTTCATATGGACTCATGTATAAATAGAGGCCTTGTATTCATAATTAATCAATTGATCAAGTTATCAATAAATGAGATATTTTAGTAATACCTGTCGCTGTATCTGTCCAGATGCTGATGTTGCTGTTACCTTCACCTTTGAATACTTCATGTATAGTAGCAAACCAATTGCGAGACATAGTACCAACGTTACCACAATAGCTATGATGATATAAAATCTGACATGTGATCTCCTATGGACTTGAGGCACACATGAAAAATGCAAGCATAGCTTTTTATTGCCTTCTAAGTGGACATTAGAGAGATTTTGGAAAACTCCACCACTAGGAATGTCTCCTTCTAGATCATTGTAAGAGAGGTTTAAAAGCCGAAGGACTTGCAAACTTTGAATTTCAATAGGAATTGGTCCCGTGAGTAGGTTGGAGGACAAGTCCAAAGTTTCCAAAGCTCTCACCTCTCCAAGAGCTTTTGGAATGGAACCTGAAAGCATATTCCTTGCCAAAAATAATTTCTCCAAGCTCAAACAACTGCTGAATGAGCTTGGAATGCTGCCATACAATTGGTTGTTGGAAAAGTCAATGGAGGCAATGGTAGTCAATTTCCCAATTTGAGGTATTGGTCCACTCAACAAGTTCATAGATAAGTTTAAAACATTACTCAAAGTTGGTAGGTTGAGGATTTCCGCAGGTATGCTTCCATTGAGTTTGTTGCTAGATAAATCCATGCAGAGCAGATTTTGAAAATTACCAAAACTTCTTGGTATTCTACCAACAAGTCCATTTCTTGACAAATCAATCTTGTTTAAGTTTATGAGATTACCAAGAGAGTTTGGAATAGCTCCTGTTATCTTATTTCCATCCAGATATAGCTCTTGTAGCTCCTCTAATTGGCCTAACTCCTTTGGAATCTCACCACTGATTGAATTGTATTGCAAGTTTAACAACTTCAAGCCACTAAGACGGCCAATGGAAGACGGTATACTTCCATTAAAGTGATTCTCTCCCATGTATAACATTGAGAGTTCCTTGGAGAGATTTCCAACTGTTTCAGGAATTACACCTTCAAGCATGTTTCCATCAATTGCTAAAAAGTTCAAGTGAGTACTGTTTGTCAATGAAGTAATTAAGTCCAAACCATTGACTCCTGAGGTGACTATCCTGTTAAAGCCAATATTATACATGTGAAGAAATGGGAGATTTCCTAAACCAGGTGGAACTGTTCCTTCCAAATGGTTAGAGGCCATACGAATGACCCTAATGTTTGTTAGGTTATGCAAAGACCCTGGAATTCTACCTGTGAACTTATTGAAACAAAAATTGAACACTAATAGCTTTGGAAGTTTATGACCAATATCATAAGGAATCTCACCCCTAAAGGAGTTTGAAGCTAAAGCCAAGTTAACAAGGGAAGACAAGTTGTATATAACTGGTGGAACAGTTCCAGTAAGATTGTTAAGAGTGAGATCAAGCTCAATTAAATTATGTAACCTACCTAAGTCATTAGGAATCCAGCCACTAAGAGAGTTGGTGCCAAAACTAATATTTTTTAGAGTAGAAATATTTCCTAGAGATTGTGGAATTGTACCATAGAAGCTATTCTTTCCAAGTTTCAACACCTGCAACTTTTTCAAGCCGCTGATGTGTTCAGGAATTCTGCTTACAATCTTGTTTGAGGACAAATCAAGAATCTCAAGCTCATCTAAATTGGTAAGATTTGAAGGAAACATCATTCCTTCAAATCTGTTGGAACTCATATTTAGAACTCTCAAATTATATAGATTGGTAATTTGCTCAGGAATGAATCCTGTGAGCTGGTTATCCTGCATATTGAGGGACTGAAGAGAGGACATGTTACCTATATAAGGGCTTAAGTTACCTGAGAGTCCAAAGCCTGAAAGATCCAAGCTAGTCACTCTTTGGTTATCTTTGTCACACAGGACACCAGTCCAATTGCAAGGAGATGAGTTCTGGCGCCAAGAGGATAATGGGTGAGAGCTAGAATTGTCATTATTACTTAATTGAGACTTTAATGAGATTAAGGCTTCTTTGTCTGTGGTAATGCTTAGAGTGGTTGATGATACACCAACCAAAAGGTTGTTGAAATCAAAGGGCATAAGGACCATTAATAAGGCAAAATGAACAAGTGAATGAGAAAACAAAGCCATGCTTGCTTCTTTGGTTTGCATGGAGGTTTATGATATTCATATTATGCTAAGAAGGTGTCTATTTATAGCATTTAGAGGCAACTGTAGCACACTTGTTTTTTATTTAGTTATCAACATTTATATTTAGACACTCATTAATTTTCAACACTCATTCGACACCCAATTTTATATCGATCTCTCTTTTTCTAGAGCAACTCTTCTACGAGCACAACCCTAAATTAAGAACATTGAACGCACGCTCACATAAAATAATTTAGTCACATCTTTAAAATTTTATCATTTTATTAGTGTGTCAAAATATTTTTGATTTAGTAGAAAAAAAATCTTCAATTTTTGCATATATTACATCATTTTTTTTTCTCTCTTTCATGCATGCATGTATCCCAATTTGACCCGTCTTAGTGGTAACATAGTCAGCTAACAATTCAACCATAAAATTAAGACTTAAACATGTGTTTAGTCCCTGCACTTTTATTCAATTTTGGCTTTGGTTCCTGCATTTTTTTTTGTTTGGGATTGGTCCCTGCACTTTATAAAACATTTGGCTTTAATCCTTATGTTAAGTATCTGTTAAAAAAAAAAAAAACCAAAACTAACAGTGTGTAGGGGTGGGCATGGTTCACTTCGGGATGAAAACTAAACCGAACTGAACTGTTTGCTAAATTTAAAATAACTGAACTAAACTGAACTGTTTGCATTCGAACTGAACTGTTTCAAACCGAACTGAACTGTTCCGAACTGAACAGAACAGTTATTGTTAATACCTTTGAAAAAAATATGAAAAAAACAAATGAAATTGAATTTTAGTTACCGAACTGAACTGTTTCGAATCGAACTGAACTGTTTCAGTTCAGTTTCAGAACTGTTAGTAATGATTCAATTTTTTTTTGGTTTAGTTCAGCAGTTCAGTTCAGTTTTTGGTTTTTTTGCCCACCCCTAACAGTGTGCCACGTGGCACACTAAAAGACAAAAAAAATCAACTTTTTCATTATTATTTTATTCATTAATTTTTAACTTAAAAATATCATTCGTCCTTGCACTTTCAACATTTTTTTATATTAGTCCCTTCACTTTGGTATTGGTCCCTGAATTTTTTATTTTTTATTTTAAAAAAACATTCAATGAAATTATTATGTTTTATTATTGTTTTGTTCATTATTTTTATTGAGAATAATCACAAAAAAATCAAAAAAATCTTTTTTTAAAAAGCTCATTCCATTTTTTTAAAAAGATTTTTTTGATTTTATTTTTTCAATTTCAATTCATGTTGATGATGTTGCTAATTCCTCTACTGTTGTAACTGTTCTTTTTATTTAAAGTAAGGTTAATTAAGTAAATGGTCCTTATAAATATTCAGAATTTCATTTTTAGTTCCTACAAAATAAAATCGTACTTTTTAGTCCCTATAAAAAATTTCGACAGCATTTTTAGTCCTTATAAAATTTTCTATCAATAATTTTATTCCCTGTAAAAATTTTACGTCACCATTTTTCGGTCCCTAGAATGCTAAAGGAAAATGTCACAGAGACTAAAAAATGTGATTTTATTTTGTAAGGACTAAAAACAAAATTCTGAATATTTATAGGAACAATATACTTAATTAACCCTTTAAAGTCTCCATCGTTAACAAGTTTCTCTTTTATTTAATTATCAATATGAATTCATCAAAAATAGGTTTATACTTAAATCTATTTCTCTAAAAATATTTTTTTGATTTTTTTTATGATTATTCTCAACGAAAATAATGAACAAAACAATAATAAAACATAATAATTTCATTGAATGTTTTTTTAAAAAAATATAAAATTAGGGACCAATACCAAAGTGCAGGGACTAATATCAAAAAATGCTGAAAGTGCATGGATTAATGATATTTTAAGTTAAAAAATAATGAATAAAATAATAATTAAAAAGTTGAATTATTTTTTTGTCTTTTAGTGTGCCACGTGCCGTGCCATGATTGGTCCACGTGGCACACCGTTAGTTTTGGTTTTTTTTTAACAGATAAGGACTAAAACCTAAATTTTTACAAAGTGCAGGAACCAATGCCAAACAAAAAAAAAGCGCAGAATCCAATGCGAAAATTGGATGAAAGTGCAGGGAACACACATTTAAGCCTAAAATTAAGGTTAAAATGCCTTTTCTTTTCACACGACAGAAAGAAAAACCTCTCTTTTATTTTCGAGGTTAGAAAGAAAAACTTAATTAGAAAGAGTTTTTGTTTTTTTTAACAGAGAAAGAATTTGTGTTAAAATTTAAAACGTGATTATTTTTCTTATTTTCTAAAGAGAAAATGATATTTGTCAAAAAAAGAGAAAATGATATTATTGTAAAAAAAAATGATTTAAGAAAAGCGAAAAAAAATGTGTGGATATGATTTTCACGGATGAAATAAATTCTTGTGTAGGTACTCAATTAACATTAAACATGTATAAGAATACAATTTGGTTATCCAGAAGTCTTAGCTCAACTGATAAAATGTCAAAATTGTTAGGCCGGATGTCATGACTAGGGTTCGAATCCCGGTACGATTTGGTTTTTTTTTAAGGGTAAGAATACAATTTTTCTTTTTCCTCAAAAAAAAAAAGGGTAAGAATACAATTTGATGATAATGTAATTTTTGCAGAGATTGAGAGGACCAATTTCTATATCTAGTCCTAAAAGAAATTTTAAAATTAAGCATTTTAAAAAAGAAAAATCTGTTTTTTTTTTATAATCTTGTTATAGATACAAACTATCCACAATCGTGTAGTAATAATTAATTTTTTTTTGTTACAATAATTAATTAATTAATTTTGTTTGAGATTTGAGAACTTGTTGGATACACAAAATTTGGAATTTTTTCATCTAGACCGTTCTTTTCGTACACAAAAAATGTGATAATTAATACTCTTTGATAAAGCTTATTACTTATTTTTATACCTCATTAGAAAATAAGTGCTTAAAACCACAAATCAAGTGCTTCCTTTATCTCTTCGAATCTCATCTCTTACGATCAAAAAAAGTGCTTAGAATACTTTGAGAGGAGATTGAGGGTGTGCTTGATTTTACAGTAGTGAAATTATTTTGAATAAATTGAATTTGATTAAAAGTGAGTTAAATATAAATTAATTTGTATTTGCATAGATAAATTTATTTGATAAATAAGATAAAAAAATCTTCTTAATTGTAGTTTTGGTCACTATATTTTATTCAATCTGCGATATTGATACTTGTGTTTAATTTTTCAATTTTAATCCTCCAATTTTAAAATTTTCAAACATGTTATTAAAATTGAACAATAAAATTGTTTTTTAAGGTAATGTAAGATTTGATGGCTAGGGTGGGGTTGTTAAAAGTGAAGTGATAAGTACGCCAAAGGTTCGATCTCTATCTCCAAAGTTATGGATATGGATCCGGTGCTGTTACAGCAGGACGCTCTAACAGATTTTGACCATACGATCTCTAATCGACAGTTGAGATTGTTTTATCTTGTAAAATTGATTTTTTAATCCGAATCGTCGGATCACAAATCAATGGTTGAGATTCCCTACAGCGTGAAACTGCGTGCTGTTTTTACAGCAGGGAATCCGGGTTCCAAAGTTATACTCCATCCGTTTCAAAATACATGTCGCAGTCAACCACTTCACACCGATATCTTTAATTATCTAAAGTAAAAAACTATAAAAATTTAATATTTTGAATATATTTATCAAGACAAATCAAACAAAATCTTACATGTTAATATTTGTATTTATATATTAGTAAAAAAGTAAGTCATGTGAATAGTATACATTGCAAAATTGCGACTCTTATTTTGAAACGGATGAACTACTTATTAAAATAATTTTTTAAATTTATTGAATAATTGATGTATCTGATATATAATATAGACTAGTTACATTGATCATTCAATAAATCTAAAATGTTTTTTTTTTGAAAAGACTAAATTATAAATCTAAAAAGTTAATTTATGTTTTTTATGATAGAAACCAGAGGTAGCACTATCTCAACTTTAAATGATTCCTTCACAAAAAATTTGCATGGTACATGAAACGGTAAACCTAAGGACCTGGTAACCAATTGATCAATTCATGGTCGACCTTCATCAAATTTTCCTCACACATGCAAAGAAATTTGAGGACCAGCAAGGAATTTTAGAAGTCTTGCTAAAGCATGAGTCGCGACTTACTTCTCTCCTTTTACTCCTATTAAAACTAGTTTGGGTTGTGCAAAAGGAGCTAAAATGTCTTTACATTGTGTTGTAACTTGTAATGACTTCACACTGTTGTATTTTCTTCTTGGCACAAAATTAGACACGTCAACTTGTACTTGTTCATTCGAAAGAAAAAAAAACTTATTCAATCACCCGATCCCTTAACTTAATTGATTGTTTCAATTTAGTTCCCTAACTATAATTTGTACTAATTTGGTCCCTTATGTTTTGCTCCGCTACTAGTTTTAGTCCTTTTTGTTAGTTTCTTTCAAAAAAAACGTTAACGGAGAGGACTAAAACTAATAACGGAGCAAAACATAGGGGACCAAATTGGTACATAAGTTATCGTTTTTTTTAGAGAAACTAACAGAAAGGACTAAAACTAGTAACGGAGCAAAACATAGAGGACCAAATTGGTACAAATTATAGTTAGGGGACTAAATTGAGACAATCAATTAAGTTAAGGGACCGGATGATTGAATAAGCAAAAAAAAAAAAAAAACTTTAACTTGTTCTCAAAGATTTCTATAGACACCGTCAAAAAAAATTCTAGAGTATTTTCATCGAGGGTCTCATAGGTGGAGTAGTGTTTTTTTTGCTCATAGTGGATAATTTAGTAGATATAATCCTTGTTCTGGACCGGTCAGAGAGTTAAGCCCAATTGCTTAGGTCCAATAACAAATCAAGCATAAATGTCACATTTGACAGTTTACTCGCAACACACCCCTTTCCTGCGAGGGGGTGTAGGGAGCAACCGAGACCAGTTCAAACAAACTGTAACGTCTCTTTCCCCACGTTTCCACGAATCTCTCCTTAGGGGTTACACTTTCCACGATTCCGTAACCGTCGGGCACACGTGTGTCATTACAACGGCTCTGCATTCACCCACCTCTATATAAAAGGGGGCTCCTCGCAGTCCCTAATGTAGAATCTCTCTCACTTCTAAACCCCCACTTCTAACCTCTACTGACTTGAGCATCGGAGTGTCTGCAAGTACACACAAGCCCGTCGTTCTAGTACTCATTTTCACCACCGCATTAAAGAAGCATTGACAGTTATCTTCTGATCAGGTACGATCAATCCCCATTTTTCAAAAGAAATTAAAGTGTCAGTAACATTGTAGGGTCAATGTTTTAAATATGCAAAATCGGATAGATTAACTAGTTTGAGTTAAGAAGAAAAATAACGTTGTAGGGTCAACAAAAAACATTGATCATTAACATTTGTCACACTTTCTATAAATACAGGTCTTTATATATCAAAAACCACAATAATAGAGTCTTTTATTTCTTTTAGGGTTAAATATGTTTTTGCTCCCTATAAATATACCAACTTTTCATTTTAGTCCCTCTAAAATTTTCCTTCAACTTTTAGTCCCTATAAAATTTTCAATCACTACTTTTGGTCCCTATTTTTAAGTTAATTTTAGTTTTTTTTAATGAAATTGTGCAGAAATATGTACAATATTGTAAAAATATTTCCCAAAAAAAAGTAGAATTTTTTAATAAAACATAAATTTAATATGAATTTTTAACCATAAAAAATATTTAAATTCATGTTTTGTTGAAGAAATTCTAAAAAATTTTTGGAAAGATTCTTATAATATTATGAATTTTTCTGCAAAATTTTATTCAAAAATATGAATCCTACATATGAGTTTACTTTAAAAGAGGGACCAAAAGTGAAGATGAAATTTTTTTTAAGGACTAAAAGTTGAAGGAAAATTTTAAAGAAACTAAAACGAAAAGTTGATATATTTATAGGGACTAAAAACATATTTAACCTTTTCTTTTAAGAAAATTTGTATTTATTTGAGAATATTCCATACGCATTTCTTCTATGTTTGCTTTAGAAAGGAAATTGACTATCTTGTATGTGAAAGACACTTGTCTTTCCCTTCATCTCAATTTTCTACGTTTTCTTTGAACATTCTCATCTAAAGGCCAAGTCTACATGACTTTAACAGATATTTGGATTCTGATGAGATGAGCGTATGTTTATTTACGGTATTTTTTAATTTCCTATTTTACTAATAAAATCAATAATTTTGAGTTAAAGGAAAAGAAGTTAGAGGTTATGAGTTTAAGGGTCTATTTGTTAAAGATTAAAATAAAAGCTATTTTAAAATAAAATAATTTAGAGATTATTTTTTAGAGATTTTGGGCCTGTTTGTTATAGCTTTTTTTAAAATAGATTTCGTTAGTGTAATGTGTTTTTGTTATGATTTTTTTAACAAAGAAATTTTCAAGGAAAACTTCAAATGAAAAATCTGTTTGAATAATTTATCTTAAATCCTAAGTATTTCGATCATTTGATTACAATTTTTTTTTATACTAAAATTTTGAAAAAATCTCTAAAACAAAACTATTTCAAATAGCTTTTTTCATAAAAATCATTTTTGAAAGATGTCATTTTGAAAAAATATGTGATCTTTACTATGTAAAATATTGAACAATGAATATTTAAGTTAGTGAATGTCAAAATCTCTTTTTTAAATCAAATGAGTTTGAAATAACTTTTACTATTTTTGAGTAAATTTCAAAAAAAATCTATTTTTAAAAATACAAAGGAAAATCTATTTTTTTTTAAATCTAAAACAAACGGACCCTTTATGAAAAAATCAGAATCTATTTTGCGTTTGTTCACCGTAATAAAAATCACTTTTTTAAACAAATAATCTAGTTTGTTCGGATACAAGTATGTAGAAGGGATTTTTTGTTACAAAATCAGTAGTTCAATCTTTTGAAACATATTTTCTCTCTCCTCTAAAAAAAATCTTTTTTCTGAGTAACTACTTTTAACAACTTCTCATTTGAAGCTATTTTTGGTAATTTTTTATTCTGATTTTTTTTAAAAGTTATAACAAACAAATACGATACTCTTACAAATAATTATTTTTTAAAAAAAGTGATTTTTTTTCTACCTATAACAACAAACAAGCTCTAAATCTTGACAAATGAGAGAGAGAAAAATTATCAACCTAACAATTAATTACTAATATTCTTGTCAAAAAAAATTAATTACTAATATTAGTCATATAAAAAAAAACTAATGTTTTTTTTTTACAAAAATAAACGATATTCATTCATTTAAATTGATAATGTACATTAATACAAATTCAAAGTCATTAAAAACAAAAAGGATGAATCTGCGAACAAACTCATAACATAGATCCATGTTAATAGCATAAAACGGCAGAGTATCCATGCCTACAAATATGACTATATTTAAGTTCCTGAGATATTTATCTCTCAAGATTTACAACGTTGACACCAAAGTCATTGATTAGATCTGTACTTGCGCAAAGTTAATCTTTCAACTTGAATTAAATAAACACTACACTAAGGCGTGAAATAAAAAACACACCACACAAATACGATGGGAAATAAAAAAAAAACATTGCACAATGACGTGAAATTAAAAACACACCACATAAAGACGTGAAATCAAAACAAACAAAATCGTGCAAAGATGACGAAATCATAAAAACAAACCAAAGAATGATAAAAATATGTGGAAATCATTTTTTTTAGGAATTTTAAAATCACTTATTATTTAACTAAAATGCAAGAAAAAAACAATTCGGATAAATGATTTTGAGTTAAAATTGACTTTAAATCACTTATTTATCTAACGTTTTGAATATATATATATATATATATATATATATATATCATATGCAATATTTATCACACTTTCTATGAATACAAGTTTTTGTATATCATAAACCTTAATAATAAAGTATTTTATTTTATTTGAGAAATTTAGATTTATTTGAGTATTTTCCATATGCATTTCTTTTATGTTTGCTTTAGAAAGGTAATTGTCTATCATGTATGTGAAAGACACTTGTATTTCTTCGTCTCTATAGTTTTCTTCATTGTCTTTGAACATTCTCATCTCAAGGCTGAGTCTACACGACTTTAAAGATAGAGGACTTTAGGATTCTAATGAGTTAAGCGTGTGTTTATTTATGGTATTTTTTTAATTTTCTTTTTTACTAATAAAGTCAATATTTTTGAGTTAATGGAAACTGAATTAGACGGATCTATTTAGAGACTGTGTGGCAATAAAGTCATTTTAAAATAGTTTTTAATTTTGCACTTTGTTAATCAAAATAGTACCAAAAAAGACAATAAGTAAGTATATTGAAGTTCTAATATGATAATATTAACTAAGTATTTTAATGATAAGGACAACGAAGTGCACAATCACAGACTATTTTAAAATTTTGATACATTGATGGACTATTATGGCTACTCCATGCACATTCAGGGACTAAAATAACTATTACTCCTTATAAATAAAACACATTATGTTAAGAAGAACAACAAGTCAACAACTTTGTGCAAAACTGGAAACAAATAAGTGCAACACATTTGCTATAATTTATAAGCTTTTGAAGTTGATTTTGCTCTTGTCGGTAAGAACTACAAGTGTTGAACGTGTTTTTTCAGCTATGAAAGTTGTGAATAGTCAACTATGTAACAAAATGGGTGATCAGTGGCTAAATAATCGTCTTGTATATAGAAATAGGTGTTTTTTTTTTTTTTTTATAACAATTAGCAATTATATCATTTTACTTCATTTTCAACAAATGAACAAGAGACAATTTTCACTGTAATGTATTGTATCGAACATTGTTATTTTTTTTATTTTTAATATAAATTTAAAATTTTAACCCCACATATACCAAATGTCTAGATAAACCCTTCATTAGAGATTCTGGGTTCAAATATGAACAAAGAAAAAAAGAAAAGGTAACATTTTGAATATATAATGTATAGCATATGCAATATTTATCACACTTTCTACAAATACAAGTTTTTATATATAAAAAACCTTAAATAATAGTCTTTTTATTTATTTTTTTGAGAAATTTAGATTGATTTGAGAATTTTCCCTATGTATTTCTCCTATGTTTGATTTAGAAAGAAAATTGTTTATCTTGTACGTGAAAGACACTTGTCTTTCCCTTCATCTCTCTAATTTTCTACATTTTCTTTGAACATTCTCATCTCAAGGCTAATGTCTACGTGACTTTGAAAGATAGAGGACTTTAGGATTCTAATGTGTTAATCATATGTTTATTTATGGTGTTTTTTAAATTTTAATAGTAAGGAAGACATTATAGTTTTTTATTAAATTTTAAGTATAATTTCTTCTTCGAAAAATATAATTTCTTGAAATACACTCTCTCTATTTAGTTTCTATTTTCTATTTTCTCAGAGGTGGTGGTCAAGCCCTTTGGCTTGTTTAGCTATTGACTAATCACCTTGTTTTGTTTTCAGTTCTTTATTGTTACTGACACTCATTGTATTGTTCTAGTGGTCTTCTAGACGCACCTTATGCTTGGGAGCTGCTAATTTTTGTTGGTATATAATTTCATTTTGCCTTGTTCAAAAAGAAATTAAAAAGAAAAATTCATAAACAAATGATATTTCAATCATATTTTACATACAAAGTAGAAGTATAAATATTGTCACTTTTGAATTGAGAAAACGACCTATATACACTTCATCATATGCTAGCTCAATGGTAAAAGTTCAAATATTGTCACTTTAAATACTAAAAAATGTCCTTCTCCGAATTTTTTATATAAAAAAAAAGGCCAGTTTTCAAATATGTTGTTAGTTGTAGGCTGTGAAGCCCGGATACGAGATACGATATGGATATGATACTGCACCGATACGTCGATACGGGAAAATTTCAAAAATCAAGATACAATACGGCTGGGATACGTTAATAAAAAAAATTATATAATTAAATGTACAATATAATTATAACCATTTTTTTAATATGTAAATATATTAACAAACAAAAAAAACTAGTCATAGACTCGTAGCACATCAACATAAATATAAATAATATTGACGATTAAGAGAGTGATGATTAATCAATTACATACACAATATATCCCAAAAAGAGCACCATCAGTGTTATACTATATCCAAAAGAAAAATTGTTAGTGTTATACTATATCGATTCAAAAAAGAAGCACTATATCCAAAAAAGAATACATTAGTACTCAAGAGTTAAGTTATTTTAGTTAACATTAATTGGAAAACATCGGGACAGGTATCAGTGCAAGATAATTATTGGATACTCTCCTGATACGTATCGGGAAGTATTGGATAATTATTTTTTTAAAAAAATAAAATTTAATCTTCGGATACTCTTCTGATACGTATCGGGCAGGTATCGGGGCATAATACGCAATGGATACAGTATGTCATCCATTTTAAAGTATCAAGGCTTCATAGGTCGTAGGTGAAATGGGTATGGAGAATTTACCGAGAGATTATAGAGATGGGAATAGAAAAAAATACAGTATACGTACAACCATGTTAGTATATATCAAAAACCTTAATAATAGTCCTTTATTTTTATTTTTTCGGGTTAAATAATGTTTACTTACTGAGTTTTATTTTTTCCGGGTGATATTTTCTTCTAGACTCTGTCTCTCTAATTTAAAGATTCTTTTTGTTAGACGTGAAATTTAAGGCTGTGTTTATTTTAAGTTTACTAAATTTATTCATAGAATATTCTTTAGAATATAAATATGAGAATTTCATTTCAAGGTATTTAGAAAATATATGTTTGGTTAACTTTATAATATTTCTAAGAATCATAAAAATAATGATTATAACATGTAACTGTATATAAATTTATTCCCATCTCCATGAGAATTTTATTCCCACCATTTTCTTTGGGAAATTTTTTCTATTCACAGGAATAAATTTCAGTAAACTTGCAACAAACATAGACATATATATTTCTATCATTTAATTCTCAGAAATCAACAAATATAACTTGAAACAAACACACTCTAACGATATAAAATAGACGATATGGCAATGAGATAAACTAAAATTCACCCAAATTATAAGGTCAAAATTTCCTTAAATTTTGAAATTTAATATCATGAAGATATAAAAGAGAATAATCTTCAAATCACAAAGTTTGAAATATAAAAAAAATACGAAAATTAGTTCAAATTACAAAGGTAAACACTATTTAAACTTTTTTTTCTTCCACGTAGGTAAGTCTCAAAACGTATATCATTCCGAAGTTGCCATTTTCTTTTAAATTTTGAGTAACTCCATTAAAACGTGAACGTCAACATGGTTTTTAGGATGCTTACGTGGAAATCCAAATATGACTTTGTCAAAAATTTATATTTTTCTAGATTGCTAACTGAAAAGTGTGTTAGGACAATCAACATATTTTTATATTATTTGTTGTTGGTATTTTCAGCTTCTAGCACCAGAAGCTATTGACTTTCTACATAGAAAAAGAATTCATAATCAAATGGTATTTTTATTTTTTTTAAAACCGGTAATCAAATGATATTTCATTCATTTACAAATAATGTAAAAGGATAAATAAAATTGATAATATTTTTAAATAGTAAACGACCCATATACACTTGATGGTAGGAAGTTAATGGTAAGAGTTTAGCTTTTAGGAAGTTCAAATCACTCAAAAACGAGTGTCTGGTAATGTCATTTTTTTTCCTAGTTGTTTAGTGGCGGAAGCTCACACAATTAAATGCGGAGAAGTGGAGTGTTGGGGTTCGAACTCCGGCCCCTGCATAAATTATGCAATGTCCCTACCAATTGAGCTAAGTTCCCGGGACCCAATAATGTCATTTGAATTAATAAAAAAATAGAAAATACGGTCATCATTAAAAAAAAAAATAGTTGTAGGTGAAATGCAGAATAGATGGAATCTATTCCTAGGAACAAAGTTGCAAATACATGGAAATTGACGGTATTAGCAACAAAAAGAAACACTAATTAGCAAGTTTTTGCCAATCCTCCACCACCAAACGGGGTTGTCCTCCTGACATCGTCTCTTGTGCAGCATCTGTTATGATTCAAAATAGTATATGACTTGACATAGCATATTTGGTTAAGGTAATTGGACACATGACTAGCGATCCTAAAATCAAGGAACCTTGAGTTGTGCATAAATAGTGAAATGAGGATAATAGTGGGTATGTAGAATTTAATGAAAGTCTACTTCCTTCCTTTGGCATTCTTCGGAATGAGTTCTTCTTAACAATTATCGATACTTGTATTCTCAATCAATTGTTCCCTTGTACTCATCCTTTTTACCAATGAATATTGTTTGAGATGCATTATTTTACTTGTGCTAAATTCTGATCATTACACCATCCTATTTTTCCCTGCTTCTCTTGCTCACAGGTATATACCATCTTTTGCTAAACATAGAGATTTATCGTCAAACACAATTTTCAACATGTATTCATTGTTAATAATTTAGTTTTGATTATTCTAGTAGTAATCGCAATCCATATTCGGTATGTGATAACATAGACTTGGGGAACTTCGTCTATGAAAATGTTCCAATTCATCAATATATCCGTGTAAAGCAATTGAGTTTAGGACTTAGTTGAATTAGTTGGCATTGTTTATCTGTTGTAGACCTGGCTTATATACTCCGTCTTTTCATTGTAACATGATCCTCATGTTGAGAGTATCCACACCCATCTTAGTTGCTGATGCATCTGTAGAGAAATCAAAGCAATAATATTTGTGATCTATGATATCATAGTAGTTTAAACAGTCTTGTAAGAAAAGTAGCAGTTTCAATATTATTGCTTTGATTTCTCTTAATTTCTTTTGCTAATGAGTTATTAATGACTTTGCAGTAAAAATGGCAAGAGAATGTTATTCAAATGATTAATAAGACATTTTTATTTTCTTTCTAAATTTGCATAAAGCAACAAAAATATCAGAAATCGCTTTTATTTATCTAAAGGCAGTGGTATAAATGCATAATTGAATATCAATATTTACCATATATAATATCAAGGTTATTTCTTTGGTCTATTATACATTATTTGCCTATACTTCAACCCCTGACCTCAAATTTCAACTCTTGCATTATTTATCAAATAGCTTTTAGTAGGATTCTTATTATGAGTAGGACTAGCAGGACTCTTAATATCAGATTTTTTCAGAAGAGAGTCCCTAGCAGCTTTTAGTTGGTGAACTGCAACTCTTATGCCAATGCGCTCATCTAGATTGTCAGCAGTGCAGGACAGTCCAACTCCCATAATTGCATCCACACAATGAAGTTGTGAATTGGAGTCTCTAGCAGAATCATCTTGAAAAATGAGGGATAGCAGCTGAGTGTCAATGACTTGTACATTCTTGTTTTTGAATGCTGATTGTACCCACTTTGTTATGCCCTGGCCTCCAGTGAAGCAATCATCTTGTGGACTTTTCCCTGAGAAAAGTTCAAGCAACACTATCCCAAAACTATATACATCCCCTGCTGCTGATGGTTTCTCTCCCCATCCATACTCTACATTGGGAAAAAAAAGTACATTATTGTTAAACAAACTAAAGCATGAGAGAAGTAAGAATATCAAATATTCAATGTTTTAGAATGTTTATTAAAAGGTTCATGAAGAAGGAATAGAATTCTGAGTGCATGTTTGGTTCCATTTTGGAGGAGACAAATTTCATTTTAGCAGTGTATAATTGATATTGGCATGTTTCGATGCTTTCAAGTATAGCTGATTTTGCCTTCAAAATTTATTCCAACTTGAAGATAGAATTTGTAGTTTTTGCCTCTACAATTGAGTGTCAGCCTGGAATTTATTGTTCAACACGCGTGAATGTATTCAAACATAAATCACTTTACATGTAAATCACTTTCTGCCAGAATCGATTTTACATAATCAATTCAAAATAAATTTTTGACACCGCAAAACCAAACACACTCATTTGCATTAAGAATCTATACTTGAACGAGTTAAAACATTCTTGAAAAGAGGAAGTTATCAAGGTACTAACCTGGAGGTATGTAACCAATTGAACCTCTAAGGACATGAGTAGAGCTGATGGAAACTTGACTAGTTGATCTTTGAATCAGTAACCTAGCCAAACCAAAGTCTCCAACCTTTGCATTCATATCTTCATCCAAGAGAATATTGCTTGGCTTCAGATCACAGTGCACAATAGGAGTTTCACTATCATTGTGCAGGTAATCTAATGCAAGAGCAACATCAATAGCTATATTCAGTCTCTCCATAAGATTCAAGCCATTTCCATTTGCATGATTTCTCCTCCCCTTAATCCAATCTTCCAAGCTGCCATTACTTAAAAACTCATACACCAAAGCCAGAAATTCATTGTTTCTAAAATCAACACTAGAGCATGATGTGATTAGCTTAACCAGATTTCTATGCCTTGAATTCTTCATGGCCTCACACTCTGCAAAGAAACTCTTTAAAAAACCTGTTCTTGAAGTATCAAGCACTTTCACTGCAACAGTACTATTTCCCTGACGTAGATGGCCTTTATACACTGTTCCGAAACTCCCAATTCCTATTAAATTTTCTTGGCTGAACTCTGCAGTTGCCAAGCGAAGCTTGTCGTAAGAGACTGTTGGAGCCTGTTATTTAAGATAGGGTAGTGTTAACTTGTGGCCTTAGGGCACATGTTAAGAAACTCAAAAGAAGAAATATTCTCTAAAATTTTGTGCATTCAATACATTTAAAAGTTAAAGACTAAATAAAATGTACACATTCCAATAATTTATTTCTATATTTGAATCATTAATTTGTGCCTTAAGGGCACAAGTTAACATTTCCCTTTAAGATAATGTTAATTAAGGTAGTTATCCTTATTATCTTCCTTTTCATATGGACTCATATGTATAAATAGAGTCTCTGTATTCATCAATTGGTCAAGTTATCAATAAATTAGATATTTTAGTAATACCTGTGGCTTTAGCTGTTCAGATGTTGATTTTTCTGTCACCTTCACCTTTGTATACTTCATGTATAGTAGCAAACCAATTGTGAGACATAGTACCAATGTTACCACAATAGCTATGATGATATAAAATCTTACACTTGATCTTTTATGAACTTGAGGCACACATGCAAAATGCAAACATAGTTTTTTGTTGCCTTCTATGTGGACATTAGAGAGATTTTGGAAAACTCCACCACTAGGAATGTCTCCTTCTAGATCATTGTAAGAGAGGTTTAAAAGTTGAAGGACTTGCAAATTTTGAAGTTCAATAGGAATGGGTCCTGAGAGTAGGTTGGAGGACAAGTCCAAAGTTTCCAAGCCTTTCACATCTCCAAGAGCTTTTGGAATGTAACCTGAAAGCATATTCTGGGACAAAAACAATTTCTCCAAGCTCAAACAGTTGCTGAATGAGCTGGGGATGTTTCCATACAATTGATTGTTGGAAAAGTCAATGGTGGAAATGGTTGTCAGTTTCCCAACTTCAGGTATTGGTCCACTCAACGAGTTCTTTGATAAGTTTAAAACATTGCTCAAAGTTGGTATATTGAGGATTTCCACAGGTATGCTTCCATTGAGCTTATTGCTAGATAAGTCCATGTAGAGCAGGTTTTGAAAATTACCAAAACTAATTGGTATTCTACCCACAAGTTCATTTCTTGACAAATCAATCTTGTTTAACTTTATAAGATTACCAAGAGAGTTTGGAATAGCTCCTGATATCTTATTTCCATCCAGATACAGCCCTTGTAGTTCCTCTAACCGGCCTAACTCCTTTGGAATATTTCCACTAATTGAATTGTAGCTCAAGTTTAACAACTTCAAGCCACTAAGACGAGAAATTGACGACGGTATACTTCCATTGAAACGATTCTCTCCCATGTATAACATTGAGAGTTCCTTGGAAAAATTTCCAATGGTTTCAGGAATAACACCTTCGAGCATGTTTCCATCAATTGCGAGAAAGTTCAAGTGAGTACTGTTTGTCAATGAAGTAATGAAATCCAAACCATTGACTCCTGAGGTAACTATCCTGTTATAGCCAATATTATACATGTGAAGAAATGGGAGGTTTCCTAAACCAGGTGGAACTGTTCCTTCCAAATGGTTAGAGGCCATACGAATGACCCTAATGTTTGTTAGGTTATGTAAAGACCCTGGAATTCTACCTGTGAACTTATTGAAACAAAAATTGAAAACTAGTAGTTTTGGAAGTTTATGACCAACATCATAAGGAATCTCACCCCAGAAGGAATTTGCAGCCAAGGCCAAGTTAACAAGGGAAGACAAATTATATATAACAGGTGGAACAGTTCCAGTAAGGTTGTTAAGAGTGAGATCAAGCTGAATTAAATTATGTAACCTACCTAAGTCACTAGGAATCCAGCCACTAAGAGAGTTGGTACCAAAACTAATATTTTTTAAACTAGAAATATTTCCTAAAGATTGTGGAATTGTACCATAGAAGCTATTCCTTCCAAGTTTCAAGACCTGCAGCTTTTTCAAGCTACTGATGTGTTCAGGAATTCTGCTTACAATCTTGTTAGAGGACAAATCAAGAATCTCAAGCTCATCTAAATTGGTAAGATTTGAAGGAAACATCATTCCTTCAAATCTATTGGAACTCATATTTAGAACTCTCAAATTATACAGATTGGTAATTTGCTCAGGAATGAGTCCTGTGAGCTGGTTATCCTGCAATTGGAGGGACTGAAGAGAGGACATGTTACCTATATAAGGGCTTAAGTTACCTGAGAGTCCAAAGCCTGAAAGATCCAAGCTAGTCACTCTTTGGTTATGCTTGTCACATAGGACACCAGTCCAATTGCAAGGAGATGAATTATGGATCCAGGAGGATAATGGGTGAGGACTAGAAGTGTCATTATTGCTTAATTGAGATTTTAATGAGATTAAGGCTTCTTTGTCTGTGGTAATGCTTAGAGTGGTTGATGATACACAAACCAAAAGGTTGTTGAAATGGATAAAGATCATTAATAAGGCAAAATGAAGAAGTAAATGAGAAAACAAAGCCATGTTTGCTTCTTTGGTTTGCATGCAGGTTTATGATAATTATACTATGCAACAAGATGTGTATATATAGTTTGGATCCACTCCTCTTCTTACGTCAGTCATGTCACATATGTCACTTTCATGCATGTATCTCAGTTGGACCCAATCTCAGTGGTAACATAGTCAACTAGTCTAACATTTCAAGTTTCAACACTAAAATGAACATGCCTTTTCTTTTTACACGACAAAAAAAAAGACTTAATTAGAAATAGTCTGTTTTAAAACTTAAAATGTGGTTATTATTGTTTATTATCTAAAAAGAAATGTGGGGTTATCTAAAATGAGGTTTATAATCAGCTAGCTACTAGCATGGACTTATAAAATGTGAAAGTATATGTCGTATATGTGGTTCATAAAATGGAGTATTTTTTTGAGGAGGAGCTTTTAAACTCTACTGTACTCTTTCATAATTATAAGACCTTTTGAGACAATAAATTGTCTCTTTTCATAAGACTCTTTGGATATTTTTAACTATATTAATTATTTATACCACTATTTATTTTAAATTTTTTCTTCAACCAATAATAAATAATATGTTGAAAACATAAATTAACTCTCTATTTCTTAAACGAAAAAATTGTACAAACAAATTTAATATTACTATCAGGTTTCTTGTGACAAAAGTAATTACTACCGACTTTTTTAATTTTCGTAGTTTGTTCAAAGGGGTCTTATATTTAAAGTTGGAGGTAGTACCTTTTTTTTTTCCTTTGGTAAAACCACAGTTATGGAAGGGCGTATATAACTTAATTTTTTTCCTCAAAAAAACTTGATTTTCTTATTAAAAAAAAAAAAAAAACCTAATTTTCAGTTTCACGCGTGAAAGACAAGTTCAAGAACCGCAATCTTTATTGCTCAAACAGCTAGCTACTACCATGGACTTTATGCACTCATCAAGTCTTCAACCAAGACTTCGTCCCAAAAAAAACTTCAAACAAGATTACAAGACTGAAGTCTGAACTGAAATCGGAATTGGGATCTCTATTTTTCGCTGCACAAAATAGAGTGAATGTAGATTAAAGAATTACTCTGGGTCCCTAATTATAACCACTCTTTTAAAAATGTTTTTGTTTTTAAATATTATAAGTATTTATAGAAATAACTATGTGCATTTATAATTTTTTTTTTTCAAATATACCTCTAATTAATATTTATAATTTATCTTTTAATAATTTATCTTAAATATACATATAAATAAAAGACAATTTAATAATATTTACACACAAAATGGATACATTAACTACACTATCAATTTTTATTAATATTTGTGTATTTGATTGAGCTTGTAATAAGAGACGGAGGAAGTATTAAAACTTTCTTTTGGTAAATCTACTTTTGAGCTTGTAGAGGATAACCAGGGTCAGCCCTAGGCATAGGCTAAGAGTGCGACGGCCTAGGGACCAACATGGTAGGGGGCCCAATTTTTTTTCCTTCCAGGGATGGGGTGTGTATAGTAAGGTTTGAGACCATTGCTTTAGTTTTATGTGTTCTACTAGTACGTTTTGTGTTAGTATGTTTTGTTAATTTGACTTTAGTCTCTGGTAGGGGCGGACCAAGACTCACAATATCAGTGAGGCATAATGTTTTGCAAGTCTGCGTGTTTCCAATATTTCAAAGTTAATGACTTTGTTACTCTCTCGCTACTACTAGCTTTGGACGATGGTGGTCGTGGTGGGTTATCGTTGGTGGTGGGTGGTGTTTCTACAGATGTGTTTGTGTGCGTGCAATAGAAGAAAAAAAATGATGTTGTTTCGTGTTGGGAAAAATCAGAAAAGATATGTGTGTATATGTATTGATGGGTTGTGCTGGTGGACTATAAAAAAAAAAAATTGACTATATTTTCCACCCTATTGATTTCTCGTGCATCGTATACAGTTTGAATTATATAATCCGAACGGCATAAACATCCCATAAAAACCTCCAAAACACGTTAAAATATTTTAAATTTTAGAATTCAAATAGGGAGTGAGAAAAACTTATAGGGTGAAAAAAGTAACGAACTTTAAAAAAAAAAATTGGGCCTAAGCTAATGTGGCACTTACCACAGCGGACCTAGCTTAGATCCGCCCATGGTCCCAGATATATGTATTGAGACTTGTAATTCTATTTTATATCATTGCATTTTTTTTTTTGATAATTACTTTTCCCACCCTGCTGCCTTCTCGCGCGCCCTGCAAAATTTTCAAAAATACCCCTGGTCCGGATTATATAACCCGGAACAGATTGTTAGTGCTATCTGGAAAACGAATGCTGGACCAGATGTTATGTGCTTTTTTGTGTCTTTCTTTGATGTAAAGGGTCTCTGTTG
>Ga0315914_1001264_pt1 | contig 37153 bp, 24 predicted proteins | sample MpolenodulesMG_FD_203920 | JGI IMG/M metagenome (GOLD analysis project Ga0315914, IMG submission 203920) | Medicago polymorpha root nodule microbial communities from Los Angeles, California, United States - elongated nodules | ecosystem: Host-associated > Plants > Roots > Nodule | place: USA...
GTTGTGTGAATCAATAAAAATTCTCCATTCATTATTTCTCTCGTTTCAATTCTTCATTTTTCTGTTAGTTATTCATCTTGCTCAAAACAGCTTATTTTTAATAAGCACTTTCGCTGCGCATAGAACATAATAATTGTTCTAACAATTGCATATGACATGCGAAAGGGACGTGATGTCAAAATAGTTGGGATGAAATTCATTTCACATGTTGTTTTCACACTCTATTTTGCTTTTTTTAATGTAATACTCATAAATCACTTCTTTTTTTTTTTTTGTGAGTTAGACTATGTGTTTAGGACACACATACAAAGAGATATTTTTTTAAATAACAAAAAAAATATATATATATTTTGACGACAAGTGCATTATTGTATGTGTGCCTAAACATTATGCATTTGGTCTTGTGACCAAATAAGTATTTATGCGGTAAGTTTCATAAATCACATATTGAACAATTAAAACATGACTATATTCGTCATGTAAGCACAACTCATATGATAGATGCAAAAATAATGGTATATATGTGTCAGAATTCAAACTTCGGCTCCTTACTTTTCTACATTTAAAATTTATGAACCCTAACCACTAAACTAGTTTTATAAATAATAATTTCCCCTCTTGTTAAAAAAAATAAAATTCCCCTTCACTTTTTTGAAAAACTTTTATTAAAAATATTGATTTTTTTAAGTTTTTCAAAAAAATATATTTACTCTAACATAAATAGATTGTAGAATTCATTTCATTTCATGATAAGTAAATTTTGACTTACTTCCTCTCAAAAAAATAGGTGACTTACTATAACATAAATAGATTCCTCGTCATAAATAGACTTACCTTAATAAAAATAAAATTCTTCTTTTTTTAGCGCAAGGAGAAAACAAAATAAAACTTTTCTGCAAATTAAATGCCAAAAGACGATAACATATCCCCTCAACAACAAAAAATTAAAAAAAGCCAATGACAGAAAAAAAAAATATATATATATCAAATAAAACGTTGATTTTTGTCCATTAATATGTTTTAGGGTTAAATTATTTCAAAAAAAATGTTTTAGGGTTAAATATGCTTTAGATATCTATCAAATCGGGAATTTTTAAGTTAGTTCTTACTAAATTTAATATTTCTTTTAGTCTCTACAAAACCAAATTACATTTAATTTTAGTCTTGGCTAAAATTGAATTTGTTTAATGATATTTAATTTTTAAATTTTTTTAATGATTTTTGTGAGAAACGTTAAAAACTTTATATTTTTTTGAAAGGTTCATTTTTAATTATATTTATATTTATAATTTTTTAACATCAAATGAATTAAATATGAATTTTTTAAATGACAAAAGATCATAATAAAAGTAACAAAAATCTGGACCTAGAAATCAAATTTTGAACTAATTTTTTTGCGGTGGAACTTTTAGTAATGATTTCAACGGTCTACAAAAATTTGTTTAAAAACTTAAGAATTTAAGTATAATTAAACAAATTTGGATTTAGAAATTTTTTAGTCAATTTTTTATAGGAAGTAAAAAACCTATTAATTATTTTTATAATGACTAAAAAAACTATTAAAATTAAGAAAGGATTAAACTTTAAAAGTCTCAATTATATGGTCATCAAGAATATATTTAACCCTATGTTTGATTGGTAATTGAAGTAAAAGAATTTATCTGTTGGTCTAGTCAAATTTTAGTATTGGTGAAAAGTAAATAAAAGATTAAAATTTTATATGAAACAAAAGTGTAAGTAATAACAGTTGGATACCACATACCTTAATGAATTGATAAAGTATAGGTTAGAAGTTTCTCATTACTTATTTAAGCGTAAGCAGAACACTTAATATATAAGATCATTTTAAATAGGGTTTTTCTAACCTATGCAACATTGCATAGGATAAGCTCTAATAAATACACTATTTTTGTCAACATAGTTGTCATATTAATTATTCTATTATTGAAAATTGAATTTTTTTTTCTCTATATCTCTCTCCCATTAATCATTATTTTTTATTTTTTTTTATATAATCTTTTCTTTAATTACATTGTTATGTTTTACTTACCGTTGTTACATTTTTTGTCATATTTCTTTAAAAAAAAATCATCTTATGTAGTGTCGTTTGATTTGGATAGATTAAAACTGATAGCTATTTTTTTTAAAGACTAAAAATGATTTTAAATAAATTAACTATATAGCGGGCCAAAAACTAAATTCTCATAAATGTATTTCTTGATCCTCCAAAAAAAATATAAAGGTATTTCTTGATGGGTATCAAAAGTATTTAAACACCCTAAAACTTGTAACAAAAAATAGTTGGATACAAAATATGAAACTAAGTTTTTTATTTTTGGTAGCTGACGGAAAAAATGCAATAAGAAAATATTCTATTAAACAAGTAGAATGATTAATAGGAGAGTAATAAAATCCAATTTTGAAGAATAAAATAATTAATATGACAACTATGTTAACAAAAATGGTGTATATTTATTGAAACTTAACGTATGCAATGTTGCATAGGTTCGAAAAACTCTTAAATATAATACCTTAAAAGATCTTCTTTCTCTTTACGCTTTTTTTACTCTCCCTTCTCTCTAAATAATCACTACGCCACCACCCTCAATTCAAACTTTTTCTTCACGAGGTAGCCTCGATTTCGTGTTGGTGCGATCGGCCATCATGGACGCATCACCATCAACCCCCAATCGGGGATGCAAAAGAGTTTCTCGACGACAAACAACTCGATTACGACAAAAACTGTTATTTTTGTTGTTGTTTAGTGTTGGTAAACAACATTTGTCACTAGCTCGGATGGACCTCAATGGCCATTAATGTTTTGTAGGACAAAAGAGGCATTTTGCAGTGTTGATCCTCGCATTGTTGTTTCTGTTGGTAAACTCGTAAGGGTCAATGTTATGGGGAAACCCGTATCTCGTTGTTGATCTGTGTATGGTTCGTAAAGGTTGTTGGTTTCATCAATAACCTGTAGCGGTGGCATCTTTGCTCAATTTCTATGAGATTGGTTCTTAAAATTTATGTGAGGGTAGGTGCACTCTATTGGTCAATAAGACAAATACAACGATAAGCTGGGGGGAGGGTTCGCTTCTCCTTTTAAAAACTTTTTGAAACCATGGTTTTGATATTCTTTAGAAAAACGAATGAATATTCAAAATTATGCACCGAATACGAATGATAATAAGATATATAATGTAGAAAGAACAATTCAATTTAAACGAGAGATTCACACTTGAATTTTAATGTAACAATCAATTATCAATACATAGAATAATCCACAAAATCAATGATTATGTAAGACTAAACCTAACCTTAAACAAGAAATAACTATCACAAGAAATAAGCTACTTTGATATACGAGATAAGATTATCAACAAGTAAATCTCAAATATGCGAGGTGATTGAATTGATGATGTATTGATATCAACAATGATCTATGAAAATTATGTTTTAGAAAAATATTCAATCAAAATCATACGGTAATTAAGCTAATTAATAAACATCATATATCAAAGTTAATTTGCTGAAATTAAAGAGTTAAGGAGAAGATAACACCAGCGATTTATAGATATTCCCCTTTTTGTCCTCCCTAAGTGTACATCAATCCTGTCTTCATAGAAGAAAATGTCTCTTCCTCAAACTTCCACTAAAATGGTGAAAATGTTTACAAGTGTATGATTACAAAGATTCTTTCAATTCCTAATCCAAGTGATTCTGAATTTTCTATGCTATGGAATCACACAAAGCATCCAATCTTCAAGATCTCTTGAAGTCGGATAATCTCAAGGTCTTCGAATCTCAAGCTTGCATGCAATTCTTCGATCTTTTTATCCAAGAAATCTTATTTTATATGTAATGATGGAATAACATATGATGTTTTTAGCTATGTTGTTAGTGTAATTATTTGCATTTGAAGGCAAATTAGAAGTCAATTAGAGTAGTTGTCATTGGTTTGAAAAACTTTTTGTATTGTTTTCATTCGAGTCGTTGTAATTCACTTTTATCTTTAATTGAATCAATATTTGTACATAAATATTTTTTTAATGTTAAGAAATAAACTTCTAAGATTACTAATATATATATATATGACATCCCTTAAGTTCTCAATGATATCATCTACACTAATTCGGATTCTATGCGGTTTATGATTTCCCGCATTTACGCAATTGAGACATCAGTGATTGTTTGACCTAGATTGAACGATCATTATTCAAATTTGGTATTATAAAATAAGTTTAAATATGATTTGAGTCTCCGCAATTATAACATGTTTTTGTTTAAATCTTTGTAAATTCTTTTGTTTGGATTTAGTCCTTGAAAAATCAATAGTCGTTGTTTTTAGTCCAGGGTTGGCCACATGCGTGATTATTAGGCCACTTATGGCGTCACAAAATAAAAAACAATAGTTCTTGAATTGGCAGGGATTGAATCTAAACAAAAAAAACTTACATAGACTAAGAAAAACATTGTAATTGTAGGCATTAAAGTCATATTTAAACTCTTTAAATTATAAAACAAAAATTAAAATCTGCATTTTTTTATATCGTATGATCTTGATTGAACAATCACCTATGTCCCCAACTGCGTGAATGTGGGGTAATTCTTGAAAACGGGAAATTCGAATTCGACCTAGACTTGTCCGTTGTTAGAAATAGTAAGAGAATCTCCATTAGAGATGCTCAAAGTACTCTTCATCATCCCCTTAGGAAGACCAACACCTATTTCATTCAATAGTGGTTTTATATTTGAAAAATATACATATAAAATAAAAAAGAAAAGAATATACAATGAGTGAATGTAGCATAGTAGCCACACAAGTATCATATATATTATCCATACAGAGAAAGCATGTAGTTTTACAGATATATAAAAACCATAAATGAGTTCTCTTTAAAAGCAAAAGATAAAATAAACATAAGTTTGGAAGTGTTTCCTCATTAATTGTACAAATGATAAACTTTACTCAAATGATGATGATTAAGCTTTTCATAATCTTGGTATGGCACGAGGATTAACGCGAGGGGTGTCCCAATCAGCAACAATGTGATCACGAGTGATTTCCTTGAGTGAGCGGCATCCACTTAAAGCCATTGTTAACTCAAACTCATCACGTAACATTTGAAGGACCTTTCTTACACCAACTTCTCCTTCAGCAGCCAAGGAATAAACCACAGGGCGTCCAATCTAGACATAGCATAATTTGTTCGTTAATCATCGTTTATATATTGTTGAGATAACAGCAGTACTAATGGTGGTTATAACGATAAATTATTTTGTTTATGTTCGTCTTAATCCTCCATATATTATAGAAGACAAGTGTCGTAATAAAAGTCTGGTCGGGAGGTAAATTAAGTTGATCAATGATTACTCCTGATTATTTCAGCCAGAAGTCGAACTAGGCTACTACTCGCAAATTTCAACCACTGGGGAACTATAGTCACTCAAGAATTATGAATTCAGATGCACAATCAACACTTCGGAGCTATTTGATCAAAATCAAATGACTTTCATAAGTTTACTTTTAAAGTTGATTTAGAGAGATTAAAATCAGAGTCACAACGGCTCCTAACCGTTAACTACATATGCATGCGTCGACATTGTGACCATAGACGATCCGAATTAAGAAATTACTATTAATGAGGCAATGAGCATGTATATTGGGAAATGTTATTAGTATACTCACAAATATGCCAGAGGCACCAAGTGCCAAAGCCTTGAAGACATCGGTTCCACGACGTACACCTCCATCCAAGAATACAGGAACACGACCTTGAGCAGCTTTCACAACCTAAGTAATTTCAACAACACAGTTATGATATAAACAATCTTATTATGTAGAATGATTCATACAACTTGATTCAGATTAATAATAACTTGACATTCTAAAAGTACCTCTTCTAAGGCACTTATGGTGGCTGGAACATAATCAAGCTGTCTTGCTCCATGGTTGGACACAATAATTCCAGCTGCACCACTTTGCACTGCTAGCCTTGCTGCAAAATTTACATCAAACCATTAATAAATATTTGGAAAAAATTCACCTAGAGTGTTGTAATCACTTCTTTTATATGTAATGATGTATATGAGTTATAGCTAATACTAGTGTATTGGAAAAAGTGTTAAATATAACGGTGTATCGAAAAAAATGTGTTAGAAAGTGTATTAATAGAATTCTCAAAACAGGTTTTGTTTTGCTTACCATCCTCTGCAGTGAGTACTCCCTTCACAAGAATTGGAAGGCTAGTGATAGTCTGAAGCCACTTCACATCCTGCACAAAAGTAACAAAGACAACTCAATATCATTCGTACCTCGAAAGAAGCATTGATATACACTAAAAGTCACAGAACCAAAATTAAACTTAGCTTCTGTTTGGATAAATTAAACTCAATCTGTTTTCATAAGCTATTCAACAGCTTGCGGATATGTCATAAGCTATTTCTATAAACTCTCTCAAATAGTTTCACAAATCTTATGTCAGGGATAAAATGCAATGGTTGGTTATCTGACATACCTTCCAGCTCAGAGTACGATCAATTTGACCAGCAACATATGAAGCAAGTCCAGAGTCGTTAGCCTAAAAGGACCAAGGTAACAATTATACTAATGATAGAGGAAAGAACATTAAACTATATTACTAATTTTGTAATAATTGATCTCACTTACTTGGTCCATCTTTCCAAGGTCCAGTCCTTCAAAATTCTTCAATGTCAAAAATGGTGGCAGAACAAATCTGTAAAAGAAATTTTATAATTAATCTTTATTACATTAATTAAACCTGCAAAGCTGAAACTCGGAAAATCTAATCATATTGGTTTAAAAAAAGGTTTGTAACCTTAATATAGGCTTGCAATATCAAGAAATTTAGGTCTTCACGATTGCAACGTAACTTTTAGATATAAAGTTTGTTAAGAATTTGTATATTTAACAGAGTTAGTTAGGTTAGTTATCCTTGCTATCTTTTTCCTTTTCATATGAACTCGTATGTATAAATAGAGTCTGTTGTATTCCTTATTGATCAAGTTATCAATAAATGCGATATTTCAGTTATAGTGATTGCAATTGTGGCCGCATCAACCTCATATAAATATGATTCTTTGCAGTATTAAGAATCACAACACGGACGCAACAGTTACCTGTTCTTGATATCAGCTTCTCTGCGTCCAAGTCTTGGAGTATCAACAGTAAGGGCAATAGCTTTGAATCCAGCTTTTTCAGCTCTTCTCACAAGCTGAGCAACAACATTCCTGTCCTTGTACACCTAAATAAAGAACATGGCCGATGCAGCACATATCATCATACAAGAGAAAAAAACTATTGCATGAAGAATTCAAATGAAGAAATGGAACTGAGATAATGATGTTTTTATCGCTCACATATAACTGAAAAAAGCGGATTCCAGGTCCAGTTGAAGCAACTTCTTCGACGCTTGAAGTTGCCCATGATGACAAAGTCTGAAAGAATCAACGAGTTAATTGAAGTAACTGATTTGAATATGCAGTTTAATAAGTGTTTATCGTATAAGAGCTTATGTGTTTTCTGATTTTAGAATTGAAGAAGTAATGAGGATAAACTCTACATAAGCTAAAAACACTTTACTGAGTGCAATGAGCTGTTTTAATGTTTTTCCAAATATTGTGGTATGCAAAACTTGTTTCCACATGCATCCAATCAAATTACACTATGATGTCACTTTGTTTTGTTAGTTTCTAAAACATCTCCGCAAATATCTACATGGGAAGATTTGATTGAATGCATGTGTAAAAATGTTTTATATGACGGTGCATACAAACATAGGAAGACAAGTACCATGATTGTTCCAGCAGCTGATGCAGCTCTTGCTGTTGCATATTCTCCTGCACAATAAAAAATCATAGAGTTTGTTATCAACCATTTATCAAAACTAGACGATGACAATATTTTAAGAATTACTAATGTCTAATCACACTTAATTTCTGTATAATAGCTTATCAATAGAAGTTACAGAACTAGAAACCAAGTTATGATAAACAGTTTGAGTAAGTGCGTAAAGCATAACCACTTATCCTATGAGTGTTCATGTATATGTTATTTCTATAACAAAAAAGTTGTGATAGTTGTTGAGTCACTAGTGCCTTGTTTGGATAAACAGTTTGAGTAAGTGCGTAAAGCATAAGCACTTATCATATGAGTGTTCATTTATATGTTATTCCTATAACAAAAGGTACAAGAAAGTCAAATTACTTTCATATAAGCTCTAAGCTGTTTTCATAAGCTACATTTTGGAGCTTATGGAAATAAGCTAAAAACAACCAATAAACATATCATAAGTTGTTTTGATAAGCGCAAATAAACTTAATGATCTCTTCTCAACCTATAAACATTTTCATACCCATATAAGCTTAAACTCTGCACAATTCCATGTCATGCATGATTTTTGATGAATTATTTTTCTTCCTTCTAACAAAATGAAAAAAGTATTGCACAAAGTAAATTTAAAGAAAAAGCAACGATACCCTCGGGATGAGCCATTTTCTGAAAAGCAGTTGGAGCAATCATGATTGGCATGGAAATTTTGAAGCCAAGGACAGTAGTTGACAAGTCTATCTTGCTCACATCGATAAGAATTCGCGGCCTAAACCTGTAATGTTTGTAAACCATATTTTTCAGCACATTAACATTTATCCTTATTCTTAGAATCATAGATGTACAAAACATCCAAAGGAACATAATAAAGTAACATAGTTTGGTAACTTAGGTACGGTAAAAATAAATTCTATGAAATCTTACAAAATTCTGGAAAAGGCATTTCTGTTTTCTTGGAGAGACCACTGGTCCTCAGCACCAGATGCATAGTAGTCAAACGCCATCTTTGGCAATTTCTGCTTTGCAATTTCCTCATACTCACTGATATTGGTTATCTCTCCCATTTTCAAAGGTGTTTGTTGATACTGGCCTTAAGCAATCCTGCAAGTTATCAACATTCACATCATAAAAAAGAAAACGGTTTTAGCTATGAAGTACTAACACGGACACATATATCATATCAGACACGACACTGACACGTAGACACCAACACAAATATTTTGAAAATAAGAGTAATTGTAAGTAATCGCAGGTGTTTGTGTTGTATTGTATCAGTATATGACACCGATATGTGTCGTAGATTCAAAGACGCCTACAATACGAACTGTCGATCGTAGGTTTTTAGCTATCAACACTTTCATCATAATCAGCTATTAAATTTGTAATATTAGGATAATTTTGAGGATGGTCTCAGTCTTGAAATTTTTCAAAAAATAAATGGAATTTGAAAAAATCTAAAATTTCTAGATTTAGGACATTAAAAAGAGAACTAAACACTTTGGATGTAGCCATATTGAATTTCAATTTGAAAGTGTAATATTTAAAGGAAAAACTACGAGCAGTTTATGAAATACAGAAAAGTTGCATCATGTCTCAGAATTATAATGAAAATCTACCAAAAAAAACCAAGCCAATCAGCCTAACCCTCCAGTTCCCGGGGAAAAAAGAGTATGATAATCCAAAGTTCGGCTCAGAGATAAGTAAAAAACCAAAACAATCATATAACTTCACCACCAAAGTCTTAAAATATTAACCTTCTACTACAAAAACATATATATATTTATACAGAAAGGAAAAGAAAACAGAACAAAAGTAAAGAAGATTAGTACTATGAGTTATCAAACCAGAAAACTTGATTAAGCAAATAAAAATAAACATGTAATGCACACATACATACAAACTCTACTCTTCAATCTTTATTTCTTCTATAGTGTGTCACAAAGAAGCATGAATATAAAGGCCATGTAAAAATATAAAACTGAACATAGAAAAAAAAGAGACCTTGGTATCCAAAACTAAGCAAGAGTGTGCATGCAGAGGAACCAATGGAGAGGAGCTCCTTAGTGAGAAATTATAGAAATGAAATGAAGTGAAAAATAGCAACAGTTTGATAAATATGTGATTAGAATATAGACAAAATAAGTATGGGGCCTAAAAATTTTGTTGTAACGTGAATGAAGAAGAATTTTTTTCACAAGTGGATGAGCTTTTGGAGGTGAGTATTATTTTGAACCAAATCTCATCAACAAAGTGAGGTGGTTTTTAGCCACAAACAATTTGTGTGTTTCACATCATTCTTTTCTTCATTATCATCTTCATCTCTAAATATGAAAAGAAAATAACTAATCAATAAAAAATTTGGAAATATAATTTGTATGTATATTTGTTATATATGTTTGGAGGAGTCTCGAAAATTGAAAGAATAGTGCATATATCAATTTGTCATTGCCCATGAATGATGATGAAATGATAATAGTACAAGTGGGTTTGCCAACGTACATATGCTAATAGATAATGTAAAAAATGAAATAAAAGTTTACATGTATTTCATTTTCCCTCTTACGAGGATTTGTTTGCACTCAAATTTACTCTAAATAATTTAATACTTATACACCAAAAATATAAAAAAAAATTTACACCGTCAACTATATATGTTTATATGTGACATTGTTTGATTTTGCGTCTTGTTGTGGTATTGGTTTTTAACTTACGGGTTATTGTTTACGTATGAATTGTCTACCTCAAATTTCTTTTATGTAGAAAAAAAATGAAAAAATGTGTCCATATATTGGTACCACTCTTTTGAGATAATGTTTAGTACATATAATCATGTAATTGCTAAATTTTACTGATTGCAATTCAACCACATATGTCGAATTTGTTCGATGTTACATCTTCCACTGACTTTCTGATTAGAATCCCATCTTCTTTCATTTTCCATCTTACAAATATGTCTTTGCCTCATTTTTATTTTTTTTGCTTATACAATTTTAGAAATCTAAGAACCCGAAATTTTGATAAACAATTTATTAAAAATATACTTTATATCAAAGCGTAGAGTAATTTTCTAATTTTGGTATTAGATAATAAGCATCCGAAAGTTACAAGAAAAATGCTCTTTACCACTTGAATCAACATTTTTTTTTACAAAAACAAACCGATAATCATTCATTCAAATTGATAGAGTTCATCATATACAATAACATGTTCGACATCGTTAAAAAAGTAAAAGGTGAATCTGTGAACAAACTCACATCAATAGCATACAACATCAAAAAGTCTACAAATAATATGATAAAATATAAATCACTGAAATACTCATATTTCTAGATTTGCAACGTTGACGTCCAAATTATTGATTGAATATATAACTGACTGAAGAATCGTGCACAACGATAATCAAATCAATTCAATTTGTAGGCTGACTTTTGCCCCTAATTTACATTTACCAAGGAATCACTGTTTGTGGAAAGCTCCTCCAGAACCTTCGATGATCAGGCGAGATGCTAATTGGAGAAGGACTAACCGGACCAGCCTTCCCGGAAAGCACGAGCATACAGATTCGAAATGACTAAACTTAAAAGACCGATGCCACCTCTGCGAGGGAGTCACTTGTCTGATCTTGCGGTGCACTCACTCCTGTTACGAGAATGAAATGATGCCCCAGCTCGACTCGAGACCCATAGGAATCAAACAAACACTATAACAAAACGCGAAATCAAAAAACGTCACACAAGACGACGAACAACCCAACGTCACACACAAACAATCAAATCACAAAAAAAAAAAAAAAAAAAACAAGAAAAAACTTGATATATGTGGAACCACTTATTTAGATTGAAAGAAATGGGGAAAAAATTCAAATGAGTGATTCTAGATAAAACAAATGACCTAAAACCACCTTCTTCGATGAGTGAAAGTGAACATAAAGATGTTTTTATGATGAATCAACGGGGTTGGTATGTGGTATTTTGACCTAAATAAATAGCATACTTCATTTTATATATAACTTAATCGATAAAATTTGTGACAAAAGAAATGGTTAAACACATTTTTATCTATACTACTAATAAAGAAAATAAATAAGTTGTTTCCGTGAAATTAACTTAGTTGATAGGGAAATAATATATGCAGAGGTCGGGTTTAAACCCTAGAAACCTCACTTATTCACCTTAAAATCATTAAGCTATTTAACCAAAAAAGAATAGAGAATAAATAAGTTTCTTGGTATAACCTATTTTTAATGTGCATAAACTGCCCTCAAACAATTTGAACCTTAAATGTATTATTTATGATTCGATTACTATAAACATGTTTTTTATATCCTTAACAATTCAATTATATTCCAAATTTAAATCTATATCATAATTTAATGATCTAAAAACACTAACTACAAATTTTAGTCATTCTTCTCCTATACCAAATTTTCCTAAACTAGAATGGATATTATAAAACTAAAATAAATAAATTGAAATCGATATAATTCAAATAGAAAACGTGAATTAGCAAACATATTAATTTCCCATTTTTTGTTATTCTTTATAAATATAATGATATCTTTGCCTTTAAACACAACTCAGTTTGAATATATTTGAGCTTGTTGTTATACCGACTCCTTGCATTGTATCAACCTCTTCAAGGGGCCATCAATGAGATACCATGTTTATGTTGTCTTGATTCAAGATGTTAAGGATTTAATTGGACAAAATAATGTCATTGTTTGTCATACTCTTAGAGAGGGAAATCACTGTGCAGACTTCTTTGCTAAACTTGGAGCTAATTCGGATATTGAGCTGCTCTACCATGCCTCTCCTCCAGATGATCTCTTGCATCTTATTAGGATGGACGCAGTTGGAACCTTCTACTCTAGAGAGTAGTTCCTTCTGTTTTTTCTTCTTCTTTTTGTTTCTGTTTTCTTTCTTTTTTGCCTTGTAACAAAAAAAAACACACAACTCAGTTGGTAGTTGTAGGAAAAATGTTATGCAAGAAACAGGGTTTGAATTTCATACTCCATATTTTTACCACATTTAAAATGTATGAGTCCAATCCACTAGGTTATTTGACCCAAAAAAGTGATGCCCCTTGAAATAATTGAGAGATGCTATTGCTAACTACTCTCTTTGATCTTCTTTATGGGAAACAATTGGTTTTTTTTTATTTATAGAAGAGTTTTTCTATCATGTTTAAATTTGCACATCTTAAGAAGTTTAAAATAGAAATTTTATATTGGAACTTGTACATTTAATATTAAATATACAACTTTTGAATAAATCATCGTTGTTTTCCAAGAAAAAGTTACTACTATTAGGTGTTTTAACATGTGCAATGTTGCATGTCCTCGTAAACTTAACTCAGTTGGTATGGACAATGCATAATATATGCATGAACCGGGGTTCAAACCCTAGCCACCACAAACTAAAAAGTACAATGTTGTACATGTTAGACAAACCCAAATAATTGACGTATTAGACATTGGTCAATTAGTCCAGTCAAGTCAGCATTTGGCGGAAAATATGGGAGTATAAATGGAATGATAATTCCTCACAAAACCTTCGTGTATTTTCGCACTCCATTATACCGTAGCAAAGGGAATTAATGAACAAAGGGATTTGCATGAGAATATAATTGATGATGAAATTGACGGTACGATTCATTTATCTATCACTCAAGGCTTTAACAAGGGAAATGTTTACAAAAATTAGGGCCAACTGTTCTTCTAGAATTAATACTAGCTAACCTTTTAGAGAAAGGACCATTTGTTAAAAAACAAACATTGCTTAAATTAAAAATTGATACCGAGAGTACCAAGCTAGTGTGAGTACCGCCGCCGCGTACCCGTCCCATAAAGAGCACCATTGTCCTCTAGAGTAGACATGGCAATGGGGTGGATTGGAGACGAGTTTTGCCTTCCCCATTATCATCCCCTACTCCATATACTTGCTCGCTACCTTACCCATACCCAACGGGGATGAGAAATTGAATCACATCTCCGTCCCCAATGGGTTTGGGTATTCCAGCCTCATCCCCGTCCCGCAGTGAATCAATTTTCCTTATTAAAAAAAGATTTTTTTTAAGCTTCAATAGTAATATTGTAATGCATTATCCAATAATTTGCGCTCATTTTAACATTTCCTTACGGAAAAATTTGGTTGCTCCTTTAACCATCAATGAAAGTTCTTATATCATGATAGTTATCAAACCAAATAACATGACATATCATTATCAACCCCCTCAACAAAAACAAAAACATGACTTTTCTACATTCGGATAGGGTTTGGGTATGGGTTCGGGGTGAGTACATATCTCCCCGTTACCTGTCTCATACCCGTATTATGAAATCGGGGAAAACTCAAACCCAGTCAAATCGGGGTTGGTTTGGGCGGGTTCCCATGAGCATAGGTTTTGTTTCCGCCTACTCTAGAGGGTGAAAGTTAGGAAACATTTTAAGTAATAGTAAAATTTTCATGTAGGATGCATGATTTAGAGGAGTATATATCCTTCTACTGTTACAAGAACCTTCGTAGCAGCAATACAACCTCTCGACCATTTTCCTCTCCAAGATCTTCTCAAGTTCACATGTTGTTATACTCAAAATCTAAATCTTATTTTTGAGTAAAAGAAGATTTCTAGTTAAACATACATCCGGCGTGGGAAAAGTTTGAAATCAATTGTATCAAAGAAGCTACATAGCCGTCGAAGATAACTGCTATCCTCGTTTGAAAGGTTCAAATGTGTAACCTCCAAAAATTGTCACTCAAAGATTGCTCAAGAATCTTAAAGAGCAATATTTATCCATCTGAAAGCGCTAAAAATTCAAATTCAAAAGAGATGTTACACCAGAAAAGCTATATTAGAGAAGTTGTTAATGAAGTTATTAAAGTAGTTTCTCTTGAAAGTTAGAAGACACTTGACTATATATATAATGCAATCTCGAAATCTATACAAATTAGTTCATTTTCGTTCGACAAAACTAAGCCTACTAAAAACATATATGTCATTCTCAAAGGATTATACTCTAGTAACGGGAAATGTTTAAAGAACAATATATGAATATCACCCCTAGATTAATATGCCTTTTCCATATCACACACTTGTGCATTGTATCTTCTCTTTTTTTTACATAACTAAATTTTTTGCGTGTTCCTCCGTTCGACAACTTAAAGCTTGTTACACATAAATATGTTAACTAAAACCCCATTTTCAGGATTTAACTCGTATCCTAGATTTCTCATGGAGTTCATTTGTTGTGGAGAAACTATTTTGAATTAACAAATTGACAAGTTCAATGGAAAATTAGTTTGAGATATATAGTCGTGTCAAGTTTTTAGCCTCTTCAAAAAAAAAAGTTTTTAGTTTCAGAAACGTGTAGCCAAAAATGTACAGCATGGCTCCTTCCGGAAGAAGAAATGCTAACGACAATAACAATTTGAATGAGGATGAAAAAGAGTCAAGATTGCCTCCTATTGTTGATCCATTTCCTCAATGGAAATTATCTTCAAATCTTATCATGAGTCGAGTTGAGATTGATCGTACGACAAGTCCTTCATCCTAAAGGGTAAATGCTACATTAAATCCATATGGATTTACCACCAGGATACATTCCAACCATATTGGGACATAATCTACAAAGATCCTTTCAAAATAGTGATGCAAGAATTCGAATAGATCATATTGAAACAAGTTGTGATGGTTATATACTGAATCCTTTTAATTAGTTCAAATGGATGTAGCATGTCTTAATTATGCAGTTAGAAAGAAAATGGCTAGCCAATTACTTGGAGATATGTTTCAGTTAGCTGAAACTTATAGGCAAATCGAAAAACTGAATCTTGATAAAGAGAAGTTTAAAAACATGAGTGTCATCCTCGAAAAGACGAATGTCATCATAAAACGATGTTTGACCAATTGGAATTTTTAGAGGATGTATAGAATGAGACAAGCTATAAAGGTGTAAACCTTAGAGTTAAAACTTGGACCACCTTATATTTGTCCCAAATTTAAACCTCATAAGTCGAGAGATTTTTTTGAATGCCACTAGAAAAATACATGTTTTTGATATAAGCAAAGTTGATCAATTTTTTTATATTATTTTAAAATGTCAGCAAATATTTTTAAGTTATGGCCATAAAATGCGTCCTGCTAAACAAATTTGACGAAGAAAATATTGTAAAGTTCATAATAGTTTTTCGCATCACATTGTTCTTGTGTTTGTTTCACAACTACAATACAAAAAATAATCGAAGGACACGTAGTCTTCAAAGACAAATCAAAACTATCTATGAAAGTTGACAAATATCATTTTCAAGTATCAACTAACTACGAAAAAGATGCTAACGAAAAGGTACATCCTGATTTTTAACGTCTTTATGCTTTATCATGTCTTTGTAAATGAAGAAGCTATCTACTCGTCAATTGAAGAGTTTGAAGAAGAAACTTTAAGTAAAATTAAGTTGACATTTTGAGAACCAAATAGAATAAAGGCGGGGAATAGAGGACCGAAGGAAGATATGAAGAGAGAGGAAGAGAGATCGAGTTACAGGCAAAAAAGAGAGGCAAAATCGAGTTAGAGGACTAGAGGAAGATATGAACAGAGAGGAAAGAGATAAAGTTATAGCTAGAGGAAGTCACGATTTTTTAGACAAAGTTACAAAGGAGACCGACGAAAGAGATAGATGAATTTAAGGGTATTTTTGTAAATTTGCTATTGCATGAAACGCTCGGGGCATTTTTCGTCGGTCCACCCTCTATTTTTGTGAGTCAACAACTATCTTTTCTATTGAACTATGACACCTCAACAAATTTGTGACGAGACAACATTTAGATAGGCTTAGAGACTATAACTTAAGTGATTAATACTTGTAGGACAAATTTAAAAAGATTAGTAAATACAAAGACTAAATATCAAATTCGTCGTGTTTGCAGGGACCAAATGGATAAAAAAAACATTATTTTTAGAGGAAATCAAAGATAAAGTTAGCGGGGAAATAAAGAGATAATATATTGCCAATCACTACAAATAAATTGATTTATAAACACCATGAAAATACTCTAAAATTGAGCTGAGCTCACTCCAAGATTCAGTTTAAGCCTTACCCTTTTGTAGCTTTATACATAGAATTTGAATAATTTATACATACCTTTTTTATCTTTATTTTTGTTGTATTTGTATTTAATATATCAGCTGGTCCAAGTCTATTGCCCACCAAGTGTTTGTGAAATTGCCTTGTAGAGAAATAGGAAAATAAGAGAGTTTTGTGGAAGATAGGTTGGTGTATTGTATAATGGTAATTATAGGAATGACAAATAGTAGCATTAACTTGGTGTTTCATCATGAGTCGACACTGCCTCATCAACATGTAACTTCACTAGTGAGACCTGTGAGACATTGTGCAAGCTTTAATTTGAATTATGAAACAATTTGGGGTGTTAAAGTTACTAGTAAAGCTCAAAGATTGAAAGTGTATAAGCAGCTTGTAAGAAACAGTTCCATCAGTAGTGAGATTGTTATTGCTAGTGATGAAAAGTATGGCAATAAGCAGGTTGTTAGTCTTACACCCCGATTGTATGATTATGTCCTTGAAAACGTACGGGAACCAGAGGTGAGGATTGACGAAGATACCCATTACTGATTTATTGTATTTGTAGACAATCTTATAACTTATATCGCATTTGCAAGATTCTGATTCCATGGCTTGAATTTATGACTGCCCTTGTGTTTGTTGAGCATAAGTATGTGATATCAATTGGTTGTATTTCAGATTTTAAGGCAGTTGCGAGCGGAGACTGCATCTATGCATGGAAGCCAGATGCAGGTATATCGTATCATTTTGTTATGCAAATTTATTTGCACAGCTTACTAACCAAATTTTTTTGCTTGTACATTATGTCTTCACTATGCAAGTTGGGGTTTCTACTGGAATTTTGGTTGTGTCGGTAGAGAAGCATAATTATGCGTTAAATTCATTATTTGTTTGTTTCTAATGATGCTATACATGATTTATAATTTCTTCCAAGTAGTTGATGTGGAAATCTACACTGACCAAAAAACTAGTAGTTTTGAACATATTGGTCCTTGTCACTATGAATATACAGAAAATGTCCCTTGAAAGGTGAAAACTTCAATCCCGTAAAGTCCCTGTTTGGTAGACATGATTGGATAAGGATGAATGGATAAGATTAGGATAGAATATAGACATGATAATCGTTTATCCTATCTTATATTTGAGATGAATAAAATAATAGCATGATATTGATATGATGTAAAATGACAAATTATGTTTGTATTTTATTAAAAAAAAATTATGTTTTAATAATTTTAATATGAATTTTGAATTTTTAGATGCCTAATCAAAGAGTTAAATTTTCTATGCATAGTTTATCTGCATATCTTTTAACTCCATAAACATTATAACAAACCTACATTTGTTAGTTTAATTAAAGAACAATGGGCTTCAGGTGGTACTTGTATTTGATTGCTAACTATGTAATCAGATTTCGTGTCTGTCTTAATATCTTGTTTACATTTTTTGCAGTACTGACCCGCGTATTTGATTGCTAATTACCTTATTAGTTTTAGTGTCTGTCTTAATATCTTGTCCATGCTATGCGTATACTGGTATACGTTTAGTTTTAAATTGTGAAATTTGGCGGAGGAAATAAATGATTGTGCTGGAAATAATGCATATCAGTCTCACAGTCTTTTCTGTCAAACAAAAAAAAGACTCGCAGTCTCATTTTCCCTCTATCTGGTCTGTCATCTTTCACATTGTAATCCCACTTGCCTTCTATGAAGTAAAATGCTGATGATACATTGTCTTTATAATAGGTGTCTCCTGATCAGGCACAACTACTGGCAATGCTTGTGCAGATTCTTGGAGCAGAACGGTGTATTGAAGTCGGCGTTTATACTGTATGTCCTTTATTTTTAACAGTATAGCCGTAGCTTCTTCATGTTATATAGATGTTACCAATTAGATTTTGTTCTACACATGGTTGAGGTATCAGCTGATTGAGGCTTTCATTTGTTATATAAATTGTCTTAATCTTAATAGGAACAAAAAACACAGTTCGCTTTGATCTAGACATTCATGTAACCCACACGGCATTGAATAATTATGAACCTTCATTTGTGTACTCTTCAGAGTCTCTATAATCTTAATTTTTGGATTAAACTCAAATATTTTAATATGCATGTGATACCCTTTGGAGTTACATTTGTTATAGCATTACCATTTGAATCTAAAGAGTAAACACTTATGATAATATAGAAAGATTTTAAAGTAAAAAATTGTGTAAAAACATATTTTGCAGATTATGGTGAATGTAAATTTAAATAATCTAATGCATCACATCAATTGAGCGGATCTATTTAATTTTTGTGAACAATGATGTGCATATTATAGGTTTCTTTCCATTGTCATGCCAAGATTTTTAAACTTGACATCTTTCTTTACTAATTGATGAGGTATTATATTGTTAATTTGACTAGGGCTACTCATCACTAGCCATAGCATTGGTCCTTCCAGAATCAGGTCGTTTAGTTGCCTGTGAAAGAGATGCCAGATCTCTTGATGTTGCTAAGAAGTATTATCAGCTTGCTGGCGTTTCGCATAAGGTAAACTTATGCTGTTAATCTCGTAAGGTGCCAAATATTTGTAGTTCCACACTTTCACTTTGAAATATATAGACAATTTTTATATTGGATTTTTATTGCCTGAATTCTCTGAAGTTTTAATGTAATGACACTAGGTGGACGTAAAACTTGGACTTGCAGCAGATTCCCTAGAATTTCTAATTATGAATGGTGAAGCTGGAAGGTACAATTCTAAACATCATGACTCTATGCCTGTTTGAACAGCTTATTTGAACTTAGCTACTTGAACAAGATATTAGAATAACTTCTGAAATCTCCATAAGCTGTTTTCAGCTTATTTTGATAAGCTATTTAGCTTATGAAAAGAGCTTATAGTTTATATGAAAACAATTTGACTTTATTCTATCTTTTATTATAGAAATAACTTATAAACAACGCTTAATTAAGTTGTTTACCAAACAGGCCGTTGGTATTCCTCATTAGACTCTAGTGGTTGGGAGGTCTTCTACATTTGATATGTTCTCTTTTTTAGGGTTATTGTTTGCTAAGAATCCAGACTAAATGACGTGAATTAGAAAAAAACAAGTAAAATAGAATTTAAACATTTTCTTTTTATGCAGCTATGATTTTGCATTTATTGATGCTGAGAAAAGGATGACTGAGAAATATTTTGAGATGCTACTACAGCTAGTAAGAGCGTTATAAAATACCCAGCATTGTTCAATCTGTAATATTTTTCTTAAAACCTTCTAACTCTGCTTCCAAGAAGTTGTTATACCAGTTCACTGAATGAAGTGCCGTTGCAGGTGAGGATTGGAGGTCTTATTGTAATTGATAATGTCCTTTGGCATGGAAAAGTTGCTGATCCATTGGTAAATAAATGGCTTCATATTTTTTCGTTATTTCCGGTTAAATGACCTTGACTTCTAATGTACCATGTGCAGGTAAGTGACTCTAAAACTATCAGCATTAGAAATTTTAATCAACGGTTAATGGAAGATAAGCGTGTAAGCATCAGTATGGTAAGTTTATACCATTTTTTCTAATTACTAATACACTTCCAATACACTTTCGGAGAGATTCTCTCTGGTTTATATATATAATATATCTTCTCTTTTGGTGTCTTAGGTGCCTATTGGAGATGGGATGACAATCTGTCGGAAAAGATAACATATTTTTGAAGAGTTCTTAAGTTCTATCTCATTGCAGTTGAGCCGTTCAGGGTAATTATACTTATGCGAGATTGAAGAAAACAAAGTTATATAAGTCATTGCATGTTCTTAGAACTTGAGATTTACCAGTCCAATCTCTTTGGCTGACCTTGGGAGGACCTGAAAGCTGCATAACGAAGAATGCCATTTTAGTTCCACAAAGGTTGAAGCTCTAGTAAACATTATAGTGACCTACTCACCTACAGGCTACAGCTCTATGGAGCAAATATATTGTGAGAATCAAACTGAAGACAGAAACGAGAATAGTTGTTACTTGTTAGAATCTTAGTGAGTGGTATAATGAGAATGTTTTCACTGGATGGATGACATAACAGGTGCAAGAAGACTTCAAATATGACTATTAGTTTACCAAAGAGCCTAGCCTAGGAAATAGATTCAGATGTGTAGATGGATTATTAATGAAAAGTTTGATAAATTAAGATTCTTAGTTTTTATACTTTCAAGATGCGAACAAGATCATTACAAGCAGTGTGACCTCACTTTCGCGAAGCAAAACTCACTTAACTCTCTTTGCAAAGGGAGAGTGCCTTGTGCAACACGAAAATGTATCAAAACGATTAGTCTCATTTACAACATGAACACATGGATCATTGCCTATAGATAGGCCAATCATTCCATTGATTCTCAACACCTCTCGTTTCTCTTCTCATTCTCCTTCTGTAATTTCTCCATGCCATCGAGAATCATTAAGGATCAAGTGTCGCAGTCTTGGAAAGCGGGCAAAAAATGTGCATGAAGAATATGAATAAAGGGAGTTGCAAGTAGTAATTCTTTAACCAAATTGGTCTCCCAGAATATGGGAGTGCAAGTGATCAGGAAAGATTTAACGTACATAAACACTTCTGATATTATTTTTTTCAAAAAATGAATTGTTTATCTACATCTTTATACTAAAATGAATTTTAAGACCATAAAATGAAATTTTTTGGGAGGGAGAGTTGGTGTGGTTGATTTTTCGGTTCCATGAAACAAGATGGAAAGGGTTTTCATCTTTCTCATTGAGAAAGAGATGATCACCTATTTATGTTCTTCATGCACAAAAACGGCATGTCACGTGAATATTGTCCCCACTTATAAATACTTATTTATGTTATCTATCAACTGATGTGGAGCTTTTTAATAGATGAAGAGACCAAGTGCGATAAAAATTGTTGATTTTAATATTAAAAAAATTATATATGAGAGAGAGATATGTTTTGTTTGTGCAGTGGGGGAAATCAAATTAAAGTGAAATAAATTGTGTGTAAATTCCATACAAGTTATGCTCCAATTCATAATGTGAATATGTATAATGGAGGATATTAAAATATATTTATGCAGGCAGGAGCCTACACAACCTTGTGCGTAGGTCTGCCACTTTGTGCATTGCAATGACTAATCTCATAAATTAACTTAAATAATTTAGAATTTGCATGCAATGATGCTGTAGTTAGGCTGCCTAACGTAGGCAATAATGCCTAACTTAGGCAATGTGAATAAAATTTTACTTATTGAACACTATTAGCGATTAATTTTAAGGGTAGTGTTGATATCTTTGAATAAATATTTTTTCATACAAGTTTATGGTTAACCTCTCCAACAAATGTTTGTTTATGAGTAACTCTACCACTTAATAATCATTATAAACATTGGGTTGGATTTTCCCAATACTCTAATCGAATATTTAGACACAAGTTTGCACCACCACACCACTAGTGTCATCAAATCAAGGTGTGAACAAAAATCTCAAATAAAAAACAGCATCAAAATTGTTAAACCCAAACTGTGAAACAACCAAGAAATGTGTTATATTTCTAATTCTAATTTCTAAAAAAAAGTCATTAATTTGGTCAAAAAACAAGTCATTAATTTTAAAATTTGAATATTTTAGATTTTAACTATAACATCATTTTCTTGTAAAAAAAACACTACTATTCATCATTCTTAGTATTTGTTTTATGGAAACAATTTCCCTTTACGAGACATGTTCAACTTTAACTTCTAAGAGCATCTCCAATAATTATATTTTAAAGAACTTATTTTTCGAATAAGTGGTTTTACAATGTCTTATCATACTTATGCAACTTATATTTATTTTTAATATAAAGGTGACTATGACACTCCTTAATAGATGCTCAAAATAAACCAAATAATATTTTTTTTCTTTTCTCTCATTTTCACCTCTTCATTTTTAATTTTTGGTTTTCCTCTCCTTACACTCACAAAATCACGGCTGGATTCATGCCCCACGCAAGAGGTGATTCAATTCCCTAGAAATAATGTGAGTGAGTAAAAAAAAAAGTGTGTAGAAATCATGCGCAGAAAATTAAGAAAACGATTATGAGATGTTTTTAAAAAAATATCAAATTTGTTAAGTTGAATATCTTTATTTGAAATATGAACTTAAGATCTAAAAATTGTGTGTTTATCATTTTAAAAGAAAAAAGTGTAGGCTTCATGATTTTAGGCAAGCTTATACCAATAATAACAATAAGTATTTTTTATTTTTTGGTCAAGATAACAATAATTATTTTTATCAAAAATAGAAACTTTATAGAACAAAGCTTTAGCAAATACATTTAATTACATTCACAAAATTAGAAAAAAATCAAACAAAAATCAATTTAGAAAAGATAATCATTCAACTTAACTTAAATTAAATGATGTAATAGGAAATTAATTGAAACAAAAGCTACACGTATAATCCTCCGTTCAAAAGGATCTGAGTGTAAATACTTTACTTCCTTCTTCGTCTTCTTTCTGTTTATCGAAAATTGAAATAAAGCACAAAAAAAAAAAACTTATTAAACACTAAAAAATTAGTTAGTTGATTCATTTCTTTGTGTTTTGTTTGCAACAATGGCGGATCGGAAGAATGAAGGTCTTCTCACCTACGCTTATCTTCTTCTCTACATTGCTCTCTCCAGCGGTCAAATCTTCTTCAACAAGGTTTCCTTTCATTCTTCTTCATTTTGCATGCTTTGCTATGCTAGAAAGTTTCCTTTCATACTTTTTTTTTTTTTTGAGGTTAGGTTGAATTTTTATGAGGTTTGTGTTGTTGATTGGAATTGGAATTGGAATCTGATATATGCTGATGAAACAAATTAAGGATTTTGTAATATTTTAGCAGTAGTTGACTAATTAAGGATTTGTAATTTTTTTGTTTGTTTGTAGTAATTGAGCTTTTTTGTTTAATTGAAATGGAAATGTTTTCTGTGATAGGGTTGAGTGTAAGAAAATTGAAGGGATTAAGCAATTTTTTGTTTGTGTGTATGGATGGTGGAATGCTAGTGGGGAATAATGGAGTACCTTACGTCAGTGACTGTTGTTTGGATTTGGATTTGGATTATTGATTTTGTTTGTTAATGGTTAGGCTTCTTTTTATTGATCTTTGGAAGTATTGATGTATCCTGGTTTGCTTTTAAATGATGGTCTTGTTTTGTGACGAGACGTGCTTATGTATACGTTATTTCTGTGACAAAAGAGAAAATAAAGTTATTGTTTTGGTATAATTTATAAGCTGTTTTCATAAGCTATCTTGGAGAACTTATAGAAATAAGCTGAAACCAACTTATGAACAATTTTATAAGATCTTTTTTTTTACAAGTTCTTTCAGACAGTCTCACAAAACTTATGACAGTAGATAAGCTCAAATAAGGCAAACCAAAAAGGATGTTTGAGTTGAGAGATGGATGAATGAGACAATGTGAAGTTATGTTGTTATGTAAATGTAATGCAGTTTCTTTATGGTTTGGCTGTGTTTTGACTTTTGAGCCATCCTTGGAAGTATTATCATGTCCTGTTTGGTTATAGATTAGATTTATGCATTATGCTTGATTTGATAATTGAGTGAAGTGAAAATGTACACAGTTGCTCACGTGTTGTTATGTATCTATCTGATGGATATGTTTGTTTTTGTGTACGATTTTGTTGTCTGCAGTGGGTGTTGTCCTCTAAGGAAATTAACTTTCCATATCCTTTGGCATTGACTCTACTTCACATGGTCTTCTCATCTGTTGTATGTTTTGTATTGACCAAAGTTCTAAAGGTAAATTTTAGTGTTTGGTATAATCTGTTATTGGATCAGCTACTATTATGAAATGCTGATTAATTATATGTTTCTTGTAGGTTTTGAAGGTTGAGGAGGGAATGACTCCTGAAATGTGAGTAAATAAAGATAATTTCTGTAGATTATAGCTGATTTATAGGTTTTCATGTATGGGTATTTTTGGTTTTTCCTTACTTTCTCTGGCTGTTGGTCACTGTAATGTTAAAAGACGGATCATGAGACAATACACGTATTGATTAAAAAAGGTTATTAACAAATAGCTATTAGCTGTAAATTTTACCGTATGGCTGTATACCTTGAGCTTTGACCCATTGATCCCAAAATATGTCACCGGTGTCACACATGTCTTATAAGGTACTTGAGATATAACGATGCTAATTTTTTATTACCATCAAGATATTTTTCGAGGGATGACATATTAGCTTGAGAGTTTGATTTCCTGTGAACTAGTTCAAAATGTATAGCTACACCTTTAGTATTTGTGTTGGCAATTTTCAGACAAGATTCAAGCCATTTGTTTCATAGTTACTCTACAAATTAATTTCTATCTTTTAGGTTCAGCTGCCACAGTTTGTTTTGAAAACTAATGAAGTTGCAAAATGACTGGCTCCATAAATTTCTGCATCTTTGTTGATTAGGCCCATTTGGATTTTTTTTTTATTGATATTATTGTTATCTTTTACTTTCTTTAGTTTTGTGAATATGGGTTGGGCTGGTTAAATGCTCGTGGATATGTGCATACATTCCCCGTGCGAGTGTCTATGTGTAAATATTTCGCCCATTGTGATGTTAACTTACATTTATTAACATCAAGGCCATGTACCTTAATAATTGATTTCACTAAATACCTGTGATGTCTCCAAGTTCCAGTTGTAATTATATCTTACTTATTGCAGATATGCTTCTTCAGTAGTGCCAATTGGAGCCATGTTTGCAATGACACTTTGGCTTGGAAATACTGCCTACCTGTATATTTCTGTTGCATTTGCACAAATGCTGAAGGCAATTAGTAAGTTATTGCGATTTGTGATTCTGTTATTTTCAACAATAGTTAGGTATCTTTAGCCATTTATGTATGAGTTCTAGTTATTTTCCAATGGTAAACTTAATGGCTAAATGTGTATGACATTTAAAAGAATCGGATTTGTTGGTTTATCAACTTGCCCTGACTGTACAGTTTATGATTGTATATTTGTATTCCATACTTATCCTCCAAAACTGCAACTAATTGCAAATTCTCTCTCATTCTTTAAATGCAAATCGCAGTGCCTGTAGCTGTTTTTGTGCTTGGAGTAGCTGCAGGACTCGAGGTGATGAGCTGCAAAATGCTTTTTATCATGTCATTGATTAGTTTTGGAGTTCTAGTAGCTTCTTATGGTGAGATAAATATAAACTGGATTGGAGTAGTTTACCAAATGGGAGGTGTTGTTGGTGAAGCTCTAAGACTTATCTTCATGGAAATTTTTGTCAAGAGGAAGGGTCTTAAGTTGAATCCTATATCCGTCATGTATTATGTTAGTCCCTGCAGGCAAGTGCTCTTTTAATAATTTACTTATTGTTGCTTAAGTTTAACATGCTTTGTGTGTATATCGATGGCTATGAAAATAATTTTGAGTATTTTTGCAGTGCACTTTGTTTATTCCTTCCATGGATATTTCTAGAGAGATCAAAGATGGAGGACCATGGAACATGGAACTTCCCACCTGTTATACTTATCCTGAATTGCCTTTGCACTTTTGCTCTAAACTTATCAGTTTTCCTTGTGATTTCGCACACAAGTGCTTTAACCATTCGTGTTGCTGGAGTTGTTAAGGATTGGGTGGTTGTCTTACTGTCTGCTGCTCTGTTTGCTGACACAAAGTTAACAGTCATCAATTTATTTGGCTACGGAATTGGTAAGTATCTTATAATTTTTGACCTTCTACATTTTCCTTTCTCATTTGATAATCCCTTGAGGATTTTTCATAACATTTCTCTCAGATGCTATAGTTTACTCATAGATATTCCACAATCCAGGGACGTTGGGTAGTCCAGTATTAGGTGTTCCCTGGAAGCCTGTGTGCTTGTTAACATATATAAACCTAGCAAACAAATACATGCCTTCATTTCTGACATTGTTGTAAGCAAATCTTAGATCAAACAAGAGTCAGGTTTCTCCTCTTTTTGTCCCTTTATATAAGGGTGTGGGTACTGAGCGGAGAGTGGTGTGGGCATGTGGCGTATTCTATTTTGTTTATCATCATTTATTGGTCAAAGTGGTAATGGTAAGTAATTTGGTTTCCTATAAGTAATGTGTCGGATTTAAGTGCTGTGGATGTTATACATATGCACAGTCACTGGGAGAGATTTATCCCTAAGTGGGTTACCCAGCGCAACCCAGACTAGTTGGGTTCCGAAGTGTTTTATAGATGCCGAGTCTCAAATCATAAAAAAATTACTTTGTCTGGTTATTATACTCACTGATGTACTAGTTTGGAGTGTGGAGACAAGTTTGTGGAGCTGATTAAATGTAGGTTTTAAAATTGATTTTTGAAAATATTCCTCAGAGAAGTACAAATACTGTAATCAAATTAAAAGTTAAATGGTACAATATACAAATTAGATTAGTTGCAAGGCTTGGATTGGATATATAGAAGCTCTGAATCTTATTAAATGTGAATCTAGAAATATGAGCAGTTTCCGTAACGATGGCTAATTATTATTGTAAATATTTTATTCAGCCATTGCAGGTGTAGCAGCCTATAATAACTTCAAGTTGAAAAAGGAAGCGTCTCCTGACTCCTCAAATGCTTCTGAGCTTGTTGAATCTACCCAAAGGCAGAACTCTCAGCCTTTAATAAATAGATAGCAGCAGCCTGAAGTATTCAATGTATGTATAAATATATGCTTGAATTGATCCTTTTTCTTCCCACATTTTTGCCTCTCCTTATAGTGTTTCTTTTTATACCTTCCAGTTGTCCATGCCCTATGGGAACATATAGTAGATAGCAACACAGTTCCCAGATAGTGTAACAAGAATGCATCAAATGTTCATGTGGTAGATATAGATATAAACAAGCGTTATGGAGTTTCTTCAATCTTATAAACAATTTCAGTCAGGAAAGTAATGCGCAAAATCAAGTGTAATATGTGTAGATGTAATACACAAACTTTGTCCTTTCAAACACAGGTGCGAAGCCATGGCATTTTGAATTTTGATTCACTATTTTAATTTGATGATCAAGATTATGATTCTGGGCATGCACCATTTTTTATGATTGGGCCTTGGGCTGGTGCCAGGGGTTTTTGTACTGCATTCAGTCGCACAGATAAAAACTTTGTAAGATTATTTTGATTTTTTGTACTGTATTTTGATAGTGATTGGTTCATTGTTGGAGACGTTTACTACTCCATTGTTGAGTCTCTAAGGGGAGACAGGGGTGTTGATCAAAAGTCAACCGAGTGTTTCATTCTATTCCTATACTACATGTGTTTGAAGCATACCTGTGTTTTGGTATCACTGTTTGATCATTTTTTGCCTATATGATTTACTGTTTATAACTTTGTGATAAAAGCTAGTGTTGCCATATATCACAAGTATAACATGGCTTAATTAACATCTGAACTCCAAATCCCGTGCAGTCCAAATCCCGTGCAGATAGTAACAAGGTTTTAACTTTTTAAATTTTTAGTAACAAGGTTATTGATTTACATTGCACATACTTAGACTTTTACGGGACAGAACAATGAGTTTCTCTGGCCCCCTCGCTCACCATTTTTTGTCTCGTATTTTTACTCACTGAATTTTCCATCAAGTGCAGTGTTGCACAATCGAACAAAATCCTCCACCAATCAGTGTATTCTTTGACATCTAGCAACGATGTTAGCAGGTGGCGCCAGTCCCTAAAAATATACAAACCCAGTTGAGATGAGGTATGATTGCACCGCAATGCCTAAGAACACAATCTAATAGATCATTGTTCCTGTTTAACCTAAATTTTCATTTACCAAATTTAGCCATAACATCAAACACACAACTTCTGCCAAAAATGATTTATATCAAAACTAATGAAATTGGACTGGGTGGTGCTGGCATGAGAACAATGACTATTTGATGGTCTACTTGAAATTTAAAATAGAATTGAGGCTTATCTCGGCTCCTTATTCTTTGCAATTGAAGATGCAAATGTTGGTTTTTGTTAAGGAAGGTACACTGTGATATCGAGTTATTGTTTATTCGTCATGGAGAAATTCTTGTGCACTGCTTAGGAGGGTTGACTCTCGTTATTGTTTGATTTAATATCGAGTTTAGGAAGGTTGACTCTTGTTTTTGATGACTTGGGCTCATCTTATGCCAAAATCAAAGCTTTCTGGTGTGTATTCTACTATGGACACAAAGATAAATAAAATAAATAGTGTTTGGGCGCATACACATTAAAATATTTTTTTAATAATAAAAAACATATTGATAATAAAGTGATTTAGTAGTTTCAGGAAAAGATTTGTGATGTGTGTTTGGGACCAAACACTGTATATTTATGTTTGTGTCCATGTAAGAATACCTCCTCAGTTTAACCAACAAAAAAAATGTTTAAATCGTTAGATAAATACCGCCACTCCTACATTTATGTATGTGAGTGTCCAAGCGCTATTATCATCTAGTCTATTTTTTATTTTTATTTTTAAAAGTTTGCAATTTTATTGAGACGGATAATTACATTCTGTCAAAAAAAATTGAGACGGATAAAATTACATGAATTATGAAAATTCATAAAAAATAATGAAATTAACAGATTCTCACTTTAACTAATACTAATAAAATATTCGTGTACAATATTATCCAAATGAAAATAATATCTCAAACCTTATGGTACGTTTGGTTCGCAAGAAAGAAGAAGGATAGACAGGTTAAGGACGGAAAGCACGCAAAACAAGAAACCTTCCATCGTTTGTTTCAATGGAACAATGAGATAGGAAAGAAAGATATACGGGACCCACACTACAAAATGTTTCCACCCACTTCTCTGCGGAAAGGTTGGGAAAGCGCTGCATTTCCATCTTTACTCATATGAATAAATAATATAATATGGTATTATGTATAATATCATATATCACTTAAAAGTTAAAAGAAGTATAGTATTATATGTGGTAAACAGTATAGTATTGTATAATATATCTACGATCAAATATTCATTCTCATGTATACTTTAACATATTAAATAAATAATAAATGGGTTAGGATCAAATGACACCATGATGTCAAAATTAGTTTGACACCAAATCTTATCCATTCATTTCATTTAATCCAAAGACTTAAAATTATCACTAAATTAATTAACATACACCAAATATTTTCTATCATCTGATTAAGAAACATATCTATCATCATTAATTCATAATCAAACAATCCCTTCTTGTTTTTGGTAAATTCAAACCCTTTTTATTTTCCCCTAATTTTTTTCTTTTGGCTATAAGCAAAAACTCAAACTTTATAATTTGAGTAAATTACACTCCTCTCCCCTCAAAGATGCTTGAATTACATTCCCCTTCCCTCCTATGTTAAAATATACACTCCCCTCCCCTCTTATTCAAAACATATTATAAAATATTTCGCTCTCCTCCCTTGAGAGAAGCTTGAATTACATTCCCCTCCCCTCTTAAGTTAAAATCTACGCTTTAGCCCCTCAATATTTTTTTTTATTTCTAATAATCTATCAAAAAAATAATTTACCACACTTCAAAGAAAAATAGCATTGTGGGTTCATTTTAATATAATCAAATTTTGAATACATATCTTTTTCTATTTTTTTATTCACAATTTCATTAACATATAGTTTTAAACCCTATTATAAAATATGTGAAAAATTACTAAAGTCGATTAAGTATGGTTATTTAAAAGTGAATTTTATACTCTAAATTATAAAGAAACGAATTTATACTTTTTAAATGGTGATTCAAAATTAATATATATTACAAAAATATTTATTTAAGTTAAAATAGATTAAAGTGTAGTCCATATTTAATTATTAAGGGAGGAAGTTGTAATTCAAACATCTTATTGGGGAGGGGAGTATTAATTTTTATTTTTCAAGGGAGGGGAGTGTATATTTTAACATAAGAGGGGAGGGGAGTGTAATTCAAGCATCTCTGAGGGGAGGGGAGTGTAATTTACTCTTTGATTAACGACATTAGTGGAATGTCATCGTTGGTGTAGCCAAACAATATTCCGTTTGGATTGAACTTATTTTGAGCTTATGAAAAAGCGTTTATACAAATAAATAAGTTTTTATCTTAATTCATAAGTTCTCACTAACAAAAATTGTACCTTCATAAGTTGTTTTTTTTATAAATTACATTAACAAACTTATAAATAACACATAAAAGTATATTTATTTACATAAGTTGTTTTGTATAAGCCCTAAAATAAGCTAATCAAATATAGGGCTGTGTCTATAACTTATATCATTTCATTAAAAATTAAATCAGAAATACATGTTGGAATTTCATCAAAGATGTGGAAGCTAGGAAATAATGTGGCTGCCTTAGCTAACTCATGAGCAACCTCATTTGTCTGCCTCCTAATAAACTCGACATGAGAATTAGTTAAAAAGATATTATAAAACTGGATAGTATTATCCATTATGGATCCAAATCCAGTGCTACCTCCCCTGATTTTGTTAAAATAATCGGCTATTGTTTTCGAATCTACCTCAAAATCAACATTTGTGAGCTAAAGTTCATTATCGACAATTCACAAGTAGCAACAATTTCTAACATCATTTAATATATTATAATTGACACTCTATATGTTACTCAAAGAAGAAAGAAGAACAAAATGCCGGCCTTAAATTCGTGTTTCAGAGTAGGACAGCTCCATAATGCATTGGCTCTGAATGTTGGTGCCGGTTTGATCTCTGAAGAGTGAATAGAATGATATGATATTAATAATACACACACTAATCCTATACATATTACCAGTACATCTCAATGGGCCACAATCTGTACAATTTTCACATGCAAAGCAAAACAACAGGGCATATCAAATTAAATTTCTTTTTTTGGACGGAATCAAATTAAACAATAAGGTGGTTGATGACTTGATGCTAAATTATTATTTATTTGTTACTCCTTCGTTCATATAATAAGAGTCGTTTATAATTTTTTCACAGAAATTAAGTAAGAATAAATAAATGAATGTGCTTTGTAATTCTACAAAATATTTTTTATTAATTATTGAATTATTAACATCTCTCCTTGAATCTTTCAAAAAAAAAAAAATCCACCAAATATGCATAGACGAAGTGAGTCCACTTAGTTTATACATTTATACAGATCCAATCAGTGTACAAGAAATGTATTGGACATGTGCGAAAATCCACCAAAATGGGGTACTATCACATTAAAGTGTGATGTTGTAGGGTGGGTTCAAATAATCAAATCCAAGAGCTCAAAACCATGCATAACAATAGCACTTAATTAGAAAAGCACAGACTAGTTGATCATACAGCTCATCTCATTACTATGACATTAAATTGCTATTACCCTTCTCCTCAATGGTTAAAGAGAAGGTACTATGCTATCTGTTTCTTGCCTCAATACATTCACTATGCTATATGTGAATGGTTTGAAAATTGGGAGATGCAGATGACATGTACGTATGAGTTCTGCTTAGGCCTCGACAAGACATTGATTTTGTTTCTCTCTGTACATTTACATGTACTACTAACCTTCACTGCCCAATTGCCAACAAAAGTTTTTCATTCATGGGGTCATGGGACCATGACATGTTTTCATTTATTAGTGTGTTCATCCGTAACATAATTAACAACAAATTCCCCTTCTCTCTTCTCAACAATATTTTTGTAACCAGTTATTTTTATTTGGTGGAGTGAATGGACATCTATACATGTTTTAAATTCTAATAATAGTTTTGTTTATGATAGATCTTACAATAGTTACACTTACATGATATAAAGTTGACAAATAATTGAGTCAATTAAATATGTGGTTATAGTCTAATTGATGAAAAACTTGTATAAGCAAAATGTGTCACCAAAGTGAGAGATTTTTATCTTTTTGAATCTGGGTACTCATCTAAGATGGACCAAGAATGACAACCGAGTTAATGAAGCGCAAAAGAGGACGTTGGTGTAGCATCTTAATGAAATAGCACACATGCAATATTCTGATGCTCAAGTCAATATTTTAATAAGACGAGTTGCGTAACAAAATGGAATGTGTACATTTCTCCCCGTCTAAAATGTCCGTTTATAGCAAGAGTTTTAGGAGAAATGAGGGAAAATCTAATGAGGTCGTTGAGGAATTTGTGCTGTGATGCACATTCATCACCCTCTAATTACCATCATGTGGTAGTTGATTGCTGAGGATGTATGTGTGTACTGTGCAATATAACTTGCATGCACCCTCACAGTAGTCTCTATCCTACAATGGACCCCGGGCACGGAACACGTGTACCATGCATTCCCTCATACAATTGTTTCTGATGACTAACCGTAGATATGATGTACTAGACTTTACTGATTAATAATAATAATATAAGTGTTCCATGCTCCACCACAAGTATACATCAATCTCCAAATCAATGGCTCATAAGCTTCCAAAAATAATGGTACAGCTACCCAATCAATTAAGTGGGCAAGAAGTAATTTCAGGCATTAAATTCATAAGAATTAAATTGGTCCCGTTCCAAAAGAAAAATACCCATTTATAAAATTGAACATAGTCCCCACTTTCTTGATTCACAACTATGCCTTAATGTCAAAAAAATAACTACATTCCAAAATTACTCTATTCCCCTATTGCTAGCATTTTCCATTCTTTATTTATGTTGAAGAACGTGAACTTTCTATTTATATTGCCTAAGAGTCAGAACCATAAGATAATAATACCCTTAGAGTCTACACATGTAGATGTTTTTTGACTCTAATCTAGAGGCATTTTTTTAGATCTAAGTTTTTAAGATATCTAGAGAGTACTCAAAAATAGTTTCCAATCTAAAATGGGTTTGAATGATGGTGTCAATCATCATCATCATCCATCTGAAATGTCCTTCAGAATAACACAAGATGGTAGGTTTTTTTCTAGGCTAATGTCCAAGGAAACCTCAAATGCCAACTCATCTTCAAGGAGAGTGTTCTATTATGGTGAAACATCTGTTGCTGTTCCTTTCATGTGGGAGGCACAACCAGGAACACCTAAACATCCTTTGTCAGAAACTTCTCTTCCTCCTCTCACACCTCCACCTTCATATTCTAGTACTAACTACAAGTCCAATGGTAAGAGAAGAAATTCAAAAGTCAACAACATATTTTTTACCATTTTGCCTAGGCTTGTAGGTTCAAGGAAATCTCATAATGTGTCGCCTTCTTCTTCGGCATCGTCTTGGTCGTCGTCGTCATCATCATCATCGTTTTCGACGAGAGATGGAAGCTTCTCAAGATCTCCTCACTCTTCAACTTCTTTGAAAAATAAGTTTTCAAATGGATTTAGAGGGTGCTATCCTTTTGGGAGCATGAAGAATGCAACTGTAAGCCATGGTGCTCTTTAAATTAATCTCAATGAATTCCTTGGTTGTTATTTAGATAGTTTACATCTTGTAGAAAAATATCTTTGAAATTTTAGTTGTTAATGTGTTAAGAATGATGTTTGTTTGGGAATTAGATGTGCAAAGCAGGCCTAGTATTGATGTCATTTCTCATGATCAAGATAAATTATATGTCCATGTTTCAAACTTAGTTATGATCAATAGATACCTAAGCATGTACAATGTCTGAGATATGCCATGTTTAATAGAGACATAAAACCAACATATGTTGTCTCTATATTAGTGTCTAATATACAATCATTCAATTTTCTTAAATTACTATCGATCTTAATGTATTAGTGGCTGCTTCATAGATAGATATACACATCCTACGTTAGAAGTTTGGTACAGAATCACTCATGAATTTAAACTCCCTTTGTTTGAAATCTAGTACTGTCTAAACTGCAAAAATTGAACCTGCCTCGATACATAATTAATGCGTTGTATTGACAAAAAAAATGAAGTACTGCAACTAAAATATAGGACTAGATCAATTCACTCAAATAAAGTACCATCACATAAAGCTGAAATCTGTTAATGAATTCACCCAACCATCTGATAAAATTGACGTGTCAGAAATTGAAGTAATGTCCTATACCAAATGTAATTATGTGGAGTTATTTGTACAATTCCGTTAGTAATTCTTTGATATGGTAGATTTTGAATAAATATTAGGTACAAACATTTAAAACCAGTAAAAAATGCATAAAAATAGTAGTAAGAAAGAGCAATATACATGTAAGGTCCACTAATAAGCATCCAATTAAGAGTTACACTATTTTGGATGGTGTAAGCATAGCAAAAAAGATCAATTATGGGAACTAATAATTGAGTCCAAAATGTTCTAAAAGTAATAATGTGATTCTGAGCAATTATGAAACTTCGGATCAGATCTGTGATGTGGTTATCATTTGGTAATAAATTTATTTTTTTGAAAGAATTTGATAATAAATATAAAAATGTGGTTTTCATTGCTTTACGCGAAAATTCTTTCAATTATGAAACATTTCGTTTCTCCACCATTTCTACTTTCTTTCTGCCCACATTTTTAATCTTTACCAGAAAGAAATTTTTACTTGAGATCAAGCTAGTAGAAATGGTGGAGAAACGAAACAAAATGTTTATCATAGTTATACACAAAAAATGTTTGTAACATACTCTTTAATACATTTTTATTACACACTTATTTTGGAGAGCTTAGAACACACTTTCTTAGAATTGAGTCATACTAAATTATATCGACTCCATACAGGATTTTGGTGGAACTTTTATAACGATAAGAGTAAATTCAAATATTAAAATAAAAATGTAATAAACACGGTATAAGTATATATATGTCCATTTTTTTTCATTTATTCTTTAAAAAGTGTAACAAATTAAATGAGTATATCTATACTTACTTTTTCATTATCCCAATTATACATTTAAACAACTTTTTCTATATTAAAGATTGTTGTTGGTGTCTTTAAAAAAAATAAGAATTTCGACAATGTTGTATGGCACAATTACATTTTCGCGTGAATTCAATGAAGGCGCAAAAATTCCCTTGTTGCTGTGTTTTTTTTAATTATTTTAATAATTAGAATAAAAAGTAAACTAAAACAAGTGTAGGGGTTATACTATTTTCTGACAAAATATATTCTATTTTTTCAGTCTAAGAAATTAAACTCAATTTGAATTTAATCTTTAGAATTTCTTTTAATGCATGTTCAAATTAATGGTAGGTAGGGCAATTCACGCCTGGGGTTAGAGTTAGGCCTGTGCAAAATAACCGGTTTGAGTAGTAAATCCATAACCATACCCGTAACCATTCTAAAATAACCATAAAGTTTAAAACCAAATATCAACCAAACCATTTAAAATGGATCAGTTATAAACCATTGTTAACCGGTTATCCCTAAAAAGAAAAAGCCCAAAAAACCAGTACCAATTTTTCTGCTTCCAATAATACACCAGTAGAAAACGCTTTCAACTCACTCCGATGATGTGTGCACGGCGGTTCCATGGACGAAGATGAAAACGCAAGAGAAGGAAGAGAAAATCTAGATGCAGATCTAATCAGTACAAATTATCTTGTTCTATATTCACACGTCGACAGCGACACATAAGCTTTGCTCACAGAGATGACTCCAATGAGGTGTGCACGACGGTGACAATGATAGAAGCTTCACACACAGATACGTTGTTAAAAGCTACGTTGCAGCGACGTTGACAGAAACTTTGCTCACGGCGACGACAGAAGCTTTGCGCACGACGGCGGCAAAGTATGTGGATGCTGCTAACGACTTGCACGACGACAACTATTGAAGCATCAATTTCTTCTTTTTTTACGAGTTTCACGATTTTCAGTTGTTCTGTGACTCTTTTCTTTATGGCTGGTTTTTTTTTTTTTTTGTGAAGGATTTATGGCTGGTGTTGATAACCGGTTTTAAATTGGTTTAATTGTTTTGTAACCAGTTTTGATAATTTAGTTTTAGATCCAATCCATTTTATTGGTTTTTATGTGGTTACAGATTGGATATCAATAAATCCAAACCATGAACACCCCTAGTTAGAGTCGTAGACCAAGCATTAAATAATGCACTCTTATGATTACCTAAATGGATTTTAGCTTTACTCGATATTATCAGATATTGTTCAACAACATCATTAATGTCCAAATGATGTCGTGATTTCTAATGAATCATTTAAATGTCAATTTCCCAAACTATTAAACAATCCAATAGTCGATTGCATCGTTGTATTGTCGATTTCCCAAACTATTAAACGATACAAAAGCTTTGAGTTCCAATATTCAAAGTGATTATCAAAACCTAAATTCCATGTCTAGAATTAAAGTTTTGCTAGATTATTA
>Ga0315914_1001267_pt1 | contig 37129 bp, 18 predicted proteins | sample MpolenodulesMG_FD_203920 | JGI IMG/M metagenome (GOLD analysis project Ga0315914, IMG submission 203920) | Medicago polymorpha root nodule microbial communities from Los Angeles, California, United States - elongated nodules | ecosystem: Host-associated > Plants > Roots > Nodule | place: USA...
CTTAAATGTGAAATAGCGGGGTGTCCGGGGTTCGAACCCCGGCCCCTGCATACATAATGCATTATCCCTTACCAAGTTATTCATATTTTAACTATATATGGACCATTTTTAGACATTTAATCCTTTATAAGGGTTATTTTTATACTTCGTCCAAATATTTAATTTTAACTCGATATTGTAAAATATGAAGAATCTAAAATTTCGGAAGGTAAAGTTTGTGTTTTTATTTCAGAGTCAAAATTTTATTTTCAAAACAAATTTTCTATTTTCAAGTTTGTGACTTTTCAGACCTTATTCAAATTACATAGTTATTTTATGTATCGCCTTTTCTAGCAAATGTATTAACCTTATTTTAAAAATATTATTGTTATATTCATTATGTATACCTGAACAAGATTTATTTGCCTTTTTTTTTTCCGTCATTATCTACCTCAAAGGATGTGATGAGAAAAGAGTTTACTATGTCCCAATATTTATATAAATATTTCACAAAGTTTGCTTGGTTTTGGTCATATTTAGCCAACACAAATTCTCCTTTCTCATTGTACCAATCAAATAATCTTTGACCGTTATCTTTTACATCCTATCCATTTGCCACGCGCCTTATCTTTTTAACAAAAATGTGTTAGGTTTTGGATTTTATAATCCGAACAAAGTTCGGATTATATAATCCGAAATATATGTAAGCAACAACCAGAATCTCTTCCATTAAAGTAATTGTAGATTTCACTTTTAAAACAACCAAAAAACAAACTAAACAATGATAAAAACATATCAAAAAAATTAAAAATATATATAAAATACCACCAAAAAATAAAATAAAAAACAGATAAAACTAAAGCAATTTTTTTTAGAATTTTTCTAAGAATGTGAAAAATAAATAAAAAATGAAAAATGAGTTTAAAAGATGAAATCTTGGATTTTGTGAGGCAGAGTCCCGTGAGAAGTCCCTTTTTGGATTTTTTCTGATTTTCTAAGAAAGTTTCGGACCAATCTGATCAAGTAGCCCAAAAACGGAATTTCCAACTGAGACACGGTGCGAACAACTAATTGTGACCTAAAATATTAGTATGGTCCTTAAATTGACTATCCATGTTACAAACATGTTCGACATTTGTGCTAATACGATTCATATTATATAATCCAAACTATTTTCCCTACATCTTTTGTCACAAGAGGCGTGTTTAAATGGTTAGAATTATAAAATCCGAATCGACGAAAATCTTTTTTTTTTCACCCCAAAACAGGGGAAAAACTCATTCGAATTACAGAACCCGAAAATCCCTTGGCATTTTCGTAAAAAGTAGGGCGTGAAAGAAGGTTATATGGTGGGAAAAGTAATAGTCATGATCTATCTTTAGTTTCTTCTTTCATTTGGGCCATGCTTTTGGGCTGTTCAAAACATGTATGTTGGACCGAAGCTGTCATGAACTCCAATTTATTTTAATTTCTTTTTTTGTTACAAACTTCAACATCTCATTTATAAAGCAATATCATTAATAATGCAACATTGCAACTTTTTGAAAGAAGCAAAATCCAATATTTTAAAAAAAAAAACAATTAGCTAAAGTGGTTAACAAGTTCTGCTAAATGATGAATTATTCAGGAGAACCTGAATTCGATTGCTATGTGAAATAATTATTTGTCAAACTTTACTTCCTTTCAATTCAAACTTCGGATTATCATAGTCCATTTCCCTCGAGAATCAAATGGTTTTCATGCAAAAAAAAATTTGAATTTCGCTAATTTAAAAGGATATTGAACTAGAAAATAGCAGATTTGCTATAAAATAATTGATCAAAACGTATTAATGAGGACTAATACACACAAACAGAATGAGTGAATATGTTTTCATCCTTAATATGATGTATCTTAATGCTCACGAAAACATTCTCTTCTTTTTAAAAATGAATTTTGTAGTTCATTAAGTATTACATTTGTTGAATTGTTAAAATAAAAGTATTACATTTGTTGAAAAAAAAATTGTGTAATTTGCGATGCAAAGTGATATATTAATGTCTCGATTTTGATTCTAAAAAGAAAAAACCACTTTTTGAGACAAAAGCTATCACTTTTGATTCTATAAATTGAGTTATGATCACATTGTAGTAAATGCGTTACTTCATAACCAAAATGTTTAATTTTAAAAAGATAGACTATTTTCTACTTCAAAAAAAAAAAAAAAAGATAGACTATTTTCATAAGTGTGATAAAATGAAAAACCAAATTTTAGACTTGATTTCAATAAGATTGAATATACTTTGTCCAAAACCCGAGAATCCAAGACCAAAAACATTTTATGACCAAAATTTTATAGTTTTTATTTAGGGACTCTTACTAGTGACTCCCCTTAGTGTAAAAAAATTAGTTATTTTCTCTCTGTTTTTTTAAGGAAAGAATGAATACAGCGTCCCATTATTTTCCCTCTTTTTATCTACCTGATTTTAAACTTTATTTTTTTTGGACAAAAGGTTCTAGACTTTTCCCTTAAAAAAAAAGATTCTAGACTTTATCTTCACTCGGACATAAATGACGCATGGAAAAATGATATTAACATTTTTTATTTTTCTTTATTTTTTTTCCCTTGTTGGTACCAAAACTAGAAAGAATCACAAAATGGATTCAATGATTTATGGGTTGGATGTGGGCAAGTCGAAGATGGGATTGAATTGAAAGGAATGTTGTCCCATAATTTGGTCCCCAACCCTCTTCTTTTTTTTTGGAGAGGTCCCAATCCTCTTCTCTAATGAACGTGCAAGAGTGTGACCAAAGAGGAGCAATATTAATCACTATTAGAATGAGAAGTGAGTTTCTTTCATTAATTCGATTGTTTGCATGTTCTCTGTGTGGGAGCAAATGGTAATATACTCTCTATGTAAATATGCCAACTACAAAGGTTCTTAAAGAGGCAAAATAAGTCGGGCAAGACAAAATTGAAAAGGACGCAAGATAACAAGATTTGAGCATACAACCCATCTCTTTAGCCGATATTGTCTTCTATAGTGATCAAGCAAACACACACTCTACTATGTACATTGGATTTAGAAGGATTCCCAAAAGTCTTTTTAATCCCATTGATGGAGACATGTAAACCATGACATTCATGACCATGCAAACAGGGTCGTTCCTAGAGTTTAAGGAGTCTTAAACATAATAAGAAAAATGACCCCTTATATAATATATAATAAAATTTGTTACTTAGTTGTTGTGATTTTATTAACTCTTTATTTCACTTTTTTCCCGCTTTCTACTACTAAATAAATGTTTTTTTTAGACAATATCTGAAAATAAATCAAATACACCAAAGACACCAAAACAAAATAAAATATCGTAGAAGTATAGAACAATAACACATGTAAAGTACACTGAAATTTTAGCACCTAAGAATAATAACATCAAAAAAAAGTAAAAGTATATCAACACGTAATTAACTAAATTTTAAACTTTTGGATGCAAAGTTCTCCAATGTTAAACTCATAACAACAATAATACATGATGCAAAATTAGTGTTAGACTTTTTAGAGGAATCATAGATACAAGAAATCCTTTGTATACTAGAAGTTCATCATTCTTCTTTATATATGCTATAAGTATATCTAACAAGTTCATTACATGAATGTGTCCGCATGATCTTGCATTATCAAATTTAACTATGCAATCATTTCAATCAATTCAAGAAAGTTGATATAACTATATTGATGTAATTTATTTTTTTGAAACCTTTGAAAGACAAGATTAAGATTAGTTTCTCTAGTATGTTCATTTTCAACTAAAATATAATTTGTTTTGTTATGAAAATTATCCCAATTTATTGGATAATAAATATCACCAATATTTTTAATATTAGTAAAGCACATTATTAGGAACAAATGGCCCAAAAAAAAAAATCACTAATCTCTTCGATAATAATTTTTGGCACATTATTAAAAACAACCACATTTTATTTTATAGAAGGGTGTATATAGATTTTTTTTGTGCTATACGAGTGAACATATAGCAAATCACGCCAAAAACATTAACAGACTTCAGCTCAGCTCATCATCATGTCAATGTTTGGGGCCTTTATGTAAACTTTGTTATATATATACCCTCTATAAACGAAATATTTCTATATACACCCCCTCCATAAGAAAAAATATATATAAAAAAAATTGGACCCCCTACCAGCAAGGGCCCTAGGCCGTCGCACCCCCGGCCTATGGCCTAGAGCCGGCCCTGCATGCAAATAATTATGGGTGTGTTTGAAAGGGGGTTAGGAGGAGAGTAGGGATGACTTGTTTTCTTTTGCTAAATTAAACAAGTTATAACATATATTGGGTTTTGAGGGAAGTTTGGGGGGTCATCTCTATTGGTCAGAGTAACCACACAAGTGCGATGCAGAAGTCTTATATTGAATGAAAAAGTAAATGTTGAACAATATATAAATGCGAGGACACATAAACTTCATGTCTTAAGATTTTGAGTAAAGGTGTGGCTCCAACTCACTTGTATAATTGCTTTTACCTAACATGAATGACTCCCTGACTCTCCACGTGACCTAACTGTTGTATCAAAGTCAAAGGTTCGACCGGCTCCTTGTATCGAAAGTCTTCATAACCCAATATAGAATACAAATGATTAAGTTATTATATATAATAATATCTTATATTATTTTTTTCTATTTCTATTTCGAATATATATTACGTAGCCTTCTAAAGCTCTTGAAAATCTCCCCCGGGTATCTTTGATAGATATTTCTGAGGAATCTTGAAGAGGAAAACTTTTGAGGGTTAAATTTATAGAGAGAGGTTTCTGAAGGATTTTGAAGCGAAATTTGAAGGGTTAAGCCTATTTTTTGATAAACAGTTGATATTTTAGTTTAATGACAATTGATTTTTTAAAAAATTATAATATCCGTAGTTTAAAAAAGAAAAGTAAGTTTTCTCATCACTTGCCCTCGTAAGCTCTCCATCAACATATACCCTAAATATATTTTTTTAAAGAAAACATAATTTATTTCATTTCAAAGTACAAATTCTAACGACTAACAACATCCAATAACGGAATTTGTCCATAAAAAATAGAGTGAAAACTCATTTAGGCTCTCAATTTTTTGACGGTCCAATTCAGTTTATGACAAAAATAAAACATAAATTAGTCCCAGGTATTTTTGTAATACGGACAAATTAGTCTTTCTATTATAATAAATCATGGATTAATTTGTCTTCAATGTGAAAATGTCAATGACTAATTTAAGATTCATTTTTGTTAAGGAATGAATTGGACCGTTAGAAAATTATGAGAGATTAAAATAGAGCGTCACCAAAAAAATAAAAGCTTAAACGAACACCAGAATAATTATGCGAGTACTAGCTAAATATTAGGGATGCATAATAATTTAAATTTGATGTAAAAAATTTAATTTCATGCATTATTAATGTAAAAAGTTTTACAATGTCAGTTCATTACAATCAAAACATTTATATATATATATATATATATATATCGAATGATTATGATTAATTAACAGTGTAAAATCAATTTACATCGTTAGTGTATTTTTTCTACGAGGTATAACTTTCACTTATTCGGCCCGATCTTTATTTTAGGATTTTGTAGTCTCAAAATCTTGTCGGGTGAAAGTTACAAGGATTTTCTAGTCTCAAAATCAGTACGTTACAAATAATGTTTTTTTCAGTCCCGATAAAAAATACTTCGGAAGTAGAAACACACTCTCTAACATATTTTTTTAACATATTTGTTTTATATTAGTTGAATTTCATATGGGCTGGTATAAATTTTATGGAACCCATATAAATTTTGAATAATATAAAAGAATGTGTTGGGGTTTATGTGTTAGAGAGTGTGCTCTAACACTTACCTTTCTTGTTTGTGGAATAAATGGTAACCAAACAACCTGATTAGTCAAACATCTATATTAAAATCTAACTTATTATATATTTGTAGCCAAATTAAGTTTTTTTGGGCCTTTATTTTGTCCAAAATTTTGGGACCTAAAATCTCCTAACTTATACGGCTTGACCCTTGCATCTGTCCTACATCTCTATTTTTGTCCCTCAATTTAAAGAATAGCACATCCCTTCCATTCATAATAACATGTAGCTAAAAAAAAAAATCGAAGTGACAAATAATGGAGCAGAGACCATTACACATTTTCTAGAGAATTAGAGAGATAATCACAGATTTGTAAGTAACACACATTGAGGTTCCAAAGATGAAAATCAGACAAAATGCATACCATCCAAGACATTGGAAACACTCCCAAAATGTGATACAACGTGTTTTAAGGGAAAAGAAGGGTTTTGGGGTAACACATTTTATTCAAATGAAATCCAAAGTTTTTCTTGTTCTAAGTGCAACACTGCAACCTTTAGAAATTAAATATCCATCAAATCTTATCCACTAGCAACTTGACTCTCGGATAAATAAACTCAAAAATAGGTAATTAAACAGTTTGTAATGTAGAAGAACCCTAAAATTCGAATTTGGATTTTCTCTAAGATCTCATGCATTCATGTTGTCGAAGACATTCGTGGTTGTTCAATCCAAATCTCACAATCTAAATAAATGCAATTATAAATTTAAATTTTATACTTCAAAATATCAATTGAAAATTTGGACCATATGATATTTTGATCGAACAACCACAATTATCCTCTATTGCATGAACGCTGAGAATCTGACTTTGAGAACCTAACATTCCCTATTAACCAATCCAATAATCTTATTTGCTTTTCAATAATATACTATGATTAAAAGTAAGTACAATAAGTGTATTAAGCATATTATAACTAATCTGCTGAGATTGCATTGTTGTTGAATTGGTCAAGATTTTGAACTAGAAGTGAGGCTCGTGCTCTTTAATGATTAATCTAATGGGATAAAAAGGACAGACTCTTTGTTAAAAGTTGTAGCCAAGAACTTCAAGTGGGTCAGCAATGCTACATATCTTGTGTGATTCAAAACAACCATTTTTCTACAAGCCACAATCATGATTGTGATTCATTGTTGGAAGGTATCTTCCTATATTCTTGTTTCTGATTGATGTGGGCCTCAACCGACATTAGTATTGTAAACTTCATTTTCCTTTATTGATCATAATAATTGTAATTTGTAAGTAATCAAAGTTACACAAGATTTTACATTCCAACTTGACTTTTATGCACTTAATAGTATAAAATAGGGTGTGTGTCGAATAATGTGTACACATTATATATGTAATTATGTTAGTAGTAAATTAGTAAATTTCTTTCCGATCATGTGCAACTAGCTGGATAGATTGACACCAATTTGACCATTGTTACATGAAAAGCGACATGTGCGATAAAGTGGACGTTCAGTTACTTATAGATTAATGAAATTAATCACGGAGAGAATATTGCACTAGGTGACAACTATTATATAGATAGATTTTTCACCACTTTATAAGAATCAAAGAATGAGTGTATCTTAATGATAAAGAGAACCGATCGAAAGACGTTAAAAGAATATGATTAGCAGAGAATGAGGGATAAAATACACACTATTAAATAGATAGATTTTTTACCATTTAAGTTTTGTTTGGGAATTTAGGTGGAAGAAGAATGAAGGATTTTGTGGGGTGAGAAATATATGTGAAAATTGTAAAATCTTTCACATTTTTTGAAAAAGTATTTTTTAAGAGAAGGATAAATTAATACTTATGAACTATGATTAATATATTTTTAATTTTAAGAATATTATAACAATATAGACTAAATTTGAAGAATTCATATAAACTTTTTCAACTTAAAAATCTTCCTCCAATACAATTTTGTAGTTTCCCAAATGAAAAGGTTTTTATATTTTGAAAAAAATAAACCCCCTAAACCCCTCCTCTCAATGCACTATATTTCTTTCACTTACTCATTTTTTTTAAACCCTCTCCTCTTATTCTCCTCCGAACTCGCAAACAAAGCCTTGGTCGACCATGATCTCGGAAATTACCTTTTGCTTCCAAATAGCAAGGTCTCCAAAATGTTTACTTCATTTTATTTTTTATCGTAAGAAAAAATGTTTCTTTATATGTGTACCTAAACACTATAGATATATCATCGTAAACTTAGCTCAGTTGGTAGGGACAATACATAATATATACAAGATCTGAAGTTCAAATTCCGACCACCACAAAAATAAAACACTATGCATATAGTTTTGTCGTCATAGAAGACCAGCTCCGAGGTTATAATTAATCTACTGACATTGTTATTATGGTTGAATTGGTCAAGATTTTACACTGGAAGTGAGGTTCGTGCTCTTTAATGATTAATCTAATTGGATAACAAGGACAAGCTCTTGGTAAAAAGTAGGTATAGAAACCTCAAGTGGGTCAGCAATGCTGCATATATCTTGTGTGATTCTATAGCGCCATTTTTTTATAAGCCCGATAATCATGATTGTAATTCATTGTTGGAAGGTATCTTCTTACATTCTTCGCTTCTGAGAAGTGGGCATCAATTGACATTAGTAACCAGTTACAGATTATAAATTTACTCCTTTTAACTCTAATTATAAAAAAAATTATAAAAAAAACAATGTTTGTTTGTTTTTTTTTAAACCAAAGTTTGTTTCTTGTTATCTTTAAATTTAAACAAAATTTTGTTATAGACAATGGTTTCAAGAAGAGTTAAAATTCCATAAATAAGATGAGTAACAATCATTAAAAATTTCAAGTGTGACTCTAGTATTGGTTGAAGCCATAGTTGAAGCTTTAACTTTGATTAAAGGAGTTGGAAAAGAGTTAATTTTTTCTTAACTTTTGACTAATGTGAAGTTGAAATAATTTTTATATTAACTTAAAATAATTAAAAAGATGTGCACAATATTTAGAAAATTGACAATTGTTTGTTATGAGAGAGAGTACGCAAAAAAATAGGAATTTGTTGGAGAAAAAATAATAACTGACAATTGTTTGTTACGAGAGAAAGATAACACATTAAATTTACTTAAAAGATAAAGTATGTGCTAAAAATAAGAATTTTTGATGGATTAAAATGAGGGTATACTAGGAAGAAAATATGCAAAAATATACATCACTATTTTGGTGTTAATTTTCTAAAAAGACACTTAAAAAGGAACGAAAGGAGTAATATAAAATATACATTAATTACATTATCAACTTTTTCTTATATGTGTCACTGTAAAATCTTGTAAACAAGAAAGAATGTAGTAATTTTTCCAGGCTCATCCATGGAGTTGAAACCAATCATTACACAAGATTTTACATTTAAACTTGACTTTTCCATGGTTATAGCATCAAATAATAAAGGGGTGTGCATTGAGTAATTTGTAACATTATGCAATCTAGTGTAAATTTCCTTTCTGATCATGTGCAATTAGCTGGACGGATTGACATTGTTTGTCAATTGTTATAGGAAAGCGACACGTGCAATAAAGAGGGTATTCAGTAACTTTGTAGACTAATGAAATGATGGAGTAGGGGGAGCAAATAGACCATGTCAAGTCAGATTTTGATAGGTTTGAACCTGACCTACGAAATTTTTTACAAATTTGAGTTTGATTTGTGATCTTTCGTTGGTTTATTTTATGGCCTGACTTGACCTATTTAAAAATATGGTTTGACCTAAAAGCTTATTTACATGTCTATTTCATATTAAAGTCAGTAAAACCTATATCATTATAAGGTTTGTCTATCATCATAAAACTTTATTTCATTTTCAAGCCTTAAAATCTATTTAAAAAGTCAATTATATGAGTTTTTTCTCGATTTATATGTTTAATATAAATTATATTTTAACATAAATAAAAAATAAGTTTAAATAATATGCATAAACAGTCGAGCCTATCATACTTCATAGGCTTTTTTGATAGTCTAAACCTGACTTATTTACTTAAAAATGTTTCTTCAAAAGTTTAAGCCTAACCTTTTTAATAAATAAGTTAGGTATGTTCATGTAGGCTAGTCTGGCCCATTCTAACCCCTACAGGGGAGTATTATATATTATTAGGTGACAACTATAGATTTTTTTCTCCACCCTTAAAAAAAAATCTAGGTTTTTTTCTTTTATAAATTTCCTTAGATTATCATATCTGAAGTACATAAAACACAAGGAAAATGCTAGATTGTACGGAGCCATTTAAACGAAACTCAACGAATGAACATACTGTGTATTTGTTAATACAATTTTATCCTTAATCCATTTTTATATTACCATGTTACCCTTGAATGATTAGTGTTTTTTACGTTTCGTCAAATCCTGTATCTAAATATTCCGTACTGCATAGCATTGCTCAAAACACAAAATAAAAGTAATAATTTTAGTCAAGATTCGAACAATATTTTGTCATGTTGTAGAAGTTTATTATCATTTTCGCTAGTGGTGACAACTTTAGTTTCAATAGGCATATAATATACAATCATCATAAATTTTTCCTAACTAAAAATAGGAATGTAAGTAAGAATCAAATCAATTACATGACAAACCCGAAGATTAAAACCAATTGAATTGATTCGTTTTTCATCTTTGAGTTCAAGACGGACCAAACCACTCAAACACGATCTCTATCTATTTAAGTACCGATTTCACGTTATACAAAATCAATCACCTATAACTTGCATCATTATGGCCTTGTTTGGTAAGGCAAAAAAGTTAGTTTATAGCTTATAGCGGATAACTTATAAGCTCGTTTGACCAAAAAAGTTCTGTTTGATAATGTTTTTTCATCACGAGCTTATAGCTTATTTCACGAGCTTATAAACTATTTTTCAGACGCTATTTCAAGTAGCGTTTGAGCTTATAACTTATCGTATTTTCTTTCAATTTTACCCTTATCGTTTTATCTAAAATTCTTTTTTACCCTTTATAATTTATTGTAATTTAAACTAATATGTATAGTTATGTTAGTTGCCGGACAATTTTTTTTTAATAAACGTTAGGTGTTGGACATGTACATTTCTTTTCTTTAAAAAAAAGTACATATTATTTTTGTTACGAAAAACTACGTACTATTTTTATTTTGGTTTCAGGTACATACTGTTATTTTTTTTAGAAAGGGTCATGCATATGCTCTTATTGTTGGGTAAAATAATTTTTTGTTTTTTAAATACATAAATGTAATTCAATGAAGTGAGTATTCAACGTAAATATAATACAGTTTTAATAATACATATAAAATCTTGACAAAAAAAATACATAATAATAATACATTCCTCAAACAAAAACACAATATAAACACTTAAACGAAATAACTATAAAATAAATGTTACCGAATAAAATTTGATTTGATAGTTTAATATCAAAGATATAATTAATTTAAAAAATTAAATTACCAAATTATAAATATTTAAATATTAATTGATAGAAATTTTATTATGAATTAAAAATGCCCTTTTATGTCATTTTACATTTATCAACTAGTTGAACCGTTAATTTTATCAAACATTTTAATTAGCTTATAAGCTATCAGTCATCAGCTAGTTTATCAGCTATCCGCTATTTTTACCGAACAGAACCTATATCTTTATTTTTCATTGTTCAAGTATCTTTAAATTAAATTTCTAAAAATGTCAATATGATTGAATCAAACTAAACCCCACTTGTTTTGTATTGATTTGTTTTCATTCGAATTTTACAAGGAAATATTGTAAAAAAACAAACCAAACCAATTATTTTTCATTGGTTTAAATTTATCATTATATTTAACTATTTTTTAAAATAAATTCAAACATCATTTTTTTTTCTTTGTACATACCAATACTCACATTCTCGAATAGATGCAAATAATTTCTTCATTATGTTAACATATTCATATATGTTGGTCACTGCTTGGTCATTTTCTCTTCCACGAAAAAAAACAGAGATGTTTCCTATTTATATAATGTAAGAGGGGACCATTGCATGGCATCTTTCGGAGTGCTTCTCTTATTACGCGATTTGAATGGCTTTTCAGTGATCACTATGGCCGTGAAAGAGAAGAAGGACATTGCCCAAACACACCTTCTTATGGGAAAAAGTTAAAAAAGATAGTTGAATTTATCTGCAAATTCAGTGTGTATAAAAATGGCCTTCGTGTAATAATGGAAGTAGCACAGGGGTGAAGAAGTTAGTAGTATCACAGAGAAAAAGATAGGATTTAACGAAAATACCAAAAATCACACCACACCACGCCCCTATCTCCTTGTGCCATGAATCAACTATGTTTGAACTTTTGACCACCTTTATCTATGACCCAACAAAATTATTAGCTTCCCCATTTTATACTTTAACATACTTTACCATGTAAAATGTCTTTTAAAGTTTTTTTTTTACTTTATCACTCGTGTATTTTAAATTAGGGAAAGTATTTTAAAAGGTAAGTTTTTTTCTACAAAAGTGAAAACTAAAAAAGAAGGGACTAGGGAGGGGTTTCTATGATGCCATATATTTTATTTATTAAACTATTTTATATCAAGTAATTAGCTTGTCGATGATCGGATACCGAGTTTAAAAAAATAATTAGTGTAATGTAAATGAAGATTAACTCACTTGATAAGAAGTTGACTCGTGTCTCACAAGAACGTGAGTTTAACTTTAATTGTCAACGTGGTTATATCTTTGGTGGATAATCTATAGGTATTTTTGTCCGCGCTTGTTGGACCGTGAGTTATGTCTTGACTCTTAGATCACAACTCATTTAAACTTTTTCGCATTAACAAAATATTACTCTGGTCTCTATTATAAGAGAAAAATTCACTTTTTAGATTTATTGAATAAATGATGTATGGATGAATCTAAAAAGTGAAATTTCTCTCATAATAAATTAGATCAAAGGGGGTAGTAATTAGTGTAATGGTTAATCCGATGAGTCTAATCTTATATTATCCTCTTGCATGAGGCATTTATTGTTGAGATACAATGAATTAAATATTATTTTTAAACGAGGATTTAAAATGACAAATAATATAAGACAAGTAATAAAATCAAATAAGACACTTAATTTTTATTTTTTGGGAAAAAAAGACACTTAATATTATCTTATTGTTCCCTTGTTTCCATTATTTCTTCAAAAACGATTCAAATGGTGAACATGTCTATTTTTTTCATTTTCTTTAAAAAGAGAAAAAGTAAAAATAATAACGAGACAAAAGATAATTTGACATTGCGTCATATTATAGATATAAATGATTAAGGTTGTTCAGAAGGGTGTGGCTACATCGAAGATATGGATCATTTGTTCGTTAATTAAATGTGACTTTTATGATAGAATTTGGCCTCTTGTTGCATCTTAGCTTGGCTTCTCAACGACGACTCACAAATTTTTATACGATCATCTAGTTCAGTTTGGTGGTATAGGGGGTAATTCAAAAAATGTTCGGTTGGCTCTTAATATTTTTATGACTTTATGTGATTTGGACTATTTGGAAGGAGATAAATATACTTTTTTTTCCGGCATAAAGAAGAATAGATCACCTACATTCTTTATCTGAAAAGGTTAAGTTTCACTCATTTTAGTGGTTGAAATTGAGATTTGTTACTTTTAATTTTAATTATCATTTTTTGAGGTTTAACCTCATTCCTTGTCTAACTGTTGTAAATTAGTTTGTTTTCTGTTCAATTTGTTGTTTGGACTCAGTTGTGATGTAACTTGACTCGGTTAATAAGGGGTAGCACTTGGGTGACATAGAGTTGGGTGACATTGGCCAATTACAATGTCACAATGTTTGTGTTTCTCTCTCTTTCACAAGCATTGTGACATTGTGATTGACCAATGTCACCAATGTCACCCAACTCTATGTCACCCAAGTGCTATCCGTTAACAAGTTCTTTGCGATATGGCTTGTGCTAAAAGATCTTATTCTTTTTTTTAGGGAAAAAGATCTTATTCTTTTGGTTATAATATAGTTCATTTTGGCCTTTTAAAAAAATAAATAATAATGAGACAAAGTTCACACAGTGACTGAAATAATGAAATGCTATGTCCAAGACCAACGGGTCCCGAAGGCCAGTGTACTCCTTGTAGAAGCATCGCACTTACAGAGAAATGGGTCCTCTTTGTTCATTTCAAAGAGTGTGTGATTATCAACTTGGCAATCCTATTTCCTTGCTTTCACCTCACCATTTTGGATTAGAATCAAAGACATAAGGACATGCTTATTTTAGGCTTTGTTTTATGAGTATTAAAATTCTAAAAATACTCCTGGTTTGAATTTCGTTTTCCGAACCAGATTGTTATTGTTTTCGGATAATAAAATCCGGACAGATACGATATGAATATTTTGTGTCTTTCTTTGATGTCAAGGGTCTTTGTCGATCGTTATACAACCCCCGCATAAGCTGCAATGCAATTGCAGGGGTCGTATGAGCAATCAACAATGACCATGACACCACAAAGACTCCTAAAAAACTTAAAAAAATTGAAGAAAATGTAAGAAAGGAGGTGAAGAAGAATGAAGGAAAATGTTGAAGATAAAAACCTTTTTATAGCCTTAAATAAGTCACAGGTCTTAATTACAGTCAAATAAAACGTGTTCCACATTCAAAACCGTCAAAAAATGCATTCAAACTCCACTGATCGGCCTAACCTTTGGTGAAACGTCACCGGCCAAAATGATATTGAGGGTTTCCGGATTACAAAATCCAAAATGCATGAAGCTGGTCCAGATTATAACATCCAAACTGCACCAGACCCTTTTTTTGGATCGTTTTCGTTGCGAATACCTTAAAAATAATAGAACAAAGGTACATAACATAAATAGAAGCAACATAAGACAAATAAATAATTAAAAAAACCATAATAACATAAATGTTGAATCTTTTGGGAAGGTGTTTTCAAGAGGATTTCTTTGAGTTCGATCCTGCTGCCTTGCCAAATGACATATTCATCTGGCAGGCAGCAGGACCGAACTCATAAAAACCTCTTGATATTTTTGAGTTATCTATCTATCAAGGAGGCATCAAGGAGTATCTATATATTTTTGACAGCATGCTGAGGATCTTCATCATGTTGTTATATAGAGATCTATATATTTAAAACAGCATGAGAAAGATCCTCAGCACAATGACAAAAATTTGCTCTGGTCTCTTTGTTGTGTTTGTTTGTACTTTTGACAGCATGTTGAAGATCTTCATCACGCAGTCAAATAGAGAACTATCTATTTGCGACCGCGAAAGATCTTCAGCTTAATGACAAAAATTTGCATGGTTTTCTTTGGTGTGTTTGTGTGTTTTGCTGGTATTGAAGCTGGAAACCGGAGAGGATGTATTTATAGAGGTCCTTGGATGTTGTGGACCACATAAACTCTTGGTGCAATGTGGTTCATACAAAAGAATCATATGTTGAGGTATTCCGGATTTCGTTTTCCGGAACACACTTATGCCCTAGGTGAATCCGGATCTCATAATCCGAAAAGCATATTTTTGGTTATTTTATCGATTAAATGAACATTTTTGACGTAAATTAAAACATAATGAAAGTTTAAATAATATATATATTATTCAAAACATAATGCGACAACTTAATTAAACAACACATAACTAACACGCAATTAAAACAACATAAAACACACGATTAATTAAAACATAACACATTATCACGGATCATCTAAACTAACTTCTTCCTCCTCTGGTCCCTCCAACAGAGCCCTGATCTCTTCGTAGTTCCTGGGCCGGTGCAAACTTTTCAGAATTTGTTCAGCAGATCTAACCAATGAAGCGTCCAACTCGATCGGTCCTCTAGTATTGTGCTGAAAGACAAAGAACATGGTTCTCACGTTGTCATCGTTTGTGAGTTTCATCCGGCTGAAACGAAGAGATCCGGTTGAGTTGGACAATGGACATCGATAGTTAACACCGACCACCCTCCTCGTGTCTCTGTGGTTGAGTTGACGGTTGATTTGATCCAACTCATCCTTCAGCTCGGAGAGGGTGACATCGTTGCGAATCCTAAACAGATGGGGTGGTGTTCCACCGTTGTAGTAGATTGCCGCTAGCTTGGTGTTCAGATCAAAGCCAGGGAATTCCATGATGTTTTTTTTATGGTGTAGTTTACTTGTAATGAAAATAGGGACCCCTATTTATACAGGTATGTGGGCGTTGTGGACCACAAAAATTGTCGGTGCAATGTGGGTAACACAAAAGAATCATATGATGAAGCCATCCGGATTTTAAAATCTGAACCAACCATCACCCTACAGTATCGTATTTATTCGGACTACATAATCTGGAATTCATTAGAGTTGTCTGAATTATGAAATCCGAACTGTATCAGTTTGTTTTGGCCGGTGGTCTGCACCACAAGAAACACATTTTCAAAGGTTTTTACCAGCATTAATGGCTGGTAAAACTCCTTTGAACACATTTTTTTGACTAAGAATTAAGTGTTTACATAACCTATGCTTAAAAAAATTCTATAAATGGCCTCCAAAACCTTCACATCTTCACACCATTTCTCAAACTCTCTCCTCCTCTCCTCATGTTTATTCTATGCAAAATGTGTTTTCATCGTTGGTCATTCATAAAATGATGCTACTTTGGAAACTCAGGAGTTATATGACCGCTCAACAGGGAAGGCAACGCACTACAACGAAGCACAATTTGTCTGGGTGTCATGTTGAGCATCAAGGTCTCTTTCACCCCGGAAACAAACCTTACCTCAGTAGCCTCCCCCCCCCCCCCCATTTGACCAATCTTATTGGGGCAAGGCTAGATTTAGTTTTACTCCAAGGAGGTCGGTTTTCTGGTTTTTTTTTTCTTCACTACTTTTCTTTTTATATTAATAAAATGAGCTTTTTTAGGCTCTCAGAAGATTAGAAATAGTTTTAGGTTCTTATGTAATAAACTTAAAAAGCTTCAACAATATTGTAATGTATTATTCAAATATCAATAAAATCAGTTGTTTTTATCTTTTTGTCTTTTTTTTTCTTTCTGTAATATATGTTTATTTGCATTTATTTTACGAATTTCAAAGCTTAAAATTGAAAAAATTCTGGAAAAAGACCATTCCGGATTTTAAAATCCGAACAAACCTGGAAAATATTAACAATGAATTCCGAAAAACGAATTCCAGACCAGGGGTAAAAATGGAAGAAAATAAGGCGCGCGAGGAAACTCATAGGGTGGGAAAAGTAAAACTCTTGTTTTATTGAAGGATTTTGATGGTATACATACCTCATTTATCAAATACTCCTATATGCCAACTTTTTTTTTAAAGTTTCTAAAATATCCTTTTATCAACTTTTGTCTTCAATCTTCATACTCACACCCTCTAATTTGGGCATAGATTCTCACCTGTGAGAAATCCACTGCAGGGTGTACAATGTTAATCCATACCGTTCATTAATTTTTAATAATGTGATATGCATGGCTTAAATATAAATTTAGTGTGGAAGATTCCACTGGATGGAGATTTCACGGTAGACAATCTCCTCCACTCTCATTCTTCATATCCCTATTTTGTGGATTTTACAACCATGAATTAACTCAAACATTGATACTTCCTCTGTTTCAAAATAAATATTGCATTTGATCCTCTGTCTCAAACATTAAGAAAAAATGATAAATGAAATTGAGGAAATAGTGATTTTACTAAATTATGCTTGTTAGCTTTTTTTATTTATTTAGGAAAAAGCATTATTTACTATTATTGTATTACTATTTAGATTATAAAAAACTATTAATGTATTCTAATGATCATGAATGCAAGAGAGAATGAATGGCTTAGAGACAGATAGAAACAAATGCACCAAAGGCAGAGACACTGAAGTGCTACCCTCTTTGATCACTATTATAAGCAAAAATCAACATTTTAGATACATTTATTAAATGATGTATGTGGTATATATTAAAGATCATATACATGATTAATTGAATGACTCTAAAAGAGACACTTAGAGCGGGACATATTATTTTTTAAATTTGACACTTATTTTGGGATCGAGGGAGTAGTCTATGTGTTTGATCTGTCCACTACTATCATGAACAACAATTATTCCACTTAATAATTGAACTTAGGTTCTCCCGAATCATTCCCCTTTAAGAATAATTTATTAGAGCAATGATATTTGTACATCTATGTAATGATAATTCGGTGACGACTATGTTTTTCTCTCCTTTTATTGGTCAAAAACAATGGAGAGAGAAAAAGTAAGAGAGAGGATAAGAATAACATGCGAGTATGGGAGAGAAAATTGTCAAAAAGTTGTCAAAAAATGATTGAGTAAATAGACAATTACCCCCCTGAAATTGTAAGTTTCGTCAATTACCCCCCTGAAATTGCACAACGTTAATCAATTTATCCCCTCCGTCAAATTCTTCTGTTAGTCAACATGACGTTCTGCAAATACTCTCCTGAAGTTTTGCACTTATGTGTAAAATGGCCCCTGAACTTGAAAATTTATATATTTTTTTCTTATCCTTAAAGTGACTGCATTATCACTGAATTGTGATTCATATTAGATTAGTTTTGACGGTATACGACCATATATGTTCCCTGAAGCGATTAAACATTAACCATGTATTAGAGGATAATGATATAAAAGTCAGCATAGCAAAGTATAATCTTACCTGTAAAATGAAAAACTAATGCATAACATACACAATGAAGCACATAAATGACATATGATTGGCATAACCAAGAATTACCAAGATGTCGAAATATATGGCTTTGCTATTGCTAATTTTAACCACACCAAAAATTTCCACTTCCTTTATATTTTGAGCACTACACACTTTACACCAACACACTTCTCTCACTTTCAAGGAAAAATACATAAACTTGTTACTTCTCTCACTTTATAAAAGATCTTGAAGGAATCATGGTCTTCTTCCCCCGTTAGGATTCAAAGGAATGGTAATAATATTATATTATGTATATTTCATTATGTATATAGCCACCATCCTTTTGATCTCTAATGGGGTGAAAGACAACTTGAAAAAAGAAAAAACAACATCTCATGTTGGAACAAAGAAATGTTTTTATGTTTGTTTTGTAAATATTCTTGAGTTTTGAACATTATTGTAGGGTTTAGCAAATACTGCCAATTTGTTCTACCATACTGCCAATATATGGTTGTATACCGTCAAAACTTAGCTAATATGCTTCACAATTCAGTGATAATGTAGTCACCTTTAAGGATAAGAAAAAAAATATAAATTTTCAAATTCAAGGGGTATTTTGCACATAAGTGCAAAATTTTAGGGGATATTTGCAAAACGTCATGTTGACTAACAGAAGAATTTGACGGATTGGGTAAATTGATTAACGTTGTGCAATTTCAGGAGGGTAATTGAAGTTTTGTTAATTTCAGAGGGGGTAATTGACGAAACTTACAATTTCAAGAAAGTAATTGTCTATTTACTCAAAAACGATTGTACAAATATCATTTCTCAATTTATTAACCACTTAAATTCATTCACTCAATTAACTAACCGTGAAAACTAATTTGAACCCAATCATTTTTCATTTCTTTTTGAGTACCTTGATCAACGTAATCAATCAAATAAAGGGTGATAGATATAATTTGCTGACCATGTCTATTTTTTCTCATCTTATTAAAGAGAAAAAGAAAGAGTGATAATATGACAAAGTTCACAGATGGGACTAAAATGGTGAAATGTTATGGACCCAGGCCAAGGCCTCTATGTACTACTTCTTGGAGACTCTCATTGCACTTACAGAAAAATGGGACCTCTTTGTTCATTTCAAAGAGAAAGTGATTATTAATCAACTTGGCACTAATATTTCTTTGTTTTCACTCTCAATTTTGGACTATAATCTAGACAGAAGGGCGTGATTATTTTAGGCTAGAATCATGTCACCTTACAGCCGCGGACCCAGTTATATCTATAAAGAAATTTGATATTTAATTTATTCATATGAAGTATGAATATAATAACGATCATTGAATTAGGAAGTCATGGCTACTAATTATAACCACCATATAACTTGTATGTAAGTGATTGCATTTTTAAAGTGCAAAAATGAGTAAATATAGTCGAGAATTATGTATAGGAGGTAGAAGCAAAGAGATAATGATAATGGAAAGAGAGAAAAGAAATCTATATCCCACCAAAGATGTAACATAACTTCACTCATCGGACGACTCAAATAACTTTGTCTTGAAACATTAACTTCTCTGCAATTTCAATTCCTCATATTTAACATCCGAATAGTTGAACCTTTCTTTAAACCAAAACATTTTTCAAAACTATCAATACACACCATCACACACGTAAGGTTTTCTAGATTACAAATTAACTTGTCTTGTCTAAAATTCCATATTCGCACTTATTAAATGATCTTTTTGATGTCATTTTGGTGCAATCACAATTAACCATTTTTTTCAGATCAAAGAACAACAACCTTTTTTTCTTCTTTAAACACTATGGTGTCATGGAGTTTTGTTGGATGCTTATCAACCATCTAATTATTTAATGCCATGTCACTTTCTTAAAATAAATTTAAAGTTTGAATTAATTTTACGTAGAAGCTACTAATACCCAACAAAATTCCCAAGTTACCAAAGATCTTCCCTTTTTTATTTTTACTCTTGTATGTTTGAGTCAGAGAGAATATTGCATAAACCTAATAAGTTTGCTATTGTTGAAAAAGGAACCTCAAACCATGCTTCAAATTATTTGTAAAAGCATTAGGATCAAAATCAGAATGAGCACCAAACGGTAAATTTTAGATAAGATAGAAACAAACCTTAAACATAAAATCGAAATGAACCAACTCAAAATATAGGAGAATAATTTCTAACCATTAATGGATGAAAAAATTAAATTTAAAACGCAAAATCAGATAAAAAATATTAGAAATGGACCTTAAAGAAGAAAAATATGATGAATGAACGTGAAAAAGATCTAGGTCACATTGTTACCATTGTTTCTCGTGAAAATGAAAACATGTTTTTAGTGAAAATGGTCAAGTAAATAAGTTTCAATTACTGTAATCGGGGTATTCTTAAAGGCATCACTCCTAAATGAATTTGGTGCAGTAAAAGAATAACACATAACAAGTGACTATACTACCATCAAACAAAGATTTAATAACCATAACCATGCAACTGAGCTCAAACGTTTAACGCACATCATCAAACATCGAATTATTCAATTTTTAAGTGGAACGATTTTTAGCCCGACTTAATTTACTTTTTACTTGGACTCTAGTTTAGTAGGACCCATTTTTCTTTTAAAATAATCAAATTGTTAAGAAAAAAATCAAAACCCACAATAAAAATATCATAAGTACGATCTTGTGAGTTTATTTCAGTTGGTAAAGATGTTACATATTATATACAAGAGTCGGGGTTCAAACCTCAAACACCTCACTTCTTCACATTTAAAATGTGTAAACTCTAACCAATATCCTACTTACCAAAAAAAAAAAATGCAGGTACGTGTGTTATTTTTAAAAAACAACAGCAAACCATGATCCATAAAACTCAAGTCTTCATCTTAAGCAACCCAAAATTACATCAATAAATTCTGCCCTCCCATGCATCATAAATTTACTTAGTATTATGTTTTTGTACAATTATTATTTGGCTAAATTGCATTTTTGGTCCCTTAACTATTTAGGTAATATCGCTTTGGTCCCTTAATTAAAATTCGATTTATTTTAATCCCTTAACTTCTCTCTGTTACACATTTTGGTCATTTCGATTAGTTTTAATTCAAAAACGTTAGGTTTTCTTCATTTTCTTCTGGAATTTTTCTAAGATTCATGTTGTTGAAGGTTGATGGAGATGATATGAAGACGAAAAAAGAGGAGAAGAAGATGAAGAAAACCTAACGTTTTTGAATTAAAATTAACCAAAATGTGTAACAGAGAGAAGTTAAGAGACCAAAATAAATCAAATTTTAATTAAGGGATCAAAACGATACTACGTAAATAGTTAAGGACCAAAAATGCAATTTAGCCTTAATATATGAGTGATCCCACGTATACCCTTATTATTTTTATATGAAGTCCAAAATTCGAACCTAGACAAAAAAAAAAAAAATTAACCTCAAATTAAATTACATAATCATCTTGCTTTTTATTAAGAAAACTTTTATTATGATTTTGGTATAATTTATCGGGAAAAAAAAATATAGATTTGGTAATGGGTGAACGAATAATTCACACCAAACTCAACCTTCAGAAATCAAAACGACAGCAAGTCCAGTCAAATGATTGATCCCAATCCTTCTTTTCTTTTCATTTTCTCCGGTAATTCTTTTTCCAAATTAAAAGGAAAATAATAAATAAAAAAAAGCATAAAGTTCAAATCATATTCACAAAATTCCCTCTATTTTAAGGAGACATTGTCCAAATATTCAACTATAAAGTTATAAAAAAATTAAAAAAGGCCTCACTCTCACTTTCTAAAATAGTTTCTGTCCCCAACCTCAGTGGGTGGTTCTTCCTACCCTCTCTACCCATACACACTAATGTAATCGTGTCTTGTTTTGTTTTCTTTCACTCTTGACTCATTTTTCTTCCATTACCCAAAACATGCGTTTCCTTCTTCTCCTTTTCTTTCTCTCTCATTTCCACTACCACCATGTTCTCTCTGCATCTGCACCTATCTCAGAATACCGTGCACTTCTCTCTTTCCGTCAATCAATTACCGATTCTACCCCTCCATCACTCTCTTCATGGAACATTAACACCACACACTGCACGTGGTTCGGTGTAACATGCAACACGCGCCGCCACGTCACCGCCGTTAACCTCACCGGACTTGACCTCTCCGGCACACTCTCCGATGAACTCTCTCATCTCCCATTTCTCACCAACCTCTCATTAGCAGACAATAAATTCTCCGGCCAAATCCCGCCGTCTCTCTCCGCCGTCACTAACCTCCGTCTTCTCAACCTCTCCAACAATGTCTTCAACGGAACTTTCCCTTCCGAACTCTCTCTTCTCAAAACCCTTGAAGTTCTTGATCTCTACAACAACAACATGACCGGAACTCTTCCCTTAGCGGTAACGGAGTTACCAAATCTCCGTCATCTTCATCTCGGAGGTAACTACTTCACCGGCCAGATCCCGCCGGAGTACGGTTCATGGCAGCATTTAGAGTATTTAGCAGTTTCCGGTAACGAACTCGACGGAACAATTCCACCGGAGATCGGAAACTTAACAAGTCTCCGGGAGCTTTACATCGGATACTTCAACACATACACCGGTGGCATTCCGCCGCAAATCGGAAACTTAACAGAACTCATCCGTCTCGACGCGGCGTACTGTGGTTTATCCGGTGAGATACCACATGAAATCGGTAAACTTCAAAACCTAGATACACTGTTTCTTCAGGTGAATGCACTTTCAGGCTCTTTAACTTGGGAGCTTGGAAATTTGAAGAGCTTAAAATCAATGGATTTGTCTAATAACATGTTAACCGGTGAGATTCCGACGAGTTTCGGTGAACTGAAGAATTTAACACTTTTGAATTTGTTCAGAAACAAGCTTCATGGTGCTATACCGGAGTTTATTGGTGATATGCCGGCGTTGGAGGTTATTCAGTTATGGGAGAATAACTTCACCGGTAATATTCCGATGAGTTTGGGAACAAATGGAAAATTGTCTCTTTTAGACATTTCATCAAACAAGTTAACTGGAACACTTCCACCTTATTTGTGTTCTGGGAATAAGCTTCAAACTTTGATAACTCTTGGGAATTTTTTGTTTGGTCCAATTCCTGAATCTCTTGGTGGTTGTGAATCATTGACTCGGATTCGGATGGGCGATAATTTTTTGAATGGTTCAATTCCTAAGGGTTTGTTTGGATTACCGAAATTGAGTCAGGTTGAACTTCAAGATAATTATTTATCTGGAAATTTTCCTGAGACTCATTCTGTTTCTGTTAATCTTGGTCAGATTACTTTGTCGAATAATCAACTTTCAGGTCCTTTGCCTCCTTCTATTGGGAATTTTTCCGGCGTGCAGAAGCTTCTGCTTGATGGTAACATGTTTGAGGATAAGATTCCATCTCAGATTGGAAGGTTGCAACAGCTTTCTAAGATTGATTTTAGTCATAACAGGTTTTCGGGTCCGATTGCACCTGAGATTAGCAAATGCAAGCTGTTAACTTTTGTTGATCTTAGTCGAAATGAGTTATCTGGGGTTATCCCTAATGAGATAACTCATATGAAGATATTGAATTACTTCAATATTTCTAGAAATCATTTGGTTGGTAGTATTCCGAGTTCTATAGCGTCGATGCAGAGTTTAACTTCTGTTGATTTTTCGTATAATAATTTATCTGGTTTGGTTCCTGGTACTGGTCAATTTAGTTACTTTAACTACACGTCTTTCTTGGGAAACCCTGATCTCTGTGGACCTTATTTGGGTGCTTGTAAAGATGGTGTTCTTGATGGGCCTAACCAACCTCATCATGTTAAGGGTCATCTTTCTTCTACCGTGAAGCTGTTGCTTGTTATTGGGTTGCTTGCATGTTCGATTGTGTTTGCTATTGCAGCAATTATCAAGGCTCGGTCTTTGAAGAAGGCTAGTGAGGCTCGTGCATGGAAATTGACTTCATTCCAACGTTTGGAATTCACTGCGGACGATGTTTTGGATTCCTTAAAGGAGGATAACATCATAGGAAAAGGAGGTGCTGGCATTGTCTACAAAGGGGCAATGCCGAATGGGGAACTTGTTGCTGTTAAAAGGCTTCCGGTTATGAGCAGAGGCTCTTCTCATGATCATGGATTCAATGCTGAGATTCAGACGCTGGGGAGAATTCGACATAGGCACATTGTTAGGTTGTTGGGTTTCTGTTCAAACCATGAGACAAATCTTTTGGTTTATGAGTACATGCCTAATGGAAGTTTAGGCGAAGTTCTCCATGGAAAGAAAGGTGGTCATTTGTATTGGGATACAAGGTATAAAATTGCTGTGGAGGCTGCAAAGGGACTTTGCTATCTACACCATGATTGTTCCCCGCTTATTGTTCATCGAGATGTGAAATCAAACAACATCCTTCTTGATTCTAATTATGAAGCCCATGTTGCTGATTTTGGACTTGCCAAGTTCTTGCAAGATTCTGGAACATCTGAATGCATGTCTGCTATTGCTGGTTCATATGGATACATAGCTCCAGGTATTGTTCAAGATCAACCTAATTGATGAATTATGCAGTGAATTTCCTTTTCCATTATCATAATTGTACTTTTAATCACTGCTCATAATTTTGACTATTTGACCCAACATAATGGTTTAGGTATAGACTGTAGATATTGAAGTAATGCCTTTAATTAACATTGATTGCATGTAGTTTGTCTTGATTTTGGTTTATCCTTATGCACAAATCAAATCTAAGTGCCGAAAGTAAATGTTAGGTAGCACTGCATTGTTTAATTTTTATCATAGCCCCCCACCTATGGTTAGTTAAAATTCCATTGTCATAGCTATAGAGACATTCATTCACAACGGCAAAATGTCTACTGTATTACCTGTTCACTATTTTGTTTTGCACATTGTTTCTGATTAACATGGCTACTATGCTACATTTGAGTTTAATTGTTTTATTTTTTAATTTATAAATTTCATATTTTATTGCAGAGTATGCCTATACATTGAAAGTTGATGAGAAAAGCGATGTATACAGCTTCGGTGTTGTTCTTTTAGAGCTTGTAACTGGAAGGAAACCAGTAGGAGAATTTGGCGACGGTGTGGACATTGTGCAATGGGTGAGAAAAATGACTGACTCCAACAAGGAAGGAGTTCTAAAAGTTCTTGATCCAAGACTATCTTCAGTTCCTCTCCATGAGGTCATGCATGTTTTCTATGTAGCCATTTTGTGTGTTGAAGAACAAGCAGTAGAAAGGCCAACTATGCGCGAAGTTGTTCAGATTCTGACTGAGCTTCCCAAGTCACCTGAGTCTAAACTAGGAGACTCAACAATTACGGAATCCTCTTTGTCATCATCAAATGCTTTAGAATCTCCAACTGCAGCCTCTAAGGATCATCAATCACCACCACCGGATCTCCTAAGCATTTGAAGTGATGTGTCGGTTTAGTTTGGGGTGTTTTCAACTTAATTTCCTTTGTTTGTGATAGCCTATTATGCATTTACTTTTCTTTTTTTTTTATTTGGGGTTGGGGTTTCTAACTTTAATGTTTGGATTTTTCAAAAGGGTTTTGTACAGTTGGATTGGTTGTAGGAAAAAGGGGGGTGTTTTTTATTATGAAGTCGTTATCTACATCTAGCACTGCTTTTAATTATTGTATTATGGCTATTGTTATTCTGAGTCTGAGGCTACACAGAGGAGCAATGTAAACATCAAGGATAGTCTTGGTTTCCTATGGGATCAGTGACAGGTATAGTGAGAGGGACACACAATAACACACAAATGAGGTTGGGTAATGTGACTGGTAAAAACTGAGTGGGTAGGTGCAGAATGAGCTGTGAGCCTGTGATCATTGCATAGAGGTTCATGTTGAAGATATATTAGTTGAGTCATTCATTAGTATGAAAATGAAATGAAATGAAATGAAATGTGGCTTTATGCCTTTATGGACTTTAGAAGTATACCTTTTTTAGTAGACAAATAATCTTAACTTTCAGAAAGTGCTAAGTATACACGTGACACATGAAACAAAAGCCATTAATTTGTTATGAGTTGAGTTCTCACATTTTATCCTGAACACGTGTATTGGACACAATACTAACATGCACACATACATACCAACAATAATCTGAGAAAATGTAAATGAAACTGTGTGCCGTAGTCATGTTAATATCAAGCACTGTATGCATTTAATCTGAAATGTAATATTACATAATATTTCACCTCAGACGACAGTTTTAACCAGTGGTTTGTTGCATGATATTCATCTTTATATTATGTCATTTTGTGTCCACATAGTATTGCCTGTCAAGTCTTGTTAGATACCACAATAATACTGTTGTTTGACAGTTTCTCTGTACCCCACATTTTCATACGCAAGGGTAGTAATAATATTGTGGTTAGTGGTTACTGGTTAGAGTTTTATGTTAGGCATATTTTATGATAGGGTTTAGGGTTTTATATAAATGTGGTTTTGATAATTTCTTACATCTGCACAAATGACACAAATCAATTGATGACGACCAGTAATTTGAGATTGAACTGTTTACATTATTATTATACAATAAATATCTAGGCTTAATTGCAGTTTTAGCCCCCTAACTTTCCCAAAGTTGCGATTTTGGCCCCCTAAGAAAAAGAACTACAAAACAGTCCCCTAAGTTTTGCAATTGTAGCAATTTTGGCCCCCAAGACTGATATTGACTTGGTCTACGCTGACGTGGCACCCTAAGTGAGGTGCCACGTGTTATTTTTTAATTTTTTTTTTGCCTTGGGGGGCCAAAACTGCTACAGTTGCAAAACTTAGGGGGCTGTTTTGTAGTTTTTTTTAAGGGGCCAAAATCGCAACTTTGAAAAAGTTAGGGGGCTAAAACTGCAATTAAGCCTAAATTATATGCACTTAAATAATATGTTGATTTGGATCGAACTAGATCGAAAGGCTAAGATCTGTTACTATGTTAAGGAATCTATTTGCACCATTTTTTCCCTCCTCCAGTTGCCCGATTGATTGGTTGTACTAGTGTAGTGTGTATGTATTTGATTCTAAATCCAAAACTGCATGCCTAAAGGACAGATTGATTTTGCATGCTACAACAGCTATGATGGGACGGAATGACTTTCATTAAGCTACTGTGACAATTGAACAATGAGTAAACTAAATTATATGGAAAAGTGAACATGGTTGTACGAATGGTTGAGCTTCATTAATTTGACATTTTTATGACTATGAACATTAATGTCATCTTTTTTATGATTTATTAAATGTTACTCTATGATTGAGAAATTGAAAATTGGAACATGGAATTGAATCAAAGAAGCTCTTCAGTCTCCACAATGGAGACAACATAACACAATAATAACCATAGTACCGATGTCTACATTGTTTTTTTTTTTTTAATATTGGCAACATAAATCCAAGTAGTTCAAGCGCAAAATAAGCCCATGGATACGGCTTTTGAGGTTCAAATTATTTGTGTATACAGAAACAAACAAACGAAGTTAAGAAATGAAACGTGAAGGTGAAGGTTGAAAATGGAAAGACATGATAGGAGAAATTAATCGGTCCCAAAACGACAAACTACTTTTCCAATTAGAGGCAGTGTGTAGGGCATTGTATTTGGGTCCATACTTTGGGTCCATACATGTCTTCTCTATACTTGTTTTCACCTACTGGCACTGCTCAATTAAATATCTATATTTAATATCACACTACCGACTCAATTTTCTCTGGTTTTCTATTTTGTAACCTTTCTAATTGTAGGTTCCATCTAGCATGGTCACAATTTTATGTCACTACAACTGTGGTCCAGTGCATCTCAGTTATGGATATTAAATAATAACTATATATAGTACTTTAGTGGTTTGGATTTGTATTGACAATATGGTTAAAAAAAGGCATCTATCAATCAAATAAATATTAGTAATTGCATTGTGAGGGTCTTATGAATTTGAAATTTATAGTTATGAGACAATGAAAACCTACTCATATAGTAGTAGTTAACATAGATGGCCAATCTTTTCAACAAAAGAAAAGAAGAGGATGACCAAAATGAAGTGTAAGCATGAATGCATGAAATTTCTTTAGTATAGTAATATTTTGTAGAAATAGTGACCATAGACTATACACAAAAATAATGGTAAGAAGGTGTAAGAATTTGACATTTTTGTGACTATAGATTGAAAGATTGAGCACTATACATAGAACATCAGAAGATGAATTGGCAATTTTTTGTATCCTTGTGTATTTTGTCCTTTACAATTTGTAATTGCATTAGCTATTCCCTCCTAGGATTCTTGGTTAGGAATTTGCATTTGGACATTTTCACAAGAGCTCTTTAGTGGGCTAAATCAAATGGACAAATATATAATTATATATTCACAGGTGTTCTATCCAATTTAAATGTATGCATTGCATATGCACTAGTGGAAGCAAGGTTGGCTCCATACTCAGGAGTAAAACTAAACAAAAAGTAATACTCCTTTCGATCTTTGTTAAAGAAACAATTTAATTTTTAGATAATAAATTATATATTTAGTTTAGATTCTAGACCAAATACGTAAATTGTTCAATGTATCTAAAAAATCAAATGTATTTTGTAAATAAGACCGTAGAGTATATAAGAGGAGGGTGTATTTTTAGTTCTAACTGCTCTTGGTGTACATTATTTTGAAGAGAAAAAAAACTTGGCAAGTAGTACTATATGCAATTAAAGAGGTCATAGCAGAAGATATCTGACAAGTCAAAATAGTAGCTGAGTGATTAATTATTTGTTCTGTGTAGTTGCCCACAAGATCGGCCTTTGTAATTGTTCCACATCATCATTGCTCTCCTTTGACTTCATTTATTATCGCAGACACTGCAGCAATTACTACTAGTACTAGTATTAATTCATAAGTTCTGTCAAAAAAAAAGTATTAATTCATAAGTTCTGTATTTATTACTATACTTTCTCTCATCACAAATTAACTTGTATACTTGGTTATTTTACATGTATTAAAAAAATTGTACAAATCAGAGAAAATAATATTTTTACTAAAACACTTCTATTAAGTATTAATGTATTTGTTATTATCAAATACAAAGTAAAATATATTAATTTAGAATGATTTAATTAGATAGTATAATTGAAAAAAATTAACTAACTATTTATTAAAAATTGAAAATGTCAATTATTTTAAGATATACTTTATTTGCAAAAAAATCATTTTAAAGGGGAGGGGGTATCAAACTCTCTCTGCAAAGAAAATAGAGTAGTTCTATGGGACACAGGCCAATTAGATGTTATACCATGCATCCCTCAAAAAAAAAAATGTTATAGCATGCACAATACAAATTGGAAAATACTATGTATAACGATTTTTTTTCCCACAAATTTATCGGGAGAAGGTCATTTTGTTACATAACACCACTACCAACCTGATTTCCACAAAACCCGTAGTTAAAGTGTCAATGAAATATTAACAATAGATTTGTTCAAGTGACAAGGAACTTTGGCCTTTTATGCATTTGTATGAGGTTTGACTTCTGATTCATACAAATGGAAAAAACTGGTTGGAAGGGTAGAGTCCATCTTATGTGCTACATGAGTTTTCTGACGGAGATTAGTCACTGTTGAATGATAATGAAAACTTCATACGAATATCATGGTGACTAAAAAAAAGTTTTGATAACATCGGTTGCCTTGACTAATGTTTAACCCCAATAAATGCTTGATGAAGTTTCATGAAATATTTTTTTTAACTAGAAAGTCTCATAAAATATTAATTAGCTAGATATAACATTTCTCATACAAATTTAATTTGTTTTTACAAATAGATTAACAAGTCTCACCATTAGACTAACTGATATATACGTAAGCATACACTTGTCAATATTTTTACTAAAATAAATTTATATTTATGCTTAAACGAAGGTTTTCTTAGTAACCAAAAAAAAAAGAAGAAGGTTTTCTTAATTTTATTAGACTCGCCTTCTTTCTTTTTTTCCTGAAGTTTTATTAGAATCCCATTTGAGAATACAAGGATATGGCTTAAATATTCCAAGATAATACAAGGATAAAGATGGTTGTCTCATCCATGTTTAGAAGCTTTATTCCCATTTAAAAAATGTTTCGAAGCTTTATTAGTGTTTAATGAGCAAGATCATAACCTAGTACTATTAATCGCATTCGGTAAAAAAATAGAGTCATGTTAACTTGTCTCTTAAGATACATATTAGCATTTTAAAAAAAAAACCATAGCATATTGTGAACCAAATTCAACAATAGCTAATAAGAAATCAAGGAATGTGGATTGGAAAAGGAAATGTTGCATGAACAATGTGATATGTCCTTGACACAATCTTCCCAAGGTAGTCCTTGAGACTATTGAAATGGGAATAGAATTTTGCTCCTCTCCCAACAAGTTTTGCTCGCGCCCAACTGAACTACCAAAGATATCCCTGCGTTACTTAATTAACGTAAGTGTTAAAATATGCGCAACTTAACTCACGCTACGTGCTGTTTTAAACACAGGCAGAACCTCATTTCTTCATTTCTCATCTAAAATCTCAAAAATCCCTCTCAAATCACCCAAATCCAAAATTTCTTCAAGTTCAAATCAAACAACACTCCAATAACAAGTAAACTTTCATAATCAAACACCATTAACCTTTTATGTTTAAATGTTAGATTTTTTTCTCTTAAATTAGAATTTTTTTAGATTTAGGGTTCGTTTAAATTTTGGTTTTTTTCAGCAAGAAATCATACAATGTTTACATGAAAATTGATTTGTGTTGCCTAAATGTTTAGATGTTTGCATGTTTATGTTGTAGTTTTGAGTTTTAGAGTATTTTTAGATTTAGGGTTTGTTTAAATTTTGATTTTTTTTTTGCAAGAAATGATACAATGTTACATGTAAATGACTTATATTGCTTAATTGTTTAGATGTTTGCATGTTTATGTTGCAGTTATGAGTTTTAGGGTTTATGTATATTTTGCACTCCAAGTGTTTGATGAAATGTTTGAATGAGTTTTTCATTGAATGTTTTTAATTTCTTATTGTGTAGATTTGAAACAATGGTCGATATGTTCGACGTTCATGCACAATTCAACGGTGGAGAACCTCAAAGGTTGAAGGTTCGACACCTTGGTGTCACGTTAAAAGGTATTAAAGATCAACTGAATGAATTCAACCAAGGAGTCAACCCCAGAGACACAAGGAGGGTGGAATACGTTCGGTAAAAACGTCCAACGCACGACGATGGGAGAATATCATTTAGTTGGATGGAATTAACGAACGACGATAACGTGATGAGCATGTTTTGGGAGCACAACATGTTCCAGTGGATCGATATGCGTGTAGCATTGCTAAGATCAACTGAAGATATTATCGACAGTTTGATTTCGCCAGAATATCATGATTAGGTAGGGAATGCACCTTCCAACTACAACAATTGTCTTACTCTAAAACGGGGTAACTCAAACTTGTTAAACGACAGTTCCAAAACATTCACCTAGAAGTCCTATTGGTCCTTTCAAAATATTAAATTCTTATTAGCTTGGTTTAAATGAAGGTATTAAAGTGTCAAAGAATGCACCTCGTTCCTTTGACACTTGAATACCATCATTTAAACCAAGTTAACAAGAATTTAATCTTTTGAATGAAACAATAATACTTACATGTGAATGCTTGAGAGCTGCTGTTTAGCAAGTTTGAATTTACCTCATTCTAGAGGTAAGACAATTGTTGTAGTTGGCTGGCTTTACTCGAATGTAATATAATGTAATGATAGGACATATTTAGGAACTCTATGTAATGTAACTTTTATTCGAATTTATTTAATATGCAACTTTATTCGAATTTATTTATTTAATACGCAATTTTTATTCGAGAAATAGCGAAGAGGAGAAGGGTATTTATGTAATGTAACCTTTATTCCGAATTATTCAATCCGTTACTTTATTCAAAGTTATTCAATACGCGACTTTAATCGAAATTATTCAATACACGATTTTGCTTCGAATTTAATCAATACGCAATTTCTCTTCGAATTTAATCGATACGCATTTTCTCTTCAAATTTATTCAAAATCTTCAAGTTTATTCAAGATGATTCAATAACAAATTGTTCCAAAATGTTTCAAGATTATAACAACCCATTACATTATTTAATCATCTCCCTCGCCGCTTATCTCAATTAGGTTGTCCTCGACAGTCCCTTGGGCACCTTCTTTTGGTTGAGGACCAAAATAGCATGTCCTCCCGCTCCTCCTCAGTCTAGACTGATTGTACACCGGCACCTTCGAACCCTTCTTTTTTACGGAACCATCACATTCGATTATGTGCCATGTCATATGTGATTTTGCTTTCTTCTTGTCATCACCCTCTTTTTTGTTCAACTGAACTTGATTCTGATTCTGATTTTGAGACATATCTACATAGAGAATTTAGTGATCAAAACCTAAACAAAACAACAATGCCATAAAATCATATAATCAAAACCTAAACCTAAACTATCATAAAATCAATAAAACTTCTATAACATTTCTAACAATTCATAACAACCCAAACCTAAACCTAAACAATTCTAACCTAATCCTAAACTATCATAAAATCAATAAAACCTCTATAATTGAAATTTAACAAAAAAAAAAACTAACAATTCAATCGAAAAACAACACTGCAATAGGATTCCAAACACTTACTTGATTTTGTGCTTGGAATTGGCTTGGAATGGCTTAAGCTTGGTGAGGAGGAAAAATGTGAGATGGTGTGAGGAAATGGGGAAGTTTGGAGGGGTATTTATAGGTGGAAATGGTAACATAGGTTATAACTACCATAAATTTAGTCAAAAAAACGTGTAAAACATAGTAAAAAACATGCAAAACCAATTAAAATCACTTGACCAAAGTCCAAAAAATGTGTGTTCTTGAGCTCTGACCAACCGGCCAACTTGCGTGAGTTAACTCACGCACAGGCCAGTAGTGTGTGACTTAAGTCACAAAATCACTTGACCAAAGTCCAAAAAATGTGTGTTCTTGAGCTCTAACCAACCGGCCAACTTGCGTGAGTTAACTCACGCACAGGTCAGTAGTGCGTGACTTAAGTCACGCAGAGCTATAAGGTGCGTGACTTAAGTCACGTTGCGTGACTTAATTCACACATGAGTATTTTCGGAAGTTCAACTGGACGCGAGTGATTTTTGTTGGGTAAAGAGCAGAATTCATGGGAATATATCCTTGATACACCACCTTGTCGGGGTCTTGTCACGAGGATTAAGATGTTGATTTAGGGTGGTGTTTGTCATATTATCATGAAGCCAACAAGGTTGTGGTTGGTCTAATAATATGACTTGCGAGTTAAATGGATGATCTTAATTAGTTGTTGTGAGTTCCTACTCCTATTGATTCCTTTGTAGTTCCTACCCCTTTTATTCTCAAATAAAGAAACTTGACTAATTGAGGTCTAGGAACTAGGAAGTCTCCAATATTTCCCTATCTCTATTAAATGATTTTCTTATGAAAATAATGTATCTATGCATGAGCTAACTTAAACCAATTCTTGTCTTGTGATATTTTTTTTTGTGGTATGAAGCCCTGAATTTTATCACACAAAAAATAGTGTCCTCTAAATGCTCATAATGAAGACGGACATTCCTATGCAAGTTTTAGGGAGCATGTGAACTTATGAATGCTATTTAGACCAGGTTGCTCAAGCTCAAAAAAAAAAAAAAAATCCAAATCTAGGATCCGAGATATTTGAGTAGAAAAAAATGTCGATTGAAACTTACGTTCAGATATATTTGTTCCATTGAAAACTATCTTCCAGTATGAAGGAAGGATTTTTCCAGCAATTTTGGAGGGCTAAACAGTAATTATCTACGGGTAAAGACTCAACTTCCATTAGAAGGTTGCTTAATTGGACCTTGAATTTTGCTCTTCTTCCCGCACAAAACACTCGCGCCCTGCAGCCATGCCTAAAATGCCCATGCGTTAGTTAACTGACGCTGTGACACTTAACATGCGCATGTGTAAAACACTGTGTGCGTTAACCCACACACATTGTTAACACATTCGTGAGTTAACTCACGCTCTACTGATATATCAGTACAACATTAAATGTTGTACTGATGTGCATTCAATGCAAAGTGTGTCATTAATGACCCGTAATTTTTACACGCTTATAATTGAACCGAATTACGCCAGTTTAACAGGATTATCGGATAATACGACATAATCGATCAAAATTACACAAAAACATCCTTTTTCTCACAATCACACATAACGATCCAAACGATTGAAATTTCACAAATTTGTCGGTAATGACCCGTAATCACTTAAACACACTTAATGACACGTAAACGATCCAAATTACACAAATTTGTCCATAAATTTCTAAAATTACATAATCTCACATAAGCGGTCAAAATGACCCAAATTCATCGTTAAATAACATAAACACAAATTCATTAAAAATCAACAATACGGACACAAATTCGGAAAATATTACACTATTACACTTAAATAAATACTACACTTCAACGGATCGGACAAAAAAAATACAAAGTGTTATTCTCAACCATTAACCTAAACATTTAATCAACGTCGCTATCATCTTTGAGAAGTTGTGGATAATACACGGTCTTACAGAAGTCCTCTTCCATATCCCCCCCCAAGTCCAGACCTGACACATTTACTATCACATCACGTGTTCTATGATTTGAACGAATATGGATAAAGAAGTCGTCAAGTTTTGCCTTCAACTCGTCCAACTTGTCGGTGGGGTTTACAGTGAACAAAACCCTCTTTTTCACATCTACATAACGAACTTCAAGTTTAACTGGATCTTGTGCATCTTCAGACATGTTTCACTTCACAAAAATATAATGAAAAACAAACATGAAATAAAATAAATAGTTGAATAATTAGAGACAAAGTAATGCGGGCAATAATTGGTGTGACATAACCGGCCACCAAAAAAATATTTCATTTCATATATTTATATAATATATAATATTAGTCACATATTGGCCACAAATATCCAAATTACATAACCGGCTAACCAAAAATACGTCGGGGTGTAATACCACCAAAAAATAGGATGAACACCGACCGACCAAAAAATGTCATAACCTATAATAACCTATCTAAGAGGTCTAATGACATTCCTAAATTTTCCTCGTTTTCCATCATTTCAAATTCTTGTTCCCTTTTTTGCGGAGTGGGAGTATTATCACAAACAATTGGATTGTGCTCATTTGTTGGTTTCTTTGGCGGCTTCGACTCCTTGGACATGAGTTCATTGAAAGCATGTTGTCTATCCAAAAACGCAAAATGCCAATTCTCCACCTCACCAATCTTGTTGTTCATCCACTCCTTACAACTCGGTGGTAACGGACAACCTTCCTTCAAAATAACATGAAGATAGTGGTCGGGAATTAAGCAAAGACACATGTTGTTGGCATGTGGATTAAGTGGTGGAGCACTTCGGATTGGGAAATATGTCTCACATACACCATCCATTTCGGGCAAAGTCAATAGAACAAAGGCTCTTTTGTAGCAAGAAGCAATAATGTGAGCCATATCCGGAGCGGTCAACCACTTACCCGGTGGCGCAACACCACTTGTACATTTTGGAGGGTGTAAACCATCCAAAATTTTGTTATAACGCTCCTCCGTGTCATATATCGGCATGTAGTCACTCTTATGATTTCTCAACTCTTGAATAAGTGCTTGACGAACCAATACATGATCTTCCTCATCCGTCCCCAAGTGCCTAGCTACCACCTGGAATCCACAATGACCATCCCCTTTAACATTCACAATGTCTTCAACAAAAGGTCTCATGAGATTTGGAATTTGTGAAATGTATGGGATATTCCGAAACGGTTTTGAAGTAGATGATGAAGCTTGTGAGCGGGAGTAAGTGCCAAGGCGTGCATCTTTCCTCTTTGGAAGTGACTTCTTGGGTTGTGAAGGTTGACTATCCGGATTTTGAGAATTAATAGTCTCCCACCTCCCGTTGATGACACTTTGAGTGTAGTCCTCTTCCTTTTAGGTGCTCTCTTGGTTACCGCCTTTTTTGAAGGTGAAGACAAATTTGTGGTTTCCGGAAATGCTATTTGACGAATCATTTCTTTGATGTAGAGTTTCAAATTGTAAGGGCTTGTCTTGAGACGTTCTTGAATGCCATTCCACTCTTCCACCATGGAAAAATCATCATCAATATCTTCTCCCTGTACACTTAACCTTTTCCAATGAGGGTATATATCATCCAAGACAAGAGACAATTTTTGCTTGCTCTTCATGGCAATAATACACGCACAAGGTAACTGTTGCAGCAACAAAAGTAAGTATTTATGTTATCGTCTCCACAGGGACTGGTGCGATATTCTAAGCCGTTCAACAATCAATATCGTTCTGAGCTAAGGTTGTCGGATATTTTGTTTCATAAACTATCAACTAAGAATTTATAAACGGGACGAGAGTTAACAGGGAAGTAAATACGTTGGGATTAAACTTCATCAACCTACTCGTACGTATTCTCGGATTAGGGTTGCGGATTCTAACTATCAATTGATATTATCACATATTGCTCAACAACATCATTCGTGTCCAAATGATATCGTGATCT
>Ga0315914_1001270_pt1 | contig 37100 bp, 24 predicted proteins | sample MpolenodulesMG_FD_203920 | JGI IMG/M metagenome (GOLD analysis project Ga0315914, IMG submission 203920) | Medicago polymorpha root nodule microbial communities from Los Angeles, California, United States - elongated nodules | ecosystem: Host-associated > Plants > Roots > Nodule | place: USA...
AGCTGGTGCGGGGGGCGGCGGGGGCGCGGCCCCCCCCCCCCCCTCAGTTTGATGGGAGTTAAGAAAGAGTGAGTCGATTGTATCCAAAAAATAATAATTAGATGTTCGAGGAACACTAAAGGTAGAAAACTGAAATGTATTTTCATCAAAATTGTCATGTCTAAAAATGATTATTTTATGACTCCACAACTCATAACATTTATAACCTCAATAATATGAAGGATAACCCAAAATACATATGGTGTTGACCAAGCTTAAGTGATTTCAAGAAGTGTATGGAATGAGAGGGTAACAAAGGCAAACAAAGACTTTAAGTTTAAAGTGTGATGGATCTTTTTGGTAGAGTGTTGTGGGAGTTTGGAGGGCAAGCTTTTTGTTGGGGCGGATGTTTAGGTGGTAAGTGGCCATTTGTAGTGCATGATGTCAAAAGTGATGTGATAGAGAGGCATGAGTTAGAAGGGTGTGGATGATTTGATGGTGCGTATTTTTCTTAGGGCTTTTCTCTTTTGAGGAGAGCTGTGGGGACTAGAAAAACTAAATGTTATTCCATTTAGTTCCCAAAACTTATGAAATGTGAATTGTCATATTTTATTTCATCACCATATTTAAAACATTTAATTTCTCTTTTAAATTGTGTTTTAACGTGAGCAAGAAATTGAGGAAAAATGGAATGCACTTAAGATTTATTTCCAATTGGAAAAATCAATAAGAAAACATAGTGAATATATTGAGAAATAAAATATAATAACGATGTCAACCTAAACTTAGAATAGGTGACTTCCAAACATCAATATGTACAATATCAAAAGGAAACAAAGTATATGAAAAACATTCATAAAATGGTAATTTTATTTGTTTTTCAAGAGGACAAGAATGACAAAAGAAATCCTTCTGAAACTTGTTACATAAAATGAAATTGTTTCGATGAGGAGAGCTTAAAACATGAGTGTCAAGATGTCCGAAGCGGTTGTTCCATAATTCTTTGGAGAAAGCGTCAGAGAATATGGATGATAAAAATTTGGTAGTGGTTCATTTTGTGGTAATTGGATAAAGGTAACTTGAGCTATCACACCTTATTAAAAGTATCCATGTCTAAAAATCATTTATAAAAAATCCAAAAGGATCAAATACAATATAAATATCTCTATCAATTGTAAATTTTATTACACAAACAACGTTTTTAATTAACTTTGATGCATGTGAGACAATGTTTGGGGTTAAGGAATGATGATGATAAGGTACTAATGCATTTCCGCGAACAATAACTGGAATACTATGACCACAACCGAAATTAATATTGTTGCTCATTTTTAAATAAGACTTGTGATTACTCCCATTTATAGTCATGTGAGAAGTGGCACTGATGTATATCAACCACTGATCATCAAGAGGAGACATGTGTATGGTATGTAGCGCAACTTGAATGTTGGTTGGTGCATATGATGGATGAATGTTGCTTGTTACCGCGACTGCCATACGAGTCTGTTAAGTCTTGGGACCAGGAAGTCCTAGCTGGCGAAGAGTTGTAGACTGATTTTACCAATTAGCTTATGATTTGTACTAACATGGTGGTCTGGCGCAAGGTTGCCACAACGCATCCCATGGTGGAAAGGTCCACTAATGTTGATATGAGGAAAAGGGCGACCACCGTTGATGTTTTGATCGACCTTTGCGATCACTACATTGGCCTTTACCATGACCATTACGGTTGTTGTATCTACCGTTGTTGGAGGGTGCACTGTTACGCTGACGGTGCACATTTCGCTCCCACCCAGTTGATTTGTCGAAAATGCTTATGCGTTAGTTAAGTTACGCTGCGTGACTTAACTAACACACCTTATATGTTCTGAGTGACTTAAGTCACGCACCACTGGCAAGTGCGCGAGTTAACTCACGCACGTTGGCCGATGGTCAGAACTGAAGAGCAAACGTTTTTTGGACTTTGGTCGGTTATTCAACATTCAATCCACACGATTTTTACCAAATTTTACACGTTTTTTGACCACATTTATGTTTGTTATAACCTATACTACCATTCCCACCTATAAATATTCCTCCATACTTCCCTATTTCCTCACACCATATCACTTTTTCTCCGTCCTCACTCTCTCCCTCTATTTCTCTTCTTTCTTTTTTTCATTCAAGTGTCTTTTGGGGGCAAAAGTGATCAGACTTCTTCGGGGCAAAATAGTGAGTAGCCGACTTGGGGAAGTGATCAATCCTTGGGGTAATTTTAAATTTGCTTATTTTTACCCTCAAAAACTCGTTACCTTGGGTAAAAAGAATCTTCTTGGGGTATAAAAAGAACCAGATTTGAATTTAGCCCAAGGGTTGATGATGTATTTTCCCCAAGAAGGCTGCTCACTATTTTGCTCCAAGAAGGCTGGTTACTTTTTACCCCAAGAGGGTAAAAAGAAAATAAGTAGACTATTTAGTGAATTCGAATAAATGTATCAATTATTGTATGAATTCTATTAATAAAATGAGGTGTTGTTATATGTATTGATTTTGTTCATTTCTTTTTATTTATATTTGCTTTTATTTTCTAATTTTGTATTTAATGAATAAATCCGAATAAATATTAATTTAGTTTTTTTTTTACCGAGAATAAATATTAATTTAGTTCATTTCCTTTTATTTATATTTGTTTTTATTTTCTAATTCTGTATTTAATGAATAAATCCGAATAAATATTAATTTAGTTCATTTCTTTTTATTAATATTTGTATTTATTTAATGAATAAATTCGAATCAATATTTATTTTAAGTGCATAAATAAATTAGAATAAAGTAAATAAATAATTTAGAATAACGTAAATAAATAAATTTTAATAAAGTAAATTATTTAGAATAAAGTGAACAAATAATTTATAAATAAATAAATTAGAATAAAGTGAACAAATAAATTATAAAATAAATAAATTAGAATAAAGTGAAATAAATTAGAATAACGTAAATAAAATAATTTGAATATAGTAAATAAATTAAAAATAGTAAATAAATCAAAGAATTTAAAATAGAATAAAGTAAATAAATAAATTAGAATAACATAAATAAAATAATTTGAAAATATCAAATAAATTACAAAAAAGTAGCCTAAGTTAACTAATGCAGGGATATTTTCGACAAGGCTGCTGGACGCGAGCAAAAAGTGATAGGAGAAGAGCAGAATTCGTACAATTATACAAGACATATCCATTATCGAAACAACATTTGGGTTTTCTAAAATCTATTGGGCTATCAAATAGGCCACCTTATTTCCATTCTTCCCCACATGGTTAAACTCAACTTAAGTAAAACATTATTTCAATCTTTTTATGATTTTGATTACGCTTTCGATTAGAATCACCTGTGTAAGTTTTATTAGTGCAACATTAGATTTATTTTATTGCAAATAAGAGTATGAATGAATGAATGAACATATGAGATAAAAGATATAATGTAAAAAGGATGAAGAGGTTAGAGATAACAAAGAGTTTGTTATAATCTAGTTATTCATTGATTGATGAAAAGGAGCATTACAACTAGTTATATACACTTGATTTGTGATGCAAGTCCACCAAAGTCCGAAAAACGATTATGTAACTAACTACCCTATGATTATGGATTAATATTCTAATAAACACCCTTCAATCCATAATCATACAAGCTTATGAGGCATAATTTGTCCCTCAAGTTAACAAATCTGCCTATCTTCAATGTCTTTCTAAAATCATCAGCCAGTTCAAATTATGTGAGACAATGGATGACTTTGAGCATGCCTTTCATCACTTTCTCTCTGATGAAGTTGATTCTAGTCTTTATATGATTTCTTTTACCATGTGCAATAGGATTTTTTGCAAGATTCAAAGTTGATTTGTTATCGATTTTCAGATTCTGGGGATTTTTACTTCAGAGACTGCATGACCCTTTAAGGGAAATGCTAAGTTACAATTTTAAACTTCTTAATACAAAATGTATAAATTCCAATGCAAAGTTACAATTTTAAACTTTTTAATATGTGCAAATTTACACATGATAGAAAAACCCAAAAAATAATATGGGCCCTTTTTTCCAATGTCTTTATTTATTTATTTTTAAGCCAAAGAAAACCCAATGTCTTTGTATCATCCACAAGGGTAGGAGTAATAAACAAGCACCTTCGTTGTGGTCGTGGAGTCGAAAATTTCAATGGTATGAAAGCACCTTTAATTTTATTAACTTGTAAAAAAAATTGTGACTTTTTTTAAGCATCCAAAATAGAGTGTTATATATTGCTCTTATTAAAATTGTGATTTTTTTTATTGGTCAAGTAGACTAATAGTTTGAACTCGCATAGTTTAAATATAGAGAAGTAGAGTATGTAATATTTCTACCAACTAAATCAAGTTCATAGAACATTAAATTGAGAGTTTATCGGATAATCAATGTCTTTCGGTCTAACGTCTATAAATTGAATTTGAGTTTCAATTCTTGGGTCATTGGATTCTTTTTCATTTATTGGTTTTTACATTATTATTGATTGTTATTTAATACACATCTCTTTATCTATTTAATTTCATATCACTATTAATTATTAATCAATCACATAAGTTAAAATTATTTTAAAGACAAGGTTCGTAGATTCTTATACCTATCAATTTTAAAATATCATTTACATAATTTATGTATTTAACAATTTCATATGTTTCTTTATCATATTAATTTATATATTTTTTTTTCTTAATTTTTAAAATTTCAATATATGGTAAAGTGTCCGAAATTTTACCTAGTGAAGTACTAGAAAAAGGACCAGAAAAAAGATATTTCTTGTGAATGTGGTAGGGTGTTAAAGTGGTAGGGTATGCAACTTTAACATTTCTTTATATAAATAGTTCAACACAAATTCAATACATCATTTCCAATTACGCATTTCATTCCTGATTAAAAACATGTAATAATAATGATCTTCCAAATCAAGATTACATATATATAGATGGTAACACTTGCATTAATAGGCCACTCTCAATAAAGGCAAACAAGCCTAAAAGGAGTGATATGATATTTAATACTAGCACATGGAACCCATAATCTCAGAAGGGTATCCCAAAGTACATCAACACATTTTTCATAGACCCAAAAGGGGTTACCATCTAGTTAGCATACAATAAATTAAAGGACACAACAAAGGGGGAAATTATTAAATATAGTGATAGTGATATAGGTAGTTGATTGATGAAATTATTTTAAGGGCACTTGGGTCCTCCTTGTTGGGTCTTCCAGTTGTTGTAGCAAGGGCACACTGCTTTGTTACCATAATAGCCTGGTGGTACACACAAGCACTTCCTACAACACTTCTGACAGAAAAACATGCAAGGCTTGTGGTATTGTGTCTGTCCACATCTCCTTGAGCATTGGGATGGGCATTCTGGTCATTTCACATTGCCAAGAGACAAACAAATTATTATTTGTTGAAAGTAAAAAAAGAATAAAACAACAGTGGTTTTTTTTTCTTTCTTTAACACATCATCACATTCAAGACAGTCCAACAGAAACAGGTTTTACTGAAACAATTTTGACTATGGTCAATGTAATGGACCAAGAAGAATATTTTGTTCATTATAAAAAAAACATTAAAAAAATTCAACAAAAAGTGTTGTTTTGTTCATAAAATATCTTTTTGAGAGTAGTTATATTTTTTTTTCTTAAAAAATAGTTGTCAGCCATCTTTATACCATTAGATCTAGCCCAAATGATTATTACTCAGTGTGTTAGTTTTAAATAAACCAAATAAAGTCTATTCCAAGTGGTAAAATAATTTTTATTTAAAAAAAAGTGGTAAAAATAATTTGTTTTATATGCAAGTGGTAAAAATAACTAAACTCTTGCTTAAATAATTTTCAACTACACTATCAAGTGTAAACATAACCCACATGATTTACTTTTCTTTTTGGGACAATTGTTTCTTTCTTCTTCCATTCAGATGTTGATAGTTGATACCATTTTTTTCAAGTTCCAAGTTGGAGAAATCAATCTATAATTTCTATATTACTTTATTATACCAAAAAAAGACAATGTGAAGAAAAAGGAAAGGAAAAATTAATCTCATAAGAAACTTTACTTACGGTAGCTCTTGAGACTTCCAGGTCCATATTGACTCTGAAGAAAACAAAATTAAACATAATTTAGCACTAATTATCACCCACAAAAAAAGAAAAATTACAAAACCCCATTTTGACCATTTTACCCATGCACCCAAAAATTTAAATATATTATACCTTGTTATCATAGAGGTGACCTCCTTGATCATTACCAGCCATGACCTGAAAAATCAAACCATAGATTCAAATGTAAGCACTACATTATTTCATACACTAACCACTACTTAATTAGTGAAAAATAAGTCATGTTCTTGTGTATTTAGATCTTTAACATTAAATACTAACCAATGTTTGAAGCATGGAAATTGCAATGAGTGCTAAGATCAAAGAAGCAAAGAACTTAGTCATGGCCATTGTAGCACCTCTAGATTTGGAAAAACTCTTTGTTGGTAAGAGAGAACCAAATCACAAGAGAGGAAGATATTAATTGAGGAGATGTGGGATCAAGTTAGAATGAATGTGGGGTATTTATAGAGTAATGAATGTGAATGGGGTTTAGATGAAATATTTATTGTGTACACCAATTAGTAAAGAGTTGTCCTTATTTTAACCAACAATTATCTGACACGTGTGTCGGTTCATTATCATCGGTGATGTGAGCCACATGAGATCTGATCGTACGGTCTACATTATGCATTTAATTTATTTTGATAATGTTATGCAACTTGGAACATAACTACCTATAAAAATAACTACCTCTAAATAAAATAAATAAACCTTGGAACATAACTACCCTACACTGTTTTTATTCCAAAAAAAAACTACTATACACTTTTTTAATGAGAATAACTACTCTATCTACAATGTAGCTGCTACGAAAACCTACAAACATTATTGCCTAAAAAAATATATGGAAAAGGCCAGGTGGATACATTTTAAAAAATCAAATATAATAAAATTATATTGTATTTATCAACACTAGTGTAGCTCGATTGGCAAAAACATAGCTCAATTGCCAAAAACATTGTGTTATATATATAAGAAGCAGGGTTTGAACCCTATATTTATCAATTATTTATCTTTTTAGATAAATTTTTAACCACCGGTATATGATAAAAAATAACTATTTAAAATTTTTGTAGTCAATGTTTTAAGAGTGTAGTCAATATGTTTTAAGAGCGCAATCAATGTTTTAAGAGTTTAAAAAAAATGTTTTAAGAGTGTTAAAAATGTCTTTTTCGATGTAAAATTTTCTTTTCTAGTTTTTCAATAGCAGCCTCAAGACAATAGTTAGTATGACTGAAATAAAATTGCACTCGATCTATCTTATATTAATAGTGGTTATTATCGTCTACTTATAATAAAATAAACTTTATAGTTTTTTGAAAATGAATGTATTTTATGGTTAAATATGTTTTTGATCTCAATATAATTGAAATTTTTCGATTTTAGTCCTTTCTTTAAAAACTGTTTTTAACGTTACACTTTTAAGTGCTACTAACATTTTTTTTTTTTTTGACAAATAGGTGTTACTAACATTGTTCCTTCCAACTATTTGCATATTAAGGAGACGGAAGGTTGACGTGGCAAATTCTATTAATTAATTATTTTCTTTTGTAAACGAGAACACTGCAGCATGGGTCAATGGATTTAATATAATCTAACGCAATACGGGTCTGACCCGAAGGAGTGCTTAACCCAGTTAAAACCAGTGTTTTAAAACCCGAACCGATCCGACCGGTCGAACCAAAAATCGGAGGGGTGGGCGGATAGGTTAGCTAATCAGACTGGATATGCAAGCAACCCAGGAAACCTGGTGTGACCCGTGCAGGTCGGGTGGACGAACCGGTGAACCGTTATGACCCACCTGCGATTTGGACCGGATTCTAAATGGTTATTTTATAAAAAATTATCAAACCGGGTACATATAGCACAATATTATTAACACTTATCACTTGGCTATGTGAACTTACTTGTTAAATTTCCATCTAAACTATATATATTTAACTGAAACGTTTATTTCTCACGAGTATATATACATGTTTATTAATATATGATATAAATATCTCTCATGTTTGTTAAAAAAAAATTTTATCATGTTCCTAAAAAAAACAATATCTCACATATTTATTTGATAATTATAAGATATATTTTCCATTTAGTTTTTCTTGTTAATGTGAATATAATTTTGATATATATTCGCTTATTATTTAAATGTGTGAATTTTTATTAATTTTTTTATAGAAAAAGTTTTATTAACTTTTATATTATGAAATTTACGTCATAACTTTTTTTATAAAGATTGGGTCAATAGTCATGCGGTCCGACCAATGATCCATTGATCCAACCACTGATCCAGTGACCCAGTGCCTTGACCGGGTCGACTACCAGTCTGGGTTTTAAAACATTGGTTAAAACATAAGTAAACTAATTTTAAAGTATTTGTAATCAAAAATCAAGATTAACTCTGAAGTGAGATAACACAAAAGCATAATTATTATGTGGGTAGACTTATAGTCACGTCTTACGAGTCTTGGATAAAAGATTATCAAATTTTCACATATGTTATATTCATTCCGATTATATTTATAAGCAAAAAATAATTTTTAAGGTACATTGAATAACTAATGTATGTGGTCACATTTATATGTGAGATACATTAGTTATTCAATGTACTTAAAAAGGTCTTTTTTGCTTATAAATGTGACCGGATGGAATATATTAAAACTAATAACTACATTTGATTGATACTCCATGGTAACACTATATAGTATGTATATATATAAGTGTTATAAGTTATTCTCATAGTGATAATGATGTATACCACCATCTGCCCTGAAACAACTATGGACTCAAGTACTTTGTTGTTGTTCAAATATTGTCTGTTACAAGATGGCTATAAAGTCGGATGATGGGTACTGCACAAATTATGTTGAGGAACTTAAGTGATCTAGATGAGATTTGTCTCTCCTACATAACAGAATTAGTATCGTTGGGCTCTTTGATTAAGTATTAGAAGAGTTAATATGAGATATTGAACTTGAAATAAGCATACTCGTTTAATTTATCAAGGAATGTTATAAGTCGGCCATACAAGGATGACATGTATTATACCTTGGGTTCAATTTAGATATAAGGTGAAAATGGTAATTATACACACAATCACCGTCACAAAAAGGTTACGTCAGATTACAAGACATTCTCGTAGCTTGGGTAGCGGTGATGTGTTGCTAAATATCACTCAGTGTTTATAATATTAAATAAATAATTTAATATTATTGTCAATGTTAGGAGAATCTACATAATCACACACATAAGGATAGATAGACAAGATTAATAAATAAATGGATGACATTCATTTATATTTTGGTGCATTGTAAGGTATGGTGCGCTTAAGTGAAAAACACAGTGCACCCTAAGGTACGATGGGAGACTCTGTTTGTGTGGACTGGGTAGGTGTTGTTGATTGTTCAGTGCTCATGATTGCTCTCTAAGTTTGACTATAAAGGTTATGCGCTTCAAGAAGTAATCATTTGATCCCTAATCATGAACATTCGTAAGGTTACACTGGAAGGGAAATATTAATGGTTTATCCCCTGCGTTCAATCTCATTTTTGCGATATTGATTAATATACTCTATCAATTTGAATGCTAGTGGGATAAGGGACAAGCATTTATGAAAGGAGTGGGGAAAATTGTAAAGTTAAAGTATTAGGTGTGGAAAACTAAAAATAGAACGGATAAAGGGAAAAAAAGTCAAACTTCAACAAATGTTAAAAAATTAAACTCGATTTATTTTACTTTGTTTTTTTAATATATATATATATCAATTCATCTTCTTTAAAAAAAAGTATTGCAAAATGTTAGAGCATTGATATATACTCCCTCTGTTATGAACTATACGCATTCGTTTGGCTAAAGATTTGTCCTTAAAAATTTCCTCTTTTTCAAATTATTGGATAAATTATTGCTTCTTTTTCAAATAAATCCCTAATGAATACCACTAAGTGCATTGTAATATGAAATGTCATAATTTACTAGACATACTCCCTCCATCCCAAATTAAAAGTAAACAAAAATCATTTTCATTATCCCAAATGATAAGTAAAAAAGACCAACTTTTATCCTATTTAATTATGTTGTTTCTGCACAATCGATAAACAAACAAAGGTGTTTTTACATCTCCCGTAAAATTTATTTTAAAGAGAACACCAAAAGTTTTACCTAAAATTATTATGTTTTAGTTTTCTTAATAAATGTGAATTGATTTTTTTTCCTTATAATTTGGGATGGAGGAAGTAAATATAAGTGGAATTTTAGATACACTCATACATAAAATAGATACAGTAACTACACTATCAATTCTTTTTAATAAAAGTTATTTTTTACAAATATCAATTTTACTTGATAAAAGTTAAAAAAAACAATATGTAATTATATTAAGGGACAGAGGGAGAAATAATTAGAAGAAAAAAAATAATAGATGGCCCTTAATATTTAAAAACTATCTTATAATTAGGAATAAAACAAAAAACATCTCATAATTATGAACAACCGAAGAAATGAAAGAAACATAAACTTTAAAATTTCAAAATTTACCAAGCTTATTCACAAGTTTCTTGCTCAATCTACATATTTGCAATTATTGTTCTCTGAATGATACTTCATTTGTCTCTAAATATATGATTTGTAAACTAAATAAAAACAATTAAGAAAGAACACAATTTCGATTTGTTTACAATTTGATATTATATTTTCAAATTTATTCTTTAGAAGAAAGAATATTTAAAAAAATTAAGGAAAAAATAAATTATTATTAATTAAAGTGGAATTGATATTCATTTTACACCCATTTATGAAGAAATTTGAACTCTTTCCGATAAATTTTATGAAAGAGAATCAATTTAGCTTTATCACCAAAATTTCTATTGCTAAATAAGTTTGTCAACTACAAAAAGATGTTGGAATAAGTGTGGAAATTGAGAGTTAAATGGTTAAACACAAAGTTTCATGATGATAAAACATCATATGATATTTTTGCTATGTTTTTGGTACTTTTTCTTTACATTTAAAGACAAATAAGATGAGAGTTGAAGGAGCTGTTGATGATTTTAGGAACATATTGTATTGTTTTCAATCGAGTCGTTGTAATTCAGTTTTATCCAAGATCATGCAACTCCATAGGTGTTTTGAGTGTATTGTAGTGATGAATCATGTAAATCATCAAATCAAGACATCATGTGAAGGGTCAAAATGAAGAATTGAAGATCAACGGTTCTTAAAAGGTTGTTAAAGACAATACAAATTGAAGAAAATTGATTTCAAGTTCCTATGAGTTTTCAGGAGAAAGAACGATCGAAAACGAGAAGAAAACACAAGAAATCACACCTGAGGGGCTGCCTCAGGCGCACTGCGTCTGCCGTCTGGGAGTGGGCAGGGGAAGCATTTTGCTTCTGCCCCAGGCACCCTACACCTGGTAGCAGGTTAAAATCCGTTTTTTTGCTATTTATCAAGCTGAATCGGTGGAAAAAGCCCAGTTTTCTCGACTTAAACCCTAAGCAACCTCATGCTATAAATAGAGACTCTTGCACACTGTTTTATTCATTCAGAAACATTAACGGTTCAGAGCAAGGGTCAAACATAAGAGATTCAAGGCATAATTTCTCTTCCTTTTATTCTTGTTAGGGTATGTTTTTCTTTTGTTTTTGTTATGATGTCTATTGCCGTGAGCAACTAAACCTCTTGATTATGGTTCCCTGATGCACTACTAGAAAAAGTAACATTAGCGAGGGAAATTAGTGACGGAAAAAATGAAATTTCTCACAAATTCCTTGGTCGCAAAATTTAGTGACGGAATTAGAGAGGGATTTTCACGTTTTCCCTCACTAAATATCCCTCACTAATTTTTGTATTTTTAGTAGTGATGAACCCCTTTTTATTTGTTGGAATTTATTAATAAAGTTTTTATTCAGTTTATTTCTTTTGTTGTGTTGAGATTTAAATTAAGTCGTTGCCTATTTTTAATGCTTTTTGCAATTGGTTAACTACGAGAGTAACTTTGTAAAACGACCTATATGGTAAAAGTAGGCACTGACAATACGAAATCTCCAAGTTCATTGACCTTTTTAATGACTTAATACTTTTGTAGGTTAAGTTTGTGTTGTCTCGGTATACTTGTCCTTTGTTAGCGTAGTACATGACTCCGGTTGGTGCTACACTAGTTAACCTAGGAACGTTAGAAAGAGTAGTATCGTCTTGACACATTAAATCAATGATTCATGAAATAAATTGTTTGATTCCTTAAGAGATAAATTACATTCAAAGACGAAGGGGGATTCTAGGAACCCTAATCACCATTAGTCATCTGAATCTCAAAACCTAATCTCGCATTGGACATGGCAATTAAAATCTTACAATTCTAATCGTCTTTTCTTTACTTTTCTATTTAAAATAAGTTTTTCTAATTATTGAGTTGAACGACAATCCGTGTGGAGAACGATACAACTTACTACTTTACTAATTGTTGTGATTTGGTGCACTTGTCAATTTCGTCCATCATTTCACATTGGATAGAACTAGTGTAATGTGAATTAAACAAATGAAAGTTCCACATTAGATGGATCACACTCATTAATAATATTTATATAGTGGAAGTGTACCTCTAAGTGTGTATGTGTATTGGTGCACAATCTAAAATATTTTGATACTTGATCTAAAGTATTTTTAGTACTCATTCATAGATATTCCGGTACTAAATATGGAATATTTTGGTACCCAATTTGAGATATTTTTGTACTCAATAGAGATATTTTGGTACTAGATTTGATATGTGAATTACTTGATCAAAACGTTTCTTACAAATTTTCTCTACAAATAGAGTTCACATAGTTCATTCCACACACCGAAAAAGACTTTTTAGTCGTCAATCCTTTTTCTTCGCTTCTCCCTTCGGTTTGTGTTAACAAGCTCTTCTTTTATTCATCTCCTTTTTCTGTCCCTTTGAAATTAAGAGTGTTCTTAAGACTAAAGACCCTTTCTAGATATAATGTCGCTTTGTAGTTAAGAATGATCTTTAGAGCATAGTCTATTTGACAATTTACTTCTCTTTAGAATAAAGAGCATTTTTAAGATCATAGTCCCGGTATAAAGTCCCTTCAAAATTAAGAATCATATTTTTAAGTATATATTCTCCCTTGATTTTTGAAGAAGTTAAATGTTATAATGGTGGCAACACCATATTTGAGTGGTTGTATACCATATTGATTTTTGGAGATGTTAAAAGTTAGATTCATGGTAACACCATATTTGAGTGGTCACAAAATCATAGTAATGTGGTCATAGTGCCATGATTGATTAGTTTAGTATTAAATTAAGAGTGGTTTTAATACCGGATTGAAGGTGTGATTCTCGAACGATTAACTACAATGCAGTAATTAATCGCACAACTATAACTGAGTTTTTTTTATCTTGTAGGCGGCGTGCTTGATAGTCTATCTTATCTAATTTTTGGATAGTTCCACGAAACGTCATAAAAAGAATGACCTAATAACAGTTTGAAAATTCAAAACCAACAAAAGATATGTATAGTATTTAAGGCCATTTCAATAAAAAAAAATTAATAAGTTAAAATTTTGAAAACAATGCGATGGAGAGTTATATACTAATTAAAATCATATACTGATGAGAATCGTATGTTCAAGGAAGAAGTGTTAAGGAGAATTCTTCTTAAAAAAAGAAATATTTTCTAGAGAATTCAATTTTAAATCTTAATTGATATGATCTTTAGTTAGACTTTAGTTATTCCGACCGAATCTCAAATTACGAAGGTCATCTTCTCTTAAGAGTTAAAGGTTAAAAATAAAAAACAAAAGAGATTGTATTATATGATCTACCTACTTTAAAAATCAGTTCTTGACTTTGAATAGAAAGTATACTGATTTAAACAATACATAAAATTTAAAATCAGAAAACTAAGGAAAGTATACTGATTTAAACAATACATAAAATTTAAAATCAGAAAACTAAGGAAAAAGTATTCTTTAGATAAATCTATAAAATAATCGCAATTTAGGCAATGTTCTGCAAATCGGGTGTTAACTCCTCGAGTTTACGTTTTTAGGTACCAAAATCGTGTTAACTCGGAGGTAAACTCGGTTTCTGGTAAAATTGGAAGGTTTGACGAGTTTGAACGAGTCAACACTCGGTAAACTCGTGTAAACTCGACCGAGTTTACATCCAACAAAAAAAAATCGTCCCTTTTTTTGGCCCCATTTTTTTCAAAACCCAATTCATTTTCTACAAGTCCAAAAACTGAAACGTTTACTAAATAGTTACCTTTATAGTAGCAAGTTGTTCCTGAGATGAAACATTTATTTTTATTTCTTCTCTAAGTTCTCAAACCATGAACATGGGAGCACATACCAGTTAGGGTTGCAATTCCAACGGTAGAAATTCAGATTTCGACGCCGATGATTGCGACGCCGGTTAGGATTGCGGTGGTGGTGTTTGTTGACCTTATGAAGAAATTAACTAGTTTATTTTTTAGATAGTTTTATTAACAACTTTAGGAACTTGTGAAACTTGCTTTTTTGGATCGTTTTATGGATGGCTTAAACTTAGAGACTTATGAAACTTATGATTTTGAGCGCTAATTTTTGTATTTTGATGCTAAGTTGAGCATAACGTTTTTATTATGGTAGTTTGGTATAATTTGTCTTTGTAATTAAGTCATATTTTGTACTATTGACCTATTTACAATATTATATTAGCTTATATTAGCTTATATAATTTTAATTTTAGATAAACTCATACGAGTTCTCGAGTCAAATTTACCTAAGCAAAACGAGTTGAGGTAAACTCTGAGTTGTAAAACCTTGCTTTTAGGTTTTAGCTGTACACTTAAAGGTGAGGCAAATGTACACTTAAAGGTGAGGCAAATAGAAAACAATTTGATTCAGCCAAAAGCTTTAGACATCCTTGCTGTTTTCACAAAGCTATGGGTATGGGCCACCTTATGACCATAATAAGATCAAGTTTCAACTTGGTATTTATACCAAGTTTCAACAAATACATATGCATTAGGGATCATGTTAATGTCATATGCAATCCACATGCAACTAAATTGTCATAATATAAAAAATTGGGCGGTGGGCTCTTCCGGCGGTGCATCGTTTGCTTTCATGAGAATTCTCAACATAAGATATTTTATACTCGTCGCTCGATCCTTTTTATTATGAGTGTGTTAAAATATTAAGAAAAGATATACCGTAAATTAGTTTTAGATTGACATCTAATAAGAATGAAGTATTTAGTAGTTATTTTTAAATTATAGTTACAAAATTAGACTAACATGAAAATATAATTGATTATTACTGAATAACAGTATAAAACAATGCATCACTGATAAATTCATAAAAAGTTATTCTAACATTTTAGTTTGTTGTTTGTTTGCCTTTAGTTTTATATAAATTACAAATATGCATAAGTAAAAAGAGTTGTCTTATTCAAAAAATCATGCTGAACATTTTTTTTTATTAATTATAATCTCAGACACTTAGGCGACCCCATTCACCCAATTCTTCTTTCTAATTGTGGTTGAGGGGTTAAGCGAGATTATTAGACAAGTTGAATTGAACCCTCAAATTTTTAGTGTTTTTTGGGAAAGTAACACAGAGTTGGTTATATCCCACTTATAGTATGAAAATGTTACATTGCTTACGGGTAAGAAGACTATTGAGAATTTGTAGACACTAATGTCAATTCTTCACTGTTTTGTACTTGCTTAAGGCCTATAAGTGAATTTCACCAAAGACATTTCCTTTGGGAAGTGTGAAGGGCAAGACTAATTTTTTTTGGAGTTTTTTTTTTGAGTAGGGTTAGGTGGTTTGCTAGTTGTAAGCCAGAGGAAAGAGTGGTATGAGGTTTATAGATATGTTGCTCTTTAATATGGCTCCTTTGAGAAAATGGCGGTGGCAGATAATCTCCGTATACTAGACATTATCTAGACAATTTCTTGTGTCTAGATATGAAGTCATGTCCTTTTACTTTTGTGAGATTAATTCTTATGCAGCACATCGTTGCTCAAGCTGGTCGATAGAGCCTTCCTTACAAGGATCTCATATTGAATGTACATTAGATAGAGTTGTGAAGGTGATTCGTGATCGTTTTTGTATTTCCTTTCGGTAGGATGTATGGATGGGGAATAGGATTGAAAACGATTTGAGTCGAATTCGTGTGAGTTTGATTCGATAAGAATTTGTTTAGATTGAAACTCGGGTCAAGTTTGACATAAACTTTTTTCAGTTTGCGGTTGACTCACTTAAAGTTCACGAACAATTTGATTTGGATCGTTAGGTTCAGTTGACCTGCTCGTATCACATAATGTAGCACACTCATTTTTATGTACATTTAGCGTATGAAACTACAACAGCTTGGTAACCTCAGGTGAAAAGGTTACTGTACGTTGATCATTGAGTCATGACAAAAGTATGGAAATTTAGGCACCATCTAAAGTAATTCCCTTTTACTGGCAAGTACTTTTGGATAAGGCCCGCAGATACTCGGTAAAACTTTCTCTGTCTTTTATGTAATTTTTTATGTTGAACGTGCAAATTGTGTCTTGTCTAGCATGTTTCAAGAGTCGCCGCATCATCTTTTTGTAAATTGTAATTTCAAGCTTCAAGTGTGATTAGGGCTGGACATCGGGCGACCACAGTCGCATTTCGGGTGAAAAACCTCAGTCTGAAGTAAACTGCGGGTGACAACATCCCACCGTTCTTCGTCCGTCTAGTCTATCAGTTTGATCGGTTTCAGTTTCGACGGGTTATGAGATGTATCGGACGAGTTGAATCGGTTAACACAAAAGAATGGAAGGAAATAAAAAAAATCAGATAAAAGAGTTGAGTAAGGATCGTCGCTGCTTTGGAAGAGAATAAAGATAAAAAAACCAGGTTGAAAACTATTAAACAGTAATTCGAAATAGAGAGAGAAGCAAGTTGAGGGAGGAAATTAGTTTGGGTTGCAATGGAGGAGGCTACTACTATTGGTTTATGTTAGCAAGGCTGCTAAGGAAGAAGATGAACATCGATACACGAGAGAGAATTAGAAGGATCTAGAGTATTATTTGTTTGTTCTTTTGTAGATCGATTGTATTTAGTCTCTTCTTGAAAGTTGTTTTTGGGTAAGTTTTCTCAGTCACATTGCTTAGCTATTAACTCAGTGGTGGAGCTACGTTAGGGCATAGATGGACCCTGACCTACCCCAAAAATAATTATAATAAAAGTTACTAAAGTATCTCTCGCTTTTAAAAATTTACATTATGGTTCACCCTCATCTCCCTCTCAATATATGTTTACATTCAGAAGATAGTTTAACTAAATAGAACATGATCATGAACACTTGATTTAAAAGAAGAAAAAAAACTTCAAATAATGATACATTTGAAAATGGGTTGCTTGGCAATTGCTGAAGGACATGTTACCTACTAAAATCAATCTGCAAAGGCGTGACTCTCTTCAGGGTGCGGCTAACACGTGTGTAGCGGGGTGCGGCTTCGCTGAGACGGCATCCCATTTGTTTATGCATCATGAGATTTTCAGTTCTCTATGGCAGCATATCAGGTCTTGGATTGGTGTGTCTGGAGCTGATCCTCAAAATATTTGTGACCATTTCTATCAATTTAAGCATTCTACAGGTCACTCAAAGGCGCGTAGGTTATTTCTTCAATTGGTTTGGCTGCTTTGCGTTTGGCTGGTTCGGACCGAACGCAACAACAGGTTATTTAATAACATTGAAACACCTGTTATTCAACTTTTAGAAAAAGCAAAATTCCATTCGTTTTGGTGGCTAAAAGCTCACAATACCACTTTTGTGTAAGGTTCTCAAAGATGGTGGTCGGACCCTCTACTTTGTTTGGGTATCGACTGTCCTTTTTTCTTGTAAATTCTTTGTATGACACTTTGATTTCCCGGGTGGATCCCTTGGTACACCTTGTACTAAGGTGTTCTCACCGCCATTGTTAATATATACCATTTTTAGTTCTTAAAAAAAAAAACAACTTAACATATATTCTTGTTGATTGCTGCTAAGATAATTTTCTATATTATTGTTCATTGCATGACAATTTTTAAATGATATCATGACAACTTATATTGAAATAAAAATTAGTTCAACTATTAGCTTCGAGTCTACGAGCCTTTTTGTTATAGTTTTGAAAAAAAAAGATTTTTTCTTTGTATTTTTAGAAATGATTTTATGAAAATTAACTCTAACTAAAAATAATAATTTAAAACTCATTTCTTATAAATTAAAAGGTTAAATATGTTTGTCTCCTTGAGCTTAGCTCAGTTGGTAAGTAAAATGCATAATATAATATATGCAATCTGGGGTTCGAACCCTAGATACCACAAAAAGAGGATTAAATATGTTTTTGGTCCTTATATATATACCAACTTTTTGTTTTAGTTCCTCTAAAATTTTCCTTCAACTTTTAATCCTATGCAATTTTTAATCATTACTTTTGGTATATATTTTTAAGTTAATTTTTGTATCTTTTAACGAAATTGTGCAGAAATGTGTAGAATATTGTAAAAATCCCTCTTAAAAAAATCAAATTTTTTAACAAAACATAAATTAAATATAAATTTTTTACCGTCAAGAATATAAAAATTCATATTTAATTCATGTTAAAAAAAATTAATTTGTTTAGGAGAGATTTTTATAATATTATTATTTTTTTTCAAAATTTTATTCAAAAATATGTATTCTACATATGAGTTTACTTCAAAGGAGGTACTAAAAGTAAAAATGGAAAACTTTTGGGAACTAAAAGTAGAAGAAATTTTTTAAGACTAAAATAAAAAAATTTACATATTTACACGGATCAAAAACATATCTAACTCTAAACTAAAAGAGTAATTTGGCTTCCATTAACATAAATATTCACCGTTAGTGATTTAACATTATAAAAATCGCTTGAAAAAATGATTTTTATGAGAAACTATTCAAAATAACTTATCATTTTAAGCATTTTTTGAAATTTTTATGATAGGCTATTCAAATCAATTTCTCTTTGAATCTTTCTTTAAAGAATTATGACAAAGAACGATACACTATAAAACTCGTTTAACAAAAAACAATTAAAAAGTTATCTTTAAAATGACTTTTAAAAATAAAAAAAAAATTGTGTTCTACTCGATTTTTTTGTCTCTGCCACTATCTACAACTACAAAGAGTGGATAGTGGAATCTTTCATCTGTGTGGTTATATCGTCTTTTGGTTGCTTGAGTTTTCTTCTATCTTCTATTTGTTTGATTTGTTAAACAATATGTATTAGGCATAACAACACAATATAAGATAGAATAAAATACAACAAATTTGTATGATATTGAATAATTTTTTGTCTTGTACAAATTTAGATGGACAAAAGACTATTTTTGTATTTTAGATAACTTATAAGTGAGACAAAAAGTCGTGCTATGATTTAGTGAAAGACAAAAATTTATGTTGTTGTCGTGTCCTTTACCTTCGGTTTATCCTGTCCAAAAATAGTTTTACAAATCAAACATTGTACAACTTGAATTGTCATGTACTTCATTTTTTAGCAGATGAAACACACCTTTAATTTTAGTTTTGTAAATTCGTCGTTAAAAAAGAAGCAAATCCTGTTCAACATATCTTTTTTTTCATTTACATGAAATTAAAATCAAATAGCTTACCATTAATTTGGACCAATTACTAACGTCGGTGGTAGAACTCAGTACTACATTCATAAAATTTGTCTACATAAATTTGGTATATTAAATTAAACTTCTATCACGTGTAGAGTTCCAAAATATTCATTCTTTAGTAACAGTTTTTAGGCAAGTGTGTTTAGTGCTGTGCTAATTGCAAACCCATGCATTGAATGTGTTGGATACCCCATACGGAAAAAGGACTTAAAATGTACTACTAGTAGATCAAATCACAGCAATTAAAAAACTTAGCAGTAATATTATTTTTAATAATTATTGTTATTTTACTAATAAAAAATCACATTTATATCATAAATAACTTAAGCAAGATTTTATATTTGAGCAATGAGAATGGAAAAAAATAGTTAATTAAGTTATGCAATGAAGATTAATCATTAGAAAAATTGATGGATCCTTCAATAACAGTAAAAATAAACAATATACTATAAAAATGATGGTAATAGTCATACGATTAAAATAGAAAAAGACATTCTAACGACTGTAGAAAAATTCTCAAGAAATCCAATATTTTAAGAGGGATATAATGTAAAAGCTAAATGCAATCCAGTTGCAGGACTCATGTTCTGGCATGTGAGATGCTTCAACATGCACATGGGAGACCCAATTTATGTCTTTTTCAAGGATAATGATTGAGATCAAAATATCACTGCTTTTTCCGATTTGGATCGGAGAGTGATGATGATAGATATTCACAATATTCTGTACTTGTTATTATGCATTGTGAAATCAAATAATATAACTAAATTCAAAATTATTTTTATTAAATTTAATGTTAATATTTTCAAATCTATTTAACTAATGATTTTATAAAATATAATTTTTGTATAAAAACTGATCCGATCTGGACCAAGAGTAAGTCGAGTCAAGATCCTCTCCATTTTGCACCCTCTCCATTTCTTCTATTTGAAGAGATATAAACTCAAGAAATTTTTAAAAAAGTAAAAACTAATTAATGATAGTGGGACTCACTTAATGGTAGGATCCGCTATCTATTTTATGTGTTTATCTCCCTCTAAATTGTATACTTCATTTATTTTATCACACGGAGAAGATCCTAACCCAAGTAAGGCTGGGAAGAGAATATGTGAATTGTTATGGTATGTGTAACCAGTCAAACCTTCAAGCTAATAAGCGAATGAGAAGTGATCAGAGGGTTTTAGGCAAAATAGAAAATATATAAAATAAAAAAGAGTTACAAAGATCGGGTACATTAGATCTGACTAAGGAACAATCCAAACAGAAATACATCGTGATAAAATCGTTCAAATGGATCAACTCTAATCTATTTTAACAAAAATTTACCAATCACAAACACAACCCAGCGAATCCGTGTATGAGCGCGAAACCAGATTACAAAAAAAATGTAAAAAGTGAACATTTGCAGAGAACGATTAGAGTTTAAATATGGAGAATGGATCGACCGCCAACATGGTAACAAAATCCAAGTGCCAACAACTCTTCAAAAACATCAAGAATAAGATGCCCTTTGAAGCAAAAGAACGCGTAAGAACTCATATCGAGGGATGAGTCAAATACGTCAGCAATCAGATCTTTCGGGTTAAATGAACCAGACCCTTATGGATTTTTGAATCACACAAGAGACCCTTTCGGGTTTACGAAATAATCCACTGCAAAAAGGTCAAATCCAATCACTCCCAATCTAGGAACAGGGCCGTTCCTATAAATTTAGAGGCCCGACTCTCATAGTTAAAATAGGCCCCTAATAAAATCAATTTTTTTTTTATAAAACAATATTTTATTTAATTGAAAATAAAATCCGTAACGGTAAAAAATAGGCATGTAACTAACACAAAAATTATTCATATTCTAATCAATAATATAAAAATCCAACTTCAAACGAATGTTTTTATCAACATTTTAGGTTGTTATTTTTCTTAGTTAGTATCTCTAAAAAAAAAAATCTTAGTTAGTGTCGAGAGAAAAAAAAAGTTTATAATGGCTTTTTAAAAGAAATAATTATAATGTTTGTCGTTATAACTTTTTATTTTATACAATAAGTATGAACAAAAATTTAAAAGAATTGCTCTAACAAAAATAAGAAGTAAAACAAATTATATTGTGTTTTTATTAAAAATATATTAGTTATTTAAATAAAAAAATAATCAAAATAGAAAAGTTGAGTGTTAAACCCAAGACCTTGAGGTTTCAACTCAAAATAAAACCACATAGTCGCCTACGTGGATATGTTATTACAGCTACGTTGCTAATATATATTCTATTTTTTGTGCATTATATATTAAAAATAAATAAAATTGGACCCATAAATTTGGGAGGTCTAGCTTCATAGAGATGTTTGCACCCCCCCAAGGGAAGGCCTTGTCTAGGAACAACAAAACAAAACACCTACAACAAAAACAAAACACAACACATAACAATAACAACAGAAAAAATCAGCTTCCAAGAACAACGACGCGGTGGCAGCGAAACAACGCGGTGGCAGAGCTTCAATAGATCTGAAAGAAACCAGAAAACATAGGTTGTGCAAGGTGAAGATAAGTTTAAAGTTTTTCTTTGTTTTTAACCTGGCTTCCTTCTTTGACACGCTCTTAAAAGTTGGAACTAAATTTGTCCGACATGTAGTGTCTTTTAAACATTGTAAAACCTTCGTCGATTTTCATTCTTAAGCTCTGATAACACCCATGAGGTGTCTTACTTTGCCGAATTACATATTTTATCATTCAAAAGACACAAAACATATATGTAGTTGTCTAAGTATGGAAAAAATAGAGTTAGAATGACTCAAATCAAAACAATACAATTTTTTTGCTAAACCATGAGAAATTCATCTAAAACTCCTATTAATTGTCTTCAAATGCTTATTTAATGACTCCAAAAATATGGCTGAAAACATCATTCTCAAGAATACTACCATTATATGAATATGATCTTCAATTCAATCATAACTTAAATTTTTTCATTATAAATTAATCATCACATCATTCTCATATTTACAACATCGTCTGAAGTATACAAGCGTCACCATGCAAATATTTTAAAGAACACAACTTCACATCATTCACCAAATCACATAATTCACAAAATTCACCAAGTCACATAATTCACGAAGTCACGTAATTCATGTATGAGACAATTCATATCGACTCATATGCATGCAATGTTCTATACACATCTCTACATGCATGTGGTACCATTTTGGATTTTAGAGATAATATTACCGAGTGATACACCCACCAACTAACGTAATCCCCACCAATTACGTTCTTCACCAAAATACTCAACATTACTATGAATGTATGGATTTTCAAGTAAAGACTCGACAATGCATAATTCACAACTCAATATTATATAATTCCAACCATCATATAATATATTCACAAATAACCCACCATTTGCATCATCAAGTATATACATACATACATAAACAAGTCACTATCATCTAAAAATATCATTGTTCACATCATTGTAATCACCATCATAATCATCATCAATATTTTCCACATCAAAGGCACAACATCATAACATTTAACAAATTTAGCATTTTAGACGAACAATCAATTACTCCAAATTAATCCACTTTTCGTGAATATAGTTCATCATCAAAACAATCACCAAACATCATCTAAACAGTAGCTAACAATCTGTTACAAGTTAACTTAGCATAAACCATCATTTATCAAAGTTCGTCTATCTTTCTCCAAAGTTCGTGTATTTTTCATCATTTCACAACATATAATAAATTCCAAATCAAAACCAAGTTTAATCCATCACTAATACTCATTTACAATTCAATTAATTAAACTTAGGTGTTTGAGACTCATTGGAATACTTATAAACTTGTAAAAAGACGAAAAATCGGATGTTTCCCGCACATAGGGATGCGCACGGTTGTGCCACTCATGTCAGAGAGTTCTGGCGCGGTCGTTTTCCATTCATCACCTGAACGGATTCTTATTTGATTGTAGCCACTCTTCAAATCCAATTTACTGAAAATTGTAGCCCCGGATAACTGATCAAGTAAATCATCCAAACGCGGTATCGGGAAGCGATAACGAACTGTGATCTTATTAATAGCACGACTATCCACACACATACGACAGGTGCCATCTTTTTTTGGGGTGAGGAGGGCGGGAACAACACATGGGTTAAGACTCTCAGGGATGTGCCCCTTAGCAAGTAGCTCTTCTACCCGACGACGAATTTCTTCATGTTCTTTTGGACTCATTCGATAATAGGGGTGACTAGGTAAAGAAGCTTTCGGACAAGATCAATCTGGTGTTGAATGTCACGAAGTGGAGGTAGTGTATCATGAAGTGTTTCAGGAAAGATGTCTCTAAAATCTGCCAATAATGGCGCTACGACAGAGCCGAGAGGCATATCATCAACAATCACGTGCTTATATAGAAGGACAAAAACAAGTCCCGACTCAGTCATAGCTTCTTCAAAGGGGGATCTAGACAGTAAAGTGGTACCGTCCCCAACAGTGCGAGTCTTACTGGGTAGTAGCACAATCTTTTTTCCCCGAAAAAGAAAGGAGTAGGTGTTATCATGACCATCATGCATAGCCGAGCGGTCAAATTGCCATGGACAACCCAAAAGAAGGTGGCAAGCATCCATAGGAACCACATCGTAGAATATCTCGTCGGAGTATGTAGGGCCAATAGAGAAGGAGAGCAGTACTCAGTGGGACACAGTGATTACCAGTTGTGTTGAGAATCTTTTGTCACCAAAACAGTGGAGAAACCCACACGTGAATCAATTGTGCACCAATTAAAAGCCACCGAAATGGAACCAATAATTAAATTCAAGCACCGATCAGAATTTTAAAGCGTAGAAGATCACAACATGAATTCAATTGAGTGATGGAGAATAATAGTAACACCTTCACGAGAGAAAGGGCTACAATCAAGAATCACCAATTACCTACCACACGTAATCAAAGATGACAACAACTGAATTGTTATATCATACACGATTGAACGAATCAGGAGAGGTGAAGGATTTCGTCGACGCTCATGCTAGTGAACAAACCTTAGCAGAGCGTTTTTTTTTTCAAACGTTAAAAAATAATAATCTACTAACAATACACCTTGTAAGAAAACTTTAAAAATACACATACTTTGTTACTTTATAATATACTAAATACTTCAACATAAAAATATAGTAATAAATTAAGTTTTTTCAAAAGGATATAAACTACAACACATTTCAACATTATAAAGTTAAATCTTTTTACATGGTCAAAATTACATCATTAAATTCTTATTTTAGTTAGTTATTCAAAGTAATAAGCATAAAATTAATATGTTATGAGTAGTTTCTCAATAAATTTTGGTCAAAGCAATTAATAATATCACTTAATTACTTTAATATTTTTATGGTTAATTGTTTGTTTTATAAATAAATTATTTGGTCATTTTAAAAAAAATATAATTCAAACATTTTATATGCAATAAAACTTTAAAAATACAAATATTTAATGATAAAATAAATAATCCAACATAAAAAATATAATAATAAATTTAATTTTTTTCGAAAGGAAATAAACTAAACCATATAAAATATCTTCATGAGAAACTCATATTATTTTTAATAAAATTTGTTAATTCAACTTTTATTTATATTTCAACTCTCAAGTTAAACTAATAAAAATAAATGTCATCTTTAGTAAAATCATTATAAAATACATCCTTAAAAATATTAAGCCTCTTTCCCTGTTTTATTATTCTTTTTTTATTTATTAATATTGGTATATCAGCACTCTAGAACATTTTAGGAGGTCTATATTAGTTAAATATTTTCTTACTTTATCCTGGTTTTAGTGGTATTTCTTTGCTATATGAAACAAAAGTATAGTTAGTACTCTACATCACAATTACAAGGGTAAAATTCTGATCCTGTTCCCTAGCAACACTATTGTGACATACAAAGGGAGTCCACTTCTGGATATGTGGAGGCCTATGATTGGTACTTGTGTTTTTTATTGGTTATATTCTCATATAGTGACGGTGTGCCCTCGGTCATTTTGCCCCAATAAATCGTAAATAATAATTTCCATCTCATTTCATCTTCAATCTCATACCACTCTCAAATTCTCATATCACAAACATAATTTTCTTTTCTTTCCCATCTATTTCATTCTCAGTCAATTCCTCAAATATAGTCAACAAGAAATTCTTTCCTTATCCCACCATATTAATCAGTACGTGGGTCGTTTTGTAATCTCTCTTGTTTTCTTTGAAAAGTTTCAATTTTATTACCGATGAAGATTTTTTGCAGCTAGTATACATTTACATGTTCAATGATGTTGGATCCATTCAGATCGCAGTAGGATGTTCCATATTTCAATGCAGATTTATGTTTTTGAAAAAAAATCAAAATTCTTAGTTCAAAACTAAATAGTTTGATCTCGATCTAGCTATTACAGACTATTCTGACTCACTGCGATTATGTTGATTGTTCAAACATCATTGAATTAAATAGAGTTTATTTTCTTTGTAATTTAACAATTTTTTTCCTTTAGATTTGTGATTTAATTTTTTATTATTTTTTTTATTTCAACTTCAGGTTTTCTAGAGATCAGTGTGCAAACTTTGTGGCTTTGAAGGAGAATTCATTCCTCTTAGTATGTTTTTTATGACAACTTATTATTTTCAATTATCTATGTGATGAATGATTATTTGTTTATTTTGTAGATTTAATTTATATTTTTTTTTATTTAAGGGAGCTACCTTGCAACCCTTAATCCAATACTTGTTTCAATTTTTCATTTTATTCAAAACTAATTTTTTTTTAGATTTTAATTTAATTTATTCTAGATTATTAAAATGAAAACATAAATAATTTTTTAAAAATACAAAAATTGTGTCAAATGATTTACAACAACATATACGTGATGTATATCTGTGTGTGCTTTGTTTATATATGAATGACTAAAAAAACAAAAACAATTCTCGTTAAACAATTGTTACACTTTTCTTAATTTTTTTAAAGATGTAGCTTCTTATGTTTCAAGCATCAAATTGGATCATCTTTTTGTTTTAGTTGCAGACAACGATCAACTCTTGGAATCTTTCAATTAATTGTTAGGAGCTTTGATCTCTTAAACAATGGATGAATCTAAGAGCTGGTCTCTAGGTGAAAATACAATAGAGACAAGGGAGGATATAATCTTTCAAGATGCATATTTGTTTTATTGTTTGTTAAATGTTTATTGATGAAGAATTAAATAACACAACAATATTTGCAAAAATTTTATGTTTGCAAAATTCTTGAAGTTTTTTAAGGGATATCTTCCTATATTAACCATGGATTGTAACAAATCAAATTTATTGGTAGAACATCTAGAGATGGAGACAATAAGGAATGAAACTGATATCTTCTTCTAAAGATTCAAATCAAATAGTGTGTTTTAAATGAAGGGTTAAAACATAAAATAATGCTTGTTAAATGTTTTATTTTCATAAAACCATTAAATTTTTAAAAGAACAACTTCCTATATCACACATGAACTTGGATCCCCTCTAGTTTTATTAACTTGCAATTTGGAGTTCACTTTTAGTCATTGAATGATCTAATAGTTGACTTCTAAATTCATAAACAGCAAAGGCATAAGAGGTTCCAATCTTTTTTTTTTTTTAGGGAAATGATATGTATAGCGAATTATATATTCTAGAAAGCATAGCGAAGGATTAAAATATAAGTGACAATGCATTAATGCTACTCTCCCCTACCGTGTTTGCCCCCCTTAACAAAATTTGATTGGTTAACTCCATTTCGTGAGATTAATTGTCGCTGTAAATAGCAGTTCTCTCTCTTTTTTAATATAGAAGCCAAAGAAAGACATGAAATTGGCACCGAAAATAATTGACTTTGAGAGCAGCACACTATCCCAAACCAACACACCAGCCCTACCCAAACTTCTAAAAAAGTATTTGATTATTTGATAATCTTCTTATCCTTTAAACTTTGTTTTTTTTTATTCTTTGTTTCTTTTCCCTTCTCCATAACTACTTATGTTATATGCATCAACCTGTAAATAGTCAGAAATAATAACAAGTGTGTGTTTCAACTATTTATTTTACTTTCGGGTCTCCATTATATCATATACATTAAATATCGAGGTATTTCCGACTACTTCCCAGCATCAAATATTTCTTTTTCAAACATTTTCTCGTTTTAACAATGCTGCAAATATATTTTAGTGATGTGTATTTGTCTAGGTTATGATTGCCTTCAATTTTATGACCTTTCCTCTTCGTGACATAAGTGTGAAATACCTTTCTCTATCTGTTATGAAATTTCCCTTCTTTTTCAACTTCCAACATGGTTGGTTACATATGATATGACCTGTAATATTTTTCTCTTCATAATCTGGCATTGTGAATAGTTACCTTCATGAATTAATTGTTCTTCACTAGTATTATCTTGAATGAGTTGAATATAGTGTTAGGGCAGCTCATTATTTCAAATAGAACTTCAAGTCAATGACAAATAATTTATGTTAATATATAGAGATAAAAGAAAAATGAGTGGACTACAAGGGAAACATCATAACCATAACAATGATACACGCGTAATTCCCCCGAGGAATCCACATGAAGAAGTCAGGTTAGGAATGGAATTCACTGGTGTTATTGATGGAATAGTTCCTGGTGGATACTTGCTCACAATTAGAAAAGGAAATGGTGTTACTTTGCGCATGTTTGCCTCTGATCAACCTTCACTAATTCAAGGTGATGTTAATGTGACTGTTCCTTTGGGAGCAAGCAATGCCAATTTAACACAAAATTCTAGAAATTCAGCAGCATGTATCGATCTCAACACCAATAAAAAGATTCCTGAGTTGGAAGTGGATGATGATTTTTCTCTAGATTACTCATATTTTGAGATGTCATCACCTTCAGCTGAAAATCAAATGCCTGATCTTTTACAATATTTTGACAAATTTGAGCCTGTTGTGTTTCAACTTGTTAATAAAACGAATTCTTCGAACAAAGGAAAGGGTGTATCCATCGATTTAAATTCAGCTCCCACTCCAACCGGTCACAGAATCAGCAAAGATCCTTTTCTATCGAGAAGTTTTCCATCCCCAACATGGAGTATAAGACCACCTGAAGAACTAATAGCAAAAGCAAGTCGGCCAAGTAAACAAGGTTTGTCTTCTCATAATCATAACACTAAAATTTCTATTGCTGAACAATGAAAGAATTAACAAACATGTAGTTATATTAATCATCGCTGAATTAAAACACAAGTCAAAAATATTTTCTAAGAAAAATGAAACCGGAAAGGTTGTCCAATATGAACTAGATTTTTCTGATCCAATTGTTGTTATTCATGCAATTATGGAAACAAATATTTAGCTGAGATTAATGATACAACCCTGTAAGCATGTTTATACTGATAATTTGATTTCTTTGGCTGTTAAGAGGGTTTCAAGGTTACTCACATTTATCAAATATTGTGGTTTTTAACAAAAATTTAGGTGAGAAGAAAGGAAACAGTAGCAAAGGAAAGGGTGTTCGCTTTTGAGAGGATCAACAAAATTCAGAGATGTTAAGAAGGTATATGCAGGTAAAACAAATTACATCTTAATAATTATACTTGGTTTGTACTTGTAATTTTTTTTACATACAACAACAGTGTTGTAAGGCAAGAATTTAAGTATATATCATTGAATGAATTGTGTCTTTGAGTTCACTGATCCTAGAAAATTTAAACCTTATTTTATAACAATGTAAGTTTTGTCATATAGGTGCTTATATATGAAGTTTTTTGCAGGACAATAATTGATATGGAGATGAATTTATCAATCAAAGTACAAAATGCTCAAGAGAATTGGTATTTGGAGATTAAAGGTGAAGATATTGAGAGATGTTTTTAAAGCTTATGTGGAATTAAACAAGATGATTTTGTTGGATGGTTGGTCAATTGAATTTAGATATTTTTTCTCATTGAACAAATCTAGTTGTTTCGTTTCTGTTTCTAGCTATAAATATGATGGATTTGATTTCTTTTTAAATTTAAATATTGTTGAAACTAGTTGAATTATTATGTGTGACAATCTATATAATTGTTTGTTATTGACATTGAATGATGAGTTATATTGTGAAAAATGATTGGCATGACATAAAAATATATTATAGCACATATCTATGGATAGATTTGGGCAATTTTTGTTGAAGAGGGGTTCCTGGATTCCTCTGACTTAATTTATAGATTTAACTGTTTATACTGAATGCATTCAAGTTAAATAGAATAGATTTCTTGAGAACAATATAAAGATTAGTTATAAATCATAATTGACACATAAATATACAATGAGGGGTATGATTATTCATTTTATCTTACTAGAGTCAATATGGTAGAAACATGACACCAAAGCAAAGCCAATACATGTTAATTAAATTCTTGACAATTGATAACAATTTTTTATATTTTTTTATAACAATGAGGGCCTAATTACCCAAAGATTACAACGAGATCACACATGGGGTAGAATACCCCACCAAATCACAAAACAACAGAAGACTAATATTACTTGGACATACATCAAAGAAACATATCCCCAAATCCATCGAAAAACCATAGTTAACTAAAGTGTCTGTGCATTGGTTTGTTTCACGGTAAGAGTGGTGACCAACAATTTCTCAATCAAGTGCAAGCAAGCGACAAATCTTCTCAACTAGCAACCTCTCTCTCCAACTACCATGCCCATGGGAAGTGATAGCTTTCACAACATCTAAGGAGTCAACATGCAACTCAATAAATCTAAATTGAAACCTTCGAGCATACACAAATATACTCGGAGAAACCTCCAATCCACTCACCATCGCTTCCTCTAATTATGCCACCACAACCAATATGACCACCATCTTTACATGATCCATCTGTGTTCAATCTCACCCATCCCACCGGTGCATGACTCCACCGAAGTAACACCATACGAAACTGATTCTCTCTCTGAGTTGTTGCATTAGCAGCCAAATAGTAATTTCATAAACTTCACCTTACAACACTAGATAGGTTATAAGGTCTACTATAACTATCATTATGTTTCTCCATATTTTTCCAATTCCAAATAGTGTGACAAGTCAATACCGGATAATTCCTCCAATGTATGTTGGCAACCATCCATATAACAGTTCCAAATTTCACTTTCCAAACTCATCCAACTAAAGACCTCCAATTCGAAAACCTTTATCTATCCAAGCATCACTACAAATATTCACACTCATGCCATTACCTATTGACCAAAAACTGTAATCCTCAAGAATTGGCCACAACTTCACAATAGCCTTCCAGAGATGTGAATCAATACTTCTAACAATAACAGTATTTTGATATGCTTCTCAACGGTATTTACCCCACATAACCGCACAACAAGGTCCTGAGAACCAATTTGTAACTTCCTCCCCAACTTCAGAATACAAGCCTTATTCATCACATTTAGTCTTCTGAAACCCAACCCTCCACTAATTTCCGGGTTGGTCAACATATCACACCCAACAACATGATACCGTCTTCTCTGATCAGTATCTCCTCATATAAACCTTCATTGCATTCTCTGAATCTCATCAACACAAGCTCTTGAAATAATTGTAGTCATCACTGGGTATAATCTACGGTTACAAACCTAAAAGAATGGAAATAATAAACAGAAAAATAAAATAAAAACTATAATCTACGGTTGGTAGAGATCGTAATATTAGAGAAGCAGATAGAATTTCGGTTTCTTCAGAACCACGACACCCCTTTGGCAAAAATGTTGGCATATGATAAGTGAGATCTTGCTTGAGCCAACTTAAAGCATCCAGATTAGAGAAAAACGCACCAGAGGTTGTGCAGTCTTTGATGCAATAAAGACAGGATTTTGCAAAGGATGAATAGCGTTGAAAGAGGCACAGAGAAGCAAAGTTCCAATGGTTAGACCAAGAAATTTGATTTTTTCCCCAGAAGATGAAGGTGCCAAATCTAAGACCAAGAGATGGTAGTGGTATCCGTATCCTACTGTTTTAGAAGCCAGGTAATTAAAATCGAAAACCATTAGAGTTATCAGACCAAATGAAAGCATCTTTTATGCTGGAGTGGAAATGAATTTTGAGTTGTTTCTCATATTTATGATTAGGTAGTTATTTTATAAGTTCAAATTTCAAACACTAAAGAATAAGAGCATCAGAAAGCAATTGATTTTGCAACTCTCAATGAATCATAAGAAGTTTCAATTCATAAATGTGGATTAATGAGATAAGTGAGGAGTACATGCCAACTCTCACGTATGAAAAATCTACAAATTTACAGCTGCTACTAAAAGTTGTTAGGAATTTAACCAGGACACATGTATAAATATATGTTGAAATACCACTAAAGTTATAGTCAAAGCCGCCCTAAGGGTAAGGCTATTCAATCCTCCGCTTTAGATCCATCAACAAAAATAATTGTTTTTCATTAGGTTTTATAAACCAAAAGATCTCATCATATGAATTCAAAAAACCTCATATATTAAAACTCATTTTAAGCCTAGTTTATTATTAAAAATTATTGGGCCAGACCCTAAGTATCATGGCAAACAAATCATTCATAAGTTCTTTTATTAAGTAGTCTAGTGGCAAGAAATTCATCTCTTAAGGTGAATATGAGAGGATACAGAATTCAAACCCCGACCCTTACATATATAAATCAATGTGACAATATATTCATATTTTACTTCAGGGGTAATTCATTCATATTTTACTTCAACAACAATAAGATTATCATAATTGTGTCAATGAAATAGCAGAATTATGGAAATTTAGAAAGGATTATTGGTGGAATATGAAGGAATTGCTCTCAAGGTTCTGAGCAAATTGCTGCAGAGAAATTAAGGGTTCTACAAGCTAAAGGGTGTTGTGAGAAAAGTGATTGACAAGCATGTAGGGAAATAGAAATGCTAGAAAGCTAAAGGGTGTTGTGAGAAAAGTGATTGACAAGCATGTAGGGAAATAGAAATGCTAGAAAGCAAGCATGTGCTAAGAGTTGACCGGGAAGAGCTCGAAACTGTGATTCAACAAGTTAGTGGCCATGTAAAAATAGTCAATGATTCTTATTGTGGATCACATTGCAATTGAGGTTTTCAATGCATTGCATGTCTTAATGCACCTTTGTCACGCTATTAATTATAGTGGAGATTTCCGATGCAATGAAAACCTGACATTATATTTTTTCAAATAACAATTGAGGTTTCTGATGCAATGTATGTTTTAATGTATCGTTGTCATGTTATTAATTACAATGCAGGTTTCCGATGAAACACATGCATTAGTGTCTCACAGTCACACATATTAATTATAGGTTGTTGATGCAACACATGTTTTAGTGTCTATCAATCATACACATTGGTAATTACAATGTAAGTTCCCGATGTAAAGCATGTCTCCGTTACACGTATTAATATAATGTAGATTACCAATGCAATTCATGTCTCAATGCACCTTGCTGTCACAAATATTAATTATACAATGGAGGCTCTCGATAATGTATGTCTGATTGCACCTCAATTACACATATTAATTACAATTAAGATTCTTTATGCAACACAATCCACCTCAATGACATACTCCATCCGTTGCTAATTATAAGCAAATTTGACTTTTTAGATTCATTCAATTAATGATGTATGTGGTTCATATTGTGGACCACATACATCATTAATTGAATGAAGCTAAAAAGAGAAATTTGCTTATAATTGACAACATAGAGAGTATTACTTACAATGTCGATTTTCAATAAAATTCAACTAGTCTGAGTATTATTTTTTACTGTTACCTTTTGTTTTATTGGACTTAAATCTTGCTTGATCTTTTTGAATCTCCGACTATAATACCATCTTCCTCTCTAATTATAAGACTCTTTTGTGAGAAAATAATTTGTCCTTTTTATAAGATTCATTTGCTATTTCTAACCACATTAATTTCTTACCAACATACCCGAACTTATTTTACATCTTTTACTTCAATCAAAAATAAATATTATGTTGAAAACATAAACTAACTCACTCTTAAAGGATAAAATTGTAAAATAATAGTAATAACAAATAAGCTTAAGATTATTACCAACTTTTTTAATTCCCGTGATTTGGTCAAAAATTTCTTATTATTAAGGACGGAGGTCTTAATAAGTACTCCCTCCGTCCCACAAGTTGGATGAGATGAAATTAATATTAATTAGAGTGTATAATTGAAAAAAAAGTTAATTAATATTGCATTAAAAATTGAAAATTTTCATATACTTTTAAATATTTGTGAAAAATGAATCAGACGAAGTAAGTAAATAACAGTGAAGAAAAATAGTGTGAACGGAAAATACGTGTATGTGCAATGTGACTTATTTTTTTAACTTATTTTTTTCTTTTGCTCGAATGACTTGATATGATCTTTTCAATTTTGAATATTGAGTTTGGCTTTGTTATTTAAAAAAAAAGTGCTTTGTTTCCCATTTTCTTTTTTCACAAATGCTTTCAAAATGGAAATAATGGTTGTGTGATTTTATTTTCCCTATATTATTATTATTATTATTATTATTATTATTATTATTATTATTATTATTATTATTATTATTATTATTATTATTATTATTATTATTATTATTATTATTATTATTAATGATCATCATCATCATCATCATCATCATCTTTATGAATTTCTAGTCTTTTTTTTGGAGCTATAATCTGGATGTGTTTGTAGTTTTTTTATTTATTGTCGGTCAAATCATACTTCAAGAATTTTAGTGAAAAATGAACGAGGAAAAAAGCCAAGGAAGAATGTCCTTTAAGATGATTATGGCATATTTTGTTGACTGATTGAGTTTTGTTCAGTTAGTTTTTTATTCGGCGTAATTAATTGTTGTGAGTAACAAAACATTTGGAGTAGATTTCAAGTTATGTATTAGACATACACCTCCAATCAACCAACATTGTATTTCCATGTTTCTTCACACTATTATGTGTGCATTGGTACTCTATTTAGTACGAAAAATGATACTTCTTCAATATTTATTAGCTATAAATAGAGGCTCATCTTAGAACCCTACTCAATTAGGGTTTAGTTACACGTAGTAACTAAAGAGAACTAAAAAAACGTCCTAGAGACTAAGGTTGAGGATATACTCCTCCCTTATTTTGTAGAGAACCATCTTAACCTCATATCAACCTTCACAAATTGAAGATGATGTTAATGTGAATGTTCCTCTGGTCCCCACCAATGTTAGTCTTACTCAAAATTACGAGAATCAAAATCAAAAGAAGAATCACAAAAGAAGACTTATTCCCGGATTGAAGTTAACGACCAGTTACTTTCATATTACTCATATATATATTGAGATGTCACCTTCACCATAAATTCAATTGCTTAGTCCCTTAATAGCTCTGATTAAGTTGTGTCTATTGTGCTTATACTTGTTAATCCATCAACAGGAATTCCATTAAATCAAACCCATTATCTTGATAAAGGAAAATATATATCTAAATATTATTCGTCTCCAACTCCAAAATGTTATGGAACCAAAAGAGATTCTTTTCTAGCTAGAAATTTTCTATCCTCGATAGTGAGTATAACTCACAACAACAACAAGTTTGCCTAGTAAAACTCCAACAACTAAACCACATGGAAGGGTTAGCCAAGTAGATGAAGGTTTGTCAACTAATTAGAACACTAAAATTCCAAATGTTGAACAATGTAAAAGAATTAACCAACTATGAATTATACATTGTTTAAAGTAGACTACAAATAAGTACTTACTTGGTTAAATATTTCACATTGTTTAGGAAACAAAATTTTAATGTTTTGATTATGAGATGAAAAACCTTCACCTGTTTGGTTAACTCTTGAATGTTTTTAGGTGTTGGAGTTTCATTAGGAAAATTTGTTGTTGCTATTTTATCTAAATGCGGAGTTATACTCGATGTCAGGAATGGAAAATTTCTAGGTAGAAAAGAATCTCTTTTGATTCTGTAACATTTTGGAGTTGCAGCATAATTATAATCTTTAGATATATTTTTTCCTTTGTTAAAAGAATTGGTTTGATTAATTGACGGATTAACAAGTTTAAGCACGGTAGGCACAACTTTATAAGAACAGGTAAGGGACTAGCCTTATGAATTTATGGTAAAGATGACATCTCAATATATGACTAATCTGAAAGTAATTCATCATCAACTTCAAAATCAGGAGTAATTTTATTAATGTTGATATAGATACACGATTAGGGATTCTATGTGTTTTGGAGATGAGTCTTCTTTTGATTTTGATTCTCATTATTTTGAGTAAGACTTGCATTGGTGGGGACCAAAGGAACATCCACATTAACACCGTCTTCAATTTCTGAAGGTTGATATGAGGTTAACATGGCTCCCGGCAAAGCAAGTCCATTTCCTACTCCAATACTGAATCGCATCCTTTTCTTGACTTCATCATATGGATTCCTAGGGGAAATTACAGGTGAATATTTTCTTTTGGGTTCTTGTATAATACCTATCAGTTTAAACTAATTTCCTTTGTTTTATGATCGTTGAGAATAATGTATCTAGAACCTTCTTCATCTGGTCTTGAATATTTCCCTTGGTATTTTCTATCAATGAGAAAGTGAATATTTCCTTAAGACCATTTCTTACTCTAATAGTAATAAAGTGATCCATCAATGACACCAATGAATTGTATCCCTATAAATAGAAGGCATGCGTTTTAGGGTTTTATGTGTGAAAAAAAATAAATTTGGAGAATAACAGAGGAAACTCTTGTGAAAGGGTTGGTGGATTATGTGGAGGAATTTATGAGGTGGTAAACACATAAGAAACACATGAGAGGATGAAAGATTGATATGAAACTTGGGTGAATCTAGGTATTATCAAAAGATATCCTTAGGAAATTAAAGGCTAAGGGTTGGGTTCCTTTTCGGGATAGATTCTAGGATTGGGAAACAATTGTAAACACTTTAGGTAGTGAAATCATTAAGTCTCTTGGTCACATGAAGAGTTTCGGGAAAAGATAGACATTAGGGTTTACTCTTGGATAGCTAGGTGAAGGATTACTTTTTTGTAAAAAATAATTAAATAATTAATCTGCAAGAAAACTTTTTTTTAGGTGATATGCAAGAAAACTTTAAAAATCCACATTTTTATGATAAATTAAATACTTCAACATAGAAATATAAGGGGTTTAACCACCAAGAATGGTAGGAGAAAACAAAACTAGGACGATTTGCTTTCAGCCACCAGTAAGATTGAAGCTTAACTTTATCTAGCAATTGTGTAATTGAAGCTTCTGTTTGGTGAAAA